>JGI20215J15232_1000003_pt1 | contig 165891 bp, 131 predicted proteins | sample WetSurMetagenome_2_FD_15232 | JGI IMG/M metagenome (IMG submission 15232) | reverse complement strand
GGGCATTTATCCCTAGGGGCATTTATCCCTAGGGGCATTTATCCCTAGGGGCATTTATCCCTAGGGGCATTTATCCCTAGGGGTATTTATCCCTAGGGGCATTTACCCTTAAGGGCATTTACCCTTAGGGGTAAATTCGTTTATATGCACAATCAATCCTGCAACTAGGCACTCCAACGCGTTTACCAGGTTGTGCTCTCAATTTCCGGTGACCGGTAACCAGGAACCGGCAACCAATCACGACTCACAACTCAAAAGTCACAATTCGTGTCTTACGTCCTGCATTCAACGCTAGGCACCCTACCCCCATTTCCCATGGTCAATTAAGTCCAATTTTGTACTTTTGCTGAATGAAAAAAAAGGTGATCGTCGGTTTATCAGGAGGGGTAGATTCGAGTGTCGCTGCATGGAAGCTCATCCAGGAAGGATATGAAGTGTCGGCCATGTTCATGAGGAACTGGAACGACAGCACGGGACTTTTACAGAGCGAATGCCATTGGGAGGATGACCTGATGTTCGCCGAAATGGTCGCAAAAAGGCTTGGTATCAGGTTGCACTTCGTTGACCTGAGTGAACAGTACAGGAAAAGGGTTGTCGATTATATGTTCTCGGAGTATGCCGGGGGAAGGACCCCGAATCCCGATGTTTTATGCAACCGGGAAATAAAGTTCGATTCATTCTCGGAAGAGGTCAGGAAGCTTGGCGGCGAACTGGTTGCAACCGGTCACTATTGCAGAAAGGCACTCCTGGGAAAACGGCATAAGGAAGTCTTCCGCCTTCTTGCCGGGATTGATGAAAACAAGGACCAAAGCTACTTCCTGTGCCAGCTAAGTCAGGCACAGCTTGCAGGGTCCCTCTTCCCTGTTGGGGACATGACAAAATCGGAAGTACGCAGGATCGCATCCGAACTTGGTCTTCCAACCGCCCAACGTAAGGATTCGCAGGGCATATGCTTCGTCGGCAAGGTAAACCTCCCGGCTTTTCTTCAGCAGAAGCTGGAATCCAGACCAGGTAAAATAGTTGAGATACCTGCAGATGAGCGGCTCATGAAATGGGGGAATGAGATGCCACCTGATGATGCCGGTGAAGAACAGCTGAAATATGCAGCAGAACCGCATCATTTTAATCCTCTGAACGGTAAAACTATCGGATCACACAGCGGGGCACATTTCTTTACGGTCGGCCAGAGAAAGGGAATAAATGTGGGAGGTCACCGGGAGCCGCTCTTCGTGCTCGGAACAGATGTTGCCGATAATTTACTGTATGTCGGTGAAGGTCAATCACACCCCGGACTCCACAGGAAAGGTCTTTTCGTGAAGGGCAATGAGATCCACTGGATCAGGCCAGACCTTGAAATGGAGCTTGATGAGGTGAGGGAATACAGCGTAAGGATAAGGTACCGGCAGCCTCTTCAGAAAGCCAGGCTGTTCAGGAAAGAGAACGGAATTTACATTGTTTTCAATAAGCTGCAGAGAGGAATTGCGCCCGGTCAGTTTGCAGCCTGGTACCACGGGGAAGAGCTGATAGGATCAGGGGTGATCGACCGGTGATCATGATAAAAGGCTTTTGTCTTCGTCCCGGTAAGGGTCCAATTCTGCTTCAACCAGCATTTGAGTCACTTTGTGCTGTAAATTCCGTACTATTTGCTCCGGCCGGCCTGTTCTTTTTCTGAAAGCTCACGACAAACACCCCTGAAAATATGAGCAATGCTGAAGTGATCATTGTCACCGTGATATGGTCCTGCCCCAACAGAGTAGCCAGGTAGGCTGCGATAAGCGGCTGGAGGTAGGTGTATGTGCTGACAACTGTCGGACTCAGCCTCCTGAGGCCAAAAGTGATCAGGAGATAACCGAGGAAAGTGGCACCCACCACAACAAATCCAATTTCGAGCCAGCCCGGCGTGGTAATTGAACTCCAATTCGTGGTGCTCCATTGCCTGTACCCGAGAGGCACATTGGTCAGCATTCCGAAAAGAAAGGTCCACTTCATCACAGTTACGGGATGGTATTTTTCAAGCATCCTCTTTATTATAACCGTATAAAATGCCCAGCTGATAGTATTGATGAGGGAATAAAGGTCTCCCAGGAAAGTGGAGCTTTCAAGCGAAGGGATCCCATTCTGGAGGATCAGCATAAGTACCCCCGCAAGCCCAATTGCCAGCCCGGTTCCTTTCAAAAGCGTAATCCTCTCTCTCAGGATGATGGCAGCAAATACAAAAGCAAAAATGGGATTTGTCGACAGTATTATTGAGGAATTGACCGGAGTGGTGAGATTCAGCCCAGCCAGGAATAAGCCCTGGTTGATAACGACCCCAAAGAATGAACATGCCAGAAGGTAGAGCAGATCCTTCCGGCTCACCTTTTCCGCAGGTACAAAGAGTCCCGCAATCCAGAATATTGCGGCGGCAGCCACGCTTCTGACAGAAAGCAGTGCGAAGGGCCTTATCTGGTCTGGCATAACGGCCTTAGCTACCGAATAATTGATGCCATAAATGATATTGGCCGCAAGCAGCGACAAATGCGCCCATGTTTTAACCCTGCTCCTGTGCATCTGCGGAATTTGAGCCGCAAAAATATGCAAAAGGTTTTACACCTTCAAATATTAGGCTGTCTCTGACTGGAGGGAATTATAACTCAATCTTGATGCAACGGGTTTTACTTTGTGCAACTTCGTGAATACTATGTCTTCTCCGTGTAAGTTCCTGATTTTTTTGGAGTAATAGCCTCAGGAGAGCCTGTTCCTGTAATCCAGGTAACCGAATTCACGTATAAGCCTGAATTTTCCATCGAGCGTCCACATGCCAATCGAAGGATGCCTGACACCATTGAATGTAGTAGTTTTGACCATGGTATAGTGAATCATATCGAGAAACACTATTCTGTCGCCCGGGCGAAGTTCCCTGTCAAATGACCAGTCGCCCATGACATCGCCTGACAGGCACGAGTTGCCCCCTATCCTGTAGGTCGGCTTCCCGGGCACTGTATCCGTAGCACCAAGGATCTTTGGTTTGTACGGCATTTCGAGGCAGTCGGGCATATGCGCAGTAAACGAAATATCGGTGATCGCGGTCCTGATTCCCTGGTTCTCAACTATATCTTCTACTGTGGCGACAAGTTCGCCGGTCTCCCAGGCAAATGCGCTTCCGGGCTCGAGTATGACATGCAGGCCGGTCTCTTTTTTGAAATCCCTGATCAAGCCTGCCAGGTGGTCGGGATCATAGCTCTTTCCCGTGATAAGATGACCGCCTCCCATATTGATCCATTTTATGGCCGGGAAGAAACTTCCGAACTTCTCCCTTACAACCTTAAGCACTCTTTCGAGAGAAAATGAATCTGATTCAAACAGGACATGAAAATGAAGTCCTTGTATCCCCTCAGGGAAATCCCGCTTAAGATCTTCTGCCGTTACCCCGAGCCTTGATCCGGGAGAACAGGGATTGTACAGTCCCTGGCTTATCTCTGAAAACTCAGGATTAATCCTGATGCCTGCACTGATCTCCTGCGGATGCCTTCGCAGAATGCCTGAAAACTTCCTGTACTGCGGAATTGAGTTGAAAGTGATGTGAGAGCTGTACCTGAGTATCTGTTCAAAATCCTCTTCTGTATATACAGGTGAATAAGTATGAGCCGGAGCGCCGATCTCCTCAAAGCACAGACGGGCTTCATACGGGGAGCTTGCCGCGGCACCACTTATGAATTCCTTCAGGATCGGAAAGACACCCCACATTGCGAATCCCTTGAATGCAAGGATTATCTCAGCTCCGGATTCCGAGGAGACATGTTTAATGACAGTGAGATTTTTTCTGAATCTCTCTTCATCAATCACATAGCAGGGTGATGGTATTTTGGCGTAATCAATCAAATCATCCAGATAAAAATCCTGTATTAAAGCTCAAGATCAACATCATGCAGCTCCACCCACGGCAGTCCCAGGAGATTGAGCTGCTCCATGAACGGATCCGGATCAAATTCCTCCACATTGAAAACTCCCGGTTTCTTCCAGATCCCATTCAGGTACATCATGGCGCCGATTGCCGCGGGAACACCGGTTGTATAACTGACTCCCTGGGCTCCGGTCTCCCTGTAGGCAGCCTCGTGACTGCAGTTATTATAGATGTAATATGTACGTTGCTTTCCGTCTTTGACACCCTTTATGCGGCAACCGATGGAAGTCTGCCCCTTATAATTCTCGCCGAGTTCACCGGGATCAGGGAGCACCGCTTTCAGGAACTGGATGGGAATTATTTCCCGTCCGTTGAACATCACTGGTTCAATCCCGGCCATGCCGATATTCTGAATGACTCGAAGATGGGTCAGGTATTCCTGTCCGAATGTCATCCAGAACCTCGCTCTTTTGATCGTGGGGAAATTCTTTACCAGTGATTCGATCTCTTCATGGTAGATAAGATAGGATTCTTTCGGCCCGATATCCGGGTAATTCAATGGTTTATGAATTTCATGCGGTTTTGTATGGATCCATTTGCCGTCTTCCCAGTATCTGCCTTTCTGGGTGACTTCCCTGATGTTTATTTCGGGATTGAAATTAGTTGCAAAAGGTTTGCCGTGGTCTCCCGCATTGCAGTCGACGATATCGAGGTAATGTATTTCGTCGAAGTGGTGCCTGGCTGCATAGGCAGTGAATATCGAGGTAACGCCAGGATCGAATCCGCACCCAAGAATTGCCGTGATACCGGCATTCCTGTAACGTTCCTGGTATGCCCATTGCCAGCTGTATTCGAACCTGGCTTCCTCGAGAGGCTCATAATTGGCAGTATCGAGGTATGAAACACCTTCGGCAAGGCAGGCATCCATTATATGCAGATCCTGGTACGGTAATGCCACATTCACAACAAGGTCCGGGCGGAACGACCTTATAAGTTTCCTGAGCTGAGGCACCTTGTCGGCATCGATCTGCTCAGTGATCACTTTTTCGTTCCCTGGTCTGGCAGCAATTGCATCGCATTTGGATTTGGTCCTGCTGGCAAGCATGATCTCAGTAAAGACCCCAGGGAGGGAAGCCATCTTATGAATTACAACGGAGCTCACTCCGCCGGCTCCGATTACCAGTACTTTGCCCATATTTAAGTTTTTTTTCTTCCGGATTGTGAATCCCAAAGATAAAACTTTGCAGCGGTCATTCAATGAACTTCAGATTGCAAAATGTTTAATCTGTTATGCCGACCTGCCCTCACAAAGATTATTCTGTTTATCTTTACGTCTGCATTTTCGGGTTACACCAAATGAAGCTGATCAATCCCCTTGTGATCTTGCGGATCCTCAGTACAATACTTGTCATAGAGACGATCTCATTCCTTTTGTGCCTTCCTGTTGCCATCATCTTTAAGGAAGATCACCTCCCTTTCTTATGGCCAGCAGTAGTTTCAATATCGCTTTCAGTGATCCTCTATTTTGTTTCAAGGAACGCTGATACAGAAAAATTCAGCAACAGGGACGGCTACCTGTCTGTTACACTTTCCTGGCTGATTTTCACACTTCTGGGAACATTGCCATACCTGATCGGCGGCACCATACCATCATTCATAAACGCTTTCTTCGAATCGACTTCCGGCTTTTCAACCACTGGAGCCTCAGTGCTGGCGGACGTTGAACACCTGCCCCATTCCATCATGTTCTGGAGAAGCTTTACACAGTGGATCGGGGGACTGGGCATCATTCTTCTGGTGCTATTGATACTTCCGTCATTCAGGGTGGCAGGCTACCAGCTTTTCAGCATGGAGTCATCTCTCAAGGAGAAAGTCCTCCCAAAAGCCAATGCTCTGGGATTCCGGCTTCTCATTATTTATTTAGGCTTGACCCTGATCGAAGCCGTACTGCTCTCCTTGGGAGACATGAACATTTTCGACAGTATCTGCCACGCCTTCGGCACCATTTCCACAGGCGGCTTTTCAACCCGTAACACAAGCCTGATGGGGTATTCGTCATATACCCAGTATATTGTACTGATCTTCATGTTCCTGGCCGGAACCAGCCATGTGGTCTACTATTACCTGCTGAAATTCAACTTCGTGAAGGTCAAGCATAACGAAGAGCTGTGGTTCTACCTTGCAATTTCCGCGGTTGCGGGAGCCGTTGCTACAAGCTTTCTCCTTGTCAGCACTACTAAATCACTGGAGCCAGCCTTCCGGGAAGGATTTTTCCAGGTTCTGTCGGTGCTTACCACAACAGGTTATACTACCGCTGACTATAATTACTGGCCCATGGCAGGAACACTCCTCCTGTTCATACTAATGTTTGCCGGTGCAAGCACAGGATCTGCAAGCGGCGGCATTAAAATGGCGAGACACCTGGTAGTCATAAAGAATGTCCGGAATGTTTTTACAAGGCTGAGCCATCCGAACAGGGTTACAGTAATTAAATTGAACGGCAAGACGACGAGTGAGAATTCAAATATTTCCATTATCTCATTTATCGTACTGTACCTTTTCATTTTCATTATCGGGACCATCGTTGTCGCAGCAACAGGTCTTGATGTTGTTTCTGCATCATCCGCCACTGCCACATGCATGGCGGGCGCCGGACCGGGTCTCGGATCAGTGGGACCCTTGAATACTTTTTCAGGCATCCCCGCTGTGAGCAAAGTGGTACTCAGCATCCTCATGATCGTCGGAAGGCTTGAGATTATCCCGGTTTTCGTGCTCTTCTCCAAATCCTTCTGGAAACTGTAAAAGCGATTTGTGCCGGTGCAGTCAGTGAATACCCTGACCGCTGAAGAAAACCCGTGCTTCCTGCAGCTTTTCGGGGGTTCCGATATCGAACCAGTAGCCGCTGTTGACTGTAAGGGTAAAAATTCTTTGAGAGGCGGCCAGTTCTAAATAGAGTGATGTCATTGAATAGATGCCATGGTGCATATAATTGAATATCTCCGGCTCAATTACATGAAAGCTTGAAAATGAGATCTCAGTCAGATCCTCTTCTGTCTTTTTACTTATGATCTTTTCGCCTGTGACTTTGTTCGCCCAGCCGCAAAGCTGCCCTTCGGGATCGACAAGGAAGACCCTGTTGCCCGGCCGGTTCCTTACGGCGAGTGTTGCAAGCCCTTTTTTTTGGATATGATATGAATAAAGCTGATTCAGGTCAAGATCTGTAAGAATATCGCCATTGCATAATAGGAATGGCTCCGTTCCGAAAAAGCGTCTCGCCCTGAACAATCCCCCTCCAGTATCAAGAAGCATCTCCGATTCATTCGACACAGTGATTCTGAAACCAAGCCCTCTGAGCATATTTATCTCTTCGATCACCATCCCTGACAAGTGGTGGACATTTATCATAATGTCATCAAATCCGGAACTGGTGCATTTTTCTACCATCCTGCGGAGAATTGATTTGCCGTTGATATCCACCAGTACCTTGGGAATCGTGAGAGAAAGGTCTCCGAGACGCGTCCCCCTGCCGGCGGCAAGGATCATTGCTTTCATATCAATCCAGTTAGTGTCTTAAGGCTGCCAGGTTCCTGAAAATAGCCGTCGAAGAAACCGCCCGTGCGGCGCCGTAAAGTTCCGGTAGATGTATATTTTCCTCGGCACAGGAAACAATTCCCGAGAGAAGTGTTACACCAGGCACAATGCTTTCGGTGAACGTTGGCTTCTGCTCATATAGGCCCCTGAACCCAAATGCGCCCAGGGCCTGCATAAGCCTGATCATACCGAATCCTGAAAAGAAACACCTGAATTTCTCTACATCCTCTCCTGTTACAGCGCAGAAGTTCATAATAAAATACTCTGACAATTCCGTACGGTCAGAATCGTCCATGGGGATCTTTGCATCGTAAAGCAGGGAAGCTGCATCATACTGGGGAGATCCTTTTCTTCCACCCTGATAATCAATGAACCATGGCTCGCCACCAATGACCATAATATTTGCAGTCTGGAAATCGCGATAAAGAAAATAATCCTGGCCTGCCGAAAGAAGGAAATCTGCCAGGACTTCAAAGTCATGCTCAAGCCGTTTCTCATTGAACGGTACTGCCACCAGTTTCAGGAACATGTACTTGAAATAGTTCATGTCCCACATCATCGACTGGCGGTCAAAGCTCTTGTGGGGATAGCAAAGGTTGAGGTCCAGGTCCTTTATCCCGGCAACCTGGAACTGAACCAGGCGGTCGAGAATCTTCCTGTAAAGGACTTTTGTCTCCGCATCAAAAGGAGAAATCTCCTTCTTCCCATGCAGCCAGGTGTACAGGTTTTCGTCCCCAAGATCCTGCTGGAAGTAGATAGACCTGTCGGGAATGTATCCATACACCTCCGGCACCGGCAGCCCTATTCCCCGGAAATGCCTGCTGAATCCTACGAAAGCCTCGTTCTCTTCATGATTTGAATTGAATGTCCCGATAACTGATCTTCCCTGATCATGTACCCGGTAATATCTTCTGTCGGAACCTGACCTCGGCAACGGCGTTATAGTATCCGCGTCAGTGGCGAACAGCTCTTTATATCCTTCAGCAATGACTTCTGTTTCCTTCATCAGGGTTATTTATGACATCTATTATATGTTTCCGGCCATCTGCGGAGTATCTTCATGCGAATCGTGCAATCGTGTTGAAGCGAAGCGCAGATCCCTACCAACGCGTCGGTGCAATCATGTCATCCGGCAGAGCAGACCTGCCGACCATCTCTCCTCCCCGCTCAAAGTCTTATCATCACCTTCTTCCTGTACAGCACCAGGGCAGCGAGCCACACCAGCAATACCTGGATGACCGCGAACATAAGGCTGCCATTGAGCTGTCCCGCCACGGGAGCACAAACCTTTTCATAAAACCAGCTGTACAGGCTCAGCTTAGCGCCTCCCCAACCGGGGTGCACCGAAAGGATCAGCTTGATCCACACTCCTGCCAGAAAATAGGTGAACAGGGCGTTGGTGCCGAATACAATGAAAAATGTACCCCATTTCCGCAGCTTTACAACATCAGCTATCCAGTAAATCACTGCGAGGAGTGCCATGGCAATACCTGCAGTGTAAAGAACGTAAGAGCTCGTCCACAACGGTTTGTTGATGGGAAAGAAGTTCTTCCAAATCAGGCCCAGTCCCGTCAGAGCCGCCCCGATAAGAAGCATTTTCAAGGCCGGGTTGACTTTCGAGCCTTTTTTCCCCACTATCTCCCCTGCATAATAACCTATTATAACTGTGCATATGGCCGGAAGAGTACTGAGCAATCCTTCCGGATCAAAAGGTATCCCGAAACCGGTGTAAAGATGATTCTTCCCAAGCAGGGCTGAATCGACCCTTAGTGCAAAATTTCCTTCAAGGCTATAGGGTGAAGCACCGCCAAAAAATGCCAGTAATCCCCAGTAAACAAAGAGTATCACTGCCACTACCACCCAGAGGTAATCCCTCCGGACCGATGTGCAAATGAACGCACCCAGCCCGTAGGCAAGGGCTATCCTTTGAAGAACGCCCATGATCCTGAGGTGTGAGTAGTCACGGCTGAAATAAGGGAATATTGCAAGGAAAAGGCCAACGGCAAAAATTGTCACTACCCGGCGAAGGATTCTCAGAATTGCCTGTCCGCCCAGTTCATGGCCATATTTTTTCAGTGAGAACCAGGTGGAAACACCAACAATAAAAAGGAAAAAGGGAAACACCAGGTCTGTCGGTGTGCAACCGTTCCATTCCGAATGCCTTAGCGGAGGATAGACATGGTCCCAGCTACCGGGATTATTAACGATGATCATGAATGCTACGGTCATTCCCCTGAAAATATCAAGGGATGCCAGCCTTCCTCCTTCTTTTGCCATGATTCCAGCTAAAATTGCCGTGTAAAAATAGCAATTTATACCAATTTAATGCAGAACGGAATCATCGCTGCTGGTCATGAACAAAGTTTTTTATGCCCCCGGGGCAGCTTAAAATTTATTACTTTTGATCCTGCACCTTTGGTCAGAACAGCTAAAAAATCCAGATATATCAGCATTATGAGGACCTGCCGGATATTTATTCTGCTTATGTTTTCCCTGGTGTTCACGGTCTTTCAGCCGGCCCTGGCACAGAAACCGCAACCGCCTTTTCTCAAATATCTGAACCACCCATGGGTTGACTCAGTGCTCAGCACGCTGGGTACGGATCAGAAAATTGCACAGTGCCTTTGGACCGCAGCATATTCCAATGGCGGGGTTTCAGGTGAGGTTGAGACCGCTGATCTCATCAGAAAGTACGGAGTTGGTGGATTAATCTTTTTCCAGGGCACTTCTGAGAAGCAGATAGAGCTGACCCGGTACTATCAAAGTATCTCATCTGTCCCGCTGCTGATCGCAATGGACGCTGAATGGGGAGCGGGAATGAGGCTCAGCGATGTCGGGAAATTCCCCTACCAGATGACCCTCGGGGCTGTCCGGGACGACTCCCTCATTTACAGGATGGGGCAATCAGTTGCAAACCAGCTGCGTTCGCTTTCCGTCGCTATAAACCTGGCACCGGTGGCCGACATTAACAACAATCCGGATAACCCGGTCATCAATTACAGATCCTTCGGGGAAAGTAGGGAAAATGTGACATCCAAAGCCCTGATGTACATGAAGGGACTTCAGGAAAACGGTGTCCTGGCAACTGCTAAACATTTTCCCGGGCATGGCGATACAAATACAGATTCTCATCTTGACCTCCCGGTGATAACCCATTCCAGGGCAAGGCTCGATTCAGTCGAACTATTTCCCTTTATCAGGATGATAAACGAAGGGGTCGGGGGTATAATGACGGCACATCTGAGTCTGCCCTCGCTCGATGCAACTTCTGGGGTGCCATCGACGCTCTCACCGGTGATAATCAACGGTCTTCTGAAATCACGCCTTGGATTCCGCGGCCTTGTGATCAGTGATGCAATGAACATGAAAGGTGTGACAAAATATTTCGCCCCGGGGGAAGCAGAAGCCAGGGCATTTCTTGCAGGCAACGATGTTGTTGAATATGTGATGAATGTCGATTCGGCTATACATGAGATAAAAAAGATGCTCGCCAGAAATGAACTGACAATAAAGGAAATTGATTCCAGGTGCCGGAAAGTACTGGCTCTCAAGTACTGGGCCGGGCCCGGGAGATCTGACCTGCCTGCTCAGGGTGAAAACGATGATCCTCTCTCCTCTCCCGCCGTGACTTCATTGATCCATGAATTATATGCAAGCGCCCTGACGGTTTTGACCAACAGGAAAGACATCATCCCCCTCAGAAATCTTCAGGATCTGCGGATCGCCGTGGTGGATCTGAACAGGGACAAGAGCACAAAATTCCAGGAACGACTTCTTGATTATTGCCCAGCTGATACATTCACCATCGATCCGGGGAATGAAAAAGCCGCCATTTCCCTGATGATGAAACTATCCGGGTATAACCTTGTTATTGCCGGCATCTTTGATCAGGACCAGCGTCCTGGGAAGGATTTTGGAATCTCTCCTGCCCTCGATCCTTTGCTTCATAAACTGATTGACTCTTGCAGGACAATAGTCGTATATTTCGGGAACCCCTATGCCCTCGGCAGGCTTGATGCCCTGAAGGAAGCTGACGGCGTGGTGCTGGCATACCAGGAGAATCCGTTCACAGCGGACCTCACAGCCCAGCTGATATTCGGTGGAATCGGCGGGAAGGGCGTCTTGCCAGTAACCGTGAACCAGCTGTGGCGATGCGGATCAGGGATCACCACCCAAGGGGGCCTCCGATTACAATACTCGGTTGGGGAGTCAGCAGGGATAAGATCAAAGCTCCTTGAAAAAAGGATTGATTCCCTGGCAAATGCCGGGCTGGCCGCGGGAGCATACCCGGGATGCGAGGTCATGGTCGCCAGGAAGGGGATTGTCGTTTTCCACAAGATGTATGGCTGGCATACTTATGAAAAAATAATCCCCGTCCACAAAAACGACCTCTATGACCTTGCCTCCGTAACAAAGATCTCATCGGCTCTTGCCGGGCTTATGCTACTAGATTCGGAAGGCAGGTTCTCTGCAGACAAAACGCTTGGCTACTATCTTCATGATTTCAGGAGGTCAAACAAGGGCGGTTTGCTTCTAAAGGATATCCTGACACACCAGGCTGGGCTTGTCCCATTTATACCTTTCTGGAAGGAAACTTTGAAAAATGACGGTAATTTCAAAAGGAGGATTTACAGTTTCAGGCCTTCGGGTAAATATCCCCTCGAGGTTGCTAATGGCCTGTATATCAATAAGAAATATCCACATAAGATATTCTCCGAAATAAAGAAAAGCCTTCTGGGAGAAAAAAAATACGTTTATTCAGACCTTGCTTTCATTATAACACCGCTGATCATAGATAAAATAACCGGAGAGGAATGGAACAGGTTTGTGACGGATTCAATCTATCACAAACTCGGCGCATATAATGTTGTATTCAATCCGGGGCTGCGGTACAGCCCCGACCGGATAGTTCCGACCGAATACGATTCCCTGTTCAGGAAGCAGCTTATTCACGGGACGGTCCATGATGAAGGAGCCGCAATGCTTGGCGGGATCTCGGGCCATGCCGGGTTGTTTGCGACCGCCAGCGATCTGATCAAGGTCCTTGAACTGTACAGGAGAATGGGAGACTACGGCGGGGAACAGATCCTTAAAAAGGAAGTGGTGGAAAGGTATTCCAGGGTGCAATTCCCTGAAAATAACAACAGGCGCGGGCTGGGATTCGACAAGCCCCTCCTGGGCAATAATGAGCTAAATGCGAAGGATGCTTATCCATGCAAGGGTGCGAGCCCCGAAAGCTTTGGTCATTCAGGATATACAGGCACTTTCGTATGGGTTGACCCTGTGGCTGAAATATCCTACGTTTTCCTGACCAACAGGGTTTATCCAACCAGGAACAATACACTGCTTTATGATATGAATATCAGGGGTGACATCCTTAAGACAGTCTATGATTCCATTATTCCGTGAGGAAGACAGACAAGAATTTGTTACACGGAGTACCTCGTAGAAAACACAGAAATCACGGAGACTGATCTAATTATCTCTGCATGATATGGTGTAAGGATTTAAGGATAGTGCCCAGAACAAGACTCGAACTTGCACACCGTAACCGGCACCAGCCCCTCAAGCTGGCGTGTCTACCAATTTCACCATCTGGGCAAATCAAGGACAAAAGATAAAAGTAAAAAGATAAAAGTGATCCAAAAATTAGTGGTTGTTACTTAAAAGGCATACAGAATATCAGTTCTCTTTCGATTTTGACCTTTTGTCTTTTGCCTTTTATCTTTCTACAGTGCCCAGAACAGGACTCGAACCTGCACATCATTGCTGACACTAGTCCCTGAAACTAGCGCGTCTACCAATTTCGCCATCTGGGCATTTCAATGAACGCGGGGCAAAAATATAAAAAAAACACTTACCAAGCGCTCCCTGTCATTTAAAAGTTTATTTTTGACCCGTCATTTTTTTATGAAAAGCATAATAAAGGAAAATATGAGGTTTATCAAGCATCCTGTCTCCAGGTCTGCCTAACCTTTTATTAAACGATATTATTAAAAGTTTAACCAGACCTGCAAATTAAGAGCAGGTTTTTTTATTTGTAAAAAATGAAAATAATGAAGTTTGGTGGGACCTCCGTGGGAAGTCCCGACAGAATGAGGGCAATTATTCCCCTCATATCGGATGAGGAAAGGAAGATAGTAGTACTTTCGGCAATGTCGGGCACGACCAACAGCCTGGTGGAAATCTCAGACCTGCTCTACGCAGACAGGAGAGATGAGGCAGCACAGAAGAACGAATCACTGAGGGATAAATATCATTCCGTTGTGGATGATCTCTTTTCCACCGACACATTCAGGAATACGGGTCATGAGTTGATCAATTCGCACTTTGATTATATCAGGAATTTCACTCTAAGGGTATTTACCAAGCTGCAGGAAAAAGCAATCCTGGCCCAGGGTGAGCTTATTTCGACGTCGTTATTCCATAACCTGCTCAGAGAAAGGGATATCCGGGCGCATTTTCTTCCCGCGCTCAATTTCATGCGCATTGACAAGGACGGAGAACCCGATACCTACTATATAAAGGAGAACCTGAAAAGGGAGATGAAAGCGTGCCAGTCAGAAAACATTATTATAACCCAGGGATTCATTTGCCGGAATGCTTATGGTGAAACAGACAATCTGAAGCGCGGCGGAAGTGATTTCACTGCCTCGCTGATCGGTGCCGCCCTTAAGGTATCGGAAATCCAGATCTGGACCGACATAAATGGATTTCACAATAACGATCCGAGGTTTGTGGAGAAAACGAAAGTCATCCGGAATATCTCATTTGACGAGGCGGCTGAGCTTGCCTATTTCGGAGCAAAGATCCTTCATCCTTCAAGCGTCAATCCTGCCCGGGAAAGCAATATTCCCGTCAGACTTAAAAACACCCTTGATCCCTCGGATGAAGGCACTTTGATAACATCGACCTGCCACTTCGAGGATTATAAGGCAGTTGCTGCAAAGGACGGTATATCGGTCCTCAGGATAAAGTCCGACCGTATGCTGATGGCATACGGTTTCCTTCGGAAAGTATTTGAGATCTTTGAAGCGTACAAGACCCCGATCGACATGATAACAACATCCGAGGTCTCCGTTTCGCTTACCATTGATAACTCGGAGTTCATTAACCAGATTGCAAATGATCTGAAGGAGCTGGGCTCGGTTGAAATCGAGCAGGACCAGTCGATCATCTGCATTGTGGGCGATTTCAGGACCGAACGGACTGGTTCGGCCCCCGAAATATTTGAGGCATTGAATACCGTCCCACTGAAGATGATATCTTACGGGGGCAGCCCATACAGCTTGTCCCTCCTGGTAAATGCCAGCGACAAGGTCAAATCGCTCAACCTTTTAAACAAACACCTCTTCAACCAGTAATATGTTCACCAGCGATACCGTCACAAAATTCAGGGATCTACCAACTCCATTCTATTATTACGATCTTGATGTGCTCAACTCCACATGCCGCAAGGTTGCCACTGAATCAAAATATTCCGGGTACAAGGTTCATTACGCGGTAAAAGCCAACCCGAATCCACGAATACTTCAGATAATTTCATCTTACGGATTCGGGGCCGACTGTGTAAGCTGGAATGAGATTGAAAGGGCGATCGGCTGCGGGTTCAAGCCATCTGAGATCGTCTTTGCCGGAGTAGGCAAAACCGACATGGATATAACTATGGCACTGGAAGCCGGGATACTGTGCTTCAACTGTGAATCGGTCCCCGAGATCGAAGTCATTGATTCAATTGCCGCCAGGCTGGGCAAGAGTGCCCCGATCGCCCTCAGGATCAATCCGTATATTGACGCATTCACCCATAAATACATTACCACCGGAATTGAAGAAAGTAAATTCGGGATCAATACATGGGAACTTGACGAGGTTATGAAAAGGATATCCGGCCTCGGCAATACTTCGCTCAAAGGGATCCATTTCCATATCGGTTCCCAGATAACAAGGATGTCGGTTTTCAAAAGCCTCTGTTCAAGGATCAATGAGCTTCTCGACTGGTTCTCATCGCATAATGTCGAGCTTGAGATAATCAATGTCGGAGGCGGCCTCGGGATAGATTATGAAAATCCTGACGTTCCCGCCCGCTTTGAAGATTATTTCTGCATGATCAATGAATTCATTAACCTCCGGGGGGGACAGAACATCCATATCGAGCCCGGAAGATCGCTGGTCGGACAGTGCGGATCGCTTATCTCAAAGGTTCTTTTCATCAAGAATGGCATCAATACCGTCTTTGCCATCATCGACGCCGGAATGACCGACCTTATACGGCCGGCACTTTACCAGGCACACCACAGGATTGAGAACCTTACTTCGCCGGGAAGCCTTTACAGGTACGACGTTGTGGGCCCCGTGTGTGAATCATCCGACACTTTCGGGAAATTCATCGAACTACCTGAGACCAGGCGCGGCGATATTATCGCGATAAGATCGGCCGGTGCATACGGGGAATCAATGGCATCAAGGTATAACCTGCGCGATCTCCCGAAGGTGGTCTTTTCAGATGAGATCTGAGGCTATTTTCCGTTCTCGGCCCTTACTTTGCTGTGCTTGGCGCTGTAGAAGAAATAGATAAAAAATCCCACTACCATCCAGATGACAAGCCGGAGCCATGTATCGACAGGCAGCGCAGCCATCTGAATAAAGCAGAAAACTGCACCCAGAATTGGCACGGCAGGAACCCACGGGGTCCTGAACGGCCTTTCAATGTCGGGCCTTGTTTTCCTGAGCACCAGGACACTGATACACACAATTATGAAGGCGAGAAGAGTACCGATGGAGACCAGCTCACCAAGGATCCTTATCGGAAGGACTCCGGCTATGATCATCGCAACAGTACCGGTTATGATAGTGCTCAGGTATGGGGTCTTGAATTTCGGATGCACCCTGGAGAACACTGAAGGCAGCAAGCCATCCTTCGACATCGTGAAGAAGATCCTGGGCTGGCCCAGAAGCATCACAAGAATCACGGAGCTCAAGCCTGCTATAGCCGCCACTTTGACAATCGGCCTGAGCCAGAACATCCCTTTGCCCATGGCATCAACACCCACTGCGACCGGATCAGCGACATTGAGAGACTTGTAACTTACGATCCCTGTGAGTACGATTGCAACCAGGATGTAAAGAATGGTTGATACTCCCAGTGATCCGAGAATCCCGATCGGCATGTCTCTCTGCGGGTTTTTTGACTCCTGGGCAGCGGTCGAAACAGCATCAAAACCTATATATGCAAAGAAGATGACCCCGGCACCCCTCAGTATCCCGCTGACTCCATATTTGCCGAACTCAGCACCGTAAGCCTTCAACCAGCCCCAGATTGAACCGTATTCCGCAATCCTTGATGACTCAACCTTGTTGGCAGGGATGAAGGGATGCCAGTTGGCAGACTTCACGAACATGAAACCTATCGCCACAAAAAGTATGATCACAGATACTTTTGTGATTACCATTATGTTATTGAAATTCGCTGATTCCTTTATCCCGATCACCAGCAAGGCCGACAGGAGAACCACAATGAACATGGCCGGTACGTTAAGGATGCACGTAACGTGCTGAAGGGTGTGAAAATCTATTCCACTGGCACTCAGCGATTCAGCCACCGTAGTAAGTGGTTTCCATCCCACATCGGGCATATTCACCATAACGGTTCCTGTCGCGTTTGTCAGCTGGGGAGGCATCACGATATTCATATCTTTAAGGAGGCTTACCACATAACCAGACCATCCAACCGAAACCGTAGAAGCCGCAAACAGGTATTCGAGTATCAGATCCCATCCGATTATCCATGCAAAGAACTCACCAAGAGTCGAATACGCATAAGTGTAGGCGCTTCCGGCTATCGGTATCATTGAAGCAAATTCAGCATAGCATAAGCCGGCAAAACCGCAGGCAAGTCCGGAAATTACGAACGAGATCACTATCCCGGGCCCGGCATATTGAGCGGCTGCCTGTCCCGAGAGAACGAAAATACCTGCACCAATTATGGCACCAATCCCCAGGGTAGTGAGGTTAAGCGCGGTCAAAGATCTTTTTAAACCACCAGTCTCCTTCGATTCAGTAAGCAACTGACTCAGCGGTTTAGTGAGAAACATCGGCTTTTTCGACATCTTATGTAAAATGGATTAATTGGAAAGTAAGTTTAGTTATTACAAACGTAACTTATTTTTTGAAAAAAATAATTATGAATGAGGAATTGCCGGCCATTTTCTTTCGATCTCACCTTATTTTGCTTTATTTAACAATTAAGAACTAACTTTGAATACAACATTATATCGACACAAAATGGTAAGGAAATACCTGCTGGCAACGATCCTGATCCTGGCTTCGTGTACGCCGCTGCGGACATACAGGCAACAACCGGAAGTAAAGGCATGGGAAGAGGATATCGAGAAATTTGAACAGACCGACAAGACCAAGTTTTATCCTGATGATGCAATCCTTATCGCAGGAAGTTCAAGCATCAGGCTCTGGGAGACCATCAACAAGGACATGCTGCCGTATAACGTGATCCAGAGGGGATACGGGGGAGCCAAGCTCAGCGATTTTGCAGTTTATGCAGGAAGGATAATCTACCCCCACCCCTGCCAGGCGATCGTACTGTTCGTCGCAAATGATATAACCGGGGCAGAGAATGACAAAACCCCACAACAGGTAGCGAACCTCTTCCGGAAAACACTGTACATAATCCGTAGAAAATTCGTCGATATACCGGTCTTCTGGATCAGCATCACCCCCACGCCGTCAAGATGGGCTGCCTGGCCAGAGATAAAGAAAGCCAATGGAATTATCAAGAGCGTCTCCTATAATCACCGCAATACGTATTATATCAATACTGAGCAGGCATTCCTGGGGCCCGACGGTAAGCCGCGACCCGAGCTGTTCAAGCAGGATCAGCTTCACCTTAACCAGGACGGTTACGCTGTCTGGGCTGAAATAATAAAGAAAGAGCTCAATAAAGTCCTGACGGATAAATAGCTTCGATCTTACCTGTATTCAGGAACTGCAGGACCCGGGCCGTTAAGCGCCCTGTCCTGCAGCCAGATCAGGTACTCTATCTTCTTAAATCTCCCAGCCTGCCCTGTAGGACGGCTTCAGAAGCTTGTTGGCTTCATCGCTGTCGGTCTTGAACCCTGCCGGATCCCATTTGAGCTTTTTACCTGTCCTCATTGCGATGACAGCAAGATTAAGGGTTTCCGTAATTGGGGCAGCCGATTCAAAGGTGCACCTGGCAGGTTTGCCTCCCCTTATCGCAGTAATCCAGTCGGCAAAATGTCCCTTTGAACGCTCGATCATAACAGGCGGCTTTATGAAGGACTTATTCCTCGATGCCGGTATAAGCTTTGGATTGCCGCCCTCAAAATCACAAAGTATCTTTCCGTAATCCCCGACGAACATAAGGCCGTCCGGTTCAAAATCAAGCTTGTCCTCGTCAAATTCGGCCGGTCTGGGAGGCTTGAGGCCCCCGTCGATCCAGTAAAGATCAACAGCAGGCATCCCTGCGCGTGCTGGGAAAGTCATATGGGCGTTCATTGCGTGCGGATGCGAAACATACTTCAGCTGTGACGGGTTGCCATCGACCAGTCCCACAATAGTATTGGAAGAGGCCTCCACTGTGCTGACATCCCCTAGCTTAAGCGCCCTGTATATCGTGGCAAATGAGTAGCAGCCCATATCGCCAATCGCTCCGGTCCCGAAATCGAACCACGACCTGAAGACGGTGTGTGTGTAGGAATAGCTGAATGGCCGGAATTCGGCCCTGCCAAGCCAAAGATCCCAGTTAAAGCCCTTGGGTATCTTTTCTTCAGCAGGCAGCTGGGTGAACCCTGTCTGCCATACCGGGCGGTTCGACCAGTTGTATACCTCGCGAACCGGGCCAATTGCACCGCTCCAGATCATTTCGCAAAGCAGGTCAGTATCTTCGGAGGATGCATTCGCGGTCGTTACCTGGGTTGCCAGCCCCGTTTTCCTGGCAGTATCACCCATCAGCCTTGCTTCATAAACAGAATTTGTCATCGGCTTCTGCCCCATGACATGCTTCCCTTTTGCCATTGCCTTCACCGCAACCTGTGCATGCTGGTGATCGGGCGTACCAACCACAACGGCATCGATTCCCGTCTCCTTTTCAAGCAGTGCCCTGAAGTCTTCATGGGCAGTGCAACCCTTGAAAGTCATCCCCTTCTGCTTGGAATACCATTTATCGATGATTTGTCTTGCGGGTTCCCGTCCGGCCCTGCACCCCTTTACCCCTTCATCCCACTTCGGCTCATCGATTGCCCGTCGGATGTTGTTCCTCAGCTCGAACTCACCCCAATTCTGGTACCTGGTGTCCTCAAAGACCGGATCTGCCACAGAGACTATTTGAAGATCAGGTAAGTGCAAGAGCTGGAGGAGTACCCTCGTACCCTGCGTACCGGTTCCGACACAGGCAACATTTATGCGGTCGGATGGAGCCGTAAAGCCTTTTCCACCCAGGATGTTCCTGGGTATGATCGTCAATCCCGCAGCAGCTGCCGTCGAGGAAATGAATTTTCTTCTTTTCATAAAAGGTAGTGTTAAGTACTTTATCAATAAATATTTCCGGATAATTCAGGTTGGCTTCCTCCCATAGAAGCCGGAATTTGTCCTTTAAATGTACAAAAGAAAAGATTGAGGTGAAAGAAACTAAAGTATTTTATCCCGGGCAGTTTTGAATGGCTGCATTAAGGCTTTCAATTTCACTGACCCTTACAGAAGAGCCTTCTGCCCTTCAGGCACACCGCAAAGTATCTGTCTCATGGCCCCTCCCGGATGGAACGTACTCAATTCCAACATGATACCGCAACATCCCGAAGAAGAGTGATGAATTAAGAGGCTGAGTACCCGAAGCTCAGATTTCAGCTGTTATGCCTGTTGCCGCCTTTTCCTAAATTTCTATTTTCAAAAAGTTGATTTTGATGTGAAAAATCCTAAATTTGAAGGAGTATTGTCAATTCCTGATTAGTGGATAGTCTGCCAGAAAACCATATTTAATGAACCGGGTTAAAGCGGTTATTATTGATGATGAAAATTATGCCTGTGAAAGGCTAAGAAGATTGATTGCCTCTTTCCCTCAGGTCGATGTTGAAGGATCATTCACCAGTTCCTTAAAAGGGCTGGAATTTATCAATAAGCATCAGCCGGAACTGATCTTTCTGGATGTGGAGCTTGAGAACAATGTTTCTGCCTTTGATTTCATCCAGGCACTCAGGTCCGACGGATATAACCCATACATAGTTCTTGTGACGGCACACACCCATTATTCAATAAAAGCTGTCAGGCACCAGGTATTCGATTATCTTCTTAAACCTGTTGATGTTGACGAACTTGGGGAAACAATAAGCCGCCTTCTCAAACTGGTCTTTAAGGAACCAAAGTTCTCTGACCATCGGTTTGCCTCACTCAGCAGGCGGGAAAAGGAGGTGCTCATCCTGGTCCTGGAAGGAAGGAAAAGCCGTGAAATTGCCAGGCTTCTATTTATAAGCCTGAATACGGTTCACACCCACCGGCGCAACATTCTTAAGAAAACTGGGGCAAGATCCGCGGTGGATCTTGTAAAAATAAACAATGAACAGAAAAGTTAGACTTAACCTGAAGGAGTTTTTATCAAGGCCCGTAATTTTAAGCCTTGTGATATGGGCAGCTGCGTCTCTCTTCATACACCCCGGATTTAACAAGTACACCGTAAAGAAAGCCTCGGGGGATGTTGCAATGCAAAATACCCGGTATTATTACTATGACCTTGATCATGACGGTGCCAGTGAGAGTATTTCGGTGGATCTGAATGACACAAGACAGTCTAAGGTTATGGTAAGGAAGGGAGATATGGTTCTCGAGCAATTCAATTTCAAATATCAGGCAATCTCAATCGGCGACTTTTTTGCCGGCGATTTCAATAATGATGGTGTAATGGAATGTTTCCTTTTCACGAGAGGGAATGACTCTATCCTGTTGAACGTCTTTGATCCGGTGAGGACCCGCAAGGTATTGATATCAAACAGGTTCATTGATCTGACCCATACCGCTGATCAGAGTGCTGATATTCCAACTATTGAACCGGTCGGCATTTTTAAAAACACCGGCAGGATAAACAGGGACTTTATCTTTTTTATAAAGGCCGGATTCAGTTTGCGGCCCAGGCGGGCTTACAGGTACTCACCAGATACCGATTCGCTGATCAGATCACCACACAGTTCAGCAAACATTAACGGCTGCAATGCGGCAGATATTAACGATGATGGCCTCGAGGAATTCATCTTTAATACTTCCGCTACTGACAATACAGGGGACACGGCAACCTATTCGGATCATTTTTCGTGGCTCATCGTGCTTGACCATAACCTGCAGTATCTTTTCCCCCCGGTTAAGGTTTCAAAGTATCCTGCAATGCTCATGGCGATTCCAATGAAACTGAAGGAGCAAACTGGCTTAGTGGTTTTAAGCAATTATTTCGGATCCGATACCATACATTCCACTTTTTCTCTCTATGACCGCAAAGGCAATAAACATTATGAACGTTATGCCGGTCAGATAGTTGATCCCGAATGTTACATATCAAACAATCCTTCCGGGGGAAAAAATACTTTCTGCCTCGTCAGGAACTGGCAGTGCGAAATTGATAAAATTGATACTGGCTTCAACATTGTAAAAAAGTTCCGGATCCCGGAAGTAATCGAGGCCCGTCCTATTATGAAAATTGATGCTGATTCGGATGGGAACCCCGAATATTTCTTCCTGGGAAGAGATTCCAAATCCCTTATAATAACCCGGAGCGACTACAGTTTCCCCGCGGTCATCAACCTGAATGCTGAAAACGACATTCCCTTTATAACAAAGATTGAGCGGCCCGGAGCAAGGCCGCTGCTTTACCTTCAGTTTATCACTCACGGCACAACAATCAGTTATTCCAGGAATCCTCTTTATTACTTTAAGTACCCTTTTTATGCTTTCCTGTATTTTCTGGTGCTCCTTGTAGTAACAATCATTTCCGGTGTTCAGAAGTACAGGTCGGACATGAAATTACAAACAGAAAGGAAAATTGCAGAACTTCAGATGAGAGCCATAAAAAATCAGGTTGATCCTCATTTTACACTGAATATCCTGAATGCAATCGGCAGCCTTTTCATGTCTGAAAACAACAAGGAGAAAGCCGATTATGTATTCACTAAATACACACGGCTTATCAGGGAAGCGGTTATCAGCTCAGACCAGGTCATTATAACACTGGCCGACGAGATCGAATTTGTCAGAAACTATCTTGAACTGGAGCAATTCCGAAGGAACAATTCCTTTACATTCACGATCATCTCAGGTTCAGATGTGAATACCTCTGTAACCATCCCGAGGATGCTTATCTACACCTTCGCCGAGAATTCCCTGAAGCACGGAGCCGGGAGACGGAAGACGGGAGGTGTCCTTCATATCGAGGCACAGGTTGCCGACAGAAAGATACAGATAATTGTCAGCGACAACGGACCCGGGATCAACATGTCTGAAAGCACCTCCGGGAATACAGGAAGAGGATTATCGATCGTCAATGAAATGATTGAATTGTATTTCAGGCTCGAGAAATCGCGCATTACTTATATTCTTGAAAATGTAATGGACACCGGGAACGCCGTTGCAGGCACCAGGGCTCTGATCGAAATACCGGTGAAAATCCCGAAGATCTGACCGGGAGAGGGAAATCACTATTTATAATTATCAACTATACTCATAATTGATGATTGAATTATCGTTGCGGATTGCTGAAATTTGGCACAGGCTTGTGATTAATATCCTGATCATCATAAAATAGTGATACAAATGATGCTTTCCCCCATAAAGCTTCATTTCTGAAAGCGGTTCTGTTCACATCCCTGTGTTGAATGATCCCGCCCTGTTGACACTCCGTGCACCTCCGGCGGTTCATTTCAGAATACTCAGGAATTCCCCAGATTAATAAATTTCCCCTGGAACAGGACCGCTTGTTTTTTAATAGTATTTTCAGTCCCGGGAAACCTGTGATCACACCGGAAAAACATTTAATTTTAAACAAAAATAATCTCACATATAAATGATTGATATCATGAAAAATCAGATCTCCCGCCGCAATTTCTTTTTCAAAACTGTCGGTGCCGGCGCAGGGCTTTGCCTTATTCCGTCAGTTTCAGGAACCAGCTTTATGCAATCAGGAAAAGGCTCTGCACCACTGATAATAACAAGTCATACAAACCTGACCGGGCAGAATGCTATGGAAGCTGGATGGGAGATACTAAAGAGCGGAGGCACGGCGGTCGATGCGGTCGAAAGGGCTGCAAACGTGATCGAAGTTGATCCCGAGGATACCAGCGTGGGATACGGGGGCCTGCCCAATGAAAGAGGAGTAGTCCAGCTCGATGCATCATTCATGGACGGCAGTACCTATTCTGCCGGGGCTGTCGGGTGCCTTGAAAACATCAAGACCCCCTCCTCCGTCGCAAGAAAGGTAATGGAACATACCGACCATGTCCTGCTTGTAGGAACCGGTGCGCTTGAATTTGCACGTGCCTGGGGATTCCCCGAAGAAAACCTGCTCACCGAAAAAGCACGCAAGATTTGGCTCCGCTGGAAGGAAGAGCTGAGCCCTAAGGATGACTGGGGCGCCCCTGAACACCTGCAGAACCTGGTCAAAAAGGAAGCATACTGGCGTGATTTTCCGCAGATTGAAAACCATTACGGGACCACCAATGTACTTGCCATTGATGCCAGCGGAAATATTGCAGGCTGCACAACCACAAGCGGGTTAAGCTTCAAGCTGAACGGACGGCTTGGCGATTCGCCGATCATCGGCGCCGGGCTTTATGTTGACAATGAAGTCGGGGCAGCTGGCGCCACCGGTCGCGGCGAGGATGTGATCAAATCGTGCGCTTCCTATTATATGGTCCTGAGGATGAAAGACGGGCGGACACCCCAGCAGGCCTGCGAAGATGCCCTGCATATGATCGTTGACAGGTACAGAAAAGTAAATCCGGAATTCTTCCCCTCGGAGAAGTTTGTTGCAATCAACAAGTCTGGCGAACTCGGATGTGCAATCATGAAAGGCGGCAGGAATCCGGAAATGTCGGTGAGGAGTACAGGAGGCTTCAGAAAATATGAAGGTATAGTGGCTTTCCCCGGTAAATAATAGTGATTCGGAAAGTGGGAGAAAGCTGATCCTTTTTACCTGGCGTGAGATCCGGTCGGTCGTCAACTATTGTCCCGGGCGGATAATTTTTAAGTTCTCTTCCCGTTCTGATTAAAAGCTCCGGATATGAAAAAAGTGCTTTTCATAATTATTGCTCTTCTTTCATCATGCGCAACCACACAAAAATCCTCGGTCAAGGAAGATTCCCTGATAGTTACGAGGAAATATGTGGGTAATTACCTTGACTATCGCCAGCATGTTCCTGAAAAATTCGGCCAGCCGTACCTTATCTTTATCAAGACCACCCAGGACAGCGCCCTGGGCAAGATAACCGCATACGGTGAAGGGTGCAGCTTCAGGAAAGGCGACAGGCTTTATGTCAAAAGGATCCAGCTGTCCCCGGGCCCCATCTCTTCATATTGGGAATATCAGATCGAATCAGATGACAATCCTGTTTATTACAAGCTGAGTGAATTCCAGAACGACCGGAAGAACCTCATAAAGGATTGGTTTTGAGTATTATAGCAAGGTGCCTTATATAACAGAAAGGCTGTTACTAAGATCTTGTTTAACCGCAAAGCACGCAAAGAACTGTGCAAAGAACGCAAAGAATGAAAATTTATAATGAAACCTTTGCGGTCTCGCGGTTATTGGATTTCACCTTTTAAAGCACTCTGATTCCTGCAAACTAGGAAACCTTATTTGCTTTTCACACTTTTTTCGTACAGGCTTTTCCAGCCTGATGTATCATCCGATTGCACTGGCTGGCTTTTATCTGCCGGTTTACGCACTAATTTCCGGATGACCATTGCCTGATCGCGCCTGGCCGTTCCCTTCCCGTGGTCGACATAATCGACATATGCAATGAACCTGTTGATCTTATGCGGTATTATTTCAGGTGTCCGGACGAATCCCGGATCTTCATCCCTTAAGGCATAATTATCGTGGGTGGCTTCCCATACATCGACGTAATACTCGTACTTTGGAAGGTTTGCGAATACCACCAGACCGTCATCATCGGTATACCCTTCGTTGATCATGCCGGTCTCGTTATCCCAGTCAAGGAGAGACCGGTACAGGACCACGCTTGCATTTTTGACAGGATACTCCTGGTAGTATTCCAGCACTTCGATCTCAAGAAGCGTCGGGATGAAAACTTCAATGGTCAAAGATGCTTCATCGTATGATCTATTATCGCTCCAGGCTCTCAGCTTCACTTCATATGTTCCCGATGCAGTGAAAGCATGAACCGGATTGATTTCCTCCGAAGTATAGCCGTCTCCAAAATCCCATTCATAGGTCGCGGCATTGTCCGATTCGTTTGTAAACCAGACCTGCTCCCCGACAGAGGGGTCACCCGGGTCGGCGGTAAACTGTGCCCTTGGGAATGACTCGCAGGCGTAGATTATGAAGGGGAGGACGAAAATAAGAAATAATGATCTTTTCATTGTTAAGGGTGTTGTTGGTTCAATTGAACAAATTCAAATTGCGTGCCATATAATTCCGGCACCCTTCCGGCCTGATAAAAAATATTCATTATCTTTGCACTCCAATAAAATAGCCCCGTCTAAATGATAAAAATAACATTTCCTGACGGATCTGTCAAGGAGTACAGGGAAGGGATCAGCAGCCTCGAAATTGCTGAACAGATAAGTCCCAAACTGGCAAAAGAGGTTTACGCTGCCACGGTGAACAACGAGGTTGAGGATCTGACAAGGCCCATTGCAACCGATTCAGTCCTGAAACTTCACAAATGGGATGATGAGCCGGCCCGGCATGCATTCTGGCACTCTTCCGCCCATCTGATGGCAGAGGCGCTAGAATCTCTCTATCCGGGGATCAAGTTCGGGATTGGCCCTGCCATCGAGAACGGGTTCTATTATGATGTTGATCCGGGAGACGGGAAGGTCATTGCTGAAACCGACCTTTCTGCGATCGAGTCAAGGATGAAAGAGCTCGCTTCATCGAATGAGGCTTATATAAGAAAGGAAGTGACAAAGCAGGAGGCGCTCGACTATTTTTCCAGGAAAGGTGACGAATACAAGCTTGAGCTCATAAAAGAACTTGAAGACGGAACGATAACACTCTACACCCAGGGCAAATTCACTGATCTCTGCCGCGGCCCGCACCTCCCCTCGACTGAGCCGATCAAAGCAATAAAGCTGCTCTCGGTGGCCGGCGCTTACTGGAGGGGAAATGAAAAGAACAAGATGCTCACCAGGATATACGGCATCACCTATCCTAAACAGAAAATGCTCGATGACTACCTTGTGTTCCTCGAGGAGGCAAGGAGGAGGGACCACAGGCGCATCGGCAAGGAACTGGAACTCTTCACCTTTTCTCCAAAGGTGGGTATGGGCCTTCCATTGTGGATGCCAAAGGGTGCCGAATTAAGGCAGAATCTCATAAACTTCATGACCAGGGTCCTCAGGAAGAGAGGGTACCAGATAGTTGCAACTCCGCATATTGGAGGGGTAAATCTTTACAAGACATCCGGTCATTTTGAAAAATACGGGAAGGACTCATTCCAGCCGATCTCGACTCCGCAGGAAGGTGAACAGTTCATGCTTAAGCCAATGAACTGCCCCCACCACTGCGAGATCTTCAATGCGATCCCTCATTCTTACAAGGACCTGCCGCTCAAAATGGCGGAGTTCGGGACTGTGTACAGATATGAACAAAGCGGTGAGCTCCATGGACTTACAAGGGTCAGAAGCTTTACCCAGGATGACGCCCATCACTTCTGCCGTCCGGATCAGCTGAAGGAGGAATTCAAGTCAATAATCGACCTTGTCCAGTATATTTTCAGGGCAGTCAGCTTCACCGACTTCACCGCCCAGATTTCTCTCCGCGACCCGGACAACCGGGAAAAGTATATCGGGACAGATGAGAACTGGGAAAAGGCGGAAAAAGCGATCATCGAAGCCGCTGCGGAGAAAAACCTGGAAACCACGGTAGTACCTGGAGAAGCTGCATTCTACGGCCCGAAGCTTGACTTCATGGTCAAGGATGCAATTGGCAGGAAGTGGCAACTGGGCACAATCCAGGTCGACTACAACATGCCGGAACGCTTCGATCTTACCTATAACGGAAGCGATAACCAGAAACACCGGCCAATCATGATCCACAGGGCTATTTTTGGATCCCTGGAAAGGTTCATTGCAGTACTTATCGAAAACACTGCGGGGAAATTCCCTCTCTGGCTTGCCCCCGATAAAGCAGTAGTCCTACCCATAAGCGAGAAATTTAATGATTATGCAACAAAAGTTTTGGAATTTCTAAATAATTCCGATATTTGCACCTTGATTGACGACAGGAGTGAAAAAATAGGTAAGAAGATAAGGGATAATGAATTAAAGAGGATCCCGTACCTGTTAATCATAGGCGAAAAGGAGACTGAAAACGGAACAGTTGCCGTCCGTAAACAGGGTGAAGGTGATAAAGGGAGTATGAAACTTGAAGAATTTGCCGGATTTATTGCCTCTGAGATTGCCAGGGAAATTGAATAAGAGCGACGCGTGAAATGACCATAGTATTAACAAAAGTAAGGAGGAAAGAACTATTCCCGTACCCATTAGAAGAAGCCCTGCCAGAATAGTCCAGCAGGCTCACAAGATTAACAACCGGATCACTTCAAAAGTNGTCAGGGTTGTCGGTGATGAAATAGAAACAGCAGTTATGAGTCTCCAGGATGCCCTGAGAATGGCAGACTCGATGGAACTGGATCTCGTGGAGATATCGCCAAATGCTGATCCCCCTGTTTGCAGGATCGTCGATTACCAGAAGTTCCTTTACCAGCAGAAGAAGAAACAGAAGGAAATTAAGGCAAAGGCGACCAAGATCGTGGTTAAGGAAATAAGATTCGGACCGAACACCGACGATCACGATTACAATTTCAAGCTCAAGCATGCCCTCAAGTTCCTTGAGGAGGGTGCAAAAGTAAGAGCCTACGTGTTCTTTAAAGGAAGATCGATATTGTTCAAGGAACAGGGAGAGGTACTGCTCCTGAGATTTGCCAGCGACCTCGAAGAGGTGGGAAAAGTTGAGCAGCTTCCCAGGCTCGAAGGGAAAAGGATGATCATTTCGCTGTCACCAAAGAAGAAGAAATAGATTGTTTTATTATACATATTTGATTAGAGACGATGCCAAAAATGAAGACTAATCCCGGTGCAAAAAAGAGATTTACTCTCACCGGAACAGGGAAGATCAGGCGGAAACATGCTTTCAAGAGCCACATCCTGACTAAGAAGAGCACCAAGCGCAAAAGGAATCTTACTTATTTCGGGGAAGTCAACAAGGCCGACCTGAAGAATGTCAAGCTGCTTCTTGCAAGCAAGTAATGACCGCCAGAAGAAATTAAAGCCAGTATTAACAGGACGTTCAGCCGGTAAGTTTCCCCAAAAAGGAACGCTGACGTTCAAAAAAAGCGAATTATGCCAAGATCAGTAAATTCAGTCGCATCAAGGGCCAGGAGGAAAAAGGTCCTGAAACAGACAAAAGGGAACTTCGGTTCAAGAAAAAACGTAATAACTGTTGCAAAAAACACCCTCGACAAAGGTTTGGGTTATGCATACAGGGACAGGAAAAAGAAGAAAGGGGCCTTCAGGTCGCTCTGGATCCAGAGAATAAATGCAGGTGTCCGCCAATACGACATGAGCTATTCGGAATTCATCGGCAAGCTTGAAAAGAAGGGGATTGAACTTAACAGGAAAACCCTTGCCGATCTGGCGATGAATCATCCGGATGCATTCAAGGCAGTGGTCGAGAAAGTTAAGTAATACAATTAAGATATATCGAAAAGAAGGGATGTGACTTATCGCATCCCTTTTTTATTCCTTTCTAATTAGCTAACGCCAATTGTTGACCTCTCAAAAGCAAATTTTAACCGCGAAGAACGCAAAGAAAAAGTAAATGACGCAAAGATATGTGATTCATAACCATCTCTTTGCGCTCTTGGTGATAAGGCTTGGAGTACTCTGCGGTTAATTAATTTAATCTTTTGAGGCAGTCTAGAGCTTTTAAGGCAACAATTCAGTATCACCTGATCCCCATGAACATCCTGTTGAACCTTATCTTCCTGAGCCCGGTTGCTTCCTTATCAAGCGACAGCCAGATGAATTTCGGCTTGCCGACAATATGATCCTCGGGAACAAATCCCCAGTACCTCGAATCAAGTGAATTGTGCCGGTTATCCCCCATCATGAAGTAATAGTTCATCTTAAAGGTATAGCTGGTGGCAGGCTTGTTGTTTATATAAATGGTACTGCCTTCGACCCTCAGTTCATTGTTCTCGTAAACATCGATTATGCGGTTATAAAGGCAGAGATTTGAAGTGTCGAGCTTCACTGTCGCTCCCCTGACCGGTATCCAGAGCGGTCCGAAATTATCCTCGTTCCATCTGTAGGAAGGGTTATTCGGGAAAATATCAGGCTGGGATTCCCCTGCCTTGTAGATCATCGGCGTCACCTCGCTGACATTGGTAAACTTAGAGATCGCCTCGGCATTTGCCTTTGTCAGGGGCAGCAGATAGGCCGAGCCGGAAAGCATATTCTGGTCTGACCTGTAGATCCCCATCCGTTCGAATGCCTTGGGGTTGATTGTTGTACCGTTTGTAGCCACCACATAATTGAGCTGCTGGGTGGGATATTTCGGAAAGAGCTTGCTGTTTACGAATACATCTGCCGACCTGATCGTGATGGTATCGCCGGGAATCCCGATGCACCTTTTGACATAATTGTCGCGCCTGTCGACCGGCCGGTAAATAATATGGAATCTCTCCCTCACATCCTTCCTCGCAAGGCTGGTATAATATGCCTTTGGGTGCGGAAGTGTCTTGCTCAGGCTCATATCACGCTGCATCAGGTCCTCAGCGGCCCTTCTCACTATTTCATAGTAGCTTACCGTCTGTTCCTCCACGACCACCGTGTCACCTGCCGGGAAATTAAAAACTATGGGATCGGTATTTTTTACCCTGCCCAGTCCCTTGAGCCTTTTGTAGGGCCAGTGAATTATGTCAGACCATGATTTGGTTTTCAGGATCGGCATTGTATGCTGGGTGAAGGGGAAGGCGACGGGGGTGTTTGGCATCCTCGGGCCATATGCAAGCTTGCTTACGAAAAGATGGTCACCGATCAGGAGCGTTTTCTCCATCGAGCCTGTCGGGATCCGGTAATTCTGGAAAAGAAAGATATTGATAAGTGTCACGGCCACAACAGCAAAGATCAGCGCATCTATCCACTCCACAAGCGAACTGTTCTTCTGATTCCGCTTCTTCCAGAAAGTCCAGTTGACCTTTTTTGATATATGGACATCATAAACAACTCCCAGCCCCAGAAGGAACCAGAAATTTCCGATCCAGATTACTACCAGGATGTATATTACCGCCGCAATCGCGAAGCGGATATATTGCCTCTGAAAAAGTTGTGCCATGATTTAGAATTAATTATAAACCGTTAAAAGTATAAATAATAATCAGAATCCCATTACATCATTCATTGTGAATATCCCTTTCCTTCCGTTTATATGCTCGGCAGCAAGTACGGCTCCGAGAGCGAGCCCCTTCCGGCTCCTTGCTTCATGCCTGAGGCTGATGATATCCGATTCCGACTCCCACGTGACAGTATGGATCCCCGGGACCATTCCTTCGCGGACCGACCGCACCGGGATGCTTCCAGCCACGGCCTGATCTTCAAATTGCCATCCCCTGAATACAGGATCACCCGCGGTGATCCCGCCAGCCAGCATTATGGCGGTTCCGCTTGGGGCATCAAGCTTTTTCAAATGATGAACCTCCTCGATGAACGGCTTGTACTCCGGGTGATTTTTCATCATCACTGCCAGCTGGGTGTTGAGCCTGAACAGGATATTCACGCCGATACTGAAATTCGATGAGTGAATGAAAGCTGTCTCATTTTCCCGGCATACCGCGGCCGCCTTTTCAATATCCTTAAGCCAGCCGGTGGTTCCGCTCACAACGGGGATCTTCATCCGGAGGCATCTCGTTACATTTTCGAAAGCCGTCTCAGGCGTGGTAAACTCGATCGCCACATCAATCCCGAGTCCGGCAGCACCATCAAGCTCACCGATGCTATCTTTGTCGACTATCAGTCCGGCAACATGACCCCTGGCCAGAGCAGCGGCTTCAATTTCGTGCCCCATCCTGCCATACCCGATAATAGCTATTTTCATCTTTTTGATTTTCTGCGAATTTATTTCTTTTAACAGATGAACAGAAAAAAGGAAAGACTAAAGTTCTTAACAGCAGGTTAATTTTACCGCTTACCGCCTGTCTGCCCTAAGACATAGCAAATAAATATCAAAACCTCCTCTACCTCTGTGTCTCCCCTGTGCTCTCCGTGAAATTTTCATATTTATTAAGCCCGCCCTGGCGATTATTTTTTAAATTTCCCGGTCAAATTATTTCATTTATGAAAATAATAATAATCTCATTATTAAGCATAATCATGATCAATACCGGATCTGTGTCTCCGAAGGACAAGGCTGATCTTGTCATTATCAACGGCAAGGTGCTTACAATGGATAAGGAGAATCCGTCCGCCGAAGCTGTTGCCGTCAGGGGTGAAAGGATCATTGCTGCAGGCACTAACGACGAAGTGATGCGCCTGATCGAAAAAGGCTCCACAACCGTGATAGATGCAAGGGGAAGGCTGGTCATTCCCGGATTCAATGATGCCCATGTTCATTTCGGACCGCTAGATCCCGATTATATAGAGCTCCGGTATATCACCAATCCGGCAATAATCACCGAAAAAGTGGCTGCCCAGGTAAGAAAATCAAAGTCGGGCCAGCTGATAAGGGGCGGGCACTGGGTGCATGAGCTCTTCCCGGATAAGAAATGGCCTTCAAAAGAACTTATCGACAATGTTTCCCCGGATAACCCCGTGCTCCTTGACAGGGCCGACGGACATTCGGTACTTGTGAACAGCTTTGTCCTGAAAATGTCGGGCATAACACGGGAGACTAAGGCCCCCTTCGGAGGGGAAATCCAGAAGGATCCCGTTACCGGTGAACCTACGGGAATTCTGAAGGATGCTGCCATGGACCTTATCAGAACCGGCAACAGCAAAATAAGCAGAAGCCCCTGGGAAGAACAAGAGAGGACCTGGCAGGGATACCTTCTTGCCATGAAAGAGGCCCGCGAGCTTGGAGTGACCAGCCTGCAGAATGCCGGCCGTGCCGATTTTGAAGCCTATGCAAGTCTACAGAAAGCAGGTCAGCTCTCCAGCCGCATCGATATAGGCGCCCCCCTGACTGATGACACGGCAATCCTGAACAGCTACAGGGAACTTGAGAAGAAATATCCCAGGGACGGTAACTGGATCAGATTCGGTTACCTCAAAGCCTTCGCTGACGGTTCGATGGGATCATCCACCGCACTAATGTTCGAGCCGTTCACCGATAATCCTACCAGTACCGGACTCGCGATGTGGCCGTACGAGAAACTCGAAAAAATGGTTGTGACAGCCGATAAGATGGGGTTTCAGATTGGAATCCATGCCATCGGCGACAAAGCCAATAACTGGGTGCTGAACGCATATGAAAAAGCAACAGAAGTGAATGGGAAGCGCGACAGCCGCCACAGGGATGAGCACTCCCAGACCCTCAGTCCTGCAGACATCCCAAGATTTGCACAGCTTGGTGTGATCCCGTCAATGCAGCCAACCCATTGCATTTCTGACAAGCTTTTTTATGAAAGAAGGGTCGGTTACGAGCGGTGCAAGGGAACCTATGCCTGGAGAAGCCTCATCAATGCCGGATCGATACTTGCTTTCGGCACAGACTACCAGGTAGAACCACTTAACCCGATGGAAGGCCTCTATGCAGCGGTCACCAGGAAGGACAGGCTGGGTGAAAAGGGCAGCGGCTGGTTCCCGGAACAGAAGCTCACCATGGAGGAGGCGATCAGGTACTACACCTATGGCCCGGCTTATGCCCAGTTCATGGACGACAGGAAGGGGATGATCAGGAAGGGATACCTTGCCGATATAGTCATCACTGATAAAGACCTGCTCACTATCCCGGAAGATCAGATCATGAAAACGAAGATAGACTATACTATTACCGGGGGGAAGGTGGTGTACAAGGCGGAGGGCAGTTTGTAATGTTTGGAAAGTCAGAAAGGTTTGGTAAGTCATGCAGGTTTTGCAGATCTGGTATGTCTGTGATCATCACTTAACCGACACTCAAAACCTGCGGGATATGCCAAACTGGCAAGACATTCTAAACGTGCAGGACTTAATCAACCATCGAATTAAGTATCCGGAAGGCCTCTTCCCTGGAAGTGCCGCAAAATTCTTCTTCAGCCTTGAAATCGGAGCAGACCTTCGGCCGTTGTGCAGAACCGAACAAGGCGCACCTTTTATCCGGAAGGAGATGGATGCAGGGGACGCCTGCCTTCTTTCCGCCGGGCATGCCGGGAATCGGTGATGAAATCGACAGGGCTATGCAGCATGCGCCGCAATCCTTACGGCATTCTATGTAGGTCAAGGTTTGGAAAGTTTATAAAGTTTGTAAAGTCTGTAAAGTCTGGAAAGTCTTGCAGGTCTTGCAGGTTTTGCAGGTCAGGTATGCCTGTGACTATAACTTAACCGACAAACAAAACCTGCAGGACTCTCAAAACCTGGAAAACAATCCAGACATTCAAAACAACCCACTATAAATGGTTCCGAGGCAAAGTTACCTTTAAGACAATAGAATTGCAAAAAATCCCGCCGCGCCAGGAATACTGATTACCGTTCCCGTAGAGAAATCACACAGTGATGTATGATTATTTTACATCACCTTAATAGCCCTTATTTGTATATTGCTGTACTATAGCTATTTACAAGAATGGCACACCATTTGAATGCCTTTTGTATAAACAATTTTCCGGTAATGAAAAAAATCAATCTGATAATCATACTGCTATTAATATCCGGCATGCATGAACTTTCAGCCCAGTCAAAGAAATGGACCCTGGGTGATTGCATCACCTACGCTATCGAGAACAATATCGGACTGAAACGCCAGGAGCTTCAGACGGAATCAGCCAAGACTGACCGTGTCAAAGCTTCACTTGACTTCCTCCCGTCGCTCAATTTCGGATCGGATGCTGTGGTGGGGTTCGGAAGATCGATCGACCCAGTCACCAACCTGATAACCTTCAAGGAAAATGTAAGCAATGCTTATTCACTGAACACATCAATCACATTGTTCTCAGGATTTACTGCAATGAACACCCTCACTGCAAGCAGATTCATGGTGAAAGCCGGACTCGAGACTGAGAAAGTGGCCAGGAATACCCTTGTAATAAATGTACTTGGTGCGTATTACAGGGTCCTTTACATGAAGGGTCTTGAGAACGCCGCCGGGATGCAGCTCGAACAGTCTGAGAAGCAGCTGTTCCGGATCACAAAGATGGTCGAGAACGGGAAAGAGGCTCTCTCAAAGCAATATGAAATGGAGAGCCGGGCCTCGGAGGACAGGCTTTCATACACTATTGCAAAGAACAATACCAACCAGGCCCTTACAGCAATGAAGCAAATGCTTCAGCTTGAGCCCGGTACGGAGTTTGACCTGACGGTGCCTGAGCTCGAAACTCCCCTGACAGCCGATTCAGGCTTCAGGACTGACAGCATTTATAACATTGCCTCCCAGACCCTTCCAAGGTTAAAGGCGATCAATTTCGAACTTATGGCAGCAAGGAAGCAGGTTGCCGCAGCCTGGGGAGACATTGCCCCGAAGATAAGTGCCGGCGGCTCCATTTACACAGGCTTCTACAAGGTGCTCGGCGATGAAGGAGCAGGACAAGACCCCTTCTCGCAACAGCTAAAGAATAATAGCAGCCAGGCCGTCTCACTCTCCCTCCGCATCCCTCTTTTCAACAACTATGCGATAGGAAGGAATATCAGGCTGGCAAAGCTCAGAAAACAGGATGCAGAACTCAGGCTCCAGCTGGAGAAAAACGCTCTTTATACCGACATCGAAAATGCATGCCTCGATTATAACAGGGGAAAGGATGAATACGAAGCTGCAGCTTCAAACCTTGGATTCAACAAGAAGTCCTTTGAGGCTGTCGAGAAGAAATTTGAGAACGGCCTTATTGACGTGATCGATTATGGGGCTGCCAAAACCACACTTTTCAGGGCAGAATCCGAAGAGCTCAGAACAAGGCTCCAGGTAATGATACGTAAGCTCACCATCGGGTTTTACACCACAGGAGAATATGAAAAAATAATAAATAACTAAATCTATTTGCTGAAATGGACACACCGCTCGAGACAATGGATAAGCCTATTCCAAAGAAAAAGGGCCTTCAGAAAAAACACATCATCTGGATAGCAGGTGGGATTCTGATCATCGTTCTTTTTTACATGGCTTTTTTCACAAACCGAACATCCACCTACAGGGTTGAAAAGGATAAGCTGATAATTGAGACTGTTACCAGGGATCAGTTCAACGACTATATTACTGTTACAGGAACCGTGGAGCCTATTACCACTATCTTCCTTGACGCTCAGGAAGGCGGAAGGGTTGAGGAAAAGCTCATCGAGGAAGGTGCACTGGTCAAAAAAGGGGACGTGATCCTGAGACTTTCAAACCCCGACCTTTACCTGAATATCCTCAACAGCGAGGCTCAGCTTGCCGAGAAGGAGGACTTCCTAAGAAACACCCAGATCACACTTGAGCAGGAACGGCTGACCATAAAGAGGGAGCTGATAAACCTGAAGTACGAGATCGAAAGGAAACAGCGTACCTTCGGGCAGAATGAGAACCTCATCAAGGACAACCTCATATCCAGGGAAGAGTACATAAGGTCCAAAGAGGATCTCGACATGGCAATACAGTCGAGGAATCTATTCATGGAAAGGGGAAGGACCGATTCAATTTTCAGGTCGGCAAACATTGAAACAATGAAGAATGACCTGCTTAACATGAGAAGGAACCTTGCCCTCGTCAAATCAAGGGTCGAGAACCTGAATGTGACAGCACCGGTCGAAGGTGAACTGGGGCTTCTGAACGTCGAAATAGGCCAATCGATAAATCGCGGCGAAAACATGGGCCAGATAAATGTCCTTACTTCCTACAAGGTCTCAGCCCAGATTGATGAACACTACATCGACCGCGTAAGAGCCCAGCTGACGGCAACCCTCGACAGGCAGGGCAACAAGTTCGACCTGACTGTGAGGAGGGTCTTCCCTGAAGTCAGGAACGGATCGTTCAAGATCGATATGGTGTTCCGCGACAGCATGCCCGACAATATCAGGACCGGCCAGACATATTACATAAGCCTGCAGCTCGGGCAGCCGAAGGAATCGATACTGGTCCCGATTGGCGGCTTCTTCCAGGAAACCGGAGGACAGTGGATTTACGTGCTGGATCCCACCGAATCCTTTGCAACAAAACGCAGCATCTCCATCGGAAGAAAGAATCCGAAATATTACGAAGTGCTCGACGGCCTGCAACCAGGTGAAAAAGTGATCATATCAGGTTATGAGACCTTCGGCAAGAATGAAAAATTAGTATTCAAGAAATCCAGATAACAATTTAACCATTAACGCCATGATCAAAACAAACGAATTGACAAAAGTCTTCAGAACTGAAGAAGTTGAGACAACTGCTCTCAATAAAATCAACTTTGACGTGAAAGAGGGAGAATACGTAGCCGTCATGGGACCTTCGGGCTGCGGCAAGTCGACACTGCTTAACATCCTCGGATTGCTCGACAACCCGTCATCAGGGAGCTACCTCTTCAATGGCACCGAAGTGGCCAACCTCAGGGAACGTGATCGCACTGTGTTCAGGAAAGGAAATATCGGGTTTGTGTTCCAGAGCTTCAACCTGATTGACGAACTGAGCGTCTATGAGAACGTCGAGCTTCCCCTCATTTACCTCAAAATGAAGACCGGTGAAAGGAAGAAGAAAGTGGAAGATGCACTTGAAAGAATGAAGATCACCCACAGGGCAAAGCATTTTCCGCAGCAGCTTTCCGGCGGCCAGCAGCAAAGGGTGGCAATTGCACGTGCAGTCGTTGCCAACCCGAGGCTAATCCTGGCTGACGAGCCTACCGGTAATCTCGATTCGAAAAATGGTATCGAGGTCATCAATCTCCTCACTGAGCTCAACAAGGAGGGAACGACCATAATCATGGTTACCCATAACGACAGGGATGCCAGCTATGCACAACGGATAGTGAATCTTTTCGACGGCCAGATAGTAAGCTAGGGAAGCTTCCCTATCTTCCTGAGCTTGTTGTAGAGAGTCTGCCTGGTGATCCCGAGCCTGGACGCGACCATGCTCAGATTGTTGCCGTGCCTCCTGAGGCTGTCGAGTATCATTTTCCTCTCCATCTCTTCAAGCGTCATCTCTGCGGGATGTGTACCCCTGGATGACGGCCTGAATTCAAAGTCAGAGGGAAGCAATACCGATGATTCACTCATGATCACGGCTTTCTCTATTGAATGCTGAAGCTCCCTTACGTTACCTGGCCAGCTGTAATTGGCCAGCTTTTCGAGGGCATGGGTATTGATCCGGATCTGATCCCTGCCATACTTCTCGCAATAGACCCGGAGAAAAAAGTTTGCCAGCACCGGGATATCATCTACCCTGTCACGAAGTGGAGGGACTTCCAAAACGATGGTGTTTATCCGGTACAGCAAGTCCTCCCTGAATCTCCCTTCCGCGACCATTCCCGGCAAATCGCAGTTCGTAGCACAGATAAGGCGGATATCGACCGGGATCTCCCGGTTGGAGCCCACCCTGACGATCGTTCTTCTCTGAAGGACATTCAGCAGCTTCGACTGGGAATATAGGGAGAGATTCCCAATCTCGTCAAGGAAAAGTGTCCCGCCGCTGGCCAGCTCGAATTTGCCCTTCCTGTCATCCCTGGCATCGGTAAATGCACCCCTTACATGACCAAAAAGCTCGCTCTCGAAAAGGGTTTCGGGGATTGATCCCATGTCGACGCTGATCATAAGCTCCCCTCCCCTTCCGGAACGCTCGTGAATCTCGCGGGCAAGCAGCTCCTTGCCGGTCCCGTTCTCGCCGGTAATCAGGACATTCGCATCGGTCGCGGCAACTTTTTCCACAATGTTCAGCACTTTTATCATAGTCGGCGAAGCGCCGTGGACCAGCTTCGGAATCTTGTCTCCCATAAGAAATGAATTGGATGGCAAGTTAAGAAAATATGTCTAATAACTTTACAAAATAGTTTGTTTCACGGAGAGCGCTGACCTGCCTTCCGGCAGGCAGAGAAGATACAGAGGGACACGGAGTGCAGAAGATATATAGACCGGCAAAGTGAAATGTCCTGGCATTTTTCAGACAATCGGGAAATTTTTTTTAATATCCCGCATCCTTGCTGCATCGTTTTAAAAAGTTGCACGTCTTTCAGTAAAAGAGATCAAGATGACAGTCAAACTAAATGCAAACGAGGTAGTCCTGAAAGCAGGAGATACCAACCAGGTGGTCGACGAAAAAACCATCAGCGGCAAGCTGATAGTCACCAACCAGAGGATATACTTCAAACCCGTCGAGGAAACCGCAGGAAAGTTCAACCTGGAGATCCTTTTCGAGAATATTCTTGATGTCATCTTCTACAGCAAGGGGTTGTTCCTTGTGAAAGGGTTGAATATCATCACCCGCGATGGAAGGAACTATGTTTTCCCGCTTAAGAAACGCGATGAGTTCGGGCAACTGATAAACAAAATGTTCTAGTAAGGTTAGTTCTCAATCATATATTCCTCCAGCCAATGGATTAATTCAAGGAGGGTGCTTCAAAAGGGCACCCTTTCCTTTTAATTATTTCCATTCCAAGGTACTCACTCATACCTGAGGGAATCAACCGGGTTCCTTGAAGCGGCTTTAAGTATCTTAAACATCGTGGTGACAGCAGTCGCAAAAAATATTATAGATGCCGATATCAGGAGAAGACCGGGCCCGATACTTACATAATTTGCCCAGATGCTGCCGAGCATCATGACCGACAACCTGTAACCTCCCCAGCATCCCAGGAGGGAAGCAATAACCAGGACCTCGATGAATTTCCTGCTCACGAGATACATTACCAGAGAAACCGGAGCGCCCTGTATCCTCCTTATTCCCATTTCCTTTGTCCGCTTTATGATATCGAGGGATACGAGGTTGTACATGCCTATCAGCGACAGGATGGTTGCGGTGAGGGCGAGAAAAATATTTACCTTAAGTATGCTCCCGTTAATCGCCTTCTCCCCGTTCATTGTATCCTCCTGGAACATCCCCCCGAAAATGAAGTTTGTACCCTGTTCTTTCCACTTCGATCTCATGTATTCGAGAACCCCGTGAAGATCGGAGGGTTCAGCCCTTACAACCATGACCGGGAAATCCTCGCCTGGAGATAACCTGAGGAATGTCGGATTAATTTTCTGCCAGAGGCCGCTCACATAAAAATCCTTCACTACCCCTATTACTGTGAGCCGGGTCGTATCATATAGGGTTATAGACTTTCCGACAGGGTCGTTCCACCCAAAATCCTTTACAAGCTTCTGATTCACTATAATTGAATTGTTGCTGAGGTCGGCTGCAGTCCTGTTCCTGTCGAAAAGACGGCCATCGAAAAGCCTCAGCCCCATGGCTGAAGGATACCCCGGCCCAACATCCATAACGTCGGCTTCAATCTGCTTCAGGTCATACTTAACAGGCCTGTGGTAAGAGCCAAACCCTATATGGTCGCGCGTTCCCTCGGCTGAGATTATTTTGGGGTTAGCCAGGATCTCATTGCGGAAAGAAGAGTAAAGCCTCCGTTCCACCGGCATTACGATCAGCTTGTCCCGGTCGTAGCCGAGATCAAGTGTCTGCTGGTACCTCGAGTTCCTGGCGAAGGAAAGCCCAAGCACCATGGCAGAGACTGAAATTGCGAACTGCAGGGTAAGCAAAACCAGTGAGAGCCTGCTGGTCCCCTTAAAGGTCGAGGAGCCCCGGAACACTGATGCCGGGTTAAAGGAACTCACGTAGAGCGCCGGATAGACGCCCGAAACAAAACCCGTCAGCAGCAGGAGAATGACCAGGAATGCCCAGAACATTACGTACTTTGTGAAGGTGAGCTCAAGCTTCATATAGTCCCATAGGCTGCTGTAGGCCGGAACTAGAAATTCTGCGAGGAGTATGGCTACGAGCAAAGCTATGGTACAGATTATCAGTGTTTCGAGCATAAACTGGGAAACAAGCTGCTGCCTCTGCCCCCCGAATGTCTTTCTCAATCCAATCTCCCTCAGTCTCTTGCTGAAGGCTGCGATGGATGTGTTCGCAAAGTTGAAACATGCTATCAGCAGAATGAATACCGCCATGACGGCAGGCGCGACAAGGGCTGCCGGGTGAAGGGACGGATAGAGTCCGGAAGACCAGATATTGCGGGTGTTTGAGCCAACTTCTTTCAGCGGAACAAGAGTGAAGCGGGTAATCCTGAAATCCTCCCTTGCCCGGTTCTGAACCTGGATATACTTCATCATCCCCCTGGCCACCGAGGGAAGCAGGCTCCGGTCCGGGACCTGGATAAAGAGGCAGGTCGTCATGTTCTTCCAGTCGGTATCAGACCATTTCCACATCAGCTTGAAATTGTCGTAGTGCAGCAGCACCTCGCTCCTGAAGCTTGAGTTCAGCGGTGGGTCTTCAAACACGCCCCCTACAGTAAATGCAAACTCTTTGTTCTCATCGTTTACGATCGAAATGTACTTCCCGACCGGGTATTCTGACCCGAACAGCCTGGCAGCCATGGTTTTGCTTAGAAGGACATCCCCGTGGTTTCCTATCGATCGGAGGTCGCCTGATATTAGCCGGAAAGTGAAAATGTCGAGGAATTCCGGATCGACAAACGAAATCTCTGCCGGGAAAAGGTCGGTGCCTTTTTTTATCGGCGACCTGGTGCTCATCATCCTTGCCGCCCTTTGTATTCCCGGGATATCCTTCCTGGCCTCCAACCCGAGTGTTGCAGGGACGACTCCATACTCCTGGTCACGCCCCTGCATGTCCCTGAAGCTGTTCACCCTGTAGATCGTGCTGAAATTCAGGTTCTGCCTATCAAACTCCCTGTCGAACATATGATTGAAGAACGCAACGATGCAAACCGACAGGGCAATACCGAGCCCCAGGATATTTATGAGGGTAAATACTTTATTCCTGAACAGGTTCCTGTATGTGACGAGAAGATAGTTCCTGAGCATCTGTCCTATTCGTACTTAAGCGACTGGGCAGGATTTACTCTGGCTGCTTTGATAATCCGATAGCTTATTGTAAGCGAGGCAATTGCAAGTGCAATAACCAGCCCGGCAACAAAGCTGAAGAGCCCAAGGTTTATCCTGTAGTAGAAATTCTCCAGCCACTTCCCGGAAATATAGTAAATAATCGGCCATGAAATTATGGCTGACAAGGATACCAGTACCATAACCTCCCTGGATATCACGAGATATATTGCACCGACTGAAGATCCCATTGCTTTTCTCACGCCGATCTCCTTGGTGCGCTGTTCGACAGTAAATGAGGTCAGCCCGAAAAGGCCAAGCGATGCGATCAGGATTGCCAGGACTGCAAAGATCACGGCAAGTTGTGCATTCTGTTTCTCCTGTTTGTACATATTCTCAAAATCCTGGTCAAGAAAATAATACTGAAGCGGGTTGTTCGACACGAACTCCTTCCATTTCTGCTCGATTGCATTGATGGTACTGGAATAATTATTTCCCGATAACCTTACGGTGAGGTAGCCCCAGAGCATCCCATCGTTCTGGAATTTGATGCAATATGGCTGGATCGGGTTCCTGAGCGATTCAAAATTGAAGTTCTTAACCACCCCGACTATCGGGAGATAGTGAACGTTCGGAGAGTCGGGCTCCATGAACCTCACCTTGCTGATATCCGCAATATTGAAATTCTTTACTGCTGCTTCATTGATCAAGCATGCATCCTTATCGCCAGAATAGGATTCGTTGAAATTGCGGCCATTTACAATGGCCATGCCCATTGTCTCGATGAAATTGTAATCGGCCCATGTTGTCGTCATAAGGAACGATTCATCCTTTCTTCCTTCAATCCCATAGCCATTATTATTGTTGTTCCGGCCCGGGACAGCTGTCGAGCTCGAGATATTCACCACTCCGGGTATATTCTTCACAGCTTCCTTGAACGACTTCATTTTCGTACCGAGGGCATCGGCACGGTTGATCACGACCAGGTGCTCCTTATTGAACCCGATATCCTTCCTGAGCATGAAATTTATCTGGCGATACATGATCATGGTTCCTATAATAAGGAGAATTGAAACAGCAAATTGCACAGTGACCAGAACCCTTCGCAATTGTCCCGTGATCTTGCTGTTCTTAATGCTTCCCTTTAATACCACACCCGGACTGAAAGAAGAGAGAAAGAGTGCCGGATAGCTCCCTGCCATAAGCGCTACGAAAGCCGTGAAAAGTATAAGTCCGGGTATCGTGTACCACTTCGCAAGCAGAGAGAGCGTAAGCCTGGCTCCCAGCAGCGTGTTGAAATATGGTAGGGTTATCCTGATGATTATGAGTGCCACAACCAGGGAGAAGAGTGTAAGGACAAATGATTCCAGCAGGAACTGGCCGATGAGCATACGCCTGGTGGATCCGGAGATCTTCTTGATACCTACCTCTTTCGCCCTTTTGGAAGCCTGTGCGGTAGAGAGATTCATGAAGTTTATCGCAGCAATGATCACGATAAGGACTGCCACACTGCCGAATATGATCAGGTACTTGGGATCGCTTGCCGCTTTAAATTCCTGCTGTATTGAGGTATCAAGGTGTATTTTTGTAAGATTCTGAAGAAAAAACCTGTATTTATTACCCTGTTTAAGAAAATCATCCATCTTGATTCCCATATATTTCTCTACCTCGGGACCCACGTACTTCAAAAGCAGCTCAGGGAGCTTGGCTTCGACCGTTTTATAATTTACATTGGGTTTCAGAAGCAGGTAAGTGCTGAAGCTGTTGCTGAGCCACACCGGATTCTTTGACCTCGGATTCGTAAGGAATGATGAGATCATATTGGCTTCAAAATGGCACTTTTCAGGCACATCGCCCATTACACCGGTAACCGTATACCTGGTGGTGTCGGATCCTATTTTTATGACCTTGTCGATCGGATCCTGGTTCCCGAATATTTTTCTGGCTGTCGATTCAGAAAGGACAACTTTATGGGCAGCATTAAGAAGATTTGCAGGATCTCCCTTAAGAACGGGAATTGTGAAGATATCAAAGAATGAAGAATCGACTTCAATCAGGTGATCCTCCGTGAACGTCTGCTTATCATACTCTATGACGGTGGGGCCCACTCCGTTCAGCCTGCAATAATCTTCGACCTCCGGAAACTCCCTTAACAAAGTTGGACCCATTGCTGCCGGCGATGCAAACACTGTCACTTCCTGGCCCCCTATCTTGCCGTTGAGGACGGCCCGGAAGATATGGTCCCTCTTTACATTGAACCTGTCGAAACCGGCCTCATTGATAACATACATTGCTATCAGCAGGCTGCAAGCCATGCCTATTGACAATCCCAGAATGTTGATGATTATATATGAACGCTGCCTTTTGAATGACCTCAGGCTGTATCTGATCAGATTATTAAGCATAGGATTGATTTTTTTGTAATTAAATGAAATACTTTAAGTTATGTACAACTGCTAATTTAAGCCAGGTGAATTTTCATAAAAGACGAGAGCCGATTGATTGTGTTGCATCATACCTGGAAAATTTGATCTGACCTTAAGACGGGAAAAACTTCTTCCGGGTTACGGCCCAAGGTTAATGTAATGTTAATAATGCTTGATTTTAATTCCATCGCGGGAATTATGATTTAATTTACGCTCTCCACATTAACCAGAAAATAAAAATGTTCCGAAATCTTCTCAAAACCGCGGTCAGGCATATCCGCAGGCATGCAGGCTACAGCCTTCTTAATATCCTCGGGCTGACCCTTGGGATCTCCAGCGCCCTCTTCCTTATTATTTATGTTTCCGACGAACTGAGCTATGACCGCTTTCAAGAAAAAGCGGCAAGGATCTACCGGGTTTCCTCAAAAATCACCGAAACCGATGACCAGTTCACATGGATCGTTGCCCAGACCCCATTCGGCCCACAGGTTGCCCGCGATTATCCGGAAGTAGAATCCTTCGTACGCTTTATTCCCATGGCAAGGGCGAGCTACAAATACGGTGACAAACAGTATGTTGAAGAGAATTTCTATTACGTCGATTCAACACTCTTCGATATCTTCACTTTCAAGGTTGTAAAGGGTGAAGTGAGAAGCGCCATAAGGGACCCGAAGAAAATTGTGCTGACAGAAAAAGCTGCTGCACGCTATTTCGGGAACGCGGACCCCATAGGCAAAACAATAACCGAAGGTGAGAATGCTTATGAGGTGACAGGCGTCATCAGTGATGTCCCGTTCAACTCCCACTTCAGGTTCGATGCGGTGGCAGCAAGGAATAACCTGCCCAAGGAACTGGGATCGTGGGGTAATTTCGGGGTGTTTACGTACCTTCTTCTTCCCGCGAACATCAACGTCAAGGCATTCGAGACGAAACTTCATGGAATGTACGATGCCTACATGAAGCAAATCTTCGGCCCAATAAATATAAATGTCCAGTATATCCTGGAGCCTATCAGAAGGATACATCTTTATTCGACGAATGCATCAGAGCCGCAACCGACAGGAAGTATAGTTTATGTTTATATCTTCGGGCTCGTGGCGGTTTTCCTTATCCTGATCGCTGCGATGAACTACATGAACCTTGCGACGGCACGGTCGGCCCGGAGGGCGAAGGAGGTGGGATTGCGAAAAGTGACCGGGTCGCGAAGGCTTCCGCTGATCCTTCAATTCCTTTCAGAATCGGTCGTCCTTACATTGGTTTCACTTTTAATAAGCGTGGTACTCCTGATTGTCCTGATCCCAAAATTCAACCAGCTTGCAGGAAAGTCATTCCAGATCAATATTTTAGCTTCCCCTGTCGTCATTATTTCCTTGTTTGCGGTCATTATTGTCGCAGGCATAATCGGGGGAAGCTATCCCGCCTTTTTCCTCTCCAGGTTCAGTCCGGTCACGGTTCTCAAGGGTGAACTGACGCGGGGCTCGGCAGGGAAGCTCTTCCGTAAATTTCTTGTTGTCATCCAGTTTACCGTTTCGGTGGTCATGATCATTTCCACTCTGACCGTTTTCAGGCAGCTGAAGCACCTTAAAAACATGGATCGCGGCTTTGATCAGACAAACGTTGTCATGCTCCAGCTCGACCAGGAAATGATTCGCAAATATCCGGTCCTGAAGCAAACTCTTATGAAGAATGAGGACATTAAATATGTGACTTCCACAAGTACCCCTATGGGGGAAGGTTCCGCGAAACTCATCTTTAGTGTCGAGACTGACCAGGGTATGCAGCAGAGGGGAATCAATTTTGCGGTGGTTGATCATGATTTTGTTGAAACCATGGGAATAAAGATCCTGGAGGGGCGTGATTTTCAGCAGGACATGCCATCCGATACACTCAACAGTGTTGTGGTGAACGAGACCTTTGTAAAAAGGATGGGCTGGAAGGAACCTATCGGGAAGAAGATCGAGGCCGGTAATGCCAGCACCCTCAGGGCAAAGGTTATCGGGGTAATGGCTGACTACCATCAGACCGGGATGTATAACAGCATCGAATCACTCCTGCTGGCATATCGTGAATTGAATGATATAATATATATCAAGCTTAATGGGAACAATATGAAGCAGACGCTTGCATTCATCGAATCGACATGGAAGGAAGTTTTTCCCGGCCAGCCTTATTCATACTCATTCCTCTCGGAGCGCTTTAACAGGCAGTTTGAAGCAGATGAAAAACGGGGCCTCATATTTACGATGTTCACCATCCTGGCAATACTCATAGCTTGCCTGGGGCTCTTCGGACTTGCCTCCTATATGGTCGAGCAGAGAACAAAGGAGATCGGCATAAGGAAGGTTTTCGGGGCCGACGAAGGCGTGATACTGAGACTCATCTCCAGGGACTTCCTGGTCCTTGTTGCAATATCGATACTCATTGCGGTGCCGGTCGCATATTATTTCATGACCAACTGGCTGAAGAACTATGTTTACCGGACTAATATCAGTGTTGTACTGCTTCTGTCGGCCGCGGGACTGACCCTGTTGATCACTTTCATAACCGTAAGCTATAAATCATATTATGCAGCGAGGATGAACCCGGCTAGCTCGCTGAAGGTGGAGGGATGAGACATAAGGCACAAGGCGTAAGGCGATAGGCGTAATGCAATAGGCGCAGTGCGTGAGCAGCGAGTCGTGAGTCAGACCTGACCAGATTAGACTGCAACATATTAACATTTTACCCGTCTTTGTTGTAATTTGCATAAACCCAAAACAACAGAGCATGCTGAAGAATTTCTTCGTTAACTGGTTCCGGATGATAAGGAAGCGTCCGGGGTATGTATTAATTAACCTTGGGGGACTGACGGTCGGACTTGTCAGTTTCATCTTCATTGCTTTGTACGTGATAAACGAACTCAGCTATGACAGGTTTCATAAAAACTACCAGAATATTTACCGCATCAAGATCGTCGGAAGGATGTCGGGAGGCGTTCTTGATCAGGCGATAACGGCAGCCCCGATGGCGCAGGCTTTGCTGAAGGACTACCCGGAGATCCTTCAGGCCACAAGGGTCACAAGAATGGGTGCATGGCTTGTCCGGTACGGTGAGAACAGGTTCAATGAGGACGGGATCCTGTTCGCGGACTCCACTTTCTTTAATGTTTTCAGTTTCAAGTTACTTAAGGGAGATCCGGGGAACGCCCTGGTAAGGCCAAGGTCAATGATCCTTACCCAGAAATATGCAAAAAAGTACTTCGGAGACAAGGATCCTGTCGGGGAGAAGCTGATCCTGGAGGAGGATACGATACTGTACACGGTGACGGGAGTTATACAGGACGTACCTGAGAATTCCCATATTAAATTTGACATGCTGGCTTCCATGAGCTCATATCCGGGCCAGGCCAACCGGCAGGAATGGGTCAGCCATAATTTCTATACGTATATCGTGGTGAAAGAGGGCACCAGCAAGGAGGTTTTGCAGCAGAAACTGCAGGAAATAGTTACTAAATATGTCGGCCCGCAGTTACAGCAGATCCTCGGCCTCTCAATCGATGATTTCAGGAAAGCAGGGAACCAATTCTCATATGTCCTTGAACCGCTTAAGGACATTCACCTTTACGGGGCTGTCCAGTATAACCTCGAACCCGTCGGTTCTCCCACGACTGTATATATTTTTGCCGTCATAGCTGTCCTTACCTTGCTTGTCGCAGTAATAAACTATATAAATCTTGCCACAGCGAGATCCGCCGGAAGAGCAAAGGAGGTCGGAATAAGGAAGGTCTCGGGAGGGAACAGGAGCGGCCTTATCGCCCAGTTCCTCGGCGAATCGGTTCTGATTGTCGCTATGGCGACCATCGTATCAGTCCTGCTCGTACTGGCCATTGCCCCATCATTCGAGCAGATGATCGGGAAGCAACTTCCCATGAATTTGCTAATGAGCCCTGCCGGATTGATTTCCATACTTGCCATGATCATAATAATAGGTTCAGCTTCGGGATTTTACCCGGCCTTTGTCCTGGCTTCCTTTAATCCGGCAGAGGTGCTTAAGGGCACCCTGAGTCCCGGGTCCATGTCGAAAAGGCTGAGGGGGCTCCTGGTCATTATCCAGTTCATGGTCTCGATAGTGATCATCATAGGATCGGTGATCGTTTACCGGCAACTTAATTACATGACAAGGAAGGACCTTGGGTTCAATAAGGAGAATCTCATAATTGTAAGGCGGCCGGATGCTTTCTGGCAAACGACTGCATCCTTCAGGGATAAGATCCTTCAGATCCCGGGAGTTGAAGCTGCCGGATTCTCTAGGTCGGTTCCGGGCACGGACTACAACAACAATGCATTTTTCAATGACAATGATCCTGAAAAGAACACTTACCTCATAAACCAGTCACAGGTAAGCCTCGATTTTCCGGAAGCTTTGGGCGTCCGCCTTGCCTCAGGCAGGTACTTCTCGCGCGAATATGGGACCGATTCGACGGCCATTCTGATAAACGAGGCGGCCGTAAAATCACTGGGTCTCACAGATCCTGTCGGAAAGTACATACTTCAGCCCAGAGGGCCCCAGCAATTCGTCAAGCTTAAGATTATCGGGGTGATGAAGGATTTCAACATCGAATCCCTGCACAAGGCAATAACGCCGGTGTGCTTTACTGTAATGGGATTCGGCGGCGGTGACCAGTATGCCACCGTCAGGCTGAGAGGGAATGATATCCGGGGCACTGTCAGGGAAATTGAGAAGGTCTGGGGCGATTATACTGCCAAGCAACCGTTCCAGTACGAGTTCTTTACCGATATGTGGGAGCATCTTTATTCATCAGAGCTGAAAACAGGAAAGATATTCATCATTTTCTCCATCCTTTCAATTTTACTTGCCTGCATGGGTCTCCTGGGTCTTGTGGCCTTCATGACCAGCAAGCGTACGAAGGAAATAGGCGTCAGAAAGAGCTATGGTGCATCAAGTATCACTGTTCTTGCACTTCTCTCGGCCGAGGTGATCTATCTGATAGCTATTTCATCAGTCCTCGCCTACCCTATTGCATTCTTCGGATCAAGGTACTGGCTCGAAGGCTTTGCAAGCAAGGTGGATGTCAGCCCGCTGATCTATGTTTCCGCGACCCTTGCTGTATTGCTGGTCGGGTGGATCTCAATAAGTTACCAGACGGTCAAGGCAGCCGGCTATAACCCTGCCGCGGCACTCAGGACAGATTAGCCAGGATCACGGATCGATTCGTTGCTGATACCAGGTTATTTTGTCGTAAATTTGCGCAAAACAACCGGAATGAGGATCGATATACTCACTGTTTTGCCTGAACTGCTCGATAGCCCGCTGAATTACTCGATCGTCAAAAGGGCAAGGGAGAATAACCTGGCTGAAATCCATATTGTCAATCTCAGGGATTTTGCAAAGGGAAAATACAGAAGTGTCGATGATTATGCATTCGGGGGCGGTGCCGGCATGGTGATGATGATCGAGCCTGTCTTCAGGGCGATCGATAAGCTGAAGAAGGAAAGGGATTATGATGAGATCATCTATACGTCCCCTGATGGGGAGAAGTTCACACAAAAAACGGCAAACAGGCTTTCCCTGTTAACCAATATAATTATTATCTGCGGCCACTACAAGGGGATCGACCAGAGGATCAGGGACCATCTCACCACGATAGAGATTTCGGTGGGCGACTACGTCCTCTCCGGAGGGGAACTGCCGGCAGCCATCATTACGGATGCAGTGGTGAGGCTTCTTCCGGGTGCCCTTTCGGATGAACAGTCAGCGCTAAGCGATTCATTCCAGGATGACCTCCTGGCTCCCCCCGTCTATACAAGACCCGCTGAGTTCAACAACTGGAAAGTACCGGATATCCTGCTGTCGGGGAATACGGCCGAAATCGAAAAATGGAGGCATGAGCAATCTGTTGAGCTCACGAGAAAGCTGCGGCCTGATCTTTACGGGGAGGAATAGGTACATGCCCCTGGCACCACACGATTTTGAAATGACAAAAAGCTTTCGTAAAATTGTAGCTACTTTAACATAAATTCGTATCTAATTAATAATCAACAAAATGAATACACAGGATTACATCGACCGGGAAGACAGATTTGGTGCCCATAATTACCATCCGATTCCGGTTGTTCTCGACAGAGGCGAAGGCCCTTTTGTATGGGATGTAGAAGGTAAGCGTTATTTTGATTTCCTGTCAGCCTATTCAGCTGTTAACCAGGGCCATTGTCATCCGAGGATAATAAGGGCACTGACCGAACAGGCTCAGAAGCTTACTCTCACATCCAGGGCATTTTACAATTCGGTCCTGGGTGAATACGAGGAATACGTAACCAGATATTTCGGATATGACAAGGTACTGCCGATGAATTCGGGAGCTGAAGGTGATGAAACTGCCCTGAAGCTTTGCCGCAAATGGGCATACAAGGTAAAAGGCATAAAGGAAGGACGAGCCAAGATAATCGCATGCGAAGGCAACTTCCACGGACGCACGATTTCGATCATTTCCATGTCGACCGATCCCGACGCAAGGAACCATTACGGGCCATTTACGCCCGGTTTCATAATTATTCCCTACAATGACCTGAAGGCCCTTGAAAATGCCCTCAGGGATCCGGACGTTGCCGGTTTCCTGGTAGAACCGATCCAGGGAGAAGCCGGAGTGTATGTTCCCGACGAGGGGTACCTGAAGAAAGCCTATGACCTCTGCAAAGCACACAAAGTGCTGTTCATTGCAGACGAGGTTCAGACGGGAATTGCCCGTACAGGGAAGCTTTTGGCTTGCGATCATGAAGGAGTAAGGCCCGACATACTTATCCTAGGCAAGGCCCTCTCGGGAGGCGTGATGCCAATCTCCGCCGTTCTCGCCGACGACGCCATCATGCTGACCATATTACCCGGGGAGCATGGTTCAACCTTCGGAGGCAATCCCCTTGCGGCAAAAGTAGCAATCGCATCCCTTGAAGTAATAAGGGAAGAGAAGCTTGCAGAGAATGCAGACAGACTTGGAAAGATATTCAGGGAGGAGCTTAGTAAAATCAAATCTGGCATGATCGAGCTTGTCAGGGGTAAAGGCTTGCTCAACGCCGTCGTGATCAGGCCCGTGAATGGCAAGTCAGCCTGGGACGTTTGCCTTGCCATGAAGGATAACGGGTTGATAGCAAAGCCGACCCATGAGCATATCATCAGGTTTGCCCCGCCGCTTGTGATTACTGAGCCGCAGATCAGGGAAGCCATTGATATTATCAGGAAGACCTTTAGTCAATTTAAGTAAAGGCCTTGTACAGTTTTGCAAACTTCCCGTTTCACAATATTCAGACAATAGATATCAGATGCAAATAGTAAAAGAGTTCGGGTCAAGGTGTAAGCTGGTCCCGGTTATCATATTCCTGCTGCTGAATAGTGTCCTGAGCTATTCCCAGGTAAGCCGTCAGGTCACTGCCAGGGAGCTTAAGGGGCATGTCAGGTATCTTTCATCTGATGCACTGGGCGGCAGGCTTACTGGTTCTTCGGGCGACAGCCTGTCAGCTGCTTTCATTGCAAAGGAGCTGAAAAGATGCGGGCTTTTCCCGCTTGCAGGCGACGGCTTCGAAAGGTACCAGGTGACCACGAAAATCGTCAGGGGAGAAAAAAATTACCTTTTGCTGAATGATCGTACCTTCAAATCGGATGCTGACCTGGCACCGCTGTCATTCAGCGGCACCGGGGAACTGAAAGCTGAGGTCGCATTTGCAGGGTATGGGTTTAATATTGACACCGACTCGCTTAAATGGAACGATTATGGAAACCTCGATGTGAAGGGCAAGTGGGTGCTGGTCCTGCGTGGTGATCCTGATCCTGAAAAGAGTGTCAGCGGGTTTCTTCCATTCAGCAGCGACCGTGACAAAACACTGACTGCCAGGGATATGGGAGCAGCCGGAGTACTGCTGGTCTCTGGTCCTGTTTTCGACAAGGATGATAAATTCGAGGCACTCTCGGCAGGGGACCATCCGGCCGGCATACCGATGCTCCATATTTCAAGGGAACTGGCCGGCACTATCCTCGGAGACCAGGCTTCAGCCATTGCTGATCTGGAGATGAAGATGAACACTGAAAAACGGCCTGCTAGCTTTCTGACAGGCACTGTGGTAAAAGCCGGTTCGGAGATCACTGAGCAGAAATCCTGGACAAGGAACGTGGTATTCGTGCTTCCGGGTGAAGACCCGGCGTTGAAGGATGAATACGTTATCATCGGGGCCCACTTTGACCATCTTGGAATGGGCGGACCGGGTTCGGGCAGCAGGGCTGTTGACACCATCGCGGTCCACCACGGAGCCGACGACAACGCATCGGGCGTGGCTGAAATGATCGAGCTGGCTGAGGAATTTGCACTTACCAGGGGCAGCCACCACCGGAGCATGGTCTTTGCTGCTTTCTCGGGGGAAGAGGAAGGCCTGCTGGGATCAAAGCAGCTTGCTGAAAACCTTCCGTTCGATCCGGGAAAGGTAAACATAATGATAAACCTTGATATGGTAGGACGACTGACCGATTCAGGCTCCCTCCAGGCCGGAGGGGTCGGGACTGCCGAAGGGTTGAAAAAGATTGTTCAGTCGGCGGTCGATACGAGCCGCATGAAGCTGACATTCTCGGAGGAGGGTTATGGTCCCTCCGATCATTCATCATTTTACGGCAAGAATATCCCTGTGCTTTTCTTTACCACAGGCGCCCACCTGGATTACCATACTCCTGCAGACACCTGGGAAAAGATCAATTACGAGGGGATGAAAGATATTTCCTTGATCGTGTTTGACCTAGCGGAAAAATTTGCAAACTCGCCGGAAAGGTTGAAATTCAGGGAAGCCGGGCCAAAGGTTGAAGTGAACAGGACTATCAGGAGACGGGGGGCAACACTCGGAATTATGCCTGATTTTGCAGGGAACGTGAAGAACGGACTGAGGGCAGATTTTGTGACACCCGGAAAACCCGCAGCCCTCGGGGGGATGAAGAAGGGAGACATAATTATTTCCATTGAAGGAAAAACCGTGAATGATATCCAGGATTATATGTTCAGAATGAGCCAGTTGAAGCATGGTCAAGCCATAAGTGTGGAAGTCCTGCGCAACGGGTCAAAGCTGGTCCTCCTGATACAATTATAGGTTTTGTGCGTCTAAGTAATTAAAAAGCGAAAAATGAAAAGATTCCTGATCTGGTTCCTTTCGTTCATTATTACATTAAGTGCTGCTTACTACCAGCGAAAAACCGGTCCGACATATCCCAGGCAGCTCGAGATTACGGCGAACGGGAAGGTTTATCCCGTGAAACTGATAAGGAGCCTGGGCATTGATGAAAGGCCTGAGGTAAGGCTGGCCCTGCCTGACACCTCAGTAAAAGCCAGGCTGTTTTACAAAAGGTTCAGGACAGGCGATGATTACTCTCCGAGTGATTTTGACTTCAAAGTCTATCCCGTGGACTCTTATGTCATGAACAAAATTTTCGGGATAACCGAGGAGCGCGGATTATTTGCCCGGTTACCAGTTGAACCGGTTGCGGGGAAGCTTCAGTATTACATTGAAGTTTCAGACTCGAACGGAACAAAAACCTACCTCCAAAGAACCCCGGTGGTTCTAAGGTTCAAGGGATCAGTCCCGTCATCAATCCTGGCTCCGCATATCCTGATCATGTTCCTGGCTATGTTCTTTTCGACCCTTGCCGGCCTTATGGCTGTTTTCGGGGTCCCCGAATACAGGAAATACTCATTGTGGACCTTATTCCTTATTCTTGCAGGAGGGATCCTCCTCGGGCCTGTAGTTCAGAAATATGCTTTCGGTGAATTCTGGACAGGCGTGCCATTCGGATGGGACCTCACTGATAACAAGACACTTATTGCAACAGTTTTCTGGCTGCTTGCGGTTTTGATGAACCGCAGGAAAAAGACCCCTGCTTATACCATCCTTGCAGCATTTGTTTTGCTGCTGGTTTTTTCTATCCCCCACAGCCTGCTCGGATCAGAACTTAATTATGAGTCCGGGAAAGTCACTCAAGGACTTGTGCTGGTTTTTTTCGGAAATTTTGTAAAAAAAAATAAATTGAGTGCAGCATAGCAAAAATCCTCTCGTCTTTAATCTGAAATTAGTTGCTTGAAACAGATAAAAGACAGTGGGTGCAGCATCTCAGATAAAATCAAGTCTTTATTTAAAGATGGGAAATGTAGAGGCGGCATTCCGAAACCTGCACCAGGATTTGCTGGACGGGTGCAAAACTGGCGACCAGAAGGCACAGTTCCAGATTTACAAACTGTACTACAAGGCAATGTACAACACGAGCCTGAGGATTGTGAGCGACACCATGGAAGCCGAGGATATAATGCAGGAATCATTCCTGTCGGCCTTTGAAAAAATTGACACTTATTCCGGGACGGTGAGTTTCGGGGCATGGCTGAAAAAGATTGTGATAAACAGGTCACTCGATGCACTCAGCCGAAGGAAAGCGATCTTTGAGGATATTGACTCCCACACAGGTATCAGGGACGACAGCAGCGAAGACATTATCAGGAAGGAAGAACTGGATGTCAGGGTTGAGGAAGTAAAGGAAGCAATCAACAGGCTTCCGGATGGTTACAGGATCATTCTGTCACTCTATCTGCTTGAAGGATATGATCATGATGAAATTGCTGAGATCCTTTCGATCTCAAGCAGCACATCAAGATCACAGCTTTCGAGGGCAAAGCAGAAACTCCTCGGGGAGCTCAAGAGGAAATGAAAACTTAAGGGAAATGAAAAACATAGAAGATTTAATCAGGAGCAACAAGGATTTTTTCGATGAGGCAGAGCCCTCACCGGGCCACCTTGAAAGATTCAACATGAAGCTTGAAATGAGGTTCTCCCGGCATGTGACCATTCAGAGGAGCATCGTGCCGTACCTTCTGAAAGCTGCAGTAGTCACCCTTCTGATCACACTTTCGTCGCTCTGGACCTGGGATCATTTTATAAGGCCGGGACGGAACAGGATGACCCTCGGGCAGGTCTCTCCGCAGTACAAGGAGGTTGAGAATTATTATGTCCACCAGGTGAACCTGATGGAAAATGAAATAGTCAATATCGACCTGAAGAACAATCCTGCCCAGAAAGATATCCTCCTGAAGGAAATGAAAAGCATGGATTCAGTATATGTTCAGCTACAGAAAGAGCTCAGGGCAAATCCTAACGATGAACGCATCATCAATGCCATGATCGAACACTACCAGACCAAACTAGATGTAATGGCATATATTGTCGGCCAGCTTAAAGCCATAAGGAATGAAAACAAAAACAATCAGAGCAATGAAAAATCATTTTAAGAGAGCAGTACTTCCACTGCTCGCACCAGCATTGTTCCTTCTTGCCGCATCAGCTTCAGGACAGCCTGCAACCAGGGAATTCCATAAAGAGTATACCGCCGGCCCGAATACAACTCTTGACATCAACAACCGTTATGGGGATGTGAAGGTTATTACAGGCAATATGGACAAGATAACCATTGACGTCAAGGTTACTGTCGAGCTCCCCAACAGGGAAAGAGCTGAAAAGCTTCTGAGCTATATCAATGTCGATTTCTCTGAAAACGGCAGCACGGTCTCAGCAAAAACGACGATCGAGGATAAGTTCAATTTCAGCGGATGGGGTGGAGAGTCGAGAAGGTTCAGCATCGATTACACGATAAAGATGCCCGAAAAGATTAATTTCACCCTCGTTAACCGTTACGGCAACACCGAACTGGCTCCTGTACAGGGACTTGTAAAGTGCGATATCAAATACGGTAATTTCACAGCCGAAGAGCTTCTGCGGACAGACGAAAAACCACTCAATTATATCAGTATTGCTTACGGGAAGGCTACGATCCAGTCAGCTGGCTGGCTGGACATCTTTGCCCGTTATTGCGGTAATTTTGAAATCGACAGGAGCCAGGCCCTCCTACTTGATTCAAAGTATTCCAAATTCAGGATCGGTGAAACCAGCTCAATTGTTGGTGAGTCGAAATACGACAACCTCAGGATCGAAAAGGTCAATAACCTTGTCCTGGATGCCGGCTACTCCGATGTCAATGTGGGTACCCTCACAAAGAAGCTGAAGTTTGACGGAGGTTACGGGGCATTTTCGGTTGACCAGATCCCTGCCGGATTTGAATCGATCGAGACCGATACCAAATATATAGGAGTCAAGCTTGGGATCGAACCCGATGCCAGCTACAGGCTCGATGCAAAATTGTCATACGGCGACCTGAAGTTCGACGAGGATAATTTCCAGAACCAGAAAAGGATCGTCCAGAATAACTCAAACGAAACCTCGGGAGTTGTGGGGAAAGAATCATCACCCTCGGCAAAGGTCAGTGTCTCCGCCTCATACGGCACAGTGAAACTTTACTGATCAGAAATAAAGTTGTCAGATATCCATCTCGACAACTGTAATTCCCGAACCGCCCGATTCGACATTCTCGTCACGGAATGACTTTACAACCCTTACGGTTGAAAGGTATTCCCTGACGAGTTGCCGTAATATACCGTTCCCTTTTCCGTGAAGTATCCTCAGATGTTGGTGCTGCACCATCAGAGCGTCGTCGATGAAGATCCGGACCTGGTTGACAGCCTCCTCCCCTCTTACACCGCGAATATCGATCTCAGGCTTAAAGTCCAGCTTGCGTTCCCTTATCGATGAATCCGTTTCTGTAAAAGTCTTTGCTGATCTCAGGCTCTTTGCCAGCTCGGCCCTGCTTATCTTTTCGAGCCTGTCGAGAGGAACCACGAACCTGACACTGTTTGACTCTACCCGGGCAACACTTCCTTCAATCCTTATGATCTCCCCTGAAGCCATCGTTTCGGTCATCCTGACCGCATCTCCCTCTCTCAGCGGAGAGAGATCCTTAATCTCACCGGCGGGTTCCGCGGGAATGGCCCGTGGCTTTATCCTGCTGACCTTCCTGTTAAGCTTCTCAATTTTCTCCTCCCCTTCAGTTGCCGGAGGCGGGGTCTGATCATTCACAACAATTTTGAATTCTTCGAGCTGCAGCCTGATATCCTTTGTCCTTTCCTTTTCCGCCTGCGATTCCCTGATCTGGCGGATGGTATTCTCGATCATCCTGTTCGACTGGGCAAGAAGGGATTTAGCCTCCTCCTTCGCTTTTGAGATGATCTCTTTCCTGAGGTCCCTGGCCCCTGAAATCTCCTTTTCATAATCGGCGATAAGTTCCTCCAGGCGCTTTTCGTGCTGGCGGATGCTCATTCGCTTGTTCTCCCAGTACCTTTTATCCCTGGCTATATCCTTCAGGTGCCTGTCGTAATTGATATTCCTGACACCTGCCTTTTCGGAGGCGTTGCTTAGAATATCCTCAGGCATGCCAATCTTACGGGCGATCTCGAATGCAAATGAACTGCCGGGCTTCCCGATACTGAGCTGGAAGAGTGGCTGCATCAGGTGATTATCGAACAGCATGGCGCCATTTGTTATCCCTTCGGTGAGAGAAGCGAAGTGCTTCAGGTTTGTATAATGAGTCGTCAGTACACCGTATACCTTTCTGCCATTGAGCTCCCCGAGGATGGCTTCTGCAATCGCTCCCCCGAGCATCGGTTCGGTACCGGTTCCGAATTCATCTATAAGGACAAGGGTCTCTGAAGTGGCATGCCTCAGGAAATACTTCATGTTAAGGAGATGCGAACTGTAGGTGCTGAGGTCATTCTCGATGCTTTGCTCATCACCGATATCGATGAAGATATCACTGAATATCCCGGATTCCGAGCCTTCACCTGCGGGGATAGTGAATCCGCATTGCAGCATATATTGAAGCAAACCGACTGTTTTAAGGCAGACCGATTTCCCTCCGGCGTTCGGACCAGAGATCAGGATCATCCTGTCATGTTCGTTAAGTTCGATATCGAGAGGGATTACCTTCCTGCCCGGGGTCTTCCCGAAGGCTATCGCCAGGAGCGGATGGAGGGCCTTTCTCCACATAATCCCCGGCTTTCCCGTTATTGCAGGCCTTGTAGATCCAAGGTGGTTGCCAAGGAGAGCTTTGGCCCTGATGAAGTCGATATCCCCCAGAAAATCATTTGAAAGCAGCAGGTCATCGAGGTAAGGTCTGATATCATCCGCAAATGCAGTAAGGATCCTTACGATCTCCCTTCGTTCTTCATATTCAAGCTCAATTATCTCATTATTGATCGCGACTATCTCCTCCGGCTCGATAAAGACCGTTTTCCCTGAAGCCGATTGGTCATGGATGAGTCCTCTTATCTTCCTTTTGTCAAAAGCATTGACGGGAATGACTCCCCGGCCGTAACGCACCGATGCAGGTGTTTCAGCATCGACGATTCCCTGCGCCTGGGCTTCCTTCAGGATCGCATTGAGCCTTTTTGAGGCCAAGACCGTCTTGGAGGCTATTTCGGAGCGGATATCCCTGAGCTTCTGGGAGGCATTATCCCTGATGTCCCCGGTGCGGTCGAGGATCCGGTCGGCAGCATCAATCACATACGGATAGATCCTGACGTTCCCGCAGATTTGCCTCAGGACAGGATATTTATTTTCATCTTTCTTTTTGAAGAAGCCGATTATCGATTTAACCGTTTCAAGGGACCTCTTAATATCAAAAACCTCGCGCACCTCCGGGAACGAACCGGGTATGCGGATCTTCTCAAGGCAGTTTGATATCTGGTAATAGTGCTCGGCAGGGAAATTATCCTCAAAGCGAAGGAGCTCCTGGAATTCATGGGTCGACCAGACCGACTTTTCCACTGCTTCCAGATCAGTCATAAAGGATATGCCTTCCGTCCTTTCAATCCCCATAGGGCTCAGGCAGTTTGCTGCAACCAGGCTTCTGATCCGGTCAAAGCCTATCTTTTCTTCAAAATTGTCCGGGTAAATCAATTTTAGTCTCTTTTCAATTGAGGGGTAAAGTTAGTCATTTTTATATCACAGAGGATCACAGAATAGACGCAGAGGATTACAGATTATGAGGCTATTAACTCTGTGGAACTCCGTGACTTCTCCGTGTGCTCTGTGTGTAAGTTATCCGTTATTCTTAAAGACATTAAGGAAAGCGAGGAACACATGGTTAATTAATGTTAATCATATTGCTTTGCAGGACCTAAGCTTGATTTTTTTATACATTTGATCTTTCGTAAAAACCTAAACATTTCCAGATGAAAATTAAGATTAGTGTTATCAGCCTGAGTCTGATAGTTTTCCTGCCCATGATGATTTTTGCGCAGGGTGAAAAAGTTGACCTGAATATGATCTACAGGATCAAGCAGGAAGGCTTCAAGAATTCCGCTATGGAGGAACTGGCTTATGGACTTACGGATTTTGTCGGCCCGAGACTTACCGGTTCGAGCGGAATAAACAGGGCTAATGAGTGGGCGAAAAAGAAGATGGAAGAACTTGGCTTTCAGAATGTAAGGATCGAGGAGGCGAGGGATTTCAGCCGTGGCGGCTGGGACAACCTTAAGACTTATGCTGCCATGACATCCCCTTACTATGTAGATTTCGCCTGTAACCCGGTTGCATGGACAGGCAGTACCAACGGACTCATAAAGGCCGGGGTAGTACTCCTCGATGTCAAGACCGAGCAGGACCTTGAGAAATATAAAGGCAAACTTGCCGGGAAAATAGTTTTGATGCCCTCAACAACGACCTACCAGCTAAGTTTCGAACCGCTGGCCAGCAGGTACACCGACGAACAGCTCAAAGACCTGGTAACAGCCCAGAACGGGCCCTCCGGAAGGAGAAGGATGACCGGTGACATTGCAACATTCATGGCTCAGAGAGCTCTCCGCCTGAAGATCTCGGAGTTCATCAAATCTGAAGGAGTTGCCGCTATAATTAATAATTCCGGCACATTCAATGTCCCAAGATCGAACGGAGGAAATTATACAGCTGGCAATCCTGAACCGGTTGCAGAATTAAATCTCCCGGTGGAAGATTACGGACGGATGGAAAGGATGATCCGTCATGAGGTTCCGGTGGAAATGGAACTTGAAATCAAGAACCGGTTCTTTGACAGTCCCAAGGTCTATAATGTTATCGGAGAGATTCCTGGTACCGACAAGAACCTGAAGAATGAAGTTGTCCTTCTCGGTGCCCACATCGATTCATGGAACGGAGGAACCGGTGCAGCCGACAACGCATCGGGATGCATTGTGATGATGGAAGCCCTCAGGATCCTTAAAAACCTTGATGTTGCTCCGCGAAGAACAATAAGAGTAGCATTATGGGGAGGAGAAGAGCAGGGCCTCAACGGATCCAGGGGTTATGTCGAAAAATACCTTGTCGACCCAAAGACTAAAGAACATAAGCCCGATTATGACAAGTTTGCTGGTTACTTCAATATGGATAACGGAAGCGGTAAATACAGGGGCATATACCTGCAGGACAATGATATGCTGAGACCGGTCTTCGAAGAGTGGCTCAAACCATTTGCCGATATGGGAGCGACGACAATCACATCAAGGAACACCGGCGGGACCGACCACCTGTCGTTTGACGGAGTAGGATTACCCGGCTTCCAGTTCATTCAGGATGAACTTGAGTACGACCGCGGTTATCACACTGTTATGGACACCTACGACAGGCTTTCAATGGACGATCTGCGACAGAACGCAGTGATTACTGCTTCATTTGCATATAACGCTGCCATGAGGGATGCAAAACTGCCGGGCAAACCAGCCATGAAACCGGCCACCAATGTTCCCCAGAACCAGAGGATGCCTTTCCCGATGAATTAGGAATCGATCCGGGTCAGCTTTCCGGAGCCTGATTCCTGAAAGAGAGACCCTTTATGAGATAAAGACAATAAGGCTGTCTCGAAAGCCCTGCTTTGAGACAGCTTTTTTATATTCCGCCCTGTCTGAAAAATGCTTCCCTGGCGAGGGGCAATTTTATCCCGGTTTGATCAAACTTTTGATGCTTTCCGTTGTCAATGGAAAGAGCAAAACATTGAACAAATGAAAAGGATTCTTTTGATGGCAGCATTCATTTTCACATTCACCGGTGTAATGCCGATGACCAAGCCATTCACCGCTATAAGTGAGAACAGGCATTCCGGTTCCTTAAGTGATAAAAGAAATCGGGCCGGCGAAAAAAAGTATATTGAAAGGGATGCCCGGATTTCCGGACAGGGTGTAAAAGGGATTGAAGGTGAAAAGAAGCTGCTGAGATATGAACGCATCCACAGGATAGGGCATATTTACAGGTTAATGCAGGCTAATGCGGGTCAATGAACGACATCAGGATTTTTCTTCCCTGATGCCTTTCATCGACAGCTGAATGCGTCTGCGCTCAATATCCACAGCCAGTACCTTTACCATTATGTGCTGGTGCAGCTTTACGATCTTTGAGGGATCGGAGACATAGGTATTGCTCATGTTTGAAACATGAACAAGGCCGTCCTGCTTTATCCCGATATCTACAAATGCGCCGAATTTTGTAACATTTGATACAATTCCAGGAATCACCATCCCAGGGACGAGGTCTTCCATAGAGTGGATATCGGCAAAACTGAACTCCACAATCTTTGACCTGGGATCCCTGCCGGGTTTTGCCAGCTCATCCAGGATATCCTTCAATGTCGGAAGTCCCGTTTCCGGGGTAATGTATTTCTTCAGGTCTATCTCTTTCCTCCTTTTCTCGTCAGCCATCAGGTCGGTGATGCTGCAATTCAGATCCCTTGCCATTTTGCTTACAACGTGATAGCTTTCGGGGTGGACCGCACTTGAATCGAGAGGATTCTCCGCGTTTCTTATCCTGAGGAAACCGGCGCTCTGTTCGAATGCCTTTGCCCCCATCCTCTTAACCTTCATGAACTCATTCCTTGACCCGAACGGGCCGTTCCCGGTCCTGTAATCGACAATATTCTGGGCAAGCTGCGGCCCGAGGCCCGAAACATAAGTCAGGAGATGCATGCTTGCGGTGTTTATTTCGACACCCACCGCATTCACGCAGCTCATTACCACTTCATCGAGGCTACCCTGGAGCTTTTGCTGTTCGACATCGTGCTGATACTGTCCAACGCCAATCGATTTGGGATCGATCTTGACCAGCTCGGCCAGTGGATCCATGAGCCTTCTCCCTATGGAAACTGCTCCCCTGACCGTAACGTCATAATCAGGGAACTCGTCACGTGCAACCTTTGAGGCAGAGTAGACTGATGCCCCGGCTTCACTTACAACAAACACCTGGATCTCCCTGTCAAACTTGATCCACTTGATAAAATCCTCCGTTTCGCGGCTGGCTGTCCCGTTACCGATCGCAACCGCCTCGATCTTGTAGGCATTGACCAGGGAAAGAATTTTTTTCAGTGACACCGCGGTCTCATTCTGGGGAGGGTGCGGGTATATTGTTTCATTATGAAGAAGTGTCCCCTGACGGTCGAGGCAGACAAGCTTGCAGCCCGTCCTGTAACCCGGATCTATGGCCAGAACGTTCTTCTCCCCGAGAGGCGGGGACAGCAGCAACTGCCGAAGGTTATCCGCAAAAACACTAATTGCCTCATTGTCAGCCTTCTCCTTTGAGAGATTCCTGTACTCGGTCTCAATCGATGGGGAAAGGAGCCTTTTCCAGCTGTCTTTCAAAGCTTCGCCGACAACATCGGAGGATCCGTTCCTGCCTTTTATGAACAGCCCTTCGAGAATTTCAACGGCATGCTCATCATCGGGACCGACCGAAAGCCTGAGGAATCCTTCATCTTCTCCCCTCCTCATCGCCAGCAGCCTGTGCGACGGGCATTTCTTCAGTGGCTCCGACCAGTCAAAATAGTCACTGAACTTGATTCCCTCCTGTTCCTTCCCCCTGATGACTTTCGAAGTGATGACGGCTTCCCTGTCGTAGAGGATCCGCAGGCGCTTTCTGGCCTTCTCATCCTCATTGATCCATTCCGCAATGATATCCCGGGCACCGCTGACCGCTTCTTCAGCCGTCGCCACCTGGTCGTTAATGAACTCTTCAGCCCGGTGATACGGATCCGGATCATTTTGTTGCATTATGATCGCAGCAAGGGGTTCAAGCCCTTTCTCCCTGGCAATGGTAGCTCTGGTCCTTCGCTTCGGACGGTAAGGGAGGTAAATATCCTCCACTTCCGCCATTGTCAAAGCAGCTTCAAGCTTCTGCCTCAGCTCCGGAGTCATCTTGTCCTGCTCCTCGATCGATTTAATTACGCTTTCGCGGCGGGCATCCAGTTCCTTAAGCCTTTTATACTCGTCCTTGATATGGAGCAGCTTCACCTCGTCGAGGCTTCCAGTCATCTCCTTCCTGTACCTGCTGATAAACGGGATCGTCGCCCCGTCATCGAGGAGCCTGAGCACATTTTCGACCTGCCATTCATGCAGGCCCATTTTCCCTGCTATCAGGGATATATTCTTCTTTGGATCCATATCTGCCGATTTTATTCTACCTGTAACACAAGCCCCTTAAGATACTCACCCTCGGGGTGATAAATGCTTACCGGGTGGTCCGGCGGCTGGGTCATCTGGTGCAAAATCCTGACCTTGCGTCCCGTATTTGCCGATGCCACGAAGACCGACTTTCTGAAGTCTTCCTTGCTGACAACCTGGGAACATGAGAATGTAAATATTATTCCGCCCGGGTTGATCTGCTCTATAGCCTTCATATTCAAACGCTTATAACCTTGCAATGCATTGGCTAGCGCGCTGTTGTGCTTTGCAAAGGCAGGGGGATCGAGTATGATGAGGTCATATTTGCCGTCAATGTTGCCCAGGAACTTAAAAGCATCTTCCTGGAATGACCGGTGCCTCGGATCGTCGCCGTAATTGAGACGTACGTTCTCATCAGCCATGGCAACAGCAGATGCCGAACTGTCGACTGTATGGACAAGTCCGGCATCCTTCATGGCATAGACAGAAAAACCACCAGTATAGCCGAACATGTTCAGGACACTTTTCCCTTTTGTATATTCCGACAGGAGTCTTCTGTTCTCCCTCTGATCTATGAAGAATCCCGTCTTCTGCCCGGATTCCCAGTCGATAAGAAATTTTAATCCATATTCCGTTACAGTTGCGGGACCGGAATCCCCGATAAGGAATTCGTCTGCCGCGGCAATACCTGCCATATGCGGAAGTGTAGAGCTACTTTTATCATAGATGGCCGAGACCCTGTTGCCGAGGACCTTCCTGATGACGCCTGCAATCAATTCACGGTTGCGGTACATGCCTACTGAGTGGGACTGGATGACCACAACCCCGTTATAAAAGTCTGCAATGAGTCCCGGCAGGTTGTCGCCTTCGGCATGGATAAGCCTGAAGACTGTTACAGCAGGATTGTCGATCAGGCCGATCGATCTCCTGTAATTTACTGCGTTCCTTATCTTTTCAGTGAAGAAAGCCTCATCGGGCACCGAATCGTCAAACGACAGAATGCGGACTGCGATTGAGCCCGGCTGGTAGTGCCCGACTGCAAGTAGCTCTTCATCATTGTCGAATACCTGCACCGTATCGCCCTCGACAGGATCACCGATTATCTTTTTTATCGCACCTGAAAAGATCCAGGGATGAAATCGCCTGATTGACTGATCTTTACCTGATTTCAGGATAATTTTTGGCAATTGCATGTTCTAAGTTTATATTCTGGAATCAGGATTCCGGGCGGCATCTGCTCCATCATGGATCAGTCTGGTATAAACCTGGTGACAGACCCAGGCATCGGTTGCGGCATAGACCTCCTGGGCCTCGGTCAGCTTGCTTGCTTCCCAATCGGTCACCTGCTGACGTTTTGAGATCCTGAAGCCAAGGACAATTGCAGAAATCTTTTTAAGCCCTGAGCTTTGAATGCCGTATTCCCTCACAAGCTTCTGCAGATCGATAAATCCTTCAGGCTCGAATTTCTTTACCTTCTTAAGGAACCTGATATCATCGTGTATCGCAACCCCTGCCTTGATAACCCCCGGATCGGACAACAACCGTGCAAGATCGTCAGGAATGCCGATCTTATTTATTCTGAACAGGCAGGCAAGGTCGGCGGTCGCCAGCTGAATCAACGATACCTTGTTGCTCCTCCCTTTCCTGAAGGACGGCCTGGTCTCGGTATCAAAACCGAGGACATCCTGACCCAAAAGCCGTGGGAAAACAGCACTGAATGTATCACGGTCCTCGATCACAACTATCTCACCCTTAAACCACGAGAGTTCGTAATTCTCAAGCTCCTCCTCCGAAACTGATTCCACGTATTTGTTATTCCCCATCTTCCCTGATCTCCTTTTGTCTTCTGGCAATGAACCAGTCGGATCTGTCCTTTTCTTCCAGCTTCCAGGAATCCTCATCAACCTTACCGATCTCTTCGCCGGAGTATAAGAATTTATGAATTGCCCTTAATGCGTTTGTCAGCTTCTGACCCCAGAAATTCTCGAAGTTAAGCCTCGATTCCCATACGGCATCATTCATAACCTCGGGTGTCCCGGTCTGGTACAGCAAAAGGAAATCCTTGAGATCCTGGTAGATATCTGCAATGTCCTCGGCAAGGCTTGCCACAACGGGAACATCGGAGTCCTTCATCTTCTCATCAAAGACCTCCAGGTAATCGTTGGCGGTACCGAACTGCTTTCTGAAGCTGTCATGTATCCTGAACCAGTCGTCTTCCGTTACAAATTTTTCATTGCCGGCATCGAAATATGGTTCCAGCCGGGGAAGCAGCGATGCCTTCAGGTAAAGGAACGGGAGAATCCGCTGAAGAATTTTCAGCATTTCGTCTCCTTTGATCTCTGATGAATGCTCAGCATACTTGCAGAACTCGTTTGCTGCAGCAACAAATTCGATCACATTCCTCGAATAAACCGGATCCTCTCTTTTTGCCATGTTTAAACGTTCAGCAGAGTGCAAAATTAGGCAATTTTTAGTTTGGACCCTGTCTTCCGGCGATTACTTTTCAACCAGAGCTGAGTCCGGGATTTGAGAGCCGGGGAAAGGCAGCAGCAAAGAGATACAGGTCTACCGGGTGAAAAGATCATGTTCCTTCCATGAGAGAAGGCGGTCGCTGCCGGAAACGATCTTGTTATGGTCGAGAAGCCAGCGGATTACCTTGACGACTTTTTCGTCATCATGCCCGACTTTCGAGGCGAGTTCGAGAGCGTCGCATTTCTGCCTGGCAAGAATTTCTTTTATTTCATTGAGGATCAGGTCAAACTCATATTTGCTCAGGTCCAGCTCGTTCCGTTCNCGGCAAACGTCGCAGATCCCGCATCTGCCCGATTCCTCCCCGAAATAGTCNAGAAGGACGACCGACCTGCACCTGTTGTCCGATTCCGCATAGTCAATCATTTTCTCAAGCCTGTACATGTATTTTTCCCTGACATGATGGTAATTGTCGGGGGAGATCATGAGGGCCTTGCGCACCAGGCGCTCCTCGGGAAAGATCACCAGCGCCGTTTTCCTCCCCGGAATATATCTTATGATATTCATTGCCGAAAGCTTGACAAGGAACTGGTAGACCGTATCCCTTGAAATGGCAGCTTTCCTGGCGAGCGATTCCTCGTTTATTGCGACGAACTCCGTGAACATTCCCGAATAGGAACGGAGGACAAGCTTAATAAATCCGTCGAACGACTCATTGGAAACCTGGAATTTGTAAAGGTCATCCCTGCCAACCACGAAGCGGACACGCGATGGATTGTTGATCTCTTCGGTAAATTCGACATAACCTTCCCTCTGCAGGAACGCCAGGCTGTTGAAGGTCTCAATCACCGGCAGACGGTAGCGCGACACAAAGTCCTGTATACTGAAGTCAAAAACATTGTCCTTGCCTGCACCGTATGGCACCTGCAGGAAATTGCAGAGTGCTTCATATGTGTCCTTGATCTTTTCAACAGGGGGAAACTTCTGCCTCAGGGAGTCTGTGAGGCGGTTCTTGTCAGCGGGAGAATACAGGAGGACAGCATAGGCAGGTTTGCCGTCCCGCCCTGCCCTGCCGCTTTCCTGGAAATAATTCTCGATGCAGTCGGGGATATCCCAGTGTATGACGAACCTGACATCCGGCTTGTCTATACCCATCCCGAAGGCATTTGTCGCCACTATCACCCTGGTTTCACCTGAGGACCATGAGGCCTGTTTCCTGTCCCTCATCTCATCATCCAGGCCGGCATGGTAAAAGTCGGCGTTTATCCCGTTCTCGGACAGGGAAATTGCAACCTCCTTTGACCGTTTCCTGCTCCTGACATAAACAATCCCGCTCCCTTTGTAACTCTGAAGCGCTTTAAACAGGTAGGTTCCCTTTTCCTCGACCTGCCTCACAAAATAATTTATGTTCTTCCTGGCAAAGCTGGTCCTGAGAACATTCTTTTCCCTGAACTCGAGCTTTTCCATAATATCGTCGATTACCTGGCCTGTTGCAGTGGCCGTCAGGGCCAGGAACGGAACGTCATCAGGTATGAGGTCCCTCAACGAGGCGATCTTCAGATATGACGGCCTGAAATCATACCCCCACTGGGAAATGCAATGGGCCTCATCGACCGCCACCAGCGAAAGGTTAAGCCTTCCGGCCTTTGCCCTGAATAGCGGGGTGGCAACCCGTTCCGGGGAAACGTAAAGGAATTTGTAGTCGCCGTATATGCAGTTTTCAAGAGCATTGTCTATCTCTTCCGCAGACATGGCGGAATGTATGGAAGCCGCCTTTATTTCCATTCGGTTAAGCCGGCTGACCTGCTCTTTCATAAGGGCGATGAGCGGTGTTATGACAAGACAGATTCCCTCAGAAGCGATTGCAGGAACCTGGAAGGTAACCGATTTTCCCCCTCCGGTTGGCATCAGCCCAAGAGTATCCCTTCCGGCCGCAATGGAACTTATGATATCTTCCTGCAGCGGTCTGAATACGTCGAATCCCCAGTATTTGATCAATATCTGGCGGCACTTTTCAATATTGAAACGCGGCTGAGGCATATGCAAATGTAAGAAGTGTAATGGAAAAAGGTTAAAATATACCCCTTGTTTTCAGAGTGCTTATTTTTTAGTAATTTGCGCCAGCAAAAACTTAACAGTCCAGACAATGTCATTCATTGATGATAAAGTTCTATATGAAGGGCTCACTTTCGACGATGTCCTCCTCATACCGGCTTATTCTGAAGTACTGCCCAGGGAAGTCGACATCAGTTCGATGTTCACAAGGAATATCAGGATCAATACACCTGTTGTTTCTGCCGCGATGGACACCGTGACGGAGGATGAGCTTGCAATTGCAATTGCAAGGGAGGGGGGGATCGGGGTGATCCATAAGAACATGTCGATCGAGAAGCAGGCTGCACAGGTAAAGCGAGTCAAAAGAGCGGAGAATGTCATGATCTTCGATCCGATAACCATCAACCTCGATGCAACAGTTGCCGAAGCAATAAATCTTATGACCGAATACCGGATCGGTGGCATACCGGTTATCGACAGCCAGGGGATCCTCAGGGGAATTGTGACCAACAGGGATCTCAGGTTTGAGAATAACCGCAAGAAGAAGATAACGGAAGTGATGACCACCAACCTGATCACTACAAATCACCAGACCAATCTCGATGCAGCCGCTAGGATCCTTCAGAAGCATAAAATCGAGAAGCTTCCGATGATTGATGATGCCGGCAAGCTGATCGGGCTCATCACCTACAAGGACATAACGAAAGCAAAGGACAGGCCGGGTTCATGCAAGGACGAAAAAGGAAGGCTCAGAGTCGCGGGTGCTGTGGGTACCGCTTCAGATACACTCGAACGGGTTGAGGCCCTGATCAATGCAAATGTCGATGCAATATCCATAGATACCGCTCACGGGCACACAAAAAGCGTGATCAGGATCCTTAAAGAGATCAAAAGGAACTTTCCGGGCACTGATGTGATAGCAGGAAATATCGGTACGGCGGAGGCTGCGAAGAAGCTTGCGAATGAAGGCGCCGACGCCGTCAAGGTGGGCATCGGACCGGGATCAATATGCACAACGAGGGTAGTAGCAGGTGTCGGGATCCCGCAGCTTTCAGCAATATACAATGTCTACAAGGCGATCGAGGGATCGGGGATCCCCGTAATTGCAGACGGCGGTATAAGGTACTCGGGCGATATCATCAAGGCACTTGCCTCCGGGGCCGATTCAATCATGGCAGGCTCATTGTTCGCAGGGGTCGAGGAATCACCGGGGGAAACGATCATTTATAACGGCAGGAAATTCAAGGCCTATCGAGGCATGGGATCGATAGAAGCAATGCAGCTGGGCTCCAAGGACCGGTATTTCCAGGATACAGAGGATGATATAAGGAAGCTTGTTCCTGAAGGAATCGCGGCAAGGGTCCCATATAAGGGGAACCTGTCGGAAGTGATCTACCAGATGACGGGAGGCCTGAGGGCAGGCATGGGGTACCTCGGTGCAAAAAATATCACCGTGCTTAAAAAGGATGCCAGGTTTGTCAGGATAACCCATTCGGGTATAATCGAAAGCCACCCCCACGACGTGACGATCACCAGGGAATCCCCTAACTACAGCAGGAAATCATTTGAATAAAGGTTCACAGATGAATCAGATGAAGGCAGGCGCCCTTCTTGCAATCTTTATACTCACCTCTTTCAACCAGATCCTCTGTCAGGGCCATGATCCTGACAAGAAGATAGTTATGACCATTGCCGGCAGGAATGTTGAAGCCGGTGAATTCACGAGGATGTACCAGAAAAGCCGTGATCCCGGGGATAAATCCACTCCCGACAGCTATATCGATCAGTTTGTCAATTTCAAGCTGAAGGTTGCAGAAGCAATTTCGAAAGGATATGACACAACAAAGGCATTCCGGGATGAACTGAACGGGTACAGGAAACAGCTTGCACAAAGCTATCTTACCGATCAGAAAATTAAGGATGAGCTATTAAGGAGGGCTTATGAAAGATCCCTTACTGAGGTCAGCGCTTCTCACATTCTTGTGAGCTGCAGGCCAGATGCAAAACCTGAAGATACAATTAATGCCTTCGGAAAGGCAATGAAGATCCGTCAAAGGCTGTTAAGCGGCGAGCCCTTTGAAAAGGTGGCAAAAGAGACATCGGATGACAAATCTGCAGCAGTCAACGGCGGTTACCTGGGTTATTTTACGGTCTTCCAGATGATCCCGCCGTTTGAGGATGCGGCTTATACTCTTCAGCCCGGGTCATTCTCGATGCCTGTCAGGACCACATTTGGGTATCATATTATCAAGGTAAACGCCAAGCGGCCTTCAAACGGAAAGATCAGGGTCGCCCATATCATGAAGGCAGTACCGCCCGGTTCCGGCGATGCAGCAGTTTTAAGGGCCAGGAACTCTATCGACAGCATTTATGCCCTGCTGAAAAACGGAGCTTCATTCAGGGAACTGGCGATAAGGTATTCCGATCACAAGCAGTCATCCGCCAGGGGCGGAGAGCTCGATTGGTTTGGTGCGGGCGAGATCATACCCGACTTTTCGGAAGCAGCTTTCACCCTTAAGGACACCGGAGAATACACTGCACCTGTTCGCACACCATACGGGTACCATATCATCAAGCTGCTCGGCAGGAAACCATCCCCCTCCTTCGAGGAATCAAGACCGTACCTCGAAAGCAAGATCAGTCAGTCCGGCCTTGCTTCACTGGGTAAAAAATCCTTCCTCGACAGGATAAAGAGGGAATACAAGTTCAGGATCAATCAGCCTGTGCATGACTGGTTTGTCAGCAATACCGATTCACTGCTGATGGCCGGCAAATCAGGCTACAAGCCGGGATCTATACCGCAGGGGGAAATCTATTCCTTTGCCGATCAGCATCTTTCAGCTGCCGGATTTGCTGAAATGATCGAAAAGAAAGCAGTCAACCTGAGAGGAAGCGGCCCGGAGAGGTTCATCGATTCGGGGATCGATTTATTTTCTTCCGATCAGCTGACAAATTATGAAGATTCCAACCTTGAGAAAAAGTATCCCGATTTCAGGTATCTCATGAATGAATTTCACGACGGCATCCTGCTGTTCGATATTTCATCGGAAAAAATATGGAACAGGGTCCAGGAGGATTCAGTCGGCCTGCATAATTTTTATCTTGCGCATAAAAATGACATCCCGGCGGCAAACGCCGGGGAAAAAGCATCTGATACCACATCTGCTGTTTATGCGAAGGAGGACATGATCTCCAGGTACCAGGACTGGCTCACCGCTGAATGGGTGAAGCAGCTGAGGCAGGAATACCCGGTGAAAGTCAACAGGAAGGTGCTTGCTGAAATAAAAAAGAGACTGAAAAATGAATAGGGCGGCGGCAATATTGTTAATCGGTTTGGCACTTGCGGCCTGCCGGCATAACAGTGCCGGTCTGAAAAGGGTGCCTGCAGCCAGGATCGGGGATAAAATCCTCTACAGGGATGAGATTCCTGTTCAGCTGACAAAGGGGACTTCAGGAGAGGACAGTATTGCAGCTGCCACAAACTATATTAACCAGTGGGCCAAGCACGAATTGCTGCTGCGGAGGGCCGAGGAGAACCTTACTCCGAAGGTCAAGGAAGACATAGAAAGGCAGATCGATGAAAACAGGTTCAACCTGGTTGTTTATGAATATCAGCGGCAGATGATGCTCGAAAAAATGGATACGGTGATAAGTGAAAAGGAGCTGCAGGATTATTACTCAGCGCATGAGAACCTCTTCACGCTTACTTCAAACATAGTCAAGGCCCTCTTCATAAAGCTTCCGGCTGAAACGCCCAGCATGAACAAGTTCAGGACCCTTCTGAGATCGTCAAGCCAGAAGGATATGCAGGAGCTCGAAAGCCTTTGCTACCAGTTTGCCGAAAAGTATGATGATTTCGATGAAGGCTGGGTGACACTCGACAGGATCTCGATAGAGCTGAACAAGGATATCGGGGACCAGGAGAATTTTCTAAGGAGGACCAATTACTATGAATCGTCGGATTCCTCATCGGTCTATCTCCTTGGGATCGGAGACTACCGCCTGAGAGGATCACTTGCTCCCTTTGAGTTCGTAAGGGAGGACATAAAGAGGATAATCTGGAACGACCGGAGGATAGCATTCCTGAAGGACCTTGAGAACGGGATATATAATGACGCGATTAAAGAAGATAGAATTAAGATTTACTGATGATGAAAAGATGTTCAAGAGCAGGGCTGATCAGCGGATTACTAATGATATTGACAGCATTTTCTGTTGATTCACAGACACTTGTCGAATCCGTTGCAGCAATAGTGGGAAATGAGGTTGTTTACCTGTCAGAAGTTGAGAATACGGTGAGCGATCTCAGGAGGACGGGGAACAAGACTCCTGTTGATGAGCTCAGGTGCCAGGTCTTTCAGGAAGCGCTTGTGTCAAAGCTTTTTATGGACCAGGCAAGGATCGACAGTATCAATGTGACGGAAGATGCAGTCGAGGGTGATGTCAACTTAAGGATAAATGACGCAATCAGGCAGGCAGGAAGCGAAAAAGCTCTCGAGAGTTATTTCAACAAGAGCATGATCGAGATCAGGAAGGATATCAGGAAAGCCATGATTGAACGGCAGACTATGGAGGAGGTCAGGAGCAATATCACCAAGAACCTGGCAATTACGCCCAATGATGTGAGGAGGTACTACAATGCGATCCCAAAGGACAGCCTTCCGGTCGTTCCTTCAAAAGTCCAGCTCAGCATCATCCAGCTCGATCCTCCCGACAATGAGGAGAATAAGGTTGAAGCGCGCCAGAAACTGCTTAACATACGCAGTGAGATCCTTGCAGGCAAGAGCTTCAATGTATGTGCAATAATGTACTCTGAGGATCCCGGTTCATCATCAAGCGGTGGCGAGATAGGATTCAAGATGAGGGGAGAACTGGAGAAACCGTATGCCGAGGCAGCTTTCGGCCTTTCAAAAAACACCGTATCGAAGATTGTCGAGACCAAATTTGGCTTCCACATCATCCAGCTGATCGAAAGGAAGGGCGACCTTGTCAATACCAGGCACATACTTATCAGGCCAAAAGTAAAACCGCAGGATGCTCAAAAAGCCATTGCCAAGCTCGACAGCCTGGTCAATCTTATCCGGAAAGGTGATCTCAAGTTTGAAGACGTCGCAATGAAATACTCCAGCCATCTCGACAGCAGGACCAACGGAGGAAAATATGTCAGCAACAATCCTTCCGACAGGAATACCTGGTTCACTCTCGAGGAACTCAGCAAGGAAATGTATGTCCAGGTCAGGGAACTCAAGATCGGGGAAATTTCGGAACCATTCAAGACAACCGACGAGAACGGGAACGCGGTCTTCAGGGTTGTCAGGCTCGACGATGAAATACCGGCCCACAGGGCCGACCTCAAGGATGATTACCAGTTCATGTACAACGCGGCCTTCACCTACGGCCAGCAGAAGATGTACAGAGACTGGATAAGCAAGAAAATAGAATCGACCTATATCAAAATAAGCGACGAATTTAAATCGTGCAAATTCCTTGAGGAAGGATGGCTGAAACAATAATTCCGCTTGATCTGAACAAACTCTTTAATTTCAGGAGTCTTCTTTCTGTAATAATTATCTTTTTATCAGGCACAGCCTCTTACAGCCAGGATTTCCAGTCAGAGAGGCCCGGCAAGAGAAGGGTCGAGGTGCTGCATTCGAATGAGGGATACGAGGAGCTTGAACCGGGGACCGGCCGGAGGCTGATGAGGCTTGTTGGCGACGTATCCCTGAAGCACAATGATGCTCTCATGAACTGTGACAGCGCTCACTACTTTTCTGCCAATGACCAGGTAAAAGCCTGGAGCAGGATCCGCATTAACCAGGGAGATACTCTTCACCTCACCGGCGACAGCCTTTTTTACGACGGCAACCTCCAGGACGCATCGGTCGACGGGAATGTTGAACTGGTGAACAAAGAGACACATCTCTATACCAATTCGATAAAATATGATGTCGCCAGGAAGATCGCGAGGTACAACGATCACGGCAGAATAATAAACGGAGAGAATACGCTCACAAGCATTGTAGGCATTTACTATGTCTCCGATGATCTTTTCCATTTCAAGGACAGTGTAAAGATCGTCAATCCCGATTATGTCATGACTGCCGACACGATGGATTACAATACCAAAACAGAGACATCATATTTCACCGGGCCGTCGGAACTGACCGGCGACAGCATTTACCTCTACTGTGAGAAAGGCTGGTACGATACCAGGAATGACATCTCACGGATATGGAAGAATGCCCTTATCAACAACCGGCAGCAAATAATCACGGGCGATTCACTTTATTACGACGGGGTAAAGGGTTACGGCCAGGCATTCAGGAATACCGCCATCACCGATACGACCAATAATATAATAGTCAAGGGTGATTACGCCTGGTATTACAAGACCCCGGAAAGGTTCATGGTGACAAAAAAAGCTCAGTTTATCCAGGTCTCGGACAAAGATTCCCTTTTCATGCATTCAGATACAATAAGTGCCGTCACGATCGGGGAAGTGCCCGGTAAGGCTTACAGGCTGCTGCGGGCCTACCATGGGTGCCGAATCTTCAGCAAGGATCTGCAGGGAAAATGCGACTCCCTCTCCTACAGCTTCAGGGATTCGGTGATAAGGCTCTACAGGAACCCTGTGATCTGGTCGAAAGAGAACCAGCTGGTTTCCGATTCAATTGCCATATTTACCAAAAACAGGCAGGCCGAAAGGATGGAGCTTTACAATTCGGCATTCGTTACCAGCGAGGTCGACAGGCTGAGGTACAACCAGGTAAAGGGACGCATGCTTACCGGTTATTTTCGTGACAATGAACTGTATAAGATCAACATTACCGGGAACGGGGAAACTATCTATTATCTGCTCGACGGTGAGAGGATCGTTGGTGTGAACAGGGCCAAATGTGCCAGAATCGAGATCATGGTCGACAAAGGAAAAATAACCGGGATAAATGAGCTCCAGAACCCCGAAGGGGTAATTGATCCGCCGGCTAAAAAAGAAGCGGGTACATTGCGTCTCGAAGGATTTTCCTGGCTGGAAAAGATCCGTCCAAAGGACAAAACAGATATATTTAGGAAACAGTGACTGAGTAGGTTCTAAACTTTCTAATATTCATCCTCATTAAAAAAGAAGTCATCCTTACTGGGATAATCCGGCCATATGTCTTCAATGCTCTCATAAATATCTCCCTCATCCTCAATTTCCTGCAAATTCTCAATGACTTCCATCGGGGCACCTGACCTAATGGCAAAGTCTATGAGTTCGTCCTTGGTGGCAGGCCATGGGGCATCTTCGAGTTTTGATGCTAATTCAAGTGTCCAGTACATACTCTGAGATTAACATTTAGTTCAACAAAATTTGCAAATATATATATATTATTTTAACAAAAAAACAAATGTTTCTTTGTCTTTCAGGAAGGGTCAGATGTGCCAACTAATTTCCTGATTGTCAAGCTCTTTTCCAATTACCCTGGCGAGCACGAACAAATAATCGGAAAGTCTGTTCAGGAATTTGTAAACAATAACGGGAATTTTTTCCTGATTGTTTAAGCCGAGGATCGCCCTCTCAGCCCTTCTGCATATGCAACGAGCTATGTGACAATAAGATACAAGGGGATTCCCTCCCGGAAGGATAAAGTTACCCAGCGGAGGCAGGATTTCTTCCATCAAATCGATCTCGTGTTCGAGGGTCACTACACATTGTTCGTCAGGCAGGAAATTGGGTTGCCTTCCTTCAGGGTCCCGGGTTGCGAGAGTGGCCGCGCATCTCATCAGCTGGTCCTGGATATATATCAGGGTCGCCTTCCTGCCCTCATTTTCCCCATAGCCCCTGATCAGGCCGATCCATGCAATTACCTCATCAACTGATCCATAAGCTTCGATACGAGGATCAGATTTAGGTATCCTTTCCCCCCCCGACAACGAAGTGGTCCCATCGTCACCCGTATGGGTATAGATCTTCATCAGTTGAAATATTTAAAAGCAGGCCGTGTAACTGCTCTAATCGTATCAGATCAGGATACGCTTTTGATTCACGTAATCCTGGTGAATAGTTCCGTCAAGAAGCCGGACGATCCTTGCTGCATGATTTGCGATATCTTCCTCGTGGGTCACAAGGATAACTGTATTCCCTTTCTTATGGATGGCATCGAGAAGTCCCATAATATCGAGCGATGTCTTGCTGTCAAGATTTCCAGTCGGCTCATCTGCAAGAATTATTGAGGGTTTGTTCACAAGGGCCCTGGCAATTGCCACGCGCTGCCTCTGGCCACCGGAAAGCTCATTGGGTTTGTGGGTCATCCTGTCCGAAAGTCCCACCTGCTCGAGGGTTTCAATGGCAACCTTCTCCCTGTCAACCTTCGGGACGCCTGCGTAGATCAGCGGAAGGGTGACATTTTCAAGAGCGGTATAACGGGGCAGCAGGTTAAAGGTCTGAAAAACAAATCCGATCTCCTTGTTCCTGATCTCGGCAAGGTAGTCATCTTCCATCTTGCTGACATCGGTGCCATTAAGGATATATGAACCGCTCGTCGGAGTGTCGAGGCAGCCCAGGAGATTCATGAGTGTCGATTTCCCGGATCCGGAAGGGCCCATGATTGCCACATATTCGTTCTTGTTAATATCGATCGAGACCGATCTTAAGGCTTTCACAACAACCGATCCAACCTGGTAATTCTTAACAATATCGTGAATCTCAATAACTTTATCCATAATCTGATTTTTGAAGTTTCGAAATTAGCCTAATTATCTTAAATAAGAAATTATTGGTTCTTAATTTTTGTTAATATCTGATCACACAACTCACCCCGCTGACACCCTTCCTGAAGAAAACCAATCCCATCCTGAAAATGTCAACGGATGCAGTAACCGCCGGATGTGACTTTATTGATTTCCAGGCATCAGCCATTTCCTCTCCCGAGTGGATATCATCAATTATCACAACAGTGTTGTTTTCCGCGATCCCAGCGATAAAATCAAAATACCTGAGAAGAGACTCTTTCCTGTGGTCCCCGTCAATAAAAACCAGCCCGGGCACCAGTCCCTCCTTCATGAGGAGGGGTAAAGCGTTATCGAACGAACCCGTTACAAGCCTTATATTGGTCAGCCCGGCTTCCCTGAAATTCGCCGAAGCAATGGCGGAGGTTTCACTGCACCCTTCGATGGTGTAAAGGGGAAGTCCGGGACATGCAGCGGCCATATACATGGCACTTATGCCAAGGGAGGTACCGAATTCCAGGACAGCCGGCTTGCCGAAGGCTTTTGCCATCTTTGAAAGAAAGATCCCGTATTTTTCCGGCACTGCGGAAAACCTTGCAATGTCACTTATCTTCCTTTGCCTCTCCCTCATCCTTCCGGAACCCGACCCTAGGTCATTTACAGTTATCATCCCGTGATCAGAGATCATCTTCTTCCTCATGGTTTCAACGGTATTGACAACTCCCGGATCAGGATTATTCCTGAATACTTCTGTCACAAGGTCAAAAAGGAACGGGCTGTGAATACCGTAACCTTTTCCGTGTCGCGAAAAAAGCCGGTATCTGATAAATCCCAAAATTGTATAAAGGTCCATCAGAGTTAAAAGATTGGATTAGCACAGGTTTCCAAAAATAGTTAATTTCGGATTAACTTTTTTACAGCGGGAAGAGAGACGGACGAATGATGCAGGATTTCCTTGATTCAAATATAACCTACCTGTCAGGAGTAGGGCCCAAGAGAGCAGAATTGCTTAACAGTGAGCTTAATATAAGCACATTCCGCGACCTGCTTTACTACTTTCCCTACAGGTATGTTGACCGGACCAGGTTCTACAAGATCGCGGAACTCGACCCCGATCTGCCTTTCGTGCAGGTAAAAGGTTACATCAGGGGATATTCCACGGAAGGGTTCGGATCAGGAAAAAGGCTGGTGGCGGAATTTTATGATGAAACCGGTGCGATGAAGCTTGTCTGGTTCAAGGGCATAAAATGGATCACCGCCAGTTATACCACCGGGATCGAGTATATCGTATTCGGCAAACCTGGTGTTTTCAACGGTGTGGTCAATATAATCCACCCTGAGATAGAAGCCTCCGAGAAAGCCTCACAGAGGATAAATTCGGCTCTGCAGGCACAGTACAACACTACAGAGAAGCTTAAGGCGCAGTTCATTACATCGAAGACTATCAGCAAGCTAACCGGGAACCTGCTTAAACAAATAAAGTTCAGGATCCCTGAGACACTGCCGGCTTATATCGTTTCGGGCTACCATCTGATGGAGCTTCATGAGGCTCTGCACAAGATCCATTTCCCCGGCAATGTGCAGGAAATGGAAAAATCGAGATACAGGTTCCGGTTCGAAGAGCTCTTTTACATCGAGCTTAACCTCCTCAGATACAAAACCTACAGGAACCAGAAGAACAAGGGATTCGTGTTTTCAAGTGTCGGGGAGAATTTCTATAATTTTTATTACAACAACCTCCCTTTTTCGCTGACCGGGGCTCAGAAGAAAGTGATGAAAGAGATAAGGAAGGATCTCGGATCGGGAAGACAGATGAACAGGCTTCTTCAGGGGGATGTCGGGAGCGGCAAGACGCTGGTTGCGCTGATGAGCATGCTGATTGCCGTTGACAACGGGTACCAGGCGTGCCTGATGGCCCCCACAGAGATCCTCGCGATGCAGCATTACCAGACAATAAGCAAAATGCTCGAAGGGATTAGCCTGAAAGTGAGCCTTCTGACAGGATCCAGCAAAAAAAGCGCAAGGGAGTCGGTCGACAAAGCTCTGCAGGATGGTTCACTCAATATCCTCATCGGCACCCATGCCCTGATCGAGGAGAATGTCAGGTTCCTGAATCTCGGACTTGTCATAATTGATGAGCAGCACCGGTTCGGTGTTGCACAGCGGGCCCGGCTCTGGGAAAAAAGCAGCAATCCGCCGCATGTCCTGGTGATGACTGCGACCCCGATACCAAGGACACTGGCGATGACCCTTTACGGTGATCTCGATGTGTCGGTCATTGACGAGCTGCCCCCCGGACGGGTCCCGGTAAAAACGATGCATTACCTCGATTCCGAACGGAACAAGGTGTTTGGGTTCCTCAGGAGCCAGATAGCGCTTGGCCGTCAGATATTTGTGGTTTATCCGCTGATCAAGGAGTCGGAGAAAATGGACTATAAGGACCTGGAGGATGGCTGGGATACCATTTCCCGGGTCTTCCCGGCGCCCAAATACTGTATCAGCATCGTGCACGGGAAGATGACACCTGCCGATAAAGAGTCATCAATGAGGCTGTTCAGGGAAGGATATGCCCATATTCTGGTTGCCACCACCGTGATAGAAGTCGGTGTCGATATTCCTAATGCAACAGTGATGGTAATTGAAAGCGCGGAACGATTCGGTCTCTCACAGCTTCATCAGCTCAGGGGCAGGGTCGGGAGGGGTGCCGACCAGTCGTACTGCATCCTGATGAGCGCCGACAAGCTGACCCGTGAAGCTTCAAAACGACTCGAGGTGATGGTCAGGTCAAGTGACGGATTTGAGATCGCTGAAATGGACCTGCAACTGCGCGGCCCGGGCGACCTTGAAGGCACGCAGCAGAGCGGCATCCCGTTTGACCTGAGAATTGCCAGCCTGGCAAAGGACGGCCAGGTGATCGAATATGTGAGAGGAATTGCAGAAAAGATCCTTGACGGAGATCCGCAGCTCGATGAGCCACAGAATGCGATCCTGCGGACTGAGCTAAAAAGGCTCTTCAGCCAGAAGCAATCGTGGAGCAGCATCAGCTGAAAGCTTATTTAGAATTGTTATAAATAACCAGGCCATCTCTAAAATATGATAAAAGACACGGGCTATTTGGCACCGTTTAATAATTTTGGCCCCGTTATTTCAGTCGGCATTTTTTTATGAAAAAAAGGAGTGTGAAGGAGCCGATAAAGCATGACGGGATCGTTGAGGAGGTCGGCATTAATTCAGTGGTTGTCAGAATTTCATCCGCATCGGCATGTTCGGGCTGCCATGCGGAGAACCTGTGCAACATTTCCGGAAAGGAAGATAAGCTGATCAGCGTTGAAGGGAGATTTGATGTTGCCAAGGGAGATCCTATAACAGTCCTCATGCAGCAATCGATGGGAATGAAGGCGGTCCTGCTCGGGTACATCCTTCCACTTTTCATAATGATCACATCCCTGGTAATCCTGGTATCAATTTCATTTTCCGAGCTTACTGCCGGGCTTGTTTCAATTGGCATCCTGATACCCTACTTCCTTATATTATACCTTGTCAGGAACAAGATTGACAGAAGTTTCATTTTTGCATTAAAGGTCTGAAAGATGAATTCCACAGTTCTGATAACAGTTGTTTCCCTAAGCCTGCTTGCCCTTGTTTCATCGGTCATCCTCTACTTTGTGGCCCAAAAGTTCAAGGTGTTCGAGGATCCGAGGATTGACGAGATCCAGGCATTTCTTCCATCAGCGAATTGCGGGGGCTGCGGATTTGCAGGGTGCAGGAATCTGGCTGAAGCCATGGTCAGGTCCGATTCTTTTGAAGGGCTTAATTGCCCGGTCGGCGGTGAAGCTGCCATGAAAGAGGCTGCCAGGATTCTCGGGAAAGTAGCGCCTGTTGTAGATCCGACAGTAGCTGTTGTCCTTTGCAACGGGACACCGGAGTCAAGGCCAAGAACATCACGTTACGACGGCACTGCCGATTGCAGGATCTCAAACAGCCTCTATATCGGCGAGAGTGACTGCAGCTATGGCTGCATTGGCAACGGGGATTGCGTAAGATCGTGCACCTTCGGGGCCATGTATCTTGATGAGAGAACCGGGCTCCCGGTCGTTATTGATGAAAAATGTGTGTCGTGCGGGGCATGCGTAAAAGCCTGTCCGCGCCACAGAATCGAACTCAGGAAGAAAGGAAAGAAGGACAGGAAGATATATGTTGCCTGCTCCAACTGCGACAAGGGAGGAGCGGCCAGGAGAGCCTGCAAAGTTGCCTGCATCGGCTGCAATAAATGTGTCAATGTGTGCAAATTCGGTGCAATTACGATCGAGAACAATCTTGCATATATTGATGCGTCGAAATGCACACTCTGCAGGAAGTGCGTTGCGGAATGCCCGACCAATGCTATTGTTGAGGTCAATTTTCCTCCGCGGGTCTCAAAAGCCGAGCCCGTTGAAGAAAATGCAAGTATTTAGTATTTGAGAAATTTTAAACTATAAATATCTTGAAAACATTTCCATCAGGGGGCGTCCATCCTCCTGAAAACAAGCTGACTGCGGAAGTACCCATTGAAGTCCTTCCGGTTCCTGAAAAGGTAGTTATACCGGTCTCCCAGCATATCGGGACGCCAGCCGTACCTGTGGTAGAGAAAGGTGATAAAGTCCGGACGGGCCAGTTGATCGCCCGTGGAAATGGTTTTATGTCTACAAATATCCATTCATCAGTTTCGGGTACTGTAAGCAAGATCGAGAGTGTTCTGGACGGAACAGGATTCAGGCAGACTGCCGTTTTTATTGATGTTGCAGGCGACGACTGGGCCGAAACGATCGACAGGGATCAAAAAGTTAACAGGGAATGCAACCTGTCAAAGGAAGAAATAGTCGGGAAATGCTATGAGTGTGGAATCGTGGGGCTCGGCGGGGCAGCATTCCCATCTCATGTAAAACTGACTGTTCCTGAAGGGAAGAAATGTGAAGTTCTGATAATCAACGGAGTCGAATGTGAGCCGTACCTTACTTCCGATCACAGGCTTATGCTGGAGAAGGGAGAAGAGATCCTGGCCGGGGTCTCTGTCTTAATGAAGGCCCTTGGAGTGACAAAGGCAATGATTGGAATAGAGAACAATAAGCTGAATGCCATCAGTCACCTCACGGAAATCAGCAGGAGCTTTACCGGGATCACTGTTCACCCGCTTAAAGTCAAATATCCCCAGGGAGCGGAAAAACAACTTATCAGGGCCCTTACCGGAAGGGAGGTCCCCTCCGGGCACCTGCCGATCGATGTCGGGGTTGTGGTACAAAACATTGCCACGGCTTTTGCAGTTTATGAGGCTGTCCAGAAGAACAAGCCCCTTTTTGAAAGAGTTGTGACAGTTACCGGCAAAGATGTTACAAGGCCAGGCAACTACCTTGTCAGGACCGGTACTTCGCTGCTTAAGCTGATCGATGCTGCCGGGGGCAGGCCGGAATCGACCGGGAAGGTAGTGAATGGAGGGCCTATGATGGGCAAAGCCATAAGCAATATGGATATTCCGGTGGTTAAGGGAATGAGCGGCATTGTTGTCCTTCCGGAAAATGAATCTTTGAGGAACGCAGCAATGCCGTGCATAAGGTGTTCAAAATGCATCTCGGTCTGTCCAATGAACCTTGAACCGTATCTGCTGGCAGCACTTTCGGAAAAGAGCATGTTTGACAAGGCAGCCGGTGAGAGGATCACCGACTGCATGGAGTGTGGATCGTGCAGCTTCACATGCCCTGCAAACAGGCCTCTTCTCGATTACATAAGGCTCGGCAAATCGACAGCCATGAAAATGGCCCGTGAAAAAAAATAAAGAAATAGCAGCTTATTAACATGAATAACATCCTGACAGTATCCCCTTCTCCCCACATCCACGGGAAAGAATCGGTACAAAAGATAATGCGTGATGTGGTGATCGCCCTGATGCCGGCATTTTTCGCTTCGGTGTTCTATTTCGGGCTGGGGGCAATTATCGTCACAGTCACTTCCGTTGCATCATGCCTCCTGTTTGAATACCTGATTCAGCGCTTCTTCTTTAGGAAGCCAATCACCATTACCGACGGATCCGCACTTGTTACTGGTCTACTCCTGGCCTTCAACCTGCCCTCAAATATCCCGGTCTTCATTGTTGTCATTGGATCATTCATATCGATAGCCGTGGCAAAAATGACTTTTGGCGGGCTTGGGAACAATCCTTTCAATCCGGCACTTGTAGGCCGCGTTTTCATGCTGATCTCATTTCCGGTCCAGATGACCTCCTGGCCTGTCCCGAAAGGGCTGGCGACCGGATATGCCGATGCTGTCACCGGTGCCACTCCCCTGGCAATTGTTAAGGAAGGACTTAAGAATGGCGAGTCAATTTCACAGCTTGTTGGCAATCTGCCTTCTCCTGCCCGTATGTTCCTTGGTGATATGGGAGGCTCACTTGGCGAAGTTGCAGCAGTTGCGCTTCTCATCGGATTTGCATATCTCCTTATAAGAAAGGTAATTACATGGCATATTCCGGTTGCCGTCACGGGCAGCATCGCGATCTTTGCGGCAATCCTCTGGCTTTCAAATCCCGAAAAGTTCGCTGATCCGATGTTCCATCTCCTTGCAGGCGGGGTCCTTCTGGGGGCGATCTTCATGGCAACCGATTATGTAACCTCCCCGATGGTCCCCCTGTCGATGCTGATCTATGGCTGCGGCATAGGCATTATAACCGTTCTGATAAGGGTGTGGGGATCCTACCCGGAAGGTGTCTCATTTGCAATTCTGATCATGAACGCATTTGTCCCTTTGATGAATGCCAATATCAAACCCAAAAGATTCGGGGAGGAGATGAAAAATGGCTAAGACTGAATCGACATTCAAAAACATGGTGCTCTCGCTGACTCTTATTTCACTGGTTTCGTCAGCCTGTCTTGGGTTTGTCTACGAGTTGACAAAGAAGCCCATTGAGCTTTCAAACCTCAGCAAGAAGCTTGATGCAGTCAAACAGGTTGTGCCTGAATTCACGAATGATCCCAATAAGGAAATGTTCAGGCTGCCAACCGGGGAAGGAGACTCCCTGGATATTTACCCTGCCAAATCAGGAGATAAGGTGACCGGCTATGCAGTCAGCACTTTCACCTCAAAAGGATTCAGCGGCAAGATCTATCTCATGGCTGGATTCAGGCTTGACGGAAGCATCATTAACATCTCAGTGCTGGAGCAGAAAGAGACGCCCGGGCTGGGTACCAAGATGACCGAACCTGCCTTTAAGGATCAGTTCAGGGATAAGAACCCGGATACCTTTGGGCTCAAGGTTAAAAAAGACGGAGGCAAAGTTGATGCCATAACTGCAGCTACTATCAGTTCGAGGGCATTTTGCGATGCTGTACAGAAAGCGTACAATACTCTGAAGAAAGGAGGTCTATTATGAATCAATTCCAGAACCTGACCAAAGGATTCCTGAAGGAAAACCCGATACTTGTGCTGGTCCTTGGAACCTGCCCTACCCTTGCCACCACAACCTCATCCCTGAACGGTATGGGAATGGGAATCGCCACAACGTTTGTGCTGGCCGGTTCAAATGCCGTTATCGCGCTGCTTTCCGGGGTGATCCCCGACAAGGTAAGGATCCCGGCTTTCATTGTGATCATAGCTTCGTTCGTCACGATCGTTGATCTTATCATGCAGGCATATGTGCCCGATCTTTATAAGACCCTGGGTATCTTTATTCCACTTATCGTTGTGAACTGCATCGTACTTGGCCGTGCTGAAGCTTTCGCCTGTAAAAACTCGGTCACATCCTCCCTGATCGACGGGATAGGCATGGGTCTTGGTTTTACGATGGCCCTGGGAATACTGGGGGCATTCAGGGAAATAGTCGGGAGCGGCTCGATCTTCGGACACAAATTCATCAGCGGCGACGGTATCCTTGTATTCATCCTTGCCCCGGGTGCATTCATGGCACTTGGGTACCTGATTGCACTTGTCAACAGGATTAAAAAGAGCTAAAAGAGACAAAAATGGAATATATTCTTCTGGTTATATCGGCTATCATTGTCAACAATGTGGTGCTTGCCCAGTTCCTGGGGATCTGTCCGTTCCTCGGTGTTTCCAACAAGGTGAACACTGCCCTGGGAATGGCAGGGGCCGTTACATTCGTGATCGTGCTTGCCACCATGGTAACCTACCTTATCCAGGTCTATGTGCTTCAGAAGCTTGGAATAGCATTCATGCAAACGATCACCTTTATCCTGGTCATTGCCGCGCTGGTCCAGATGGTCGAGATCATTCTGAAAAAGATCAGCCAGCCACTCTACCAGGCGCTAGGCATTTTCCTGCCACTTATAACGACCAACTGTGCTGTCCTCGGGGTTGCCCTTCTTGTCATAAAAAAGAACTACAACCTTCTGGAAGGAGTTGTCTTTGGAGGTTCCACAGCTCTCGGTTTCGGCCTGGCACTCATCATTCTTGCAGGCATCAGAGAACAGCTCGAACTGGCAAATATTCCAAGGGGAATGAGAGGGGTGCCGATCTCACTGGTGACAGCCGGGATCCTTGCACTAGCTTTTATGGGATTCACGGGTATTGTTAAATAATTAACAATACATCTGTTCCGGGAAAATAAAGTCAGCCTTAAACAGTTTCTGAAATAGAATTATTTATTAATTGGTACATAATTCATTGGGCTCCCGGGAATGACCACATCAGATTACTATAAGATCCTTGGCTTACCGCCTGAATCTTCGATCGAGGAGATCAAGAAGGCCTACAGGAAGAAGGCAAGGCTTTACCATCCCGACATCAACAGCTCGCCCGATGCTCAGGATCGCTTTATTGAGGTGACCGAAGCCTATGATTTCCTGATAGCGAATTACGGAAAGGGGGTTTCGGATAGCGAGTACGACAGGATAATCGAGGAATGGAAGAAATACCGCCAGGAAAGGTCACGGCAGCGGGCGAAGTATTATGCCCGCAGCTCCTATGAGAACTTCAGGAACAGCAAATACTACAAATCGACCCGGATTCTGAACAACTCTGGAGTCATCTTCATCTTCGGCATCTCGGTGATGGTTTTCATAAACACCATAGCAGGCTTTATTTTCAGGGTCAGGAATCCACTGCCCGGAGAAACCGGCCCGCCTATCTTCTCATTCATCCTGCTTCTTATCCTGAGCATAATCCTTTTCACCGTGTCCTTCCTTTACCTGAAGGCTTATATTGAGGCCAACAAAAAGCACAACGGCAAGTAACAACCATATGGCATGGTTTTTGAGCCATTTGTTAGGGTTTATTTCGACCGGATGAAACTGAAAAGCCTCCAGCGACCCTACCTAAAACCAAGCAAATGAAACACAGGTTCCTTACTAAAGCAATCGCAGCCGTAACAGCCGCTATTATAGTCATCTCCTGCAGCAAGTCTGATGAAAAGCTTCCCGACAAGCCCGTACTCCTGAATCTCACACAGGGCGAAGTAAATGTTGTGGAATCAGGCAATTCATTTGCCTTTGATTTCTTCCGGACAATCATGAAAGGAACAGGAAACGGGGTGAATGTCATCATCTCCCCGCTGAGCGTTTCCAGCGCCCTTTCAATGGCCATGAACGGGGCCTCCGGGGCAACACGCGATTCAATCCTGAAAGCGCTCAGGCTTGAAGGATCAGCACCGGATTCCATTAACAGCTCATACAAAAGTCTTACCGGGTCGTTGCTGACTGTCGATAAAAGGGTGCTGATTTCGATTGCCAATTCCGTTTGGACCGAAAAAGATTTCCCCGCAAAGCAGGCATTCATCGACCTGCTGAAGAAGTGGTACAGTGCCGAGACAGAAGCCTTTGACATTGATGACCCCGGAACTCCGGCCATTATGAACAAATGGATCGAGGATAACACGAACGGACTGATCAAAAACATGGTCGACAGGCTCGATCACAACACCATCATGGTTCTTATCAATGCCATTTATTTCAAGGGAAAATGGAAGGACCAGTTCGATGCCTCAAAAACGACCGATATGCCTTTCTATAAGGCAGAAGGTACGCCGATAAGCGTACCGATGATGAAACAGGAGAATGATTTTAGCGTTTACAAGGGTGACAAGTTCACCATGGCAGAATTCCCGTACGGCCAGGGCAACTTTGTAATGGATGTAATCCTTCCCGATCAGCAGGAAGATATCAGCAGCCTTGCAGCTTCGCTTGATTCCCGGGTATTTGCCGCTTCTGTCTCAGGGCTCAGGAGCCAGAAGGTCGATCTCTTTTTCCCGAGGTTCAAGTTCGGGTTTAAGCAGGACCTGATTGATATTCTTACCGGCATGGGCATGGGGGTAGCATTCACCGACCAGGCTGATTTTTCGAATATCTCCGATAAATACCGGCTTTATATCAACAAAGCCCTGCACCAGGCATTCATTGAAACAAACGAAGAAGGTACAGAAGCTGCAGCAGCAACGGTCATAGGGATAGGAGTGGTTTCGATGCCTTCTGTTCTTGAGCTGAAGCTCGATCGTCCTTTCCTTTTCGTGATCAGAGAGATCTCAACCAACGCCATACTCTTTATGGGACGCGTTTCTGACCCCTCAGCAAGTTAGAAAGCAACAGATCCTGGCGGATTACTGCCCCTCGATCTCTATATTTTCCGATATTACTCTGTGTCCCTTTGTGAAATAACATGGCGGGCAGAAACCCATTTTTGATCATACCTCTTTTATTTTATCTTTGGAAGACTGGAACTGATCAGAATCTATGACAAAGCTTGCCAAGGAACTTACATTGTACGGGCTGATAATGGTGGCCATCGGGTCGTGCATCGGTTCGGGGATATTTGTTACTCCATCTGAAATTGCCGGGCTCATCCCGTCTTCTGGCCTGATTCTCCTGATCTGGGCGCTTGGAGGCCTGATAACGCTGACAGGAACCCTGACCTTCGGAGAGCTTGGAGCCATGTTCCCAAAAGCCGGGGGGATTTATGTCTTTCTGAAGGAAGCCTACGGGGGCTGGCTTGGGTTCCTCTACGGCTGGGCATACCTCCTGATAATAACCTCCGGCTCGATAGCCGTGATCTCGCTCGCCTTTACACATTACCTGAGCGTCTTCATCCCTATGGACAACCGCGAAAGGCTTATCTGCAGCATTGCAACCATCTCAATACTGACAACCCTTAATGTCCTCCGGGCAAAATTCGGGGAGATATTCTCAAACCTGTTCACCGGATTAAAGATCCTGGGGATATTGATAATCATAGGATTCGGGGTCATATTCGGATCAGCTTCCCATTCGTTCGGGAACCTGGGCCTTCCGACGGGCTCGGGTGCTGGGTTGTCGAGCTTTGGTGTGGCACTTACAGGCGTGCTGTTTTCATACGGCGGATGGCAGCATGTGTCATTCCTGGCGGGCGAAACAAAAAACCCGTCCCGTAATGTACCTGTCGCCATGATTACCGGGGCAGTAGTCGTTACGGTAATCTATCTTCTCGTCAATATTTCATATATGCTTTTGTTGCCGGTGAGCTCAATTGTTTCCTCCGGGAAGGTAGCTGCAGATGCCGTCAGCACTGCCTTTCCCCGGGGCGGCATGCTGGTTGCCGGGATAATCGCGATAAGCACGGTTGGGACAATAGGGATATATACCCTCTCCGCCCCCAGGATCTACTATGCCATGGCCTCTGACGGGCTGTTTTTCAAAAGCATAGCGAAAGTTCACCCCAAGTTCAGAACCCCCGTAAACGCAATAATCGTCCAGTCGGTCTGGTCGATAGTCCTTCTCCTTTTCTGGGGTACCCTGGAAAACCTGATTACATATACTGTCTCGGTGGAATGGATATTTTTCACCCTTGCCGCCGCGGGGATTTTCATTTTCAGGAAAAGGATGGCCGGCAGGGAAAGGCCGTACAGGACCTTTGGATATCCGGTCACACCGCTGATCTTTATCGTTATAAATACCTGGTTTGTGATCAACATAATGATCAACAAACCATTGCATATGGCAATCGGTATGGGCTTCCTCCTGCTGGGGATACCCGTGTTTATTTACTTCAGGAAGAGACTTGCAGTGCCCGCATTATAAACTAAAGGGAAATGAAAGACATCTCATTTATATTGAATCATCTCGGTGAGGAGCGGGAAAGATATTTCAATGCAGTTACCCCGCCCATTTTCCAGACCAGCAATTTTGCATTCAAAAACGTTGGGGAGCTCAAAAAAGCAATCTCGGATGAAAAAGAAAGCTATATCTATTCAAGGGGGAACAACCCGACAACGATAATCCTGTGCAGGAAGATCGCCGCGCTCGAAGATTGCGGGGAAGCCCTGGCATTTGCCAGCGGGATGGCAGCTATCTCCTCGGCTGTAATCTCTTCGGTCGCTTCGGGAGATCACATTGTGAGCGTCAGGAATAACTACAGCTGGGCAAACATACTCATGACCAGGTTCCTGCCGCGGTTTGGCATCGAAACTACCTTCGTGGACGGAAGGGATCCGGAAAACTTCGAAAATGCAATCAGGAGCAATACAAAGCTCATTTATCTCGAGAGCCCCAACTCGATGACATTTGAAATACAGGACCTTGAAGCCGTCTCCGCAATCGCCCGGCCAAAGGGGATCACTACGATGATCGACAACAGCTATTCCTCACCACTGACCCAATCGCCCGCCTCGATGGGGATCGACATAGTGCTCCACTCCGCCAGCAAGTACCTGGGCGGTCACAGCGACCTTGTAGCTGGAATCGTTTGTGGTCCGCGCGAATTCATTACCAGGCTATTCAATAACGAATACCTGACGCTTGGCGGAATAATCTCACCCTTCAATGCCTGGCTCATGCTGCGAGGGCTCCGTACACTGCAAGCGAGAATTGAAAGGATCTCGGCAACAACGGTAAAAGTGCTTGAGTACCTCGAAAATCACCCGCAGGTGGAAGAGGTCCTGTACCCGCTCTCTCCCCGCAGTCCGCAGTATCAGCTTGCCGTCAGGCAGATGCTAAGGCCGATGGGATTGTTCTCAGTGAGGCTTGCATCCAGGGACAAGGCAAAGATCGAGCTCTTTGTGAACAGCCTGCTCCAGTTCATTATCGGCGTTTCATGGGGCGGGCATGAATCACTGGTCTTTCCGGCACTGTCATTTGATGAGGAAAGAACGAAGGAGGGCTATTCGAATAACCTTATAAGGTTCTATATCGGGCTCGACGAGCCGGATTCCCTGATAAGCGATCTCGATCAGGCTTTCAGGAAGATCATTTGATCTTAATGAAATTAAAGGGGATACTAAGGATGGAGGAGAAATACTCACCACGTTCGAGGATATCCTCATCGCCATCCTCATAATACCAGTTTACCTGGAGCTTCCTGTGTTGGTTCCTGACCTGGGATATCTGCTGAATGATATTTATGAGGAGCTTGGAGCTGGCACTGTTGCAATACTCCAGTTCGATATCGACCACAGTCATTTCAGCCGGGGTTTTGATGTAGTCCCTGATCCATAATTCGACCGGTTTGAAAAAATCGAATATGTTCTCATGAATTGAGCGGCCTTTAACCTTAATAAACCCATCCGGACTCAGGAATATCTCGGGTAAGTTCGTGGTCGCAGGGATCCTCAACTCATGCATCATGAGAAAAATTTCTCCGAATTTAGAAAATATTAGATGATTATCAATCAGTCAATCAAACCGATCGAATACATATTCGTCAAAATTTAAAACGGAAATGGGTCTTTTCCCGGCCTCGATCTCATGGATTATGTCTGCAACAGCTTTGTTTACAGTAACATCAACACCCTGTTCAGAACCCTTCCTGGCGATGTACCCGTTCAGCCAGTCCGTTTCGGCAGGTTTACCCCGTTCAAGCGACTGAAGGCTCGAGGATTTCAGCCGGCGGTACCTGAAACCTATTATCCTTATCATTATATGCCGTTTCAAATCTCCGGTAAAGCCGGGATCTGCAACAAACTTCCTGAAATCGAGGCGCCCCGCGAAAATCTCCATCCTGATATTATTCTTTTCAGCAGTCGCAACGGCTTCCCTTATGATCTCAATAAAAATATTCCTCACTTTCCGGATCCTGAGCATTTCGCCGAGGAAGAGGCCGCATACGGCGCCCAGGGAGGTAATGCATGAGTTTATCACCAGCTTCGAGTACTTATGTCCCAAAATATTACCGGTAACCCTTGCGGGAGCAATGCAGGAAATGGCTTCCGCAACAAGGTGAAGGAGTTCGTCGGGGTCCCTGTCAGGATAACCAAGGATAAAATCACCACCTGACGTCATTGCCAGCTTCCCCCACTCCTCCATGGTTGCGCCCCATCCGGTCACACAACCGGCTACCCGGCCCTTCCCCGCTATCGCAATCAGTTCCTCCTCGCAGATACCATTCTGCATGGATACCATAATGCCGGTGCTTTTGAGAAGAGGCACGGCCTCACGTGCAGAAGCGGCAAGATCGTTGGCCTTTGTGGCATGAAGTATCACATCCTTCCTGTTCCTCACTCCCGAAATACCGGGCCATGAAGGGACCCTGACAGTGTGGCTGCCGCACACTCCGCTGACACATATCCCCTGTTCCGAGATAAGGGATGAATAGTCCTCGTACTTTGCTATGATCTCAACATCATAGCCATTCTTCTTCAATAGGGCTGCGGTGATCCCACCGATTGCCCCGGCTCCGATGACAAGGAAGGAAAGATCAGTGCTTTTCATATTCAACAAAAATGAGGTAAGATCAGATCCGGGCAAGCGGTATTACATCCTGTCCGGCAAAATCGTTCTTCAGGTACTTGTAATAACCAGTTATCCCGATCATCGCCGCATTATCGGTTGTATACCTGACAGGCGGGATATAGATCTTCCATCCTCTCTTCTCACCCTCTGCCGCAATTGCCTCCCTGAGGCCGGAATTTGCAGAAACGCCCCCCGCTATACCCACCTGCCTGATGCCGGTTTGAATCGACGCCTTGATCAGCTTGGCCATCAGGATATTGACTATGGTTTTCTGAAGCGAAGCGCAGAGATCAGCCTTCCTGTCGGCTATGAATCCGGCATTTTCCTTAAGATTGTCCCTGAGGAAATAAAGGAATGATGTTTTCAGCCCGCTGAAGCTGAAATCCAGCCCCCTGATCGACGGTCTTGCAAAAGTAAATGCGTTTCTGTCACCCTCGTGAGCCAGTTTATCGATCAAAGGCCCTGCAGGATACGGGAAATCCATAACTTTTCCGCATTTATCAAAAGCTTCCCCGGCTGCATCATCGATTGTGTTGCCTATCACTTCCATGTCGAGGTAATCCCTGAGCACTATGATCTTCGTGTGGCCGCCTGAGACAAGCAGGCAGAGGAACGGGAACTGCGGGATATTCTCTTCCTTCCCTTTTTCGAGGATGAAGTTTGCAAGTACATGCGCCTGCAGGTGATTGACATCGATCAGCGGGAGGTTACGGGCAAGCGCAAACCCCTTCGCAAAGGAGGTCCCGACAAGCAGCGAACCTAGCAGCCCGGGTCCACGCGTAAAGGCTACAGCATTGATTTCATCGATTTTTATGCCAGCCTGTTTTATCGCCTGGTCGGTGACGGGCACAATATTTGCCTGGTGGGCCCTGGACGCCAGTTCAGGCACCACTCCCCCATACATCCTGTGGATATCCTGATTGGCGATCAGGTTCGAAAGGACATAGCCGTCCCTCACCACGGCAACCGAGGTATCGTCGCAGGATGATTCGACCGCTAATATTGTAACCCCCGCCATTCTTTGATTTTCCGTATATTTTCGGTTATTTTACGTATTCTTTGATACCGTTTTTCGTGCTCAAAAGTATTAAAAAATCGGTTAAGTATTTCATTATGTTTGCCGGCACACTGCTGCTGGTACCGACATTCTTCTACCTCCTGCTCCGCACCCCTCAGGTTCAGACATTCATTGTTAAAAGAATAACAAGTCATTTCTCCGACCAGATCAAATCGACCATTTCAATCGGCAAAATAGAGTTTTCTTTTTTTAACAAGCTCCTGATCAGCGACCTCCTTATCAAGGACAGGAACAATGATACCCTTATCTATTCCAGTAGGATCTCTGCGGGTCTGAGAAGGCTTGATTTCAGGAACAGGATCTTCAGGCTCGGACAGGTTGACCTCTCGGATGTTTCAGTAGGGCTGATCAGCGATTCGACCGGCCTGATGAACCTTACCTGGTACCTTGACATGCTGGGAAAATCAGCGGATACAGCAGGCCCACAGGCCAAGGCGGCAGAAGTGACCATCGACAGGATCTCGGTGTCGGATGGAAGGTTCCTACTCCTGAGGAAATCTGCCCCTGCAACGGCAACTCCTATCGATTTCAACAATCTTCATGCTTCGGACATCGCCTGCTCGATAAACAACTTCAAAATCAGGAATGACTCCACTGTCCTGGATGTCAGAAAGCTGTCATTCAGAGAATCAGGGGGCTTCGTTGTGCGCGGATTCAGCAGTGATATTGTCATTGCCAGGAACAGTTACAGGTTCGGAAAGATATTCCTGAATTGTGACAGCTCGATAATAAATGCCGATTATGTAAAACTGACCGGCGACTCTGCCGGGTCGTTCGGGAAGTTTACCGATGAGGTGAGGCTCGATGTCCTCCTGGAAAAATCACTCATAAGTGCAAGCGACCTGAGGTACTTTGTCCCGTTCCTTAAAGGATCCGATGAACAGGTGGTAATTTCGGGAAGAGTGTTCGGGACCGTGGCGGAACTGAAGGGACGTGATATCAAGGTATCGCTCAGGAACCACAGCAGCCTCGACTGTGATTTCGATTTCTCCGGGCTTCCCGATATCAATAACACCTTTATCCACGTGGCAGTCAACAACCTTGTCACCAATGCAAGGGATTTCGAAAAACCTGTGTTGCCGGGCAGCAGGAAGATTGAACTCCCCGACATTGCCGGCAAGATGGGAGATATCTCATTCAGTGGAAGCTTCACAGGGTTCATTTCAGATTTTGTGGCATACGGACGCTTCAGAACAGAGTTGGGGAGTCTTCATACCGACATCTCATTGCGCCCTTTCGGGAAAAATATGTTCAGGATCAAGGGGCTTGTTGCCGGGAGCAATATCGACCTTGGCACAGTTACTGGAAACAGTGAACTCCTGGGGAAGATAAGCATGGAGGCAAACATCGACGGAACAGCCTCTTCAAACCGTACAATAGAAGGAAGCCTGACAGGAAATATCGACAGTCTGGAACTGAATAAATACACATACAGGAATGTTGCGCTGAAAGGTGACTTCACCGAAAAAACCTGGGACGGAAGCATTAAGATTTCCGAGAAGAATATCAGGATGGATCTGCTCGGCATGTTTGATTTCAGAAATGAGCTTCCAGAGTTTGATTTCACCCTGAACATGGCAAATGCAAATCTCCACAGGCTTAATTTTGAAAAATCAGACACCTCCTCCCGGCTCTCGATGCTGCTTACTGCAAATTTCCGGGGGAACAGCATCGACAACCTTTTCGGGGAGATCAAAATGCTCAACTCGACGATCATAAGGCACAACAGCAAGCTCGAGCTGTACGATTTTTCACTTAAAGCCTTCAATGATTCCAACAAGCCGGCAATTTCACTAAGGACCGACTTCGTCGATGCCGAATTAAGGGGTTATTACAATTTCGGGGCTGTCGGCAATGTCGTTAAATCGGCTATGGCTACCCTTATTCCTGCAGAGTTCACCCCTCCTCCCCCTGTGAAGGGAGAGGCCAGGAATGATTTCAGGATCACGGCCAATTTCAAAAACACCGATAAGATCAACGACTTCTTCAATACCGGAGTTCACTTTTCACCCGGCACTTCAATAAACGGCATATTCACGCAGGACAGCCTTATCTTCATCTCTGCAAAGAGTTCCAGCCTGGGATTCATGAACAATGTTTTTCGTGATTTGTCCGTCGATGGCACGTATTCCGGGGACCGGTTCGACCTCGGAGTGAAGAGCTCATCACTTTCGGTCCTTGGACAATCCGAGATAAAGGATTTCAGGATTATCTTCGGTGTGAGGCCCGACAGTTTCAATTTCAGGCTCAACTGGGACAACAAGGACAAGGTCCTTAACACGGGAGCATTTAGGGCCGCGGGCCAGTTTGCCCGGAACCCGAAAGCGACAAAAGGTGCCATCCTGACAGTGAATATCGATTCTTCGGAAGTCTTTACCAGGAATAACCTCTGGAGAATAAGCCAGTCATCCGTAATTATGGACACTTCTTCCGTTACCGTCAACAAATTCACCCTGGTCAACGGTAATAATATGTATGCCATTAACGGCACGGTTTCGGAAAACCCGGCTGATACCCTTCGGGTAATGTTCAATGGCATCGATATTAGCCCGCTGAGCAGGGGGAACATGAAACCGGGCAACACGTCCGTAACCCAGATCCCGTTCGACCCAAAGGGCATAGTGAGCGGAAATATCGTCCTGTCCAATGTTCTCAGGAACCCGGTCATTCAAAGCAATCTTGCCGTGAAGGGATTTTCCATCCTGGGGGCCGATTACGGCGACATATCGACAGTATCTGCATGGAACAAGGGAAACAGGGTTGTCGACATTACCGCCCGCAATAACCTGAAGGGGATCAGGAACCTCGATGTTACCGGGACTTATAATCCCGAGTCGGGGAAGGTCGATCTTGACATTCTGACTTCCCGACTGCCGGTGGAGGCACTCAATCCGCTTCTCAGCTTTTTTGCGTCAGGGATCACAGGCACTGTTACTGGGAGGGTTAATCTGTCGGGCCAGTTGAATGCACTCGTAATGAAAGGGGCCATGATGGCGGAGAATACTTCGATGAAGATCAACTATCTTCAGACTAAATACAGGATCAACGATTCCATATATTTTGATAAGACCGGCATCAGGTTCAGGAATCTGAAGGTTACTGATGAGAAAGGCAATTCCGGTACATTGACGGGTGCAATACATCATAAATCGTTCAGGGATTACACTGCCGACCTGACGGTGAATATGGAAAAAAACCCGGTCCTTGTGCTCAATACTCAGGCCAAAGACAACCAGCTTTTCTACGGAACAGCTTATGCGACAGGAGTCTGCTCCATCAAAAGTGACCAAAACACCCTCGCGTTTGAGATTTCGGCGAAGGTGGGCAAGGGAACAAAGTTCTTCATTCCCCTGAATATGGGTCTGACAGTCACCGAGCACCCTTTCGTGACGTTTGTCAACTCAGACTCTGTCAGGAAGGAAGAATCCAGGAAGACAATAGTTGCCCAGGTGCAGACCACATCTTCAAAGCTTGAGCTTACATTTGACCTGGATGTGACACCCGATGCCGAAGTCCAGCTACTCATCGATCCTATAGCCGGGGACGTTATAAAGGGGAAAGGTGAAGGGAAGCTCAATATCAGCCTGAACAAGAAGGGGGAATTCAAGGTTTACGGAGATTACACCATTTCACAGGGTGATTACCTGTTCACCCTTAAGAGCCTCCTGAATAAGAGGTTCGAGGTGGAGAGCGGCGGCAAGATAACGTTCAACGGCGATATGTCAAAGGCAGAAATCGATCTTAAAGCAAGTTATAAAAACCTCAAGACATCACTGTTTCCCATCCTTCAGGATGAGAGGTACAACCAGAGGATCAGCGTTGAGCCGCAGCTTAATCTTTCAGGAAATCTCTTCAGCCCTGTTGTCGGATTCAATATAATTCTTCCAAATGCCGATGAAGAGACCAAGACATACCTCCAGAATGCAATAGCGACACCAGACGAGCTCAGCAAGCAATTCCTGTACCTTCTGGTGATGAACAGCTTCTATGCCGATCCCAACTTCAGGTCCTCCTCAGGAGCAGGTGCAAGCGGGACATCGGCCATGGCCTCCACAACGACCGAAATGCTCTCCAACCAGCTGAGCAACTGGCTTTCGAAGATAAGCAAGGATTTCAACCTGGGATTTGTCTACAGGCCTAGCAACAATGAGATCAATTCTCAGGAACTTCAGGTTGCCCTGTCGACGCAGCTGCTCAACGACAAGGTCTCGATCAACGGCAATTTTGACGTAAGGGGAGCCAACAGTGTTTATGGGGAGCCTATAACAGGCGATTTTGATATTGAATACAAGATCACAGACAAGATCAGGTTCAAGGTATTCAACCGGTACAACAATCCCTACACTGGCCGACAGTTCCCTTATACCCAGGGACTGGGCGTTTTCTACAAGGAGGATTTCAACAAGTTCTCGGACCTGCTGAAGAAGAAGGAATCTTCACCGATGAAAAAAGAGGAGGAGGTAAAACCGAAAAAGAAGTAGTTGATAAATTTGACCTTTTTGTTATTAACAGCGGATAATAGACAACATGGTTTTTACGTTTTTTAATACCTTCGGCCATGAAAATAATCCGTGAAGGTTAAATTCTTGTTAATTAACAAATTAAAAGTGGTTAAAATATGTCATTTGGTCTAATGTTACTACAGCAGGGGCCTGCTGCGACACAAAATCCTGCGGCCTCCGATCTGACACTTCTGGATTTTGCCGTTAAGGGAGGATGGGTCATGATCCCCATAATGCTATTGTCCCTTGTGGCTGCCTATATCTTTTTCGAAAGGTATTTTGTGATCAGAAAAGCTGCAAAAGAGGATATAAATTTCATGAACCGCATCAAGGATTATATTTATGACGGAAAGCTGGAGGCTGCTTTGGCACTTTGCAGATCGACCGACTCTCCTTCCGCCAGGATGATTGAAAAGGGCGTGAACCGGCTGGGCAGACCCCTCCAGGATATAAGCACGGCAATTGAAAATGTCGGCAAGCTTGAGATCTCGAAGCTTGAGAGGGGGTTTCCCACTCTTGCCACCATCACCGGAGCAGAGCCTATGCTCGGCTTCCTCGGGACAGTCATCGGAATGGTCCAGTCATTTTACGCAATGGCACAAGCAGGGAACAATATTGAAGTCTCCCTTCTTTCCGACGGTATTTACACTGCCCTTATAACCACGGTTGCCGGCCTGATCATCGGCATCCTGGGATATTTCGGATATAACACGCTTGTTGTAAGGGTCGAAAAGGTTGTCTTTAACCTTGAAGCCACACTCACTGAATTTATGGATATTCTGAATGAACCTTTAAAAACAGGACGCTGAGATGGCAATATCGTCAAGAAATAAGGTCAGTGTGAATTTCAGTTCGGTAGGAATGACTGATGTGGTATTCAACCTTCTTATTTTCTTTATGCTGACATCGACCCTGGTCCACCCTACCGCGCTTAAGCTTTTACTGCCCAAAGGCTCCTCACAAACGTCTGCCAAACCGCAGACCTCGGTTTCCATTACAAGCGATCTGAAGCTTTATGTCGAACAGCAGCAGGTGAATGATCTCCAGAGCCTTGAAACAATCCTTAAACAGAAGCTGGGGAAGAATCCGGAGATTTACATTGCCCTGCATGCCGATAAGTCTGTTCCATTTGAAAATGTAGTCCAAATACTTAATATTGCCCAGGCCAATAATTACAAGCTGATAATTGCGACATCTCCAAAATAGTGAATTGAGGCGGGTACCTTCGGAAAAGGGGAAGGGAATAGCCGGAACGGCAGTTGTTCACATTGCACTGCTGATAGTCCTTATAGTATTTGCCTTCACTCCTCCGAAACCTCCCGAAAGAGAACAAGGAATACTCGTCAATTTCGGTACAGATGAAACAGGGACAGGGCTTGTTGAACCATCTCCTCCTCCATCGAGGGTGGAGGCTGCTCCTCCCCCGAAAAGGGTTGTAAAGGTGCAGAATGATCAACCGATGCTCACCCAGAATAACGAGGAAGCCCCTGAAGTAAAGAAGGTTGATCCGGAAGCTGAAAAGAGGAAGCTTGAGAAGATCGAAGCTGACAGGAAGATCCGGGAACAGGCGGAGGCTGACAGGAAAGCCAGGGAACAGGCTGAACTTGAGAGGAAAAGGATCGAGGCAGAGCAAAAGAGGGAAGCCGATATTAAGAACCGTACGAAAAATGCCCTTGCAGGATCGAAGGCTTCAGGGACAGATTCGAAGGGTGAAGGTGAGGGAGGCGGACCCGGCAACCAGGGGGTACCGTACGGCTCGGTCGATTCGAAGATAAGGGGTGAGGGCACCGGAAACGGGACCGAGGGAAGTGCTGTTTCTTACAATCTTGAAGGCCGCGGATTTTTATCACTGCCGACACCAAAATATGATACCCAGGAGGAGGGCCGCGTTGTCGTCGAGGTAAGCGTCGACAGGTCCGGGAAAGTAATTCAGGCCAACCCCGGGACCAAAGGTTCAACCACGCTCAATGAAAACCTTCTCAAGCTTGCAAAGGATGCAGCAATGAAGGCCAGGTTCAATCCTAAGCCTGATGCCCCGGTCGTTCAAAAAGGCACTATTGTTTACACATTTATCCTCAGGTAATTTTCCTTGGCAAGCAGCTTAGAGTTACATTCTGCGCCGATAGGCTCCGTTTCAGTATGCAAATAGGGGAAATGATTTCATCATGCTGACCACTTTTTCCCCGACATTCGCTATTACGGATTCATTTTCAATATCCGAAATGACCTCGTCTATCAGGTCAACAATGATGCCCATATGCTTGCCGGTCAGACCCCTGGTCGTAACAGCCGGGGTGCCCACTCTCAGTCCCGAGGTCTGAAAAGGAGACCTGGTGTCGAACGGGACCATGTTCTTGTTCACGGTTATGTGGGCCCGTACCAGTGTATTCTCAACCTTCTTTCCCGTTATTTCAGGAAATTTGGTCCTCAGATCGATCAGCAGCAGATGGTTGTCGGTCCCATCCGAAACCACCTTGTAGCCTTTGTCCATAAAGGCTTTTGCCATGATCTCTGCATTGTTCTTGACCTGCACCTGGTAATCCGTGAATTCGGGAGTAAGGGCTTCCCCGAAAGAGACGGCTTTTGACGCGATCACATGTTCGAGCGGTCCGCCCTGGACACCGGGGAACACTGCGGAATTGAGAAGTGCCGACGTCATTTTCACTTCCCCTTTCGGGGTTGTGAGCCCCCATGGGTTCGGGAAATCCTTCCCCATCAGTATAATCCCGCCTCTCGGGCCTCTCAGGGTTTTGTGAGTGGTGGAGGTAACTATATGCGCGTGCTTCAGCGGATTTTCGAGTAAACCGGCCGCAATCAGTCCGGCAGGATGAGCCATATCCACCATCAGGAGGGCACCGGCAGCATCTGCAATTTTTCTCATCCTTGCGTAATCCCACTCCCGCGAGTACGCCGAAGCCCCGCCCACGATCAGCTTTGGCCGCTCTTTAAGCGCGAGTTCCTCCATCATATCGTAATCGACGAGGCCGGAGTCTTCCCTTACATTATATGCGACCGGCCTGTAAAGGATCCCCGACGAATTCACGGGTGATCCGTGGGAAAGGTGGCCTCCGTGGGCAAGATTCAGGCCCATAAAAGTATCGCCGGGCTTCAGCACCGTCATAAATACCGCCATATTTGCCTGCGCACCCGAATGAGGCTGAACATTGGCATATTCGGCATCGAACAGCTGTTTCAGCCTTTCAATTGCGATGAGCTCAGTCTGGTCAACAATCTCGCAACCGCCGTAATACCTGTTGCCCGGGTAACCCTCTGCATACTTGTTGGTCATTACAGAGCCCATGGCCTCCAACACCTGCGCGCTGACAAAATTTTCAGAGGCAATGAGCTCGAGGCCGTTGACCTGGCGCTGCCTTTCCTTTTCAATAAGATCAAAAACCGATGTATCCCTGTTCATTTTTTATATTTTGATGTTTTCCTTCCATCTTCCGGCTGGCCGGGCGGAGCTCAGCCTGTCCGGTATAGTGCTGGCAAATATAGCGCATATACAACAGATATGATACCTGTGTTGATATTTCCTATTCCCCCGTGAACTGGATCAGGAGGTCGCGGTAAGTCGAGAAGATGCGTGACCGCGAAAGAAAGCCCACATAGTAACCTCCGTCAAGCACAGGCAGGTTCCATGCCCCAGTCCTTGTGAATGTGTCCATAACGGTATCAATGCTCTCTTTTACATCCAGATAGGATGGCGGTATTGTCATCAGGTCCCTGACGGTTGTGGACTTATAAATCTCAGTATTGAACATTATCTCCCTTACATCGTCGAGCTGTACAATCCCTTCAAGAACATTGTGCTCGTCGACCACCGGGAAAAGGTTTCTTTTTGATCTTGAGATTATTTTGACAAGGTCACCGAGGGTATCCGACGACCTGACCTTAATAAGATCAGTCTCGATCTCTTTCTTCCAGTCCATCATTATAAGCACAGCCTTGTCCTTGTCGTGGGTGATCAGGTCTCCCCTCTTTGCCAACTGAACGTGGTAGATCGAATGTTTTTCAAACGCCCGTGCCGTGATAAAGGCAATTGCAGAGGTCATGATAAGGGGAATAAGCAAGGCATACCCCCCGGTGATCTCAGCGATAAGGAAAATAGCTGTCAGCGGGGCATGCATCACACCAGCCATCATCCCGGCCATTCCGACAAGCACAAACCTGTTGTCAGGAAGGTTTACTCCGGCAAACCGGTTCAGCAGGTTGGAAACAACGAAACCGTTTATTCCGCCTATAAACAAAGTCGGAGCAAAAATACCTCCTACTCCCCCGGCCCCGTTGGTTGAGCTGCTTGCAACCACCTTGAGGAATATCAGGCAGAGAAAGAATGCGATGAAAACAAGGTAATTGCTGCTGAATTTCTCGAAGATGCTGCTGCCGAAAACAGAGGTCGTATCCCCCTGCAGCAGCTGCATAACCGTGTCATAACCTTCGCCGTAGAAAGCCGGGAAGAGCCAGATAAGCACTCCAAGTAGAACTCCTCCGGTGAGCAGGCGCATAAACACATTCCTGATCTTTTCATAACCCGCCTCGATGAAAAGCGTCATCTTTGAGAAAAAGAGCGACAGAAGCCCCGAAATAACTCCCAACAGCAGGTACCATGGGATATTGGACATTTGGAATGCCTCAGTAATACTAAATGAGAAAAGTACTTTCGGACCCATCAGGAAGTAGGCAACGACCGCTGCCGTCACCGACGAGATCATCAGCGGCACTATTGATGATGTGGTCAGGTCCAGCATCAGGACCTCCAGTGTAAAAATGATCCCCGTCACGGGGGCCTTGAAAATGCCTGAAACCGCTCCTGCCGCTCCGCATCCTATAAGAAGAGTTATGTTCCGGTAATTAAGCCTGAAGTATCTTCCTAACGTAGAGCCGATAGAGGATCCTGTAAGCACTATCGGAGCTTCAGCTCCCACCGATCCCCCGAATCCTATGGTTAGGGTCGTGGCAACAATTGAGCTCCAGGTGTTGTGACTCCTGAGCATGCTCCTTTTCCTGGATATTGCATAGAGGACCCTGCTGATCCCATGACTGATATTGTCCCTTAGGATATATTTCACAAAGATCACTGTCAGCAGCATCCCGGCGACAGGAAACAAGGCCAGCGCAAATCTTCCGGATCCATACCTTATTGTATCGCCTGCCAGCAGGTTCCCTGTAAAATGGATGGCATTCTTCAGAAGGACCGCGGCCAGGGCGCTGAGCAGCCCAACAGCCAGGCTGAGCAAATACACGATCCTGGTCTCGCCTGCCCTGAGAAGGCTTGATTGCAATAATTTCCGGAGATCTGGTTTTAACGCCATAGATGCGCAAATATAGGAACAATACAAGACCTTTCCTTTTTTTAATTAAGTTTGTAAACAGTAACTCACTGCTTTGAAATGATCAATTTCGATAGTTTCAGCCTCGAGAACGGACTCAGGGTGATTGTCCACCGGGATGAATCCACTCCCCTCACGGCGATGAATATTTTATATGATGTCGGTTCGAGGGATGAAGACCCGGAGATGACCGGACTTGCCCACCTGTTCGAGCACCTGATGTTCGGAGGCACGCGGAATATCCCTGAGTATGATACTCCGCTTCAGCTGGCAGGCGGTGAGAACAATGCGTTTACCAACAACGACATAACCAATTACTACCTGACAGTACCCGCAGAAAACATCGAGACTGGTTTCTGGCTGGAATCGGACAGAATGGATGAGCTGGATTTCTCCCAGAGGAACCTGGATATCCAGAAGAGTGTCGTGACGGAGGAATTCAACCAGCGGTACAAGAATCAGCCTTACGGTGATTCCCTGCTCCTTCTGAGGCCTTTGGCCTTCAAGGTTCATCCTTACAGGTGGCCCACCATAGGCTTAGATATCAACCATGTTAAAAATTCCAGACTCGAGCATATCAGGGAATTCTTCTTCTCACACTACGCACCGAACAATGCAATAATTGCCGTTGCCGGGAATGTGACAACCGAACGCATCAGGGCCCTCAGCGAAAAATGGTTCGGACCCGTACCGCGAAGAAAAACAGCAACTAGGAACATCCCTGCGGAACCCACCCAGACCTCGGAAAGGATCATGACCGTTGAACGTAGCGTGCCGTCGGACGCCATATACAAAGCCTGGCATGTGTGTCCGAGGACAGCGGATGATTTTTACGTAATGGATCTTCTGAGCGATATTCTTGCAGGAGGGGAATCAGGTAGACTATACACCAAACTGGTAAGGGGAAAAAACCTTTTCAGTGAGATCAATGCCTTCCTTACCGCGGATATTGATCCGGGACTTATGGTAGTTACAGGAAAACTGATGGAGGGAGTAAGGGTTGAGGATGCGGAGAGATCTGTCAATGATGTAATTAATGAACTGCTCGACAAAGTCCCCGATCCTGGCGAAATTGAAAAGGTGAAGAATAAGTTCGAATCATCCTCCGTCTTACTGAATACCGGGATACTCCATAAGGCAATGAACCTGGCATTTTGTGAATTGATTGGGGATCCGGCTCTTATCAACACGGAAGTCGAACGATACCGGTCGACCGACGGGGAGATGGTCATGAAGGCTGCCAGAAAATACCTTATTCCTGAAAACTGCAGCACCCTTTACTATCTTTCATCAAAAAAGGAACAGGAATGAGCCTGCCAAAACGTAAACAACCTCCGCTCAATCCCTTTACAGCATTTAACGCCGGAAAGGTGAACCTTCTCAGTCTCAGGAACTCGGTGCCGGTTTATACGATCGAAGCCGGAACCGAAGACGTGATGAGGATCGAGTTCATCTTCAGGGCCGGGATCGACAAGGAATATATTCCGCTGCTGGCAACCACCACCAATATGATGCTGACTGAAGGATCGCTCAGGCACACTTCAGAAGAGATCACGAGGCTGCTCGATTACTACGGGGTATTCCTGAACCTGTCAGCAGAAAAGGATAATGCCGGATTGATTGCGTACTTCCTTTCAAGGCATATCAAAAAGGTGCTTGAACTTATCAGGGAGATCCTGTTCGAACCGGCATTCCCTGAAAAGGAGCTGAATATCCTGATGAGAAAGCGTCTGCGCTGGTTCATGATCAACCGGGAGCGTGTCCAGAACATTGCGATGGAAAAATTCTTTGAATCGATATTCGGCAGCGGTCATCCCTACGGGCATATGGTGCAGGAATCAGATTTTGAGGGACTCCATCCCGCAGTGCTCAGGGACTTCCATTCAAAATACTACGATCCCTCAGGGATGACAGTAATCGTTTCAGGGCGGATTCCAATGAATACTGCCAATTTGCTACGGGAAAACTTCGGATCGCTTCGTTCAGGGAATGTATATACTGAAGAGTTCACTCCGGAGCTTAAAGGGGAACAGCAAAAAAAGTCCAGGATCGGGAAGGAAGGTGCCGTCCAGTCGGCCATAAGGATCGGAAGCCCGACCATAAACAAACGACATCCCGACTACCCCGGGTTGAAAATCCTTAACGTGATCCTTGGCGGGTATTTCGGATCGAGACTGATGAGGAACATCCGGGAGGATAAGGGGTACACTTATGGAATCAGTTCTCTTGTGACATCACTCGATCTTTCGGGGTTTAAGGTGATCTCCACCGAGGTTGCCAAAGACAAGACCGATCTTGCTGTCGATGAGATCTACAGGGAGATCAGGCTTCTCCAGGAAAAGCCTGTGGAACGCGATGAACTGGAGATTGTCAGGAATTATATGTCGGGCGACCTGCTGAGGATGTTCGACGGGCCATTCGCCCTTGCCGAAAGCTTTAAATCGGCCTGGGAATTCGGGCTCGACAACAGCTACTATGAGGCTTTTGCAGAGAAGATAAAAACTATAAGCCCTGACGAGATCAGGAGCCTTGCCAATACATACTACAAAATCGATGATCTTTACGAAATCATTGCAGGCTGACAGAAACCGGGCTGCCTTTTTCCTGCTCGCCCTGGCTCTTTTTGTCGTTGCTTCGCCGTCGCGGGGTCAGGATCTTGAGCGGCCGGTCGCTCCTTTGTTCACGGGAGTGACCGTAAACAGTTCAACAGGATCTGTGGAAATGAAATGGGATCTGAGCCCGTCGACTGATGTTGCTGGTTACGTTGTCTATCAGTATGATACAATTAAACGGGAAGGATATTATATCGACAGCCTTTATAACCCTGCAGCTTCATCATATTCAGCTTTCAGACCTAAAACTGCGTTTGAAAGCGAATCATATGTAATCGCCGCCTTCGATAATTCCGGAAATATAAGCCCTCTGTCCAACAGGCTGAATACAATATTCTGTAAAGTGGTCCTTGATACCTGCAACAAGAAGATAAATCTCAGCTGGAATAAATATCTGTCCTATCCTTATAAAGTTTCGGGTTACGATGTACTGGTCTCCGAAAACAACGGGAGCTTTGAGCCAAAAGGTCATATCGTTGACGGATCCAGACAATTTGCGGTCGACACATTCAATATTGGATCGACATATTGCTATCTGGTTAAGGCGACAATGGAAAACAGCCAGGTGTCTCTCTCTTCAAAATCGTGCCTGACGGCGGCAATGCAGAAGCCGCCCGGATGGATAAATGCCGATTTCGCAACCGTGACGGCCGACGGAGAGATAGCACTGTCATTCACTGTTGATCCTTCAGCTGAAACTGACCTCTATACGCTGGAAAGAAAATCAGGCATGACGGGTTCCTATGAAGTGATCACCACCATCAGGGCAGGTGTCGGCACTATAGCCTACACTGACAAGGACGCGGATCCTGAAGCAGTGAACTTTTACAGGCTCAATGCCCTTAACTCATGCGAAACAAGCGTTGCCGGATCAAATGTCGCATCCAATATGGTCCTAACTTACCAGGTGGTTAACGATCAGATAGTTCTCAGGTGGAATGGCTACCGTGACTGGCTCGGGAGTGTGTCGGGATACAGGCTTCTCATGGATACAGGCGACGGATTCAACCAATATGCCGATATTCCGGCTTCCGATACAAGCTTTATGATTTCCATCCCCGATATTATCCACCTGGTCGCCACCGGGGATGTTTGCTTCCGGGTTACTGCGTCGGAGGAGAACAATCCGCACGGGATTGCAGGTGAAAGTAGCTCGGAGATATCATGTTACGAGATAAGTGAAACGATCACCGTTCCAAACCTTTTCACCCCTGACGGCGATCTCAGGAATGACCTGTTCTGTCCTGTTATAACCTTCACACCGGTTGATTATCACCTGGTTGTAAGCGACAGGCAGGGCCGCGTAGTTTTCAACACGACCAATTATTCGGAAGCATGGGACGGCACTGCAAACGGAGAACTCCTTCCTCAGGGACCCTATATCTGGTCGCTCCGGGTAAGAACTCTCACGAAGAAGAATATCTTCAGGACCGGTACGGTAACAATATACAGGAACAAATAGAATATCCCCGGCCCATGGCAGGCATGGCACTCCGGATTTCGCACAAAATAGCTATCTTTGCAGTTGGCAGCATAAAAAGATTGTGAATTTGCATGGGGAGCAAGGATATTTTTGACGAGGAAGACATAAAACATATTCAGTCGGAATATGATTCTTTGACTAAGAATTTGCTGAGGTGCAACAAGCCCGGAGACAGGGAGCTGATAGACAAGGCATTTAAGGTCGCAAACGAAGCTCACTGGAACATGAGGCGGAAGTCCGGGGAACCTTATGTCCTCCATCCCATTGCGGTTGCCAAGATCGTTAACCAGGAAATAGGTCTCGGAGCTAGATCGATAGCCACCGCACTGCTGCATGACGTGGTGGAAGATACCGATTATTCCCTCGAAGATGTCAAGCGGGAATTCGGGCCTAAAATAGCCTCTTTGATTGACGGGCTCACAAAGATATCCGGCACATACAACAAGGGTACCTCATCATCGATGCAGGCGGAGAACTTCAGGAGAATGCTTCTCACCCTGTCAGATGACCTGCGTGTGATCATTATCAAGATTGCAGACCGGCTCCACAATATGAGGACCCTCGATTCCATGCCGGAAAACAAGAAAATGAAAGTGGCGGGTGAGACCATCTTCCTCTACGCGCCGCTTGCCAACCGCCTTGGCCTCTACGCCATAAAAAGCGAGCTCGAGGACCTCAGCTTCAAGTACCGCCAGCCGGTGATCTATGAAGAAATAGCGTCAAAACTGAGGCACGGTGAAAAGAAATACTATTCGCTCATCAACAGGTTCAGCCTGCCGATCATTGAAAAGATCACACAATCAGGACTTAAATTTGAAATAAACGGCCGTCCGAAATCGATCTTTTCGATATGGAAAAAGATGCAGTCGAAAAATGTCCCGTTTGAGGAGGTCTATGATGTTCTTGCCGTGAGGATAGTTTTCGACCCGCTCCCGGGCATACCGGAAAAAACTACCTGCTGGAACATCTATTCGATCATTACCGATACATACCTGCCAAAGCCCGACAGGCTCCGTGACTGGATCAGCAGGCCCAAGCCGAATGGCTATGAGGCATTGCACGTCACGGTGATGGGTCCGGAAGGAAGATGGGTCGAAGTTCAGATCAGGAGCAAAAGAATGGACGAAATTGCCGAAAGAGGCTATGCCGCCCACTATAAATACAAGGGTGACAATACTCCCGAAACTGAGCTCGATAAATGGATAAAGAAGATCAAAATGATGCTCGAGAATCCGCTTGAGGATCCCATCGAGTTCCTTGATGAGTTCAAAATGAACCTCTTCTCAGCCGAGATCATGGTATTCACGCCGAAGGGGACACTCGTCAGCCTGCCTAAAGGGGCATCCGCGCTCGATTTTGCTTACGAGATCCACACCGAGATCGGCAACAAGGCCATCGGCGCCAAGATAAACTATAAGCTGAACCCGATAAACGCCATGCTGATGAGCGGCGACCAGGTCGAGATAATTACTTCGGAGATCGCAAAACCCGAAAAGGAATGGCTTTCTTTCGTCAGGACCTCAAAGGCAAAAGAAGGGATCAAGAATGCACTTAAGACCGAATCGGTAAACAGGATACAGAAAGGGATGGAGATCCTCGACACCAGGCTCGCCGAGCTGGGAGTGTCGCCAAACTCCGAAATAGTCAGGAAGCTTATCCTTTCCTACGATGTTGCCAACAAGGATGAACTCTATTCCGGTATCGAGCTTGGGACTATCAACCTGGATAACCTGAGAAGGATAATCAGGAAGAATCCTACAAAGAATGTCATCAAGTACTGGGAACTCAAGCTCCTCGGGTCAAAAAAGGGCAAAAAGGAAGAGGAGGGTGAGGAGACTGAAAAGGAAGGAAAGATAGACGGGAGCATTCCCTTCCTTTTACGGGAGAATGTTGAAGACGCGGGCCAATCGTATGAGATTGCCAAGTGCTGCAATCCCATCCCGGGCGATGAGGTTGTCGGCTACCGCTCGCCGGAAGGGGCTATAATTATCCATAAGCCGAAATGCCCGGTCGCAATAAGGATAATGTCGAATGAGGGGAACAGGATCATCGCCGTGAAGTGGGCAATCCATAAGCTTGTCTCTTTCCTTGCGCGTATCAGCATGACAGGTGTTGACAGGATAGGTCTCGTTAATGACATTACCAATATTATCTCTTCCGAGCTGAAAGTCAACATGACCAATATCAACATAAGCGTCAAGGACGGAATCTTTGAAGGCACGATTGATCTGTACGTGCATCATACCCAGGACCTTAACAACCTCATCCTCAAGATCTCGAATGTCAGGGGGATCGACAATATTAAGAGAGTCGAGGATTTCTCCGAATAGAAGTCGCAATACCCGGCCGCTATAATATCTTCATCTTAAAAAAAAATAATATTTTTGTATTATTTTAATTTAGACCAGATATGATTAGCGACGACACAACTTCCACCGTGAAGCAGATCTTCACGGAATACCTTGAAAAGAAGGGTCACAGGAAAACCCCGGAAAGATATGCAATCCTGGAAGAGATCTATTCCAGGGATGGTCACTTCGATATTGAGTCGCTCTATATTTTTATGAAGAATAAAAATTACAGGGTAAGCAGGGCTACCCTGTATAACACCATAGAATTGCTTCTCGACTGCAACCTGGTGGTTAAGCACCAGTTCGGGAAGAATATCGCTCAGTTTGAACGTTCCTACCAGTGCAGCCAGCACGATCACCTGATCGATCTGGAGACCGGGAAGGTCATCGAGTTCTGTGATCCCAGGATACAGGAGATAATTCACACTGCCAGCCAGCTTCACGGATTTGACCCGATGTATCATTCCCTCTATATCTACGGGAATATGAAGAAATCACAGAAGAATGGCCGGAAATAAACAGAGGCTGTAATAAAAGTCCGGAAATAACTTCAGCAATCCCCCGTGATCTTCTGCGGTGTCTTTCCCGCACAGGAGCGCAGAGGATCGCACAAAGCCTTCCTAGAGATCTGTTAAACAGCCTCGATGCCGGATCCGGGTCAGAAAGCGTAGCCGAATGAAAATCCGAATGGGATGTTTATGCTTGCTTTATCTCTGAATCCCGTTTGATCCGTGTCAAATTCACTTCCTGAGAAGGTCCAGTTCCTCGAAACAAAACCAATCCCGGTGTAAATGTCCAGGGCAAAGCCTCCTTTTGTGATCAGCTGGTAACCGATAACACCATTTGCGTTGATTTTTTGCGCCTTGATGTAATTTTCCGCATTATCCTTGCTCTTCAATTCTGCGGTTGCAAATGAAACATGCGGGCCGATGTAAAAGCCTTCGGGAGCCTGGAGGTTGCGGCTGAGAAAGTACTTGAACATTCCCTGTACCCTGAAGCCGCTTGTTTTTATGCCTGAAATGTTCTCACCATCATTTGTAAGATCGTCCAGGTTCAGCAGAGCGCTCGGGCCGATGTATCCCACGCCAAATTGAAAAGATGCTTTAGGGGCCACCTTTGCCTCAAAAAGTACCTTGTATTCACCTGTCAGGGGAACGATAGCCAGCCAGAAAGGTCCGCCAAGGGCAGCCAGGGGATTTGTCTTTATCGTAAACCTGAAGTCTTTTTCTGAATTGGATGCCTGTCCTTGTGCCGAAACTGGTAATGCAAGGCTCAGAAGTACAAGACATGCAATCATCAGACATAATGTTTTTTTCATGTTAGTAAGTATTAGTTATTGGTTTCCACGCAATTTAAAATATAAATCAATCGAATCAAAAAACCCTTTAAAGTCATAATGAATTCTTCCTTACTCCATTAGCCTAGTTATCAACAATGTTTACTTAACGTAAATACCAGCCGAATTATTTTGTAACTTGGTGTCCGCAAATAAAATCCACGCTGTTTTTAACATGAACATTGATATTCTATTAGGGCTTCAGTGGGGAGACGAAGGAAAAGGAAAGATTGTAGATGCTCTGAGTCCTGCCTATGATGTGATCGCACGTTTCCAGGGCGGACCGAATGCCGGGCATTCGCTTGAATTCAACAACAGCAAGCATGTTCTCCATCTCATTCCCTCGGGAATTTTTCACCCGGGCAAGCTGAATATAATCGGAAACGGAGTAGTGTTCGATCCGGCGGTCTTCAGGTCCGAAATTGAAAAGCTCGGGCTTGGGGTCGGGGAGCTGGCGAAGAGGCTGGTCATCTCGAGCAGGGCACATCTGATACTACCCACGCACCGGGTACTCGATGCAGCATACGAAAACAGGAAGGGCTGCCTTAAAATAGGATCGACCCTCAAGGGGATCGGGCCCGCCTATACCGACAAGGCAAGCCGGAACGGGCTCAGGGTCGGGGATGTCCTCAAACCGGGCTTCAGGGAATTATACAATGAACACATGGCGGCCCACCTTGAGATCCTGAAAGGATACGATTACAAGTTTGATATATCTGAGTTTGAAGCTGAATGGTTCAGCGGTATCGAAATGACGAAAAGGTTCAGGATCGAGAATACCGAATACCTGGTGAACAGCCTATCAGACCAGGGCAGGAAGATCCTGGCTGAAGGAGCCCAGGGAACGATGCTCGATCTGGACTTCGGATCATATCCTTTCGTAACATCTTCGAATACCATAAGTGCCGGAGCCTGTACCGGGCTGGGCATCTCCCCAAAAAGAACAGGGGAAGTGTTCGGGATTTTCAAAGCATACTGCACTAGGGTCGGCAGCGGCCCCTTCCCAACCGAGCTGAATGACGATACTGGCGATCTCCTGAGAAAGACCGGATGCGAGTTCGGAGCCACGACAGGCCGCCCCCGGAGATGCGGCTGGCTCGACCTTACTGCACTGAAGTATGCGATCATGATCAATGGTGCGACAAAATTGCTCATGACCAAGGCCGATGTGCTTTCGGGATTCGAAAAAGTAAAGATCTGCACATCGTATATGATCGACGGGAAAGAGACCTCGGAAATGGCTTTCGACGGAAACACGGAAATCAAGCCTTGCTATACCGAACTCAAGGGCTGGAAGGAAGATATTTCTGCGATCCGTGATTACAATTCATTACCGGGAACCCTCAGGGAGTACATCAGTTTCATCGAGAAGGAGGTTGGCGTTCCGGTTACAATGGTATCGGTGGGTCCTGACAGGATTGCGACAATTACAAGGGAACCTTTGTAACCTCACCCGAATAGATCCACGCATCCCGGTTCACGTTACTCTTGATCTGCACTAGTTGCTGGTCAGCCTGTTCATGCGTCCCGAAAGTATAGATCGTCACAAGCAGTGATTTCGGCCTGGATTTGATCTTTATGATCTCGGCGTTGTAACCCATCTTAATGTACTTCCCGGCCATCTCCGCAGCATTCTTTTTGCTTGTGAAGCTGCCAACGATTATCCTGAACCCTGGCGTTGCGGCATTTTTGGCAAGCGCTGCCCCGGTGATCTCTGCCTGGATCATATCCTCAGCTGATTGAACAGTGTCAGGTTTTGCTTTGACGGTATCCTTTTTGACATTAAGGCTGTCGTGAACCGGCACCGTAACTTCAGGAATTTTTTCCTTCTTCAGGAAAAGTCCCCTTTCCCTGAAAAAATGACAGGATGTAAATGTTATTGAAAGAGCCAGGATCAATATCAGACGATATCTCATACGGGAATATTTACATTATAAAAATAACTGTCCGGTCAGATTTTCCCCAAATATACAAATTATTGCTGCTAAACCATTTGACTTTTAAATCTTATGAAAGAAATTGATTCATTCATAATTTGTATATTTAAACCCGCCAAACTTGCTTAAACATTAATCTGACCTGACATGAAATCAATAATTCAATTTTTTGAAGAGAGTGTTGATAAATATAACAGCAATGTATACCTGTGGGAGAAACCCCAGGACAAATATGAAGGTACGACCTATGGAGAAACCCGGAAACAGGTTTACGAATTTGCTGCCGGATTAATCAAGCTTGGAATAAAGAAAGGCGACCGGCTTTGCCTGATATCGGAAGGCAGAAACAACTGGGTGATCGGGGAACTTGGCATCCTGTACGCAGGTGCAGTTAACGTACCCCTTTCTGTGAAACTTACGCCCGATGAAATCAAATTCAGGATCAACCATTCGGAAGCAAAGATAATCCTTACCTCTTCGATCCAGGCACAGAAGCTCGAGCCGATAATCAGCGAATGCAATACCATTGAAAAGGTGATCCATCTCGACACACAGGAGGAATACGGTGAAAAAGAGATTCACTTCAACGAGGTCAGGAAAACGGGAAGGGAATGGCTTGAATCCCCTGAGAACAAAGTCGAATTTGAATCCCTTTACCAAAGCATCAAGCCATCGGATTTCGCAAATATCTGTTACACATCCGGAACAACCGCTGATCCGAAAGGAATTATCCTTACCCACGGGAATTATATTACAAATGTCTACCAGGCTTACAGCCTTATCGACATACCATCTTTTTACAAAACCCTTCTGATCCTTCCGTGGGACCACTCGTTCGGGCATACATGCGGGATTTTTGCATTCATGGGGAAAGGAGCAAGCATTGCATCGGTCAAAACCGGTAAAACACCGATGGAAACCCTCAGAAACCTCCCGTCCTGCCTGAAGGAGATCAAGCCGAACCTGTTGATGAGCGTTCCGGCTATCGCAAAAAACTTCAGGAAAAACATTGAAAAAGGGATAAAGGAGAAGGGCAAAATGGCCGAGGTCCTTTTTAATCATGCCATTAAGATCTCATATTCCTATAACCAGGAAGGGTGGAACAAGGGCAAAGGTCTCCAGAAGCTCAGGAAGCCGCTGATCGATCTCTACGATAAGATCCTGTTCAGCAAGGTTCGGGAGAGTTTTGGCGGCGAGCTCGATTACTTCATCGGCGGAGGAGCCCTGCTCGATATCGAGCTGCAAAGGTTCTTCTACGCCATTGGGATCCCGATGTACCAGGGCTACGGGCTGAGCGAGGCCTCTCCGGTGATCTCCTCAAATTCATCGGGTAAGCATCGCCTCGGATCCTCGGGAGCGATTGTAAACAATATGGATCTCAGGATCTGTGATGACAGCGGGGCCGAATTGCAGCCTGGCCAAAAGGGCGAGATCGTTATCAGTGGCGGTAACGTGATGCATGGTTACTGGAAGAATGAGCTTGCAACCCGCGATACCATAAAGGGTGGCTGGCTTTATACCGGCGACATGGGCTATGTTTCTCCTGACGGGTTCCTGTATGTCCTCGGGCGTTTCAAAAGCCTGCTGATAGCTGATGACGGGGAGAAATTCAGCCCTGAGGGTATAGAGGAAGCTGTCTCCGAGCAATCGAAGTATATCGACCAGTGCATGCTGTATAATAATCAGAAGCCCTATACCGTGGCGCTGGTTGTCCCGAACCAGCATGCCCTTAAGCTGTATCTGGAAGAGAAAAACCTGACCGCTGACAGTGATGAGGGGAAAAGGGCCGTGATGACACTGATCGAGAATGAAGTCAATGAGTACAGGACAAACGGGAAATATGGAAAGATGTTCCCACAGAGATGGCTGCCCGTTGCAATCGGGATCCTCGAGGAGGGCTTCAATGAGGAGAATGGTCTTATGAACTCCACGATGAAAATTGTAAGAGGCAAGATCATGGAGCGGTACCAGGATCTTATCGACTACCTGTATACTCCTGATGCCAAGGATATAACAAACGAGAGGAACACTGAAGAGGTCGAAAAGATGAGGCTCGGTTAACCGGGATTCCCGTTACCCGCCATTTTTTTTATCCTTCCGGAATTCCTTCACTGACCGGCGGTCAGCCCTGAGTGGTCATACCAGCCGGCCCTGGAATGGGAGGAATGTCATGAAGTCGGCATGATGCACGATATATGCCTCGGTGCTTCGCTTAACCAGGTCCCCTTCATGTGCATGAGAAGCAATTATGTGGCAGACTTCCGGCGGAACGCCGCACTCTTCTGCGAGTGAGACGCCTGAGAACGGGTGCCGCAAGTATTTTCCATATTTTCCCTGCACTGCTTTGCCTGACGGATCCAGCTCGTATTCGAGCAGCTTCCCGACATCGGCCAGTATAGCCCCTGAGATCAAAACATCCATATTAACCGGCAGGTCATCCCCAAAGAACTCATTCATTTTTTCACCGCTCGCTTTCGCAATGTGGACAACGCATCTCTTGTGATCCATGAAGCTCACCTTCAGATCGGGCCCGCACAGCAGCGTAAATGGGATCCGGTCAAGATCCTGTGCTTTCAAAACACTCCTTTCGAGCGCCGTTTCCCAGGTCCTGGCGGTTTTTTCCCTCAAGTCTCCATCAGTGATCCATTCCAGTTCCGGCCATAGTTTTTTTACTGTGTCGTTCATCGCGTCAAGCCTGTTTTATCTGATCTTTGAAATAATTGCATCCGTCATCTGGATGGTCGAAGCTGCACCATTGCGTATCACCTCGGGACGTCCGGTCATCTTCATCATGTCATAGGTCCTTACCTTACCGTCGAGTATTACATCGGCGACGGCTTTCCGGATCTTTGCCGATATGGCCGTCTCCCCGATATATTCGAGCATCATGCACGCCGATTCGATCATTGCGATCGGGTTTACGATCGGGACATCGTAATCTGCATATTTGGGCGCTGAGCCATGCGTGGGTTCAAACACCGCAATCCCTCCGGCTGAGAATTGGGCGCTGCAGGCAAAACCCAGGCCGCCAATCAATCCTGCGAATGCATCAGATGCTATATCCCCGAACATGTTCCCTGCAACGATCACACCGTAATCCTCGGGATTCTTCGTGAGCCACATCATCTGGGCATCGATATTTGTATTGAGGAGCTTTACCGACGGGAAGGATTGTTTCTGTATCTCTTTAGCCAGCTTCCACATAAGCCCGGATGTTTCCCTTACAACATTTGGCTTTTCACAGACAGTCACCGAGCTGTATCCAAACTTTTCCGCATGCTCAAACGCTGCCCTCAGGATTCTCTCAGTGGCTTTCCTTGTGAATATGCGCGTGGAAATTGACAATTCCTCCTTTGGAACCTTCCCGAAGTTCTCGGTGAATTTCGGATGCGTCATGAGTGCGTTGTAAACCTGGTCGGGCGGATTCGTCCATTCGACCCCGGAGTAAAGGCATTCCGTGTTCTGCCGGAATATTACCACATCGATCCTCGGTTCTTCGATTGTATTGCCTTTGCCCCTTCTTATGAAGTTGAGGGGATTTCCCTTATATGATTTGCAAGGCCTCACACAGATATCCAGGTCAAATTTCTGCCTGAGTCCGACAATAGGGCTTGAATAAACATAACCTTTTCCCTGCAGGGAAGCATTGAGTTCTGCCTTTGCCTCTTCATTCGGCTTGGAGGTTATTGCTCCAAACAATGCAATTTTATGTTTCCTGATGAGGTCAAGTGTCCTTTGTGGCAGCGGATTCCCTTCACTGCGCCAGAATTCCCAGCCGATATCACCATGAATGTATTCGGCTTCGAAACCTGCAGCATCCAGGACTCTCAAAGCCTCTTTCATTACTATTACCCCGATGCCGTCGCCAGGGAGTGTAACAATTGTCCGCTTGCTCATAAATTCAGGTTAATAAGGTTAATGTATGTCGTGGTCCGTAAATTTAGCAAAATTTAAATCATTCCATAATCCCGATTGTTTAACAGTTGAAGGGAGATAAATAAAATAAAAACAATACATTTGCAGCCTGTTAAATGAGTCAGTATAAGCATGAGCAACCTTTCACAACTGGAACCGGCCCCGATCTGGACATATTTCGGGGAGATCTGCAAGATACCGAGACTGAGCAAGAATGAGGGAAAGGTAAGGGCCTTCCTGAAGGATTTTGCGGTAACCAATTCACTCGATTTCAGGGAAGACAGCATAGGCAATATCGTGATTATACGACCAGCAGCTCCGGGCCTGGAGGATATTAAGACGGTCGTCCTCCAAAGCCATATGGATATGGTGGGAGAAAAAAATGCTGACTATAACCACGACTGGAATAACGACCCTGTGATTCCCCTCGTTGAAGGAGAATTTGTGACAGCGCAGGGCACGACTCTCGGTGCAGACGACGGGATGGGGATTGCAGCCCAGCTGGCGATCCTGACCGACAAAAGCATCAGGACCGGGAAGATCGAATGCCTTTTTACCGTGGATGAGGAATCGGGGATGACTGGTGCGATCAATCTTCAGCCCGGATTCTTCGAAGGAATGACATTGATCAACCTTGACTCCGAAGACGAAGGCATCTTGTTCATCGGATGTGCCGGGGGAATGGATACAGTGGGAACCCTTGAGTACAATGCCACAAAACCCGTGGAAGGATCGGTCGCAATCGAGATCTACCTCAACGGCCTGCACGGAGGACATTCGGGTGATGAAATACATAAAGGTTACGGCAACTCCGTTAAGCTGATGAACCGTATCCTGTGGAACCTCGAAGATAAATTTGAGGTCTCTGTGGCAACTTTCAGGGGAGGAAACCTCAGGAATGCAATCCCGAGAGAGGCGGTCGCAGTCATAACCGCAAAGGCTGCAGACAAAGATACAATCCTCAACTGGGTAAAGGAATTTGAAGGTACCCTGAAAGAGGAATTCAGGGAATCCGAAAAGGAGATCAGGATTACTATGAGGGAAGTAGAAGTTCCTCCGACAGTGATGGACAGGGAAAGCCAGGGAAGGCTTCTGAATTCCCTTTCATGCTGCCCTCACGGAGTAATTGCATGGTCGCATGAGATGGAGGACCTGGTCGAGACCTCGACCAACCTTGCAGCTGTCAGCTTCGAAGAAGGGAGAATTGTTAAAATAATAACAACACAAAGAAGCTCAGTCGAATCGGCCAAGCATGATGTCGCCGGAATGGTAAGATCATGCCTTGACCTTGGCGGTGCACAAGTGGTCCATTCCGACGGGTATCCCGGATGGAGGCCGAGCCTGAAATCAGAGATCCTCGGTATCACAAGAAAATCGTACCTGAAACTCTTCGGGAAAGAGCCGGCAATAAGGGCTATTCATGCCGGGCTGGAATGTGGCCTTATATATGAGAAATTCAAGGGAATAGATATGATATCCTTCGGTCCTTCAATCAAGGGAGCTCACACTACAGAAGAGAAAATCGAAATCAAAACTGTGAAGATGTTCTGGGATCTCCTTATCGATGTCCTTAAGAACATCCCGTCGCAGAAGAACTAACAACAATCCCGGTCGTACCCGGATTATCTAATCAGAGCAAAAAAACTCATCCTTCCCTGCCCCGCACACAGGACAGGTAAAACTGTCGGGCAGATCGCTGAAGCTGACCCCTGAGGCGATGCCGAATCCTGGCTCCCCTTCACCCGGATCATAAATATAGCCGCAAATCGCACATTTAAAGTTTTCCATCGTCCGCAGACTTTGCCGGCTTAAGCTTCCTAACGACATCGATCACGGTTCCGTCGACCCATTTTATTGCAGCAACGATCTCATCCTCAAAGTCCGGCCTGGACGGCTTTCCGCAGATCCTTTCAGCCTCTTCCTTCAATTCCCTTATGGTCTTTAAAGGAAGGCCACTATCCTTAACACTTTCTATAAGGTCAGTCCTGATCGGGTTTATTGCAATTCCCCTCTCGGTGATAATGACATCGATCAGTTCCCCCGGTCCGCAAAGTGTGGTTACCTCATCCACAATCACCGGGATCCTGTCGCGGAAGAGCGGTACCGGGAGGATCACGTTCCTGGCATGAAGGCAATTCTGCCACCCTCCTATCCCGTGAAGGAGGTACCCGTCAGAATGGGTGACGACATTCCCGTTGAAGTTAAGATCTATCTCCGTTGCTCCGAGTATCATTATATCCATCATGCTGGTCAGGTTTCCCTTGGAATGATAGTTATAAGCATTGAAAACGGGATATGGTATATGATTTGCATTCCTTTCGACCGAGGCAACACTGTCGAGGTCAAATGCCTGGGCATCAAGGATATATCCCATTTGTCCTTTTTCAAGCATCTCTACCATGTACCTGGTGCTTCCCCCAAATCCGAACTTAGACCTCCACCCCTTCTTTTTAAATATCTCATGAAGGAACACGGCGATCGCGAGTGAGGTCCCTCCTGCTCCGGCCTGCATTGTGACACCGTCCTTCAGGATGCCGGATTTCTCGAGGAAAGCCGCAGTCATTTCAGCGATCAGGAGCCTGTCGGGACTTTTGGTCACCTGGGTGGTCCCTGAAACGATCTTTTCAGGGATCCCGATCTTATCAACCACAACCACATAGTCGACATAGTTCCCTTCGATCTCCATCGGGTAGCATGGGAGATCCACAAGGTTATCAGTGACCACGATCACCTTGCTGGCATACATCGAATCGGCCTTTGCATAGCCGAGAACTCCGCAGGCAGACTTTCCTCCTGTACCCTTTGCATTTCCGTATGAATCGGCAGTCGGGGCTGCTAGTACGGCGATGTCAATCCTTACCTCCCCGTCGAGTATGGCCTGAACCCTTCCACCATGGGAGCGAAGGACTGCCGTTCCCTTCATCCTGCCTTCCGAGACGAACCGGCCGAGGGGACCATTCATACTCCCTTCGATCCGGTTGATGGTACCGTCCTCGAGGTATTTGATGACCGGATCATTACACGGGAATGATGCGGAAGGGAACCAGACAAGGTCCTTTATGCCCATTGAGGATGCAATATCGAAGACCCTGTTGCTTATGAGGTCCCCGTCGCGCAGATGGTGATGGGTCGAGATGGTCATCCCGTCAGAAAGGCCGCAGAGCCGCAGGGCCTCCTCGAGGGATCCCACAACTTTGTTTCCGTCGGAGGGGAAGTTGGAACAGGAAGGAACCGGCGGTCCGTACCTGTGCCCGGTAGGTTTGTGTTTTCCCACTCCCATGAACGGAGTGGCCGGCCTGCCGTTGATCTCAAGGGGAACTTCTCTTCCCGCAGCATTTTTTACTGTCGGAACAGCCATATTAAAATATTTAAGTTAATTACTCTCTTCAACGACGGCCTCGTTCATCCAGTCACTTGAAAGGAATCCGAGCGTCAGCGCCAGGTCAATTGTCTTCCTGGCCCTTGCAACTACCGGAGCATCGATCATCTTTGTCCCGAGCGCCACCACCCCCAGCCCTTCCTTTTCCGCTACCGTGAAAGCATGAACGATCTTCTTCGCTTTATCAATCTCCTCCCGGCTGGGAGCGAATCCCTTCCTTGCCTCTGCTATCTGCCTGGGATGAATGCATCCCATCCCCTCGAACCCCAGCGATTTCGATATGCTTATGCTCCTTCGAAGCGCTTCCATATCCGAGACATCAGAAAAGACTGAATCGATCGGCTGGATACCGGCTGCTTTTGCGGCATTAATTATCCTCGTCCTTGCGTAAAGCGATTCAAGGCCTTCAACGGTGCGCGGGACTCCCAGGTCAGCGGTAAGGTCCTCCAGCCCGATTGCCAGTGCGACAACGCTTTCCGATGACTGTGCGATCTCAAATGCCCGTTCAACACCGAGGGCAGTCTCGATTATCGGCATCAGGTATACAGGATCGGCCAGTCCCTTTTCTTCCCGGATCTGGTTTATCCTGGCGTCAATCAGCCTCACGGCCCCGGCACTTTCAGTTTTGGGGATCAGAACCACGTTGACATGGTGCGGTATCAGGTATTCCAGATCGGTAATTCCCCTTTCACCCTGGTTAATCCTGACCATCCTTTCAGATCCTTCGAAACCGATCTGCCTCAGTGCATTCCTGACAAGTATCCTTGCTTCATCCTTTTTCCCCGGTGCAACAGAATCTTCGAGGTCAAGTATTATCCCGTCGGCGGAATGAAGTCCCGCATTAATCATCATGCTGGGCGTATTCCCCGGCAGATAGAGCCGTGAAAACCGGAACCTGTCCCTTGTTGTGGCACGCCTGGCATCTTCCCGCATCGGAGGCAGGAATTCGAGCTTCGTGTCAACCAGCTGCCGTATCGCAGCTTCGGCCCTTGCAGCAATCACAAACGGGAGGGCTCCCGAATCGATTACAACCAGAGAAGCATCGGTTATGCCGAAAAAACCGAGGATCTCCCTGCACTGAGCCCTTATTGACTCGCCGTAAAGTGCCAGTACTTTGGACCTGATGTCGATTTGTATACCGCCTGAATCCCTNAGTTCCAGGACCATCTCACAGTCGGATCGCACCTTTGGACCGGAATTGCCTGATATTGCTGATATCTTGTTCATAGCCAATGCTGAATGATTGTTAATGCAAACCTACGAATTTTTTTTCTCGCAAATCTCAATGAGGACACCTCCGGTAGATGCCGGGTGAAGGAAAGCTATGTCCAGGCCTTCAGCGCCCTTTCGGGGGACATGGTCGATCAGCCTCATCCCTTCCTTTTCAGCAAATTTCAGCTTTTCTTCAATCCCGTTGACCGCAAATGCAATATGATGGACCCCTTCTCCCCTTTTCGTGATGAATTTCCCGATTGGTCCTTCCGGATCAGTCGACTCGAGAAGTTCTATTTTCGTTTGTCCCACCATAAAAAATGCCGTCCGTACTTTCTGGTCAGTAACTTCTTCGACTTTGTAACACTTAAGACCAAAGCACCTTTCATATAGCTTTACAGCCTCGTCAAGGTTTGCAACTGCAATCCCGATATGTTCAATGTGTGTCGGATTCATAGACAGGAATTTAATTGACAATGAGTATCAGAGAACAAAATTAATTCATGATAAGTATTCCCGAACAGACAATTATCACCTTTTTGCCGGTACAGGCGTCTTATTGAAACAAATTTTTACAAACAAGTCCTTTCCGACCCTGGTAAGAAGGGAAAGCACTGGTTTGAATGATATGATAGTGGGATCTATCTTTCCTGAACGTAGGATCAGAACGGGAAATCTGCAGGCTTTTTGATATCAGATTCCTTGTTCTCGGGCTTCTTTGCTGCGGTATGAACCGGGTTCCCGTCAACAAAAATTGCCTTGTACGGGGTCACAGGGCATGCAAATTCGCAATGACCGCATCCTATGCAAATCTCCTGGTTTGTTTCGGGTATCACCAGGTTGCCTTCATACGGGACCATATAGACAGCCTTTGTCGGGCACGATTCTGAACAGGCTCCACAGGCGGTCTTTTCGGTCTTCACAATGCAGTTGTCCTTGATAAAGTTCGCTTTCCCGATCTGTGTCAGCTTCTTGGCCTCAAGCGCCAGCGGCTTTAATGCATTTGTCGGGCACACATCGGTGCAAACCGTGCAGTTATAAGTGCAGAAACTCTTGTGATAATCCATTACCGGCTGCATGAGCCCTGCAATCCCGTATTGCTTCAAGGCCGGCTGCAGCACCTTGTTCGGGCATGCGGTGATGCAGAGGGAACAGGCGGTGCAGTTGCTGTTAAGATGCTCAATCGATCCTGCACCCGGCGGACAAACTGGGGATGTCTTCTTTTCGGCGATCGTTGAAGCTTTCTTTGGCACCGGTGTTGCTTTCTGCTGCCCTTTTACGATGGCCGGGAGGCTGAGAAGCAATGCAATTGATCCGGCAACGAACTTCCTTCTGCTGTCGTCTGTAGCGGGCACCTTCGACCTTAGCCCGATAATCCCGTACGAGAGCGCTTTATCAGGGCAGCTCTTCAGGCAGTTGAAGCAATCGACACACCTTGAAACATCAATATTGTGATTCAGAAAATCAATGCATGATGACTTGCAGGCAACAGCACATCTCCCGCAGCGTGTGCACTTTTCCTCATTGAACCTTACCCTCAGGATTGAAACTTTTGAAACAAGCCCGAGAAGTGTACCGACAGGGCAGATCATGTTGCAGTAAAGCCTGCCTTTCACGAAGGAAAGGATCCCTGTAAGCAGAAGGAAAGAAACTGGTATGAAATAAGTTATAAGCGCAAATCCCCTGACAGGAACATGATGGAGAGAGTAATTATCAAACCTGCCGAGGATCCCGGCTAAGAGGTTATTCAGAAGAAGGACAACCGGTTTAAGGAAATAAGTTGTAAACCGTCCGAAAATACTATACGGATCGAGAAGGGTTACAAGGTATAATCCAAAGATCAATGCTACCGCGAAGGTCAGCACCAGGAGAGTGTACCTGATGATTGTAAATGGTTTTTTGTAACCGAAGCGCCTGAATTTTCTCTTTATCTTTCCCCCAATCCTGCTGTTAAGGTCCTGGCCAATCCCGAGGGGACAGAGGAATGAGCAATATGTCCGCCCGGTAAGAAGGGTCAAAAGTATGACGATCAGGAATCCTCCTGCAGCTATCGTCCTGAGATCGATGTACTTGAGGACTGAAGGGGTGAACTGGAGGTAAAGAAGCCAGTTGATATACTTTTCCGGGATCAGCGAACTGAAATCGACAAACACCAAAACAAAACAAATCAGAACAACTGCCGAAAACAGGATCCGGAATTTCCTGAGAAATGATGAAGTCATCCCCGATTACATTTTTATGCGCTTAATATTCAAGGAGTCGAGGTTCATATTCCCTAAACCCATTTTATGTGCCAGCGGGATATAATCTATCCTTTCAGGTTCTATCTTGAGCATTTTTGCAGATGCGGCATCAGCGGCTACCCAGTCGGGAGAGATTATCTGGGACTTCATCTGCACCACATCTTCCTTCGATACGCCCTGCGGGCCGTGTTTGACCATCACATAATAGCAGTCCACGACATTGAGCGCCGGCTTCTTTTCATACAGGGCATAATCTGCAATGCACTGATGAAGATCGTTTGAGTGCCAGTATCCCCTGTCCCACACAAGGCCCATATTATTCTTGAGGCACGCTGTCATCCTGGTTGAGCTGTGGTCTTTCAGGATAGGGACATTTATAAAGACGTCGGCTTCAAGAAGCAACTCATGGACCTTTGCCTTCTTGAGCCTCACCCCGCCCGGGATGTCAATCTCATGATAATAGCTCTCGGTATGCGCCGGCACCACCTTGGCTCCGGCTGACTTTGCGGCTTTTTCGATGCCCGATGTCTTGTATGTATTTACCCAGTTGTCGCAGGTATGGTCAAAAACATAAACTTCCTTTGCCCCTGCCCTGAAACAATGCTCTATAATACGCTTTACAAGGGCGGGATTAGTATTGGCAGCCAGCTCGGGAACAACATCCCAGCCGATGTTCGGTTTCACAAGCACTTTCTGGCCTTTCTGCACAAATGCTCCCATTCCGCCAAGCTCCTGAATTCCCAGGTCAAACATTGCATCGGGCTCTCCCCCCATAACAGCGACCATATCATACTTCGGAATGGCAGGAGAAGCCGCCCACAATTTATCATATCCCCCCAGACGAACTGCAGCCCCTGCAGCGAGCCCCGCACCCAATGATGTTTTGAAAAACTCCCTACGCTTCATATATTAAAAGGTTTCGTGTGTGAACAAAAAGAGCCGAAAATTACGACTTTTTTTTAATTCTGCCCTCCTGTTACCGGAAATTGTATCTTTGCATCCTGAACGGGTGCCGACGGGTGAATCAAGGGACGGCTGGCGCAGATCCCGACCATTCATAGTTATGCGCTGATAACAGGTAATTCTATGAAAGTACTTTTTTACGACTGCTTCTCGGGAATAAGCGGGGACATGAACCTCGGGGCCATGATCGATCTGGGCGTGGACAGGGATTTCCTTATGAATGAACTTGGCAAGCTCAATCTCCAGGGCTGGGAACTCATTGTTGAAAGTGACCAGAGGCATGGCATAATGGGAACAAAGGTAACGGTGAAGCAGGTACATCACGAGCATCATCACAGGCATCTTTCCGACATTGAGGAAATAATCACTTCTTCTTCCCTCCCGGCTGCAACAAAAGATCTCAGCATTAAGATATTCACGAAAATAGCTGAAGCTGAGGCAGCCGTTCACGGCATACCTGTGAATGAGGTCCATTTTCACGAAGTTGGGGCTATCGATTCCATAATTGACGTTGCCGGTGCCGCAGTATGCTTTAATGCACTTAACGTCGATGCCGTCCATGTCTCTGAGGTCGAGCTCGGCGGCGGATTTGTCAATTGCGATCATGGGAAGCTGCCCGTGCCTGCACCAGCCACCATTGAGCTTATCAAAGGGATCCCTGTAAAATCGGGAGGGGTCGATTTTGAAGCAACAACACCGACCGGGGCTGCAATACTTGCAGTTCTGGGAACTGACTTTTCAAAACCCGTCAGGGCCAAGATTGAAAAAACGGGTTACGGGATAGGCCATAAAAACCACCCGGATGTCCCAAACCTTTTGCGGGTCTCGCTGGGTGAATACACTTCAGGTGAAGGAAGCGGGCATGAAGCGATCCTTGTGGAATGCAACATTGATGACATGAACCCGGAGTTTTATGATTACATATCGGAAATGCTCTTCAAGGCAGGGGCTTCCGATGTTTACTTCACCGGGATCATCATGAAAAAAGGAAGGCCGGGAATTATCATAAATGTCATTTGTGAACCAGGCCTGGCAGATATTGTGAAGACGATCCTTTTTATCGAATCAACCACACTGGGGATCAGGATGTTCAGGTTTCACAAGGAGACTCTTTCGAGGGAGTTCAGGAAACTTGGAACAATCTACGGGGACGTTACGATTAAACATTCATATCTCGATGGCAAGGAGGTTTCGGCAAAACCGGAATTCGATGAATGCAGGAAGATAGCCGCAGAACAAGGAATTCCTGTCAAGGAGGTTTACAATTACCTGGTGTCGTTGCTGACCCGGGAAAAATTTCCGAAAAATGAATAATGTCAAATCAGAAAAGCTCGACTCAATACTCAGGGACCTGAATTCATTCGTTGTGGCCTTCTCCGGGGGGGTGGACAGCTCCTTCCTCCTGCACAGGGCAGCCTCCCTGAACCTTAAGAATGTGCTGGGCGTGACGATCCGCACCCCCTATATCCCAGTGAGGGAAATTAAAGATGCAGTCGCCTTCACCAGTACCCACGGGATAAAGCACAGTATTATCAACCTGCCATTCCCGGAAACTATCAGGGATAACCCGCCTGAGAGGTGCTACCTGTGCAAAAAGGCGCTATTCACCGAATTGGTTTCCTTCGCCGGCAAGAACGGGTATGGTTTTGTGGTTGACGGAACCAATGCCGATGATACCAGGGACTACAGGCCCGGTCTTAAGGCCCTTGCCGAACTGTCGGTAAGGAGCCCTCTTCTGGAAGCAGGACTGACCAAGTCAGACATAAGGGAAATGTCGCATGAAAGCGGCCTGCCTGATTGGGATAAACCGGCCATGGCCTGCCTTCTCACAAGAATCCCTTACAATACTACTATTAATGAGCAGATGATCAACATGATAGATGAAGCAGAAAGTTTCCTGCTCATGAAAGGTTTTCCCGGAACAAGGGTCAGGATGCATGGCGACCTTGCCAGGATCGAATGCCCCCCGGCATATTTTGCACTGCTCATCCATAGCCCTGAAAGAGAACTGATCACTGATTACTTTAAGAAATTGGGATTCAGATACGTATCTTTGGATCTCGAAGGTTACAGGACAGGCAGTTTCAATGAATTAAAGACCAGGCTATGACGAGGAATGAGATAGAACAGCTTCTTTATGAAGTCAAAAGCGGTGAAAAAAGCCCGGAAGAAGCGCTCACCGTTCTTAAGGATTTCCCATATACCGACCTGGGATTTGCCAGGCTGGATAATCACAGGGAGATGCGGACAGGGTACCCGGAAATTGTTTACTGCGCCGGGAAAACGGTCGAACAAGTCGTGGCTATTTTCCTTTCGATGTCGGAAAGAGGAAACAACCTCATCGGGACCAGAGCCGATGAGCTTATGTTCAATGAGGTAAAGAATAAGCTGCCGGAAGCGGTATTCTACAAGGCAGCGAGGATAATCAGTGTTCAGAAGAAAACCCCTCTGCGGCCCGAAACCGGTATCGCGGTGGTAACGGCAGGCACTTCGGATATCCCGGTTGCCGAGGAAGCCGCGGTCACGGCTGAACTGCTCGGGAACGAAGTGACCAGGATCTATGATGCCGGCGTGGCTGGTATCCACAGGCTGGTCGACAAGCTTCCTGAAATCAGGAAATGCCGGGTGGTAATAGTGATTGCCGGAATGGAAGGGGCGCTTGCTAGCGTCGTCGGCGGACTTGTCAATATCCCCGTGATCGCTGTTCCGACAAGCGTGGGCTATGGTGCAAGCTTCGGCGGCATATCAGCCCTGCTTGCAATGCTTACAAGCTGTTCAGCAGGTGTTACCGTGGTTAATATCGATAACGGGTTTGGCGCCGGCTTCTCAGCCAGCATGATCAACCAGATGAAATGAACGATGCGTCAGGAGATTCTGCTTCCTACGGCGTACCTTCCTCCTGCAGGCTATTTCAGTCTCATTGCGGAAGCTAAAAAAGTCCTGGTCGAAACCGAAGAAAACTACTCCAAACAGACTCTCCGCAACCGGTGCACCATCCTGTCGGCGAATGGTCCCCAAATCCTTGTGGTCCCGGTCATAAAAGGGAATTCCCCCAAGACGGCTATAAAGGATACAGCGATCGATTATTCGAAAAGATGGCAGCAGGTTCATGTCCGTGCCCTGATAGCTGCGTACGGAAGATCTCCGTTTTTTCAGTTCTACTCCGGGAGTTTTGAAAAGATCATACGCGACAATCACAAATTCCTGATCGATCTCAATGAAGCGCTGGTCAATGAATGCCTGGCTGTCCTGAAACTTGACCGGGTGACGGAACGCACTTCCGCTTTTATCAAACCCGGGAGCATGGCAGATGATTTCAGGTATGCGGCCTCACCCGATCTGTTGCCGGATTTCAGGCCGCATTCCTACATAAAGGTATTCCCAACAGAAAGGCCCGTTAAGGGCCTTAGCATTATCGACCTGATCTTCAACACAGGTCCTGATGCAGGAAGCTATCTTTAGTATCCGAACTTGTATCCGAGGCTCAGCGTAAAGTAATTCCTGTGCGTGTTCAGATCAGCAACAGCGTCACCGGCGGTTGAAGCATACAGGATATATTTTTGCGGATTGCTGAGATTGGTAAAGGCGAAATCAATGCTTATATTCTGTTCCCTGTAGCCAATGCCGGCGGAGTACGAGTTATAGCTCATATCCTGGTTCAGCTCACCCGACTTGAATACTTTCCCGTACAATCCGTAGCCGCCCCGCAGGTAAAGCTTGTCAAGCCTGTACTCTGCCCCGACTCTGAAATTATTGGAGGGCTTCAGAGTGGTCCGGATCCCGTCATTCAGGGGAGTATAATCGAAGTTATCACCCCAATCGCTGAACTTGGCCGAACTGTAATCAACGAATTCATAATCGACGCTGACAAGGGCTGTTTTTTTGATCTGGACTGCAACCCCTGCAAGTGCCCTGAAAGGAGTTGTCAGGGCATAACCGAACTTTGTCGGATCATTTGATGATTCGTAATGCGTATTACCCGTAAAGTTCGAGCTGATATTGTCGTAATAGTATTCATTTATCCTGAAGCGGGTCGGGGCATGAAATGCAAGGCCAATCCTAAGTGACTCGACGGGTTTGATTATCGTTCCTATCTTGAACGATATTCCGGTTCCCGTATCCTCGTAATGCTCGGTGTAGGTAAAATCCTTAAAGCCTGAATCAAGGTTATAATCAGCCTGTTCCAGATGTTCATAATGACCGACGTACCTCAGGGAATTAATCCCAAGGGTTGCCCCGAAAAAGATCTTGTTCGAGATATTTCCTCCTATGGAGATAGCGTGCTCGCCCATCGATCCTTCGTCGTTTATTCTTCTGCGGATCATCTGGCCGTACTGCGAAGTGACATTATCCCCGTAGTTGTTGAAAACGGTCCCGTAAGCTGTCTGTCCCGAGCCTGTAATCGTATCGATCACCCAGGTATCATATGCAATGCCTGGTGCCCCGGTAAGGTCGGTGTACCTTGTTCCATAGCCCTGGTCGGCCCAGTAGTCAGCCATGGAATTCTGTGTGCTTGTCCCCTGTATCCGGATCGTCTGGTTCAGGTTGTTGGTCTTGTTATAGGAATAGCCGACATTGAGTGACAGTAATCCCGTTGTCCCGCTGCTCGATATGATCCGGCTTACAATTCCGATCTGTCCGAGGTTGAAGTTGTAAACGTAGTCCTTGAAATTTGAATGGAAATCGGCAGAGGTATTGTTATAGAAAAGCTGCGGCGAGAAGGTTATTTCCGATGATCTGAACACTCCGATCCCGGCAGGATTCTGGGTCAGTGTCGACATATCTCCGCCCAGTGCAGTGAATGCTCCTCCCATTGACATAAAGCGTGCGGTACCTCCGTAGAAGATCTGTGAGTACCTTAGGGCATCATCAACATTCTGGGGGTATGCAGAAAGAATCAACAGGAATAAAGTTGCTGTAATGAGAGATATTTTCTTCATGTGAGTTTGATTTTGATTAAAATACTACCAGCACTCTGTTATAGAATGAAACTGCAAATTCTCAATATTCTAAGTTTAACCTATCGCCTGTGGCCTGAGGATGAGCTTCCTCCGGAAGAGGAAGAAGAAGACCTTGAACTGGAACCTGATGAAAATGAGCTGCTTCCCCTCGATCCTGAACTGCTGCCGAAAGAGGATGACCTGCTTCCGGAACTATATGACGGGCTTGATGAGTATGAACTGCGGCTATAGCTGCTTCTGGCCGGGGCTGAATAGCTTCTCGGGCTGCTGAAGGAACCTCCTGACCGGACACTTCCGGAATTTATGGATGAACTCCCTCTGCTTCTCTGGATCGAGTTCTGATATGATCTTGAATATGAACTTGCACCGCTATTGCTGAAATTCCTGCCCGAGTTATACTGGCTGACGCCGGAATTTACCCTTGTATTATTGTAAGACGGGCGTGTGCTCATCCTGGGATTGCTGTAGCTTGGAGTGTAGCTCCTGTTGGCAGAATTGTACATTGGTCTTGATGTGACTGAGCTTCTTGATCCTGAGACAGTACTATTACCGGACCTGACTGTCGGGTCCTGTGTGGTACGTCTTCCCACCGAAGCGGTCCCATACTGTGAATTAACAGAATTTGAATAACTGCGCCTTCCGGCTGATGATACAGCACCTGCACTACCGGAATAGGAACCTCCTGATGTGCCTTCGATGTTTGAGACCCTTCTGGAAGATGAGGATGAAGGGGAGCCTGAACCGCCGCCGGCCCATCTTGTTGAAAGGTTGCTTGGCCTCTCCCTCCTGCCGTACTTCACACCACCAAAATCATTGTATGAGTAATATCCGTTTCCGTATCCATAGAACGGGTACCCGTATCCTCCGTAAAATCCCCCATAGTACGAACCCCAGTAAGGCCTACCGTATCCGTAAGAGAACGGGCTGTAACCGTAATAGTATGGATTGAAGCCATAGCCATAGTACATGTCGGTGTAGAACGGATCATAATAATTATTGTAGGGGAATCCGGAATAGTAATACGGATAGCCTGAAAAGAAGCTGCCCCCGAATGATGGGAATCCTGTAAAATAGAAAGGATCCTGCCAGTAAGGATAGAAATAATTGCCGTAGAAGCTTCTCAGCCTCCCGGCATACGAATCCGTCCCGTAATAGTTATTGACTACTCCTACTCCGCCATTATTGACAGCCGAATCGATCGCATCGGAGTATTCATCCGAAACGAGAGTATCGTTGGCATAGATATTATTAAAGTAGTTATCAGGATTCAGACCTTCTGCAACCGGCTGATTGTATGAATTTATCGTGCGGGTAACAGGTTTGTCCGAATTCTGGTAATAGAGATCATCATACTCAGTCCCTACATAGAGCCCTGATGAGCAGGACCCGAGTGTAAGAAGTGCCGAACCAAATAAATAATATAATGCTTTCATTTTTACTCCCGTTGTTTAGTTCAAACAATCAAATATTGTACCAAAATAGCTGTTTACGCTTACGATCTGTGGTCCTGGAACAAATTTAATATTTTTTACTGATGCCGCAATAAATATTAAATCCTGAAATACAAATGGCCGCAACTTGCCTATTCCTCCCCTCTTCACCCAAACCCGGCCTTTCCGGCCTGAACTGCCTGGTGATAAATTAATAACTTGCGGCCTGCCCGCATTATTGTTCAGGCAAAACATATTGCCGGTTGCAAATGGAGCCAACATCTCCTGGCCTCCGGCCATCCCGGAATTTTGCCGGACATGCCGCCTGGAGCGCTTACCGAATGACCAGATGATGCCGGTTGTCTTCATTTTTTTAAATTCCTGAAAGTTTTGTCTATTTTTACAGACCGGTTTTTAATCAATAAAGACAAATACCATACCAAACGATGGCGAAGTTTTTGACGAACAAGGAAGAGAATTATGCACAATGGTATAATGACTTGGTTATCAAAGCAGATCTGGCAGAAAACTCGGCTGTTAGAGGCTGCATGGTAATAAAGCCTTATGGATATGCAATATGGGAACACATTCAGGCCCAGCTGGATAGGATGTTCAAGGCAACCGGGCATGTAAATGCTTATTTCCCCCTGTTCATTCCCAAGTCATTCTTCAGCCGTGAGGCATCACACGTCGAGGGCTTTGCGAAGGAATGTGCGGTTGTTACCCATTACAGGCTCAAGATGGATGAAAATGGCAAGGGAATCGTTGTGGATCCGACTGCAAAGCTCGAGGAAGAACTGATTGTAAGGCCGACATCGGAGACTATAATCTGGAATTCATATAAGAACTGGATACAATCATACCGGGATCTCCCGATCCTGATAAATCAGTGGGCCAACGTTGTAAGATGGGAAATGAGGACGCGGCTGTTCCTCAGGACTGCCGAGTTCCTGTGGCAGGAGGGTCACACGGCTCACGCGACAAAAGAAGAAGCCGTTGAGGAGACTGAAAAAATGATAGGCGTGTACTCCGATTTTGCCGAGAACTACATGGCGCTGCCTGTCATCAAAGGCTACAAGACCGAGAATGAACGGTTCGCAGGCGCTCTCGACACTTATACCATTGAGGCCCTCATGCAGGACGGGAAGGCCCTGCAGGCGGGCACAAGCCACTTCCTCGGCCAGAATTTCGCCAAAGCCTTCGATGTCCAGTTTACCGATAAATCAGGGAAGCTCGATTATGTATGGGCAACCTCCTGGGGGCTCTCCACAAGGATGATCGGGGCCCTGATAATGGCCCACTCCGATAATCACGGTCTTGTCCTTCCTCCAAAGCTGGCTCCGCTCCAGGTGGTCATTATCCCCATATTCAAGGCTGACGACCAGCTTGCAGCGATCTCCGTGAAAGCGCTTGCCTTGAAGACGGAGCTGGAGAAGGCAGGATTCTCGGTTAAATATGACGACAGGGAGAACTTTAAGCCGGGATTCAAATTTGCCGATTCCGAACTGAAGGGGGTGCCTGTCCGACTTGCCATGGGCCCGCGCGACCTGGAAAACGGCACTGTCGAAGTGGCACGCAGGGATACGCTCGAAAAAGAGACCATCCCCCTGAATGCAGTGGTCGGGCATCTTAAAAAGCTCATGGACGATATCCAGGTAAATATATTCAATAAGGCATTGAAATTCAGGCAGGAAAACACATTTTCCATCGACACCTGGAAGGATTTTCTCGAAGTGATCGATAACCAGGGCGGATTTATATTGGCACACTGGGACGGCACATCAGAAACCGAGGAGAAGATCAAGGAAGAGACCAAAGCAACCATCAGGTGTATCCCGTTTGATGCTCCCCCGGAAGAAGGTAAATGTATTTACTCAGGCAGGCCCTCCGGCAAACGTGTATTGTTTGCAAGGTCGTATTAGGATGCCGGGAATTTCCGGCACTGCTTTAACCATATAGTCCTTTGACTTCAAAAAATACACCATTAATTATTTAATTATTAAATTAGGTGCCTCATTAACCAAACAAAAATGATCATGTCGGAACTGGACGAAAAAAAACTGGCAATTGTAGGCACCCTGAGGGATAAATCCACCCTTAAGCAGAAAGTTTACGATAACACGCTGGAATGGTTCGGGATAACAAAGGATATCCTGAAGTCATTCTCCAGGGAGGTCAATACAAGTCTGGGAGGACTCGATCAGAGGATTAGGATGGAATATACCGACAGGAGCAATTTTGATGCCCAGCTGAAAGTCGCGGGCGACATTTTGCTTTTCAGCATGCATTCAAATATTTTCCAGTTCGACCGTGAGCATCCGGTCTGGAAAACGCCATATATTCAGAAGAACAAATTCAATGCCTATTCGGGGATCATAAACATCTACAACTTTCTGGCAGATTCCTTTAAATACTCAAGGCTTGATGATCTGGGTTACCTCATTGCAAGGATATTCATAAATCATGAGAACCAATATCTGGTTGAAGGCAAAAGACAAATGGGGATGCTTTTTTCCAATTACGGGAATGAAGCTCTGAGCAGGAATGCCCTTCAGGTAATTATTTCAACGGCTATTCAGTACTCTCTTGAATTCGATCTTCTGGTCCCGCCCTACGATACCGTCAAGATCGCGACAGTAGGACAGGCAGAAGCAAAAATACAGCATTCGCGTGTAATTACCGGTAAGCGTCTCGGGTTCCAGTTTAATTCTGACGATGTGCTGCTGAACCAATCGCATGAAACCTGAGACACTATTCACAAGGAAACCTTTCTTACTAAAAAATCTGTCTGTATGCCTGGCAGGAATATTGATTTGTGCAGGAGCATACTCCCAGCAGCTGCCCGGTTCCAGAGACAGGGAACAAAGAAACGATACTATCAGATGCGCCGAGACCGGCAATCTCAAAATCCCAGCCTGCACTCCGGGCCGGGTCGGCAAGGCAGGCCCTGTCCCTCCCTACAGCCTGAATGATGAAAGGGCATCCATCTTTTATGATTCTCTCAGGATCAAAGCTTCCAAAACCCTTGTTACAAAAAAGTTGTACGATTTTCTGGTCACCGGCCGCACCACTCCGTCTGAAAAACAGATTACCGGCTCGAGCGAGAAGGCCTATTCAGGGTATAAAGGGAAAAAGATCAGGAATATCAGCATAAAAAGGCTCGAGGTTTTTGGAACATCACTGCAGAGACCGGATGAATATGATCCCAATAAACTCGAAAGAATAATCAATAAAACGCATTTCAACACAAACGAGTTCATTATCAGGAAAAACCTTCTTTTCAGTGCCGGAGATTCGGTTTCTCCCCTTGTGCTGAGCGATAATGAGCGTATCCTGAGGCAGCTGCCATTCATAGACGATGCAAGGATTGTTGTTGTACCGGTCTCCGACAATGAAGTGGATATAAGGGTCCTTACCAAGGATGTCTACTCCCTCGGTGCGGGCCTCAGCCTTCATGGGATCAGGAGCGGTTCGGCATCGGTCTTCGATAAGAACATCTTCGGAATGGGTCATGAATTCAGCATTGAAGTCCCGTGGAACTCAAAATTCAGTGATTCCCCCGGCCTGGGAGTCAAATACCTGATTAACAATATAGCCAAATCGTTCATTAATCTCGGCCTTTATTATTATGACGGTCTTGGAAAGAGAACCTTCGGGATTGACCTGACCAGGAATCTTGTGAGTTCCTCGACAAAATATGCAGGCGGGATCTCAATAAGACAGATGTATACCAGCCAGAAGATCGATTCGATGTTTTTACCTGCCCCGGTAAAATACAATCTCCAGGATTACTGGCTTCTGAGGTCTTTCCTTATTGATCCTGAGTCGGTTTCCAGGATCATCATCGGGGCGCGGTACACAAACAACAATGTGTTTGATCACCCGTTCATCACTTCGGGTTCCTATCATAATCTCCAGAAATACAAAATGTTCCTTGCATCTGTCGGTTTTTCGGTCCAGAAATTCTACAAGACCAACCTTATTTACGGGTACGGGAGAACGGAGGACCTGCCTTACGGGGGAATGGTCAACATGACGGTGGGGAGGGAAAATAATGAATTCAAGTACAGGAATTATGCCGGAGCTTATCTCTCCGTCGGGGAATCGGTCAGGAGCCTTGGATACTTTTACAGTTCCGCCGGATTCTCCTCCTTTTTCAACAGAGGGAATACGGAACAGGGGATGTTCATGGTCCGGACAAGTTACATTTCAAACCTTCTGAATCTGGGCCGGCATAAGATGAGAAACTTCGTAAATGTGGATTATACCAGGGGATTCGACAGATATTCTGATGAATACCTTACATTCATTCATGAGAACGGATTCTCGGGTTTCAGTAACGATTCGGTCAGCGGAGGGCAACGGCTCACCCTAAGCCTTGAATCGGTGCTTTTCAGCCCTGTCAATCTTTACGGTTTCAGGTTTGCATTTTTCGGTTTCGCTGATGCCGGATTTCTTTTCGGTTCGAATGAAGACGTCAGGAGTAGTGACTTTTTTTCGGGAGTCGGGCTCGGGATAAGGATAAGGAATGATAACCTGGTCTTCAATACCCTTCAGATAAGGCTTGGGTTTTACCCGTATCTGCCCGTCAACTCGAGCGCAAAACTTCTGATGATATCCGGCCAGCAGCTTCTGAAACCGGTCAATTTTGAGCCCGGGCCTCCTGCAATTCTCCCCTACCGCTAAATAATACATCATGCTCCATGAATTTCTGAAATATATCAGAGAGAACCGGCTGGCGTCCAGGAAAGACAGGATTCTCCTGGCGGTGAGCGGGGGCATCGACTCCATGGTGATGGCTGATTTGTTTGTTGAAGCCGGCTTCTCCCCGGGGATCGCACACTGCAATTTCACTCTCAGGGGGAATGATGCTGACCTGGATGAAGAGCTGGTAAGACATTTTGCATCTGACCACGGGCTGCGGTTCCATTCGGTAAGATTCGATACGAAGGGATATGCATCAGCCAACAAGCTTTCGATACAGATGGCTGCAAGGGAGCTCAGGTACAACTGGTTCGGGGAACTGAGGCATGAGTTCAATTACCGTGTAACAGCAGTTGCTCATAACAAGGACGACAACGCCGAGACGATCCTGATCAACCTGGTGAGGGGAACAGGGATCACAGGGCTCACGGGCATAAAACCCTCAGGAAACGGGATAATCAGGCCCCTGCTGTTCGCCACCAGGAAGGATATTGAAGCATATTCCAAAGAAAAGGGGGTTCCCTTCAGGGAAGACAGCTCAAATGCCGAATCCAAATACATGAGGAACAAGATCAGGCACCTGGTTATACCGGTCCTGAAGGAGATCAATCCTTCGGTTGAGGAATCTATAGCGTCGACAGCATCAAGGCTCAAGGGTACGCTTGAGATCTTCGTGAATTACATCGAAAGCATAAGGAAATCATCGTCGCATACCAGGGGGGATGAAGTGATCTTTGATATCCGGAGTCTCAAGTCCCTTCCACTGACTGATTCAATGGTATTTGAACTTTTCAGGCAGTATGGCATTAACGCCACCACAGCCGGTAACCTGGGGAAAGTAATAAACGGCAGGACGGGCGGGCAGGTCATCACTCACTCCTCGAGGCTGGTCAGAAACAGGGGCGAACTCATTGTGACTCCCCTGGAACAGGGCGGACCTGGTGAATACCTGGTCGAAAATGCAGAAGGATTTTCCGGGCTCCCTTTCATCGCATCAGCCGGGCTATCTGATAATTATCAGGACCTTGATCTCAAAGGTGACAGATCGGTGGCATTCCTGGACTTTGAGAAGCTGACCTTCCCGGTCACTGTCAGGAAATGGAGAAAAGGAGATATGTTTTTCCCGTTCGGCATGAAGCATTCCAGGAAGCTGAGCGACTATTTTATCGACCGGAAGTTCTCCCTGCCTCAAAAGGAAAAGATGATGCTTATGGAATCTGAAGGAAAGCTTGTATGGATCATTGGTGAACGAATCGATGACAGGTTCAGGGTAACTCCGGCCACAGGTGTGATTCTCCGGCTCGAAAGCAAGGAATGGCCCGGCCCCGGGATCATTATTTAATCTTTCTTACCCCGTTTATACCCCTGTCGATAAGGTAAAGGTCCGCAAGGGCGATGGAGGCGGCAGCCTCAATTATCACCGGCATCCGCAGGGCGATGCAAGAATCATGGCGGCCCTGCACTTTGAGCTCGGTCATCTTTTTCCTTTCAAAATCAAATGTCTCCTGTCCTGATTTTATCGAGGAGGTCGGCTTTACTGCAACCCTGAAAACCAGATCATTTCCATTTGAAATACCCCCGTTGATCCCCCCGGCGTTGTTTGAAGCTGTCGTGCCTGCCGAATCGATAAACGGATCGTTGTGAACCGAACCTTTCATTGAGGCAGCTGCAAATCCCGCCCCGAATTCGATCCCCCTGATTGCCGGGATCGAGAAAACCAGATGGCTTATGGCAGATTCGCAGGAGTAAAAGAAAGGCTCGCCAAGAGCTTTCGGAACATTTTCTACAATGCACTCGATCAGTCCTCCTATCGAATCACCTTCAGCAACTGCTTTTTCAACCGCTTCCCCGATATCCGGGTTTCCTCCGGCCGATTTCAGTGATGCCGTTACCCGGGCAGGTTCAATAATTTTCTTTGCAATCACACCTGCAGCTACCAGCCCCCAGGTTATACGTCCTGAAAAGTGCCCGCTGCCACGCATGTCGGCATAGCCCGAGTATTTTATCCCTGCCGTGAAATCGGCATGCCCCGGCCTTGGCACGTTTCTCAGGTTGTCATAGTCTGACGAGATCTTGTCGGCGTTCCTGGTAATCAGAGTGATGGGCGCCCCGTTTGAAAAGCCGTTCAGGATGCCGCTCAGTATCTCCGGCTGATCGCCTTCCCTGCGGCTTGTGGTACCAGGCTTCCCGCTCTGCCGTCTTGCCAGATCGCCGGCAAAATCGCCGGGATCAATCCTGGTCCCTGCCGGACAGCCGTCGATCGTCACCCCGATGCCCGGGCCATGTGATTCACCGAAAATGGAAATTCTGAATAGGGTGCCGAATGAGTTCATTTCGCTTTAATTATCTGGATGCCAAACCTCCCCTGTAAAATTCAATGATCTCGTTTAAAGGGATCTTTTCGACTGTGACTTTGCCAATTCCCTGGGCAAATACAAAATACATATCGTCGCCGATCTTCTTCTTATCGTGACGCAGCAGGACACCGATCTGGCTCAGGGGTACCTCATGCCTCCTGAGAAGCTTGAACGATTTAAGAAGGTTCAGGATTCTTTCGCTTTCATCGACCGGCAGGTATCCCTTTGCAACGGAGAAACTAATTGCGAGCTCCATCCCGGAGGCGACAGCATATCCATGCCTGAACGATTTGTAAAGCTCTATTGCATGGCCGAAGGTATGGCCGAAATTCAGGATCCTCCTCAGACCTCCCTCCTTCTCGTCTTCGGAAACGACAGAAGCCTTGACACCGACAGCCATCGATATGAGCATTGCCAGAAGCTCCGCATCCCTCCGGATAATTCTTTCATGATTGTTTTCAATGATCTCGAATAGCTTCCTGTTGCCGATAATACCGGTTTTTATGAGTTCAGCAAGCCCCGAAAAGTATTCCTCTTCAGGAAGAGTCTGGAGCATGGCCGGATCGCAGATCACAAATTCCGGCTGCCTGAAGCATCCGAGCAGGTTCTTGGTCGATCCCAGGTTGACCCCGTTCTTGCCACCAGTGCTTGCATCCACCTGTGAGAGCAGAGTCGAGGAAACGTAGGCGCATCTTATCCCCCGCATGTAAATTGAAGCCAGGAAGCCTGCAATGTCACATACAACTCCCCCGCCGATACCCAGTATGAATCCTGACCTGTCGATCCCTGATTCAAGCAGGCGTTCGGCAAGGAATTCAATATCTTCAAGCTTCTTGCTTACTTCACCGGGCTTCACGACGAACACAGGAAAATCCGGAAATTTCTCCCCATAGATCCGGTTGACATTCGAATCAGTAATTATGGCAACCCCGCTCCCTGGAAGCATATTTCCTACCCCTTCCCATTTCATGCCAATCAGGATATCCGAAACAGCTCCCTCTGTTTTAACTGAAATTTTTTCCAATTCTGTATCGATTCAATCGGTTAAAGTTAAAAAATCATTCATTCATAGAAATCAAAACTGATAAAATAAAGGGTGTAAGACCTGTTGTCGACAGACTGTCGCACCTCAAAGATAAAAAGTACTACCTTAACGGAAACATAAAATGCCATGACACTCAAGGAACGATACAGACTTACTTTTGAATACTTTGAAGCTGCGATGCCGTACGCAGATACTGAGCTCAAGTATGTTGAGCCTTTCAGCCTCCTGGTCGCTGTCATTCTTTCCGCCCAGTGCACCGACAAAAGGGTCAACATGATAACACCAGCCCTGCTTGGGCGGTTTCCGGATGCCCGGGCTATGGCCATGGCAGAACCGGGTGATATTTTCCCTTATATCAGGTCGTGCACTTATCCCAACAATAAGGCAAAGAACCTGTCAGGAATGGCAAGGATGCTTGTCGAAGAATTCGGAGGCAAAGTCCCTTCCGGACTGGCGGACCTGCAGCGGCTTCCGGGCGTCGGCCGGAAAACTGCCAATGTTGTCGCTTCGGTGCTTTACAGGGAGCCTGTAATTGCTGTTGACACTCATGTTTTCAGGGTTGCAAACAGGATCGGCCTGGTCAGGAATGCAAAGACACCTTTAAGCGTTGAAAAGCAGCTTTCCGCCAATGTGCCGCCTGAGAAAATGCGGATGGCCCATCACTGGCTTATCCTCCACGGAAGGTATATTTGTAAAGCGAGGACTCCTCTTTGCGGGCAATGCGGATTAAGAAATTTCTGTCAATATTACGCCAGTCTCAGAAAAACTATACGAAAATGAGCCTTAATACGTTAACTATACTAATAACTGTGATCGCATAATTTATCAATATAAATCAACCTGCTTTGAACTTCAGTTTCTTTTCGGATATGACTGACTACAGACAAAGATACGAGGAGCTATTGGAATCTAACCGCAGGCTGAACGAAGAGCTCGGCCAGGTAAAAAAAATACTCGCAGTTGAAAAAACACCTGCAAGTGCTTCCGTATCAGATACAACGAGCCACCACAAGAGCGATCAGCGCGAGATATTCGACAGTGTAAGCAGCTATCTTGCAATGTTCAGAAAAACAGAGGATGACAAGATCGTTGTTCTCGACCTGAACACAAGGGCAGCATCCGTGGAGTCGGTATTCCGCAATGAAGTGGTGGGTCTGAACCTAATGGATTCCAGGCTCTCCCTCAGGAGCAACCTGATTGAACTGATAAATGCCGTATATAAAAACGGCACCGTTACCAGGATGGCCGTGTCGTCCAGGAATGACGACTCTGAAGGACATTACATCGGATTCATTCTACCGGCCAACACCGTCCTGGTGACCTGGGAGCCCGGATCGCTCCAGAAAAGCAGGGATGACCTTTCCCGGCAGAACGTGATCTTCAGCAACTTTGCGGATCTTCTCCCCGAGATGATCTACGAGGTTGACCTGACCGGCAGGATCCTTTATGCAAACAACCAGGCCATCAGTTTCTTCGGATATAAGAAGGAGGATATAATCCAGGGCATTTACATTTCTGAGATGTTCCCGGACAACTACGCTGTTATGATTCAGAACCTGAATCAATTACAGTCACCAGGACAGATATCGAGCAACGAATACACCGGAAGGAAAAAGGACGGATCATTTGTTCCGATCATGACCCATTCCTTTGGCATATTCCATCAGAACCGTATAATAGGGTACCGCGGTGTTGTGACCGATCTGAGCAAGCGCAAGGAATATGAGGAACACATCAACCGCGAAAAGGCTTTCCTCGAGCACCTGATCGACTCAATACCGGAGGCTGTGGCGATCATCAACGGGGAGGGTAAAGTGACCATTATCAACAAGGAATTCACCAACCTGTTTGGATACACTTCCGATGAGGCCCACGACATGCTTGTGGACGATCTTATCGTTCCCGAAGAGATGAAACAGGAATCAATAACAATCGATCTTCTCGCCAGGGAACGTCACAAGGTGATAAAACAGACGATCAGGAAGGACAAGAACGGAAACAGGATCCAGGTCAGCCTGATAGCCACCAATATCGAGATCAACAGGGAGAATGTCGCCTACCTGGGAATCTACAGGGATGTTTCTTTTGAAAGGAAGAGCCAGCTTATCCAGGAAATACTTTACAACATTTCCACCGCTGCCCTTAACCAGCTTGAAATAAAGGACATTTATCCTACGATTGTTCATGAGCTCAGCAAGATATGGGATACCAACAACTTCTTTATCGCCCTTTACGACAAGAAAAATGATACCCTGTCCCTGCCTTTCTTCGCCGATGAGAAAGATAACTTCGACATTCTTCCTGCACGAAAGACAATTACCAAGTGGGTGATCACCCTGAAAAAGTCGGTGCTGCTCAAGGTGAACGACCTTAAGGACCTCGAGAACTCCGGCGACATCGATCTTGTCGGGGCCCCGTGCAAGGTTTGGATGGGCGTGCCCCTTAAGGCTGACAAGGAGATCATTGGTGTAATGGCCCTCCAGGATTATCATAATGAGAACAAGTTCTCACAGGAAGATGTCAACGTCCTGGAATTCATTGCCAACCAGATAGCTATCGCAATACAGAGGAGGACAATGCTCGATAATGTGATTGCGGCAAGCAGGAAAGCGGAAGAGGCCGCCGAATCGAAGCAGCAGTTCATGTCGACGATGAGCCATGAGATAAGGACTCCACTGAACGAAGTGATCGGGATCACCAATCTGCTGCTGCAGGGGAACCCTCGTGAAGACCAGATGGATTTTATCAAGACCCTCAGATTCTCAGGCAATCATCTTCTGACACTTGTCAACGATGTCCTCGATTATAATAAAATGGAATCCGGGAAGATAGTTTTTGAACAGGCAATTTTCAACCTGAGCGATTTCCTTAAAGATATAATGAGGTCATACTCCTTCAGGTCCAAATCCAAAAGCATCGATTTTGATATCATTAGGGAAAATGAGCTTCCGGATGAAGTGATCGGAGATTCGATAAGGCTGAACCAGATATTGTCGAACCTGCTGTCGAATGCCCTGAAATTTACCGAATCTGGTAGTATCTATGTTATTCTCAAAACTCTTGAGCGGACCGACAAAAACATCAATATAGAATTCAAGGTAAAAGATACAGGTCTCGGAATTCCGAAAGACAAGCATATTGTCATTTTCGAAAGCTTCACCCAGGCTTCAGCGGATACTACCAGGCATTACGGAGGAACAGGACTCGGACTGGCAATCTGCAAGAAGCTGGTGGAACTTCAGGGGGGAGAGATCGGGGTTGACAGCGAGCCTGGAAAAGGTTCCACCTTCAGATTTGTCCTTTCATTCGGTGTTCCTGGCAAGGGAGAAAAGGCGCTTCCCAGCGAAACCTCAGAATCCTATGTCGGCCTTGAAGGGAAAAGGATCCTGATGGCTGAAGATAACAAGATCAATTTCTTCGTCGCAAACAAGTTCTTGTCCGGCTGGGGCGTCATCGTGACCCATGCCGAAAATGGCAAGATCGCCCTGGACCTTCTCGAAAAGGACGAATTTGACCTGGTGATAATGGACCTCCACATGCCCGTCATGGACGGCATTGAAGCCACGACGATCCTGAGGAGATCGGAAAACCCAAGGATCAGCGGAATGCCGGTGATTGCTCTCACGGCAGCCATCATGTCGGAAAGCCATGACAAAATAGAAAACCTAAGCATAAACGATTATGTGCTGAAACCTTTCAAACCCAGGGATCTTTTCGAAAAGATATTGAGGAATGTAAGGTAAGGGATCTATTTAATGCAATTCCTGCTGATATAATCCGTAGCCTTCCTGTTGCCAAGGCTGAAAGCCATCCTGAAATCATGGCACGCATCTTCGGCTTTGCCTGCATTCAGAAGTGAAATTCCCTTGTTGAGCCATACCTCCGGATTGGAAGGCTGAAGATCGAGAGACATGCTGTAATCCTTTATGGCAAGCTCCCATGACCGGGAAACAAAGTAAGCGTTTGCCCTGTCGATGTAGCATCCCGGATCGTTCGGATGGAGCCTGAGATTGTCCGAGAAATATTCGAGGGCCTTTATGTTGTCACCGCCGGCCGATGCAACCTTCCCGGCAAAGCTGAGAGCTTTTTTATCGCCAGGGTAAAAAGAAAGATACTTTGTTACATCCGAATCGGCTTTATCATTTTCCCCTGTCTTCCTGAAACATTCGGCTCTCGACAGATAGAATGCTGCGTCGGGGACGCCAAGCTCAATCAGCCTGGAATATGTGGCCGACGCTCCTGCATGATTACCGGCAGCTGCCTGTGCCCTAGCGAACAGGCGGAGATATTTCTCATCCGATGGTTCCTCCTGCAGTAAACCGCTGAGAGCCCTGACGGATTCCGTAAATTTTCCCTCGGAAAAAGAGATCAGTGCGCCGGCATAAACATTTCCGTCACTCTCCGAATAGGAAGCCGACAGGTCATTCAGGGTGCCCTTCGCATCTGCCAGGCTTCCTGTTTCAAGATCATATTCAATTTCCGCCAGTGCCTTTTCATAATTGTTATACCAGTCCTTTTTCCAAAACTGTCGCCACTCCGGAGTGTTTTCAACGGTGCTGAATGCAGGATCGAGCATGACTTCCTTTTCACTCCTTTTAAAAGATGATTGCAGGCATAATTCCAGATGGTAAACCGATGTTGATGCATTGCCCCTGATTGCGTAAATGCGGGCCAGGCCGAATTCACCGGAACCCGGGGTGATTGTATTTGCAGAGTTCAGATCGCTGATCGCCCTGGTATAATCTCCGCTTTGAATGAAGGCTTCCGCCCTCTCGGTCAACAGCCTGTAATCACCTGATTTACCGGCGGCTTCCGTAAGGACCCTTGCTGCCTCCTGCGGCTTCCCTGCTTCCATCAGCGCCCTGCCTTTCATAATATAATCTGCTGACGGTTGTGCGACAAGCAGGCGGGCATTTATAATGAGCAAAATAAGAATTAACGGTTTTTTCATCTTCTTTCCTTTCACTGGTTCCTTAAAGCTGCTGCCTGTTTGATGCCCCCTCTTCAGTAATCACATGAACGAACCCCGCCAGGTGGAACTGCTGAACGCCCGAGAGTTTTCTTTCAAAAACTTCACACTGGTAGAAATAAACGCCGGGAGATACGATCTTGCCTTTGTAATACCCGTCCCAGTTGATTTTAGGCTCTTCGGTCTGGAATATAAGGACGCCGTAGCGGTTAAACAGTTTAAAATTGATCTTTTCAATCAGCCCCGAAGTCTTGGCAACGAGCCGGTCGTTAATGCCGTCACCGTTAGGGGTAAAGACATTCGGTATTTCAAAGTAGCTGCACACATCGCCTGTGCAGACCACGTCCGATTTACGGCTCTCATTGCCAGCATTGTCAAATGCTGTCACAGCATAGCAGCCTGAAATCAACTGACCCGGCTCATGCCTGTAAGTGAATGTGTTCCTGTCGTTTATCGTGGCGACCAGCGTTGTGTCCCCAAGACCCTTGTAATAGACCTCGTAGCCGGCAACATCGGCGAAGCAAACCGGGTCGTTTATACTCCACGAAATGGTATTGTACAGGCTGTCGCACTGGCTTGTCACGGTTATTAGAGGTGGACACGGTGCTTCATTGTCAATTGGAGTCACACAGGTTGATTCCGAAAAATTCTGAAGGTTGACCGGCATCCCAATACCCGGATAACTTCCCGTCGATCTGGCGTAGTAGCAATACTCGGTTCCATTGACGAGTCCTTCATCAACATAGCTGAGCTGGTTTGTCGTGCCGATGGAATCGTAGCGTGATGTCGATGTGTTAAGTCGGAAAATATCATACCGTGAGTTAATCCACGGTACGTTCCGGGATATGACAAACCTGACCTTCCTGTCGCCGGGGGAGGCGGTTAAATAGAGTGACGATGCATATGCCGGTTCGCCGATCAGGAACCTGTTTCCGGTGGCATTGTTGTAAAGCTCAATTTTATAGTTGTACCCCGTCGTCTGCGTATTTATCAGAGTGTCAACATATACGGTATCATTAAGATTGACTGTCTGGATCCTCTTTATCTCCTGGTACGAAGTTCCCGCAATCCCAGCGGCCCTGGATATGATATATTCGTACGGGCCGTTGGCCGGGATTGTGTCGAGCCTTTCGGGTTTTCTCCAGCTCATATAGATCGATCCTGTTGTCTGGGAGGTGGTCCTGACTGTCACGTGTGTGATGAGCGGGAGACCGGATACAAGCGACGACAGGATCTCGTTCGATGTTTTGCTTTCGGTCCCGTTGGCGAAGAGCGCAACGATCCTGTAAGCGTACTCCTTTCCGTAATCGAGCCCCTCCCCGGTGTTTGTGTCTGTAAACGAAGTTGTGCCGCTCCCGTCGGCATACCCCACTTTGACGAATCCGGACGAAGATGGGACCCCGGATGTGCAGGAGTCCACCTTCAGGGACGAGACCCCTTCCCTCCGGTAAATATTGAACCCGGAAATCACATTGGTTCCGTAGCTGCTCCAGCTGAGCCTGATAAATTTCCCGGCCGGTACTCCCCCGATGAGGTGCGGTGGCGGTCCCAGCACTTTGATCTTCATGAGGTCGATATCCGAGAGCTTAAGTTCACCGCTGTAGTCATCGGATTTAATGACAACATCATAGGGCTGGCTCCTCACGGCTTCATAGCATGGGACCCAGTGCAACTTCGCAGAAGCAAACCCGGCTACCGAATCCAGTTTAGTAAATGTCGCCAGGCATGCGGCAAGCGAAAAGATCCCGGAAGCCGCATGCAATCCGATCCCGTCATTATCCGGATCTGTTGAAGTAACATCATAATCAACCACATCCCCTACCTGGACGCACATATCGCGGAGGGGACCGTTAACCGGGGGCTTGTTTTTCGTATCGAAGACCTCGATCTGCATGTCCCTTTCAACGACGCTTATCTTCCTGCCGTACCGCCATTCGATGATGTTCATTGCCACGTTGTACTTGCCGGTGTCCCTCGGCGTGTCCCAGATCAGGTCACCGGTGACAGCGTCGACCTTTATGGAATTAGTTGCCGGCGGAAGTGTATAGTTTGCAATCGGCTTGCCATCCTCCCTGGTGCAGACCGTCATTTCATATGAAAGGCTGTCACCGTCAGGGTCAAATGCTCCGGGATTATGAATGAATACATACCCCCTTGCCGCCTTGTCATAAGGCGGATTCAGGAGCACCGGAGTGCTGTTCCTTCCAATGGCAGGATTCACTATCAAGGTTGTGGAGATCGAGAAAATGACATTCACTGAATTGGGAATGTTCAATATATATTGATTCCTGTTGGGATCCTGCATGAGGATCTTATAGACGCCGGGGCCGGGATAGGTGTGTGTTACTTTATAAATGTTCTTCTTGTAAAAATTGGGAAGGATCTCGCCAAAACGGTTCGGTCCATTTATCCTTTGGGCCACTGAAGACGTGTTATCGCCCCATTGTACAGTAAGCTCCGGCCTGTCGGCATAGCTCTGGGTATATGTAAAAGTCTGGATCGTGATTTCATAGGTGAGATCCGAAATCTGTACATAGGTTATTTCCCCTGCCCTGTTATGAGTTGCACTGGCCTTAAGAAAGCAGGCTGAGAAAAATGCAACCGTCAACAATCTCCTTAAAACTGAATTCTTCACTTTTTCCTCTCCTCCCGGCGTTTGGTTAGTTAATTAAAGTTACAACCGGATCTTTGATCCCGCAGACCGGTTGCGGATGACAATGCAACATCCTCCCGGCTGGACAGTGGAAGATCGATCGGGCAGTTTTTCATCCATGAAGAAATATACGAGGTTTTATTCATCTGCAGCTGGTGTTTTGGCATTAATAAACCCTCAAAAATCAGACCAAGACCCTGACGTCAGTCTACAATATCAACCCTGTCCTTGAGATACTCGACCGAACCTACCTCAATAAATGAAAACCCTGAACCCCCGGAAAAGTTCCCGGCCAGGACAACAATAAGGTCCTCATTTTTAAGATCGTGCTTTGCAGTCAGGTCCTTCAGGGCAATATGAATAAAATCATCGACCGACTTTTTCCTCTCCTGGTAACTGGCGTACACACCATATGAAAGTGCAAGCTCCCTCATGGTCCTCGTCGAATAACACTGGGCGAGTATAAGCTTGTACCCGCGGTAGGCGGCCATATCCCTGATGGTCTTTCCTCCCGTGGTATCGGCAATTATGACCTTTGAGTCGAGCCTTACCGCAGTCTTTACCGCGACTTTTGCCAGGTAGGCTGAAACCTCCCCTACATTTCCCTGTGAAGGAAGGTCGAGGAACCTGTCCTTATTTCCCTCCACCTCCAGGGCAACCCTTGTCATGGTCCTGACGGCCTCTACCGGGTATTTACCGGTGGCTGTCTCACCACTGAGCATCGTGGCATCGGTCTGAGAGTAAATGGCATTAGCAATGTCACTCACTTCGGCCCTTGTCGGCCTTGGATTCTCGATCATCGAATGAAGCATCTGAGTGGCGACAATCACCGTTTTGCGGGCATTAATGCATTTCGAGATTATCATCCGCTGAATTCCCGGGACCTTTTCATACGGGATCTCGATTGCCAGGTCTCCCCTTGCCACCATTACCCCGTAAACATTTTCGATGACCTCATCGATGTTATTCACTCCCTCCTCATTCTCGATCTTGGCAATGATTTTGATGCTGCCGTTCAGGTCATCAAGTGCCTTCCGGACATCAGCCACATCCTGCGCTGATCTCACGAACGAATGGGCAATAAAATCAACCTGGTTCTCAACAGCCATCTTTATGAAATCCCTGTCCTTTTCAGTGAGCGACGGAAGCCAGATCCTGACTCCCGGCACATTCACGCTTTTTCTTGATCCAAGGACGCCGTCATTTTCCACGAGACATTCAAGCATGTTGTCAACCCTGCCTGCGGCCCTAAGCTCAATTTCGCCATCGTCAATGAGGATGGCTGACCCTTCGGGAATATCCTCCGCGAATGATTTGTAAGTGACATTTATGACCCGGCTCGTGCTTTTAGAGGAAGGATCTGCCGCTATAAGGATCTTTGACCCTTTTTTCAGGATTATCGGGGAATCACAAACAGTGGTCCTTATCTCCGGGCCCTTCGTGTCGATCAGGATTGCAATCTGATCTGAGACCGACCGAACATTCCTGATGATCCTAATTGCGGAATCAATATCAAGATGTGCAGAATTGATCCTTACGACATCCATCCCCTCTTCATACAGCTGCCTGATGAAGTCAGGATCACATCTTTTGTCGGAGATCGTCGCAACAATCTTTGTCCGTTTCCTGACCGGCCCCTTCATTTCCCGTTCTTTTTGATTTCTATGAGAGCCTCGATTGCCAGCCGGTAGCTGTCGAGCCCGAATCCTGAGATCGATCCGGCGCAGAACTTTCCAATCAGGCTGTTATGGCGGAATTCCTCGCGCGACAGAATATTGGTGATATGCACCTCAACCACCGGGCAACTGATGGATGTTATGGCATCGGCTATCGGCACAGAGGTGTGGGTATATCCTCCGGCATTGAGGATGATACCGTCGAAGTCAAATCCGGTCTCATGCATCTTGTTTATGATTTCACCCTCAACATTCGACTGGAAATAACTTATTTCGATCTTCGGAAATCTTTCCCTGATAAGCTTAAGGTACTCTTCAAATGACCGGGCGCCATATTTCTCAGGTTCCCTCTTACCGAGCAGGTTCAGGTTGGGGCCGTTTATTATCTGTATTTTCATAGTCCGGGTCTGGCTGTCTCAATTATCCGATAAAAATAGACAAAAAATAGCAACCCTCAAATGCACCAGTCCCTTACTTTGTATTACCTTGTACCCGTTTGATAAACGATCCGAACCCGACAACGCAATGAGCCTTTCCTGGAAACAGGCACTTAGAGACTTTACCACCTACCTGAGGCTTGAAAAATCACTCTCAATCAACAGTATTGAGGCGTATACCGATGATGTCCAAAAGCTTGAGCTCTTCCTTGAAGGGAAGGGAATGGCGGATCCCGGCAAAACAACCTTCAGTGACCTGAAAGAATTCATCATCTGGTTCGGGAGTGAAAATGACAATGCAAGGACCCAGGCAAGGGTGATATCAGGAATAAAGGCGTTCTTCAGGTTTCTCCTTATCGAAGGTGAGATTTCCGAAAACCCCTCCTCCCTTATCGAATCCCCGAAGATCGGTCTAAAGCTTCCGGAGGTTCTGTCGCTGGAAGAGATCGACAGAATCGTGGGCATAATCGATCTCAGCAGGCCCGATGGCCATCGGAACAAGGCTATAATAGAAACCCTCTACGGCTGTGGACTGAGGGTCTCGGAACTCGTCGGGCTAAGGCTCACCGACATAAACCGGACCGACTTTTATGTAAGCGTTACCGGCAAAGGGAACAAGCAGCGGCTGGTACCTGTGGGACGAAAGACCCTGAAAGAGATCGATCTTTACATGATTGACAGGAAGCGGCTTCCCGTCATCCATGATGAGAACATCGTATTTCTAAACAGGAGAGGGAGGAAGCTGTCCCGGGCAATGGTCTTTACGATAGTCAAGGACCTTGCAGGCAGGGCGGGCATCAGGAAGAAGATAAGCCCGCATACCTTCCGGCATTCGTTTGCCACGCATATGGTAGAGGCAGGGGCCGACCTGAGGGCGGTCCAGGAAATGCTCGGGCACGAGTCGATCCTCACCACCGAGATATATACCCATATCGACAGGGGTTATTTGCGGGATACTCTCATTATGTTCCATCCCCGGTCGTAAGTCATCTTTTGGTTTCTGAAATTCAATTTAATGTATTAGATTTGCACCTTATTTTGAAAAACCCAATTAAAGTTTATTTCAAATTCATAAAAGTATGTCAACAGTAAAAAGAGTTTATTCCTTCGGCAGGAAAACTGCAGAGGGTAAGGCTGATATGAAGAACCTTCTTGGAGGCAAAGGTGCCAACCTTGCAGAAATGTGTCTTCTCGGATTACCTGTGCCTGCGGGCTTTACCATTACTACTGATGCCTGTAATGAGTATTATCAGAACAACTGCACTCTTCCCGAAGGACTTATGCCTGAAGTCTGGAAGGCAATGAAGCTGACCGAAGAAACCATGGGAATGAAATACGGAGATCCTCAGAACACGCTGCTGGTATCCTGCAGGTCAGGCGCCCGCAAGTCGATGCCCGGAATGATGGATACCGTGCTGAACATCGGTCTCTGTACCGAGACCATTCCTGGATTCCTGAAAAAGACAAACAACCCGCGCTTCGTTTGGGACTCATACCGTCGTCTAATCATGATGTACGCCGATGTGGTGATGGAAAAGGCAGAAGGGATTGATCTGGGTGAAGGCAAGGGAATACGCAAGCAGCTTGACGAAATGCTCGATTCATTCAAAACCGGGAAAGGATACAAATCTGATACTGAGATCACAGCCGATGAACTGAAATTCCTCGCTGAAGAATTCAAGAAGAAAGTTAAAGAGGTTCTGGGAAAACCATTCCCCGATGATGCGAAGGAACAGCTCGAAGGAAGTATCAAGGCTGTTTTCAAAAGCTGGAACGGGAAGAAGGCAGTATCGTACCGCCGCATCGAGGGTATTCCTGATGACTGGGGAACAGCTGTGAACGTCCAGGCGATGGTGTTCGGCAATATGGGCGATACCTCGGCTACCGGCGTGGCGTTTACGCGTAACCCTGCCACCGGCGAAAACCTCTTCTACGGGGAATGGCTGGTAAATGCACAGGGAGAGGACGTAGTTGCCGGTATCCGCACACCCAGCCCGCTCAACAACGAAACAAAGAATGAGCAGAACCAGCATCTCAAGAGCATGGAAGAAGCTATGTCCAAGACCTACAAGGAACTCATCGAGATCCGCGAGATCCTCGAGAAGTCGTTCAAGGACATGCTTGATATAGAATTCACGATCCAGGAAGGCAAGCTATATATGCTGCAGTGCCGCGTCGGAAAAAGGACCGGGACTGCCGCTCTCAACATGGCAATGGATATGCTCCAGGAGGGATTGATAGCAGAGAAGACAGTTGTCACCAGGGTCGACCCTGCCCAGCTTGATGAACTGCTTCACCCGATCTGCAACCCGGATGCCGAAAAGAAAGTAAACCCGGTTGTCAAAGGTCTGCCGGCCGGGCCGGGAGCCGCTGTCGGTAAAATGGTATTTACCGCCGAGGATGCAGTTGCATGGAACCGCAAGGGAGAAAAAGTAATTCTTGTCCGTGAGGAGACCAATCCGGAGGACGTTGAGGGGATGCGCGCAGCTGTCGGTATCCTTACCGCCCGCGGAGGCATGACTTCACATGCTGCTCTCGTGGCACGCGGCTGGGGTAAATGCTGTATCGTCGGTGCCGGCGGGCTTCATGTCGATTCTGCCAGCAAGGTTGCCAAAATTCCCGGAACCAATGTGGTTCTCAAAGAAGGTGATGTTATTACCCTCAACGGGACCCGCGGAAATGTATATCTCGGAGCACTCGCTCTCATGGATGCTTCAGAGAACCCCCGCTTCCAGTCGTTCATGAAGATCGTTGACAAATACCGGACAATGGGCGTCAGGACCAATGCCGACACAGCTGCTGATGCAAAGGTGGCACGTGATTTCGGCGCAGAAGGGATCGGCCTCTTCCGCACAGAGCATATGTTCTACGGAAAAGGATCAGAACAGCCCTTGTTCCTCCTCCGCAAAATGATCCTGAGCGCAAACGAAGCCGAACGCAGGAAAGCGCTCGGAGAACTCTTCCAGTTTGTCAAAAAGGATATGAAAGCCACTCTAGAAGCCATGGATGAGCTGCCTGTAACTTTCAGGCTCCTCGACCCGCCGCTTCATGAGTTCGTTCCGCAGGGAGCAGAAAAGCAGGCCGAGCTTGCAAAAGCCCTCGGGATCGAGACATCAGAAGTTGCAAAACGCGGTGAAGCGCTGCACGAAAGCAACCCGATGATGGGCCATCGCGGTGTCCGCCTCGGGATCACCTATCCGGAGATCACCGAGATGCAGGTGGAGGCACTGTTCGAAGCAACAGCTGAACTCCAGAAAGCCGGCAAGACCCCGAAACCCGAACTGATGGTCCCGGTTACCTGCGATGTATCAGAACTCGATGTTACCAAGAAAATAGTTGACAGGCTTTATGACGAGGTCTGCAAGAAGACCGGTGTCGGCAAGCTCGATTACTTCAAATACGGCACGATGATCGAGATCCCGCGTGCGACCCTCCTTTCAGACAGGATGGCAAAAACAGCCGAATTCTTCTCATTCGGGACCAACGACCTTACCCAGATGACATTCGGGTTCAGCCGTGACGATATCGGAGGTTTCCTGCACGACTATCTCGACAAGAAGATGTTATCTGCCGACCCGTTCCAGACCATCGATCAGGACGGCGTTGGACAGCTTATCAAAATGTCGGTCGAAAAAGGCCGTGCCACTAGGCCAGACCTTAAGGTAGGGATTTGCGGTGAACAGGGCGGAGATCCGGCTTCAGTGGAATTCTGCTTCAAGACCGGGCTTACCTATGTAAGCTGCTCCCCGTTCAGGGTGCCGATCGCAAGGCTTGCTGCAGCACAGGCAGCTGTCAAGTTCGGAAAATAAAAACCAGGTTTTCGGATAATGAATAAGGGCATCTCCCGTGATGCCCTTTTCTTTTCATCCTGCCCCTGTTAACATGCCGGCGACCCTGACACTATTATGACCGCGACCGGCGAACTTACCCTGCCGGCAAGACTTAATTTTTACGATCCTTATTAAGGCAACTGACTTTAATTGATAACTTTGATAAATTGATTTACCGGCCAACACCTTAGTATTATGGTTACTGAGACCGATCTTAAAACCTACGGGATTGAAAGTCCCGCTGAAATAATCTATAACCCCTCATATAACCAGCTTTTTGCTGAAGAGACAAAACTCGGGCTCGACGGTCCGGAAAAAGGTGTCATAACGCGAACCGGGGCAATAGCTGTCGATACCGGGATCTTTACCGGACGATCACCAAATGATAAGTATGTGGTGCTCGACGATAAGACCAAAGAGAGTGTATGGTGGAGATCCGAAAAGGTAAGGATATCCGACAACAAACCCATTGCAGCCGGTATCTGGGAGCACTGCAGGAATATTGCTGCCCGTCAGCTTTCCGGAAAGAGACTCTTTGTCGTGGATTGCTACTGCGGGGCAAACAGGAACTCGCGCCTGGCCGTCAGGTTCGTGCTTGAGGTCGCATGGCAGGCACATTTTGTCAGAAATATGTTCATCAGGCCTGAGGAGGAAGAGCTGAATGACTTCAAGCCTGATTTCGTGGTTCTCAACGCCGCCAAGGCAAAGAACCCGGACTGGAAGAAGCAGGGCCTCAATTCGGAGAACTTCATAATGTTCAACCTGACCTCGGGAATGGCAGTCATAGGCGGGACCTGGTACGGCGGAGAGATGAAGAAGGGCATCTTCTCGATAATGAATTATTACCTTCCGCGCAACGGTATCGCCTCGATGCACTGCTCCGCCAACGTAGGGAAAGGAGGGGATGTTGCCCTGTTCTTCGGGCTGTCGGGGACTGGGAAAACAACACTGTCGACCGATTCGGAAAGAGCCCTGATCGGAGATGATGAGCATGGATGGGACGACGACGGGGTGTTCAATCTCGAGGGAGGATGCTATGCAAAATGCATCCGCCTCAGCAGCAGCAGCGAGCCTGACATCTATAACGCAATAAGGCGCGACGCGCTGCTCGAGAATGTGGTGGTGCTCTCGGACGGCTCTGTCGATTTCAACAACGATTCCAAGACCGAGAACACAAGGGTTTCGTATCCTATCTATCATATAAACAATATCGTAAAGCCGGTATCGAGGGCCGGACATGCCGGGAAGGTGATCTTCCTGACCTGCGATACTTTTGGTGTTCTGCCGCCGGTCAGTCGCCTTACGGAAGGCCAGACAAGGTACTACTTCCTTACAGGCTACACTGCAAAGGTTGCCGGAACCGAAAGGGGCATAGTCGAGCCGGTGCCGTCATTCTCCACCTGCTTCGGTGCGGCTTTCCTCATGCTCGATCCCATAGTCTATGCCAACGAGCTGATCAGGAAGATGAAGCTTCATCATTCCGAAGCCTGGCTCGTGAATACGGGATGGTCGGGAGGCCCTTACAATTCCGGCAGCCGGATCGATCTTGCAGTCACCCGCAGGATCATAAACGCCATCCTGGGCAACAGCATCGGCAAGGGTGAATTCAGTAACCTGCCGGTCTTCAACCTGGCCATCCCGGGAAAAATTGACGGCGTCGACAGCCGGATCCTCGATCCTACGACGTCGTGGAGCTCTCCCGTCAGATGGCGCATAGCAGCGACTGACCTTGCCCTGAAGTTCATAAACAACTTCAGCAAGTTCAGCGCCAGTGAGGAAACCCTCCAGCTAAACGAATTCGGACCAAGGATTTAAAAACATGATTCACTGAAATGCTGCCATACCTGATCACTTTTCTGCTTGCCTACCTGCTTGGTTCCCTCGCAACTGCGGTGTGGGCCGGAAAGCTCTTCCACAATGTTGATGTAAGGGAGCACGGCAGCGGGAATGCCGGCGCAACAAATGTCATACGCGTCCTGGGCTGGGGTACGGGAATACCTGTCCTGCTGCTCGACATTCTCAAAGGTTGGGTTGCCGCAATGCTGCCTCACTTCTTCAGCCTTGCTGATCCGGGGTCGGCCTATCTTGTTAACCTGCAGATAATTTGCGGGATCTTCGCCATAGTCGGACATATTTTTCCGGTCTTTGCAGGATTCAGGGGAGGGAAAGGAGTTGCGACCATTTTCGGTGTCCTGCTGGCAATCCACCTGTACCTGACCCTTTCCTGTACCGGGGTGTTCCTCCTGGTATTACTGCTATCAGGCTACGTCTCGCTCTCATCGATCTGCGCCGGGATTGCTTTCCCCCTGTTCCTTCTGTTCGTATTTGACACACCCTCGATACTTTTAAGGGTGTTCTCGGTAGCCGTCATGATCGCCATAATCATCACCCACCGGAAGAATATCCTCAGGCTCCTGAAGGGAGAAGAATCGAAGCTCTTCAGGAAAAAGGACCGAAAAAGTCCTGATTAGTTACTCTGTGCAACCCGGTGTCTGCCCTGCCTACCGGCAGGCAGGTCCGTGCTCTCTGTGTAACTCACAATTTTTCCAGGAACTCAATCCTCTTTTCTATCGGCGGATGAGTCGCGAAAAGGGTTGCAAAAGAAAGTCCTTTCTTTTCTTCTTCAACCTGCGGGTTCTCGATGAACATCTGGGCAATATCCTTCCGTTTCACAGCCTCGATCAAAGGATCGGCCTTAACCTTCCTGAGGGCTGATGCGAGTGCCAGCGGCCTCCTTGTCAGCTCGGCTGATCCGGCGTCGGCAAGGTATTCGCGATTCCTTGACAGCGCAAACCTGAAGAGCGTGGCGAGAAGGTATCCGAGCAGTGCCAGGAGAAGAGCAATAAGTATTCCTGCGCCTTCCTTCTTCCCTCTTCCTATCCTGCCGAACCTCAGCGACCTGAAGAGCATTTCGGCCAGGAATGCAAAAATGCCGACGAACACTATCGAGACTATGAGAAGCTTCACATCCCTGTTGCGGATGTGTGTCAGTTCGTGGGCAATGACCGCTTCCAGCTCGTCATCCTCAAGCTTGCTGATGATCCCTCTTGAAAGCGAGATCGCATAGGTGCTGGTGTTGATTCCGCTGGCAAATGCATTGAGCGAATCATCCTCAATGATGTTTACCTGCGGCATTTTCATACCGGTCGAAATGCAGAGGTTCTCGACAAGGTTGTATACTCTCTTGTTGTCTTTTCTTTCCAGCGGCCGCGAGCCCGTTGCCGCCTTTATCATGGCGGAATGTGAAAACCATGCAACCGTGAACCAGATTACTACCCCGATGGTGATCCAGGGAACGGTTAGGAGGAAGGAATGGTTCACATCAACTGGAGGAACGCCTTCTTCTGGTTTTACGGTTATTGAGAGGATGAAGAAAAACAGCCAGGCAAGCCCGTAAAACACTACGGGGAACATCAGCAAAAGGAGGACCGAGTTTGCATTGTTCCTTCTTATCTGGCTCTGAAGGCCGAAATACTTCATCTGCTAGAACTTGACCTGCGGGGGTTCTTCGACTGCCGCTCTTTGCTCACCCAGCTCGAACAAAGGCTCGCGTTTGAAATTGAAAAGTGTCGCAATTATATTCGAAGGGAAGACTTCCGTTGCCACGTTGAGCTCCTTCGTCGCCGAATTGAAGAACCTGCGCGCTGCAGCAATCTTGTTTTCAATATCAGCGATCTCCGTCTGAAGCTCCATGAAATTCTGGCTGGCTTTGAGATCTGGATAAGCTTCAACCGAAACCCTGAGCCCCTCAAGGGCAGCAGAAAGTTTGGTCTCCGCAGCAATCTTCTCGTTGATTCCGGAAGCTTTCATAGCATTTGTACGGGCTTCCGTCACTGCTGTTAGCACTCCGCGTTCGTGCCCCATGTACCCCTTGACCGCCTCAACAAGCTGGGGGATCATATCATGCCTCTGTTTCAGCTGAACATCGACATCGGCAAATGCCTGTTCACGGTTGTTCCTTAACCTGACGAGCCTGTTGTAGAGAGAAATGATCATCAGGATGAAAATGACTATTACTGCGAGGATAACAAGTAGTGTTCCCATATTGCCGGTATTATTAAATTAGTAAATATTGCCACCAATTGCCATGAGAAATTAAAGATAGAAAATTTTGTTATATTTAGCGCAGGATGTCTTACTATTTGTCAGATTTCCAATTTAACCCAAACCCAAAAACTTTTAATATGGAAAAGAGTTTAAAAGGAACAAAGACCGAAAAGAATCTGCTGAAAGCATTTGCCGGCGAATCACAGGCAAAAAACAGGTATGAGTTTGCCGCCAAAGTGGCAAAGGAAGAAGGATATGAACAGATTTCTGCAATTTTCCTCGAAACGGCATTGCAGGAACAGAGACATGCAAAGAGATTCTTCAGCTTCCTTGAAGGCGGAATGCTCGAGATCACAGCCGCCTACCCGGCCGGCAAGACGATGACAACAAAAGACAACCTCGGTAAAGCAGCCGATGGTGAACATGAAGAATGGAGTGAACTTTACCCGGCATTCGCCCAGACAGCCGAGGAAGAGGGGTTCAGGGAGGTCGCGGCTGCATTCAAGGCAGTGTCGGTTGCTGAAAAGGGACATGAGGAGAGGTACAGGAAGCTTCTTGAGAATGTCATGAAGGAGAAGGTGTTTGAGCGTGAGGGAAAAGTCTTCTGGTATTGCCGTAATTGCGGGTATATCCATTTCGGGACAAAACCTCTTAAGAACTGCCCGGCGTGCCTTCATCCAATAAGCTATTTCGAACTCAAGGCTGAAAACTATTGAGAGAATGATCAACGGCATTGAAATGCTGGATCTCATCCTGAGGCGCCAGAGTGACAGAAAATACAATGACAGGCCTATCGAAACGGAGAAGCTTGAAAGGATCCTTGAAGCAGGCCGGATAGCGCCTTCGGCCTGCAATGGCCAGCCATGGAAGTTCGTGGCTGTGACGGACAGGAAACTGATTGCTGATATAGCTGATGCCGCAACTGAAAAACTGTCGGGAATGAATAAGTTTTCATCTCAGGCATCCGTCATAATTGCCATTGTGAGAGAAAAATCAAATCTTTCATCCCGCGTCGGCGGTGCAGTGAAGCGGAAGGATTATTCCTATTACGATATCGGGATGGCCATTGAAAACATTTGCCTTCAGGCAGCTGCTGAAGGAATAGGTTCGTGTATCCTGGGATGGTTTAATGAAAGCACGATTAAAAGTATTCTGCAAATACCCAGGTCCAAAAGGGTAGCTTTGCTCATCACTCTCGGATATTCCGAAGGTGAACTCCGGCCTAAAAAAAGAAAGGAAAAGGGGGATACTATATCTTATAATAAATATTAGGGGCTTAGATAATTTATTTTAACCGCAAAGAGTGCAAAGTTTCAGTAAAGGGCGCCAAGCAGACTATTCTTTGCGTTCTCTGCGCATGCTTTGCGTTCTTTGCGGTTAAAAATAAGTTATTCCAATGGTTCCAGCGCTGATTTTATCCTTTTGACTGCCTCCACCAGCAGATCATCTGAATTGGCATACGATATCCTTATGCAGTCGGGCGCCCCGAATGCATCACCTCCCACAACAGCCACCCGGGCCTTGTCAAGAATGTAAAGTGCAAGATCGTCCGAGTTGCCGATNCTAATGTTCCCGTCCGATTTCCCAAGGTAATGGCTTATATCCGGCATGACATAAAATGCTCCCTGCGGGATCCTTATTCTCAGGCCTTTGATCTCACCGAGAAGGCCGCAAATAAGGTCACGGCGGCGGTGAAAGGCCTCCCTCATCATATTCCTCGACCCGTCCTCCGTCTCCAGGGCGGCCAGGGCAGCCCTCTGGGCTATCGAGCAGACCCCGGAGGTGAACTGGCCCTGCAGCTTGTTGCATGCATTCGCTATCCACAGCGGGGCGCCAATGTATCCAATCCTCCAGCCTGTCATGGCATATCCCTTCGACACTCCGTTCACGGTTATCACCCTGTCGTAGATCTGGTTGAATGATGCCATGCTTACATGCTCCCCTTCAAAAATTATATGCTCATATATCTCATCCGAGATCACAAAGAGGCCCTCATGCCCTCCGATGACATCGGCGATCTCCTTGATCTCCTGACGTGTATAGACCATCCCGGTAGGATTTGAGGGAGAATTGAATATCAGGAGCCTGCTCCGGTCCGTTACGGCTGCCTCGAGCTGTGCTGCGGTGATCTTGAAGTCATTCTCAATCAGCCCGTTGATAACCACCGGTTTACCACCGGCCAGGATAACCTGGTCCCAGTAGCTCACCCAGTACGGGGCAAGGATTATCACCTCGTCGCCGGGATTTACAATGGATAAGATAACATTGATGAGCGAGTGCTTTCCCCCGCCTGAGACGATAATCTGGTCCCTCGAATAGGTGAGCCCGTTCTCCTCCCTGAACTTTCGAGAGATCGCATCCCTGAGATCATTGTAACCCGGAACCGGCGGGTATTTCGTGTAATTGTCATCAATGGCCTTCTTGGCGGCTTCCTTGATGTAACCTGGCGTGTTGAAATCAGGTTCGCCGATGCTGAGGCTTATGATATCGATCCCCATGGCTTTGAGCTCACGGCTCTTTTGTGCCATCGCAAGAGTCTGCGACACTGATAGGGATTTGACCCTGTCGGATAAATATTCCATGTCAGATTTTGTGTAATGAACTATTTTAAGGATAAGATCAAAAGTATGAACTAAAAATGAAATTAGAAAAGCTTTGACGGCAAAGGCTCCCGTGGAAAGATTTTATTTGGAGAGATCCTGCAGAAATCCCAGAGCGGTATTGTGGGAATAACAATAAACAAGAAATTATCTTAAGTTTGCATATAAAATCTTTAGCAATGGACCTATTATCTGATATCCTCAAAGTTACAATACCCGCGCTCCTGGTTTTTCTTACAGCCTGGATCATGCTGCGGAATATGATCAGGAATGACGAGGAAAGGAGACGGCAGGAGATCATCCTCCAGGGCTCACGGACAGTTGTACCGATAAAGCTCCAGGCATATGAAAGGATCGTACTGTTCCTCGAAAGGACCTCGATGGAGTCGCTGCTCGTAAGGGTCAGCACACCTGACATGAGTGCCTCTCAGCTCCATTCCGCACTTCTTTCTGCGATCAGGAGCGAATTTGAACACAATCTCTCCCAGCAGATCTATATGTCGCCGCAGGCATGGGAGGTAGTTAAGAATGCCCGATCAAATACCATCAAGATCATAAACGGCCAATCAGAAAAAATGCCGCCGGCTGCCACAGGTATCGACCTCAGCCGTCAGCTTCTCGAAACGATCATGGAGCTGGATAAAGAGCCGACAAAGGTCGCCATCGACTTTATCAAGAGCGAGGTGGCGAGGATGATATAAGGAAGAAGGCGGAAGGCGACAGGCGTGAGGAAGAAGGATGGTTGGCTGGTTTGCTGGTTAACTGGTTAACTGGTAATTGGTTAAGTGGTAAGTGGTTAACTCGTTTTATAGTGTATAAGTGCGTCTTACCCCACGTGCCATCTTCCTGCCGCCTCGTGCCTGACACCTGTCGCCTCACGCCTGGTGCCTGATGCCTTCCGCCTTTCAACCCTACAGCAGCTCCACGCTTCTCTTCACGAATGTGCTCAGCTCCTCGCCCCTGAGCATGTTGTTTGCCAGTAGCGCCAGGTCGATCAGCTGCTTGACCACCTTGTTTTCAGACCCGTAGGATTCGAGGATATCCTTCCTTGCATTTTCAAGAGTTTCAAGCTCCTTCCTCAGCTTTTCAAGGTCATCCTTCTCGACCTGGGGTATCTCTTCCTCCTTCTTGTCCTTATGCTCCTTCTCCATAAAAGAGATCTCTTCCTTTATCCTTGATCTTTCGCTGTTGCCGGCTTCGAACTCACTGCCTTTATTTTCCTGAAGATCACTGATGATCTTACCGATAAGAGGATGGTTCTGGTTGACAACTAGATTATAGCTGTCAGGAAGCTCACCGTAGAAATTCATCCCTCCCCCTATCTGCGACATCTCCTTCATCCTCCTCATGAACTCCGACTGGGTAATGATCACGGGGGTATCACTTTCATCGAGCGCTTCGACGACAACATTGTAGATCTCCTTCGATTTTACCCTGACATTGAAGATACTCCTGAGGTCCTCCTGCTGCTCCGGCGTAAGCTTCGATTCCCTTGGCTCCTCTTTCTGAATAAGCTTGTCGATCACGTCTGAATCGACCCTTACAAACCTCGATTCCTTTAATTTGGATTCAAGGTGATTAATGAGGTGCACATCAAGCTGGCCGTCGAGGTTCAGAACATCATAGCCCCTGGTCTTTGCCTTTTCGATGTAGGAATACTGGTCTGTCTTGTTTGTAGAATAAAGGTAAACCAGGGTTTTGTTCCTGTCGGTCTGGTTCTCCTTTATGAGCTTTTCATATTCCTCAAATGTAAAGTACTTATCATCAGTATTTTTCAATAAGGCAAACTTTGAAGCCTTCTCATAGAATTTCTCTTCTGTTATCATCCCGTAATCGATAAAGAGCTTAAGGTTATCCCACTTCTTTTCAAACTCTTCACGGTTGTTTTTGAAGATCTCATTCAGTCTGTCGGCCACCTTCTTGGTGATATGGGCGGAGATCTTCTTGACATTTGAATCACTCTGGAGGTAACTCCTGGATACATTCAGCGGGATATCAGGCGAATCAATGACGCCGTGGAGTAGAGTAAGGAACTCCGGGACGATCCCTTCCACTGAATCGGTCACGAACACCTGGTTGCAGTACAGCTGGATCTTATTCTTCTGTATCTCGATATTGCTTTTTATTTTGGGGAAGTAGAGTATGCCTGTCAGCTTGAACGGGTAATCGACATTAAGGTGGATATTGAACAAGGGGTCGTCCCCTGCAGGATAGAGCTCCCTGTAGAATTTCATGTAGTCCTCTTCCTTAAGATCTGCCGGCTTCAGGGTCCAGGCAGGCCTGGTATTATTGATGATCTTATCCTTGCCCGTTTCAACATATTTCCCATCCTTCCATTCCTTCTCCTTTCCGAAAGCAATCTCAACCGGGAGGAACTTGCAGTACTTCCTCAGAAGCTGCTCGACTTTTTCCTCCTCCAGGAACTCTTTGGAATCCTTGTCGATGTGAAGGATGACATCGGTACCCCTGCTTGCCCTTTCAGCCTCGTTGATCGAATATTCGGGGCTTCCGTCACATTCCCATCTCACTGCGCCGGAACCCTCCCTGTACGACCTGGAGATCACTTCCACCTTGTCCGAGACCATGAAGGAAGAGTAAAAGCCAAGGCCGAAATGGCCAATCAGCGAGCTGGCCTGATCCTTGTATTTTTCAAGGAAATCATTTGCACTCGAAAATGCGATCTGGTTAAGGTATTTGTCAAGCTCCTCAGCAGTCATGCCGATGCCGGCATCGGAGACCGTAATTGTCTTTTTCTTCTTGTCAACAGTAACACGGATTGTAAGGTCCCCGGCCTCTTCCTTGTAATCTCCCACCGAAGCCATGGTCTTCAGCTTCTGGGTGGCATCAACGGCATTCGAAATAAGCTCACGCAGAAAGATCTCGTGATCCGAGTAAAGGAACTTCTTGATTATCGGGAAAATGTTCTCAGTGGTAACTCCAATTTTACCTGTTTGCATATGTGTAGTTTTAATAGTTATACCTTTTACAGGGTTCTGCTTCTCCAAAAGACATGCCGTTAAGCTGGAAACTGACAATTAGTCACAATTCATGCCTTCAGATTTGTCCGGCACTTTCGGATCCGGGCAAAAAGTCAAAGCTTCTTCAGCGCTTGTTCCTTATATCCACATTTTCCCTGAACACCCACATCCCTTTCTCCAGGATGTACCCGTCATAAGAGAATTCGGGTGCATATTTCTCCCTGTTGCCGCTGAATTCAGATGATACGGGGACCAGGTGGTCGAACACGATTTTGTTGTTTCCCGCAAATTTCAGGGAGACAACCGCTTCCGGACTGTATTCCAGGACAACCCTGTATGTCAGCTCGTCTCCTTTTGCAAACAATTTCCTTCCGAATGATATTTTCCCGCCGGGTCCGAAGGAGACCACATCAATTACCTTCCTTGTTACCGAAGGGTTGCCATAGTCGACCCCCAGCACCATCCAGTATGTCTGGTTACCGTTCCTGACCGGCCTGGCAGCGTAATACAAAGCCCCATACCAGTCTGAGTTGGTGTATAGTGTATCTGTCCTCACTTTGTCGGCCTTATAATTTTCTGCCAGCCTGTAAACGGAATTCGTTTTCCCTGATCTGTTAATAAAATAACAATAGTAGTTGCCGGGGGAATTTCTGAGAATCAGGTTCCACGTCAGGATCTTAAGCTTCGAATCCTCTGAAACAATTTGTCCAAGGTACCTTATGCCGGTCAGCTTGCGGCTGAAGACAGAGTCGGACCCCGAATACCTGCCGACCAGGCTGTCGATCGAATCATTGATTTGGACCTTTACGGAATCATCCCGGGCAGCGGCCAGCCTGTTGAAGAGCCCGGCCAGTTTACCCTCAACACCGTTTTCCTGCCCGGTGGTCACATTGAAGGCCAGTGCCTGCACTATTATTAATATAAAAATTGACCTTTTCATGCCGGCTTTACATTTTGAGCAGCCTGATCGAGGAGGCGTTCCAGTTTCGAGCAGGCAAGCCTGATCTCATCTTCGGTTATCACGAGCGGCGGGGCGATCCTGAAGGAATCGTTGCAGAATAGGAAATAATCAAGAATCAGCCCGAAATCAGGGGCTTTTGAGATCATATAGCTGACAAATGCCGGATCGGGGAGCGTAACAGCGAGGAGCAGCCCCTCCCCTCTTATCCCGGTGATCAGGCTGTGTTTCAGCTCCTTCCTGAATAATTCCGACTTATAATTGCATGCAGCCACGAGGTTCTCATCCGAAAGGACCTTCATTGCGGCGAGTCCGGCCGCGCAGCAGACGGGATGTCCCCCGAAGGTGGTAATATGCCCGAGGGACGGATCAGATGCGAGGCACTGCATTATCTCTCCCGATGAAATGAATGCCCCGAGTGGCATACCGCCTCCGAGCGCCTTCGCCAGTACCAGGATATCGGGAACTACCTTGTACCTGTCGAGGGCAAACATAGTGCCTGTCCTTCCGAAACCGGTCTGCACCTCATCGAAGATAAGGAGAGCTCCCGTTTCAGTGCATTTTCTCCTTATCTCTTCAAGGAATCCCGGTTCAGGAAGCACAACTCCGGCTTCTCCCTGGATAGGTTCAACAATAACGCAGGCAGTCCTGTTATCGATGACGCCGGGAGCCGCAGGGTCGTTGAAGCCTGCCAGCCATGTGTCAGGCAGCAGCGGCCTGAAGCCCTGCTTGTAAGTCTCGCTTCCCTGGATGCTCAGGGCGCCATGGGTACTCCCGTGGTATGCCTTGCTGAACGAGATGATCCTGCTTCTCCCCGTAAATCTTTTAGCGAGCTTAAGGGCCCCCTCCACTGCTTCACTGCCTGAGTTGACAAAATAGACCCGGTCAAGCGAGGCAGGAAGGAACTGCGTCAGGTATCCGGCATATTTTACCTGGGGTGACTGGATCATTTCACCGTATACCATCAGGTGCATATAGTCGTCGAGCTGTTCCCTGACGGCATTAACGACAGCAGGGTGCCTGTGGCCGGTATTGCTCACCGAGACCCCGGAGATAAGGTCGATGTATGTCTCGCCCGAAGGGCCGTACATATAAACACCTTCAGCCCTTGTGATTTCAAGGAGCATTGGTGAGCGGGATGTTTGTCCGAGGTATTGAAGGAATAGCTGGCGCTCTGTAAGCATCAGTAAGTTTGAACTTATCGGGCCATTACGTTTATGTCATTAAGGAGCGAATCCTTGAATGATTTTCCAACGGGGATGTTTTTTACACCATGCCCGATGCCGATATCAAGGGAGTTCTCCTTGATAGCCTGGATCATGCTCTTATTTATTATGAACGACCTGTGGACCCTGATAAACACTCCTGAAGGCAACTGGTTCTCAATTGCTTTCATGGTGAAATGGATCGTGTATTTATCGGAGTTGGTATTGAGAGTCACATAGTTTTCAAGGGCTTCAACGAAGACTATATCCCTGAGCTTAAGCTTTACCAGGGATGAGCCTTTCTTGATAAAGATCTCTTCATCGCCTGAGGTGGCAGCCTCTTTGGGTGTAAAGTACCTGATGGTCTTGTCAATCGCCTTGCAGAACCTCGAATAGGAGATCGGTTTTAGCAGGAAATCGACAACATTGAAATCGAAGGCTTTGAGGGCAAATTCTCCTCCGCCTGAAACCAGGATGATATTCGGGGGGTGATCGAGGCTTGTGATGAAGTCGAAGCCATCCATTTCAGGCATCTTGATATCAAGTAGGATGAGATCGATATCCTTTTGCCTAGCCATCGCGTTCCTGGCAGAAACAGGATCATTGAATACACCAAGAAGGCTCAGTGTCGAATATTTATTGACATAACCCTCAAGGAGCTTACAACTTAGCTTATCATCATCGACTATTATGCAGTTCATCTCACCTTTTTTGAACCGGAATTATCATTTCAAAAATAGTAAATTATTTAAAACAATACCCTCTTTAATAAATTGAATGAATTAATTTATTTCGTCCATGTGCACGGCATCAGCGTCCGCTTCAGCGGCAAATGCTTCATCATTAAGTGTTTCCGGAAGCCGTGAAGGAGGTCCGGCAGCAAAAAAGGGGTGTAGAGACACCCCTTCAAGCAACCTCAATCATTTTTGATCAAAGACCTTTGTTAAGTGCCGGAGCCGGTTTGAATTTTACAACTTTCTTGGCCGGGACATTAAGTTTTGCACCTGTACGAGGATTCCGAACTACTCTTGCACTTCTTTTAGCGACTGTAAAGGTACCCATGCTCGGGAGCTGGATTCTCTGACCTTTCTTCATTGCTTTTCCGAAAGCTCCGACGAATGCGTTCAATGCTTTTCCGGAATCTTTTATCGAAAGACCTGCATCGGTTGCAATGGCGTTAATCAATTCTTTTTTTGTCATAGTGAAAGATTTAAAGGTTAGACCAATAGTTCTAATTAAATACAAATATATTTTTTTTTACTTCACGAACAAATAAATTGTCGTCTATTTTCCGCAAATAATGAGGCTTTAAGTAAAAAATTGGCCTCTTTTTTGCGATTAGTTCATCGTCCATAGAACAATTGGAAAAGCCCATTGTTTCTTGATTTCCGAAAAAGTCCTAATTTTTTTTGTTTACATCCTGTTCATAAAATCTTTAAATGACTGAAAATGTGATTATTATAATATTTTGAGGGATAAGTTCAACAGAACAAAAAAATATTATCTTTGCGGCGGAGAAAAGGCTGCGCGGAGGTGCAGCGGGCTCCATGGCCGAATCGGCTGATGACATACTGGAGAAATGGCAGAGTGGTCTAATGCGGCGGTCTTGAAAACCGTTGTCCTGCTATCGTGGGACCGGGGGTTCGAATCCCTCTTTCTCCGCAGAGCCTGAATGCCCCGCTGTAAGCGGGGTTTTTTATTCTACCGGAACGGCAAGGAAAGCCCACTTTCCGCAGTCGTGCAGGTAAAATAAAAAAAAGCCCGAAGGGCCATTCAGGCTCTGCAGGGGGCTCCCAACGGGATCGCCGACGAACCGACCCCAGGAGGCGAGGAGGCAATCCTTTATGGTGAAAATGCCCCGCAGAATGAGGGGTTTTTTATTCTACCGGAACGGCAAGGAAAGCCCACTTTCCGCAGTCGTGCAGGTAAAATAAAAAAAAGCCCGCAGGGCCATTCAGGCTCTGCTGGGACCTCCCCAACGGGATCGCCGACGATCCGACTTCAGGAGGTGAGCCGGCAATCATTTACATTGAAAATGCCCCGCTGTAAGCGGGGTTTTTTATTTTACCGGAACGGCCAGGTGTAAATTCCAGTGAGAATGAGCACCCAATTCCGGTTTAATGTGAGCAACTCTGTCCGGACTAAAGTGAGCAGATGCATTTTTTCA
>JGI20215J15232_1000002_pt1 | contig 168211 bp, 143 predicted proteins | sample WetSurMetagenome_2_FD_15232 | JGI IMG/M metagenome (IMG submission 15232) | reverse complement strand
AAAGTCGAAAGTCTATAAAGTCGAAAGTCCATAAAGTTGAAACTCTATAAAGTTGAAACTCTATAAAATCGAAAGCTCATGAATAGTAAGAAGAGAGTTAAATTAGTTGGAAGGAATAAACTATAATACCCTAAAATGGTTCCACGTGGAACAATTTAATAATTTGTAAAATGAAAATCACAGGAAATCTAATAGATATCTTTAATCGGGAGATCTATCCTGCAGATATTACTGTGGAAAATGGCAGGATTGAGAGTATTAAGAAAAGCAGGAGGGAAGCACAAGGATTTTTGATGCCGGGACTGGTAGACGCACATATTCACATAGAAAGTTCTATGGTCACGCCGGGTTCGTTTGCAGGGGCTGCCGTTTCACGTGGAACAACAGCAGTGGTTTCGGATCCCCATGAGATAGCGAATGTCCTGGGGGTTGAAGGCGTAAGGTATATGATTGCGGATGCGGCTAAAGTACCGCTTAAATTCTATTTCGGAGCGCCATCGTGCGTTCCTGCGACATCATTCGAGACCAGCGGCGCTGCGATCTCCGGCAATGAGACAGGTGAGCTTCTGCGCATACCGGAAATAAAGTTTCTATCCGAAATGATGAACTGGCCCGGCGTGATAAACGGTGACAAGGAAGTCATGGAAAAGATCGGTTGGGCAAAAATCTTCGGCAAGCCGGTTGATGGTCATGCGCCGGGACTGAGCGGCGGGGACCTCAGGAAGTATGTGAGTGCGGGGATCAGTACAGATCATGAATGCAGCACAATGGAGGAGGCGCTTGAAAAAATCGGGCTCGGCATGAAGGTCCTGATCCGGGAGGGGAGTGCCGCAAGGAACCTGAATGAACTGAAGGAGCTGATAAGGCTGCACCCAGGAAAGGTGATGCTGTGCAGCGATGACCTGCATCCGGATATGCTCATGAGGGGGCATATCGACCGTCTTGCTGCCCGGCTGATCAGCGAAGGTTATGACCTGTTTGACGTGATAAGAAGCTGCACCCTTAACCCCGATGAACATTACAGCCTGGGAACCGGGCTCATGAGGCCGGGGGATCCTGCAGACTTTATCAGGGTCAAAGATTACCGGACCATGGAAGTTACGGCGACCTGGATCGACGGGATAATGGTTTTCGGAGAGAACAAAGTGCACTTCAGATACAAGGGCGGCGAAAAGATAAACAAATTCAACTGCTCGGAAATAACCGCAGCGGAGATTGCAGTGTTGCGGAACGGGAGCAATATGAGGGTTATCGAAGCGAACGACGGAAAACTGCTGACGAATGAGATAATCTTGAAGAATGACGGTCCTGGCTATGATATCGGCGCAGATATCCTTAAGCTCGTCGTAAAGGACAGGTACAATGATTCACCGCCATCCGTCGCGTTTATAAAAGGGTTCGGCCTGAAGACAGGCGCATTTGCAGCCTCCATTGCGCACGACAGCCATAATGTGATTGCTGCGGGAACCAGCGACAGCGACATTGCCGACGCGGCGAATGCCGTGATCAGGATGAATGGCGGCCTGGCAGTGGCCACGTGCGGATTGGTGGATTCACTCCCCCTTGATATTGCCGGAATTATGTCGTCACAGCCATTGGAAAACGTGGCTGCTGCCAGCGAAATTTTAACGGAAAAGGTCAGATCCCTCGGCTGCAAAATGGCAGCCCCGTTCATGACGCTCTCATTCATGGCCCTGCTGGTGATACCTGCGCTGAAGCTGAGCGACAAGGGACTGTTCGATGGAAAGCAATTCAGGTTTGTGCCTTTGTTTTTTGAGTAATAAACAGATTTTAAAAACTTACACAGAGTGACACTGGGGAGTCACAGAGTTACACAGAGGAAATCTAAGCTATCTTTGCAATCGTGGCAACAGATTCGATAAAGAATAATATCATTCCGCTCCTTCCGGATAAGCCGGGGGTCTATCAGTTCATTGATTCCTCAGGTAAGATAATCTATATCGGCAAGGCGAAAAACCTTAAGAAGCGCGTCTCCTCCTATTTCACTGCAAACCAGTCGGGAAAAACCATGGTCATGCTCAATAAGGCAGCCGACCTTAAGCATATCGTCGTGGATACGGAATCCGATGCCCTGCTACTCGAGAACAACCTGATTAAAAGATACCAGCCCAGGTACAACATACTCCTTAAGGACGATAAATCCTATCCAAGGATATGCATCAAAAATGAAAATTTCCCCAGGGTCTTTATCACCCGGAATGTCCACAGGGACGGATCGCTTTATTTCGGACCATACACCTCCGCCCAGTTGGTCCGGAACCTTCTCACGCTTGTAAAGCAGATCTTCACCCTCAGGACATGCAATTACAACCTCACCCCGGAGAACATAGCGGCGGGAAAATTCAAGCCCTGCCTTGAATACTATATCGGGAACTGCAAGGCTCCGTGCGTCGCCTGGGAAACCGAAAAGGAGTACGACGAAAAGATTATACAGATAAGGAACATTCTCAACGGTAATGTCGCAACGGTCTCGGAACATCTTAAGGGAAAGATGAAGGAAGCGGCGGCCGGCCTGCATTTCGAGGAAGCTCAATCATTCAAGGAAAAGCTCGATGTCCTGAACAACTTCAGGACCCGCTCGGCAGTCGTAAGCAATACCATCAGGAATGTGGATGTATTCGGCTTCACACAGGATGCCGATAAATGCTACGTGAACTACGTGAAAGTGGTCGACGGTGCAGTTGTGCAGGCATTCACGCTTGACCTGAGGCCAAAGGTCGACGAGGAAAAGGAAACCATCCTTGCTTCGGCAATCACCGAGCTGCGGCAGAAATACTCCAGCGATTCACCTGAGATAATAGTTCCTTTTATCCCTGATATACAACTGAATAACATCAAATACACCATTCCAAAGAGCGGTGATAAGCTTAAGCTCCTTCAGCTTGCGGAGAAAAATGCAATCTATTTCAAGCTGGAACAGAAAAAAAAGCTGCTTGAGCACAGCCCTGAACAAAGGACGGGAAGGAACCTCGAAAAGATGAAGAACGACCTTCATATGCCTTTCATGCCGGTCCATATCGAGTGCTTCGACAATTCCAACATTATGGGAAAGAATCCTGTTGCCGCCTGCGTGGTATTCAGGAACGGCAAACCGAGCAAGAAGGACTACAGGCATTTCAATATAAAGACCGTGACCGGACCGAATGATTTCGCGTCAATGGAAGAGGTGATCCACCGGAGGTACAGGAGAGTGCTCGAGGAAGGGGGATCGATCCCCCAGCTTGTAATTATCGACGGGGGAAAGGGTCAGCTTTCATCTGCCATGAAAAGCATCGTAAAGCTGGGGCTCCAGGAGAAGATCACAGTAATCGGGATCGCCAAAAAGCTCGAAGAGATATTTTTCCCCGGCGATTCCGTGCCGATATACCTTGACAAGAATTCCTACACGCTTAAACTGATCCAGCAGCTCCGGGATGAGGCACACAGGTTCGGGATAACTTTCCACCGGAACAAGCGTTCAGCGGAAATGACCAGGTCGGAACTCGACCAGGTGAAAGGAGTGGGACCAAAGACCAAGGAGATCCTTCTGAAAAAATTCAGGTCACTGGATGATATCCGGAATGCACCCCTGGAGGAGCTCGAAAAGCTGATTGGCAAACATAAGGCGGCAATCATAAAAAAATCGTTCTGAAACCATCCGGATCGTACCCCGAGGAAGTACAGCAGGAAAACCGTCTAAACATCAATCTGACAATACATTATCATAGAATATTCCCAGCTTTAACGCGATGAGAATCGCATATTTTTCCAGATCCCGGATATAGGGCAGAAATATAGTGGTCTGAAGGGATATATTTCTTCCGGTTTCAAAGCCGGAATATTGATATTTTTATAACAATAAAAGATGATCAGTTTCCTGTAACAGGATCTGATTTTTATATAGCCATCTTTTTTTCGTATTCCACCTTCCGCCTTACTCCTTCCGCCTTCCGCCTTCCGCCTTCCGCCTTCCGCCTCACCCCTCACCCCTCACTCAGCTCTTTTTCGAGCAGATCGGTAATATTCTCCGATCCATGGGTGTTCAGCACCTTCATTCCCGCCGCGGAAGCACCAACGACATTTTCTTCCACATCGTCGATGAAGAGACACTCGCCGGGAACAAGACCATACTTTGTGAGGATAAGTTCATAAATGCCCTTGTCGGGCTTGGCAATTTTTATGTCAGCCGAAATGACCCCTCCGTCGAAATAGCGGAAGAAGAAATAATCGTTGCTAACGATCTCGAAAGTGTCGAGGTGGAAGTTGGAAAGGAAGTATACCGAAAAACCCCGTTTTTTTAAGGCAGGAAGAAGTCTGACGTTGTTGTCAAGGGGAAACATTATTTCGATGCGTAAATTGAAAATAAGGGCTATTTCCTCCCTTTTAAGGGATGATTTGAGGCTTATTGACTCTATCGCCTCCCCGACCGTGATCGTACCCTCATCAAGCTTCCTCCATTCTTCACTATGGAAAATGTCCCTGAGTATAATGTTCCTGATGCTCTCGGGGTAGTTTTTCTTCTTAAGATATTCCGAAGGGTAAAAGCTTATAAGAACATTGCCGAGGTCGAATATTATGTTCCTTATCATCTCACTGGTTTTTCATGCTTATCGGCTGACCCGTTGCTTCAAGTACGTTCCACCAGAGCTCGCCGTCGACATCGATTTTCTTCCGCTTCTTTACTGCCATCGGGATCGGGATGAGGGTGAACTGGTCGTTCCAGAATCCGACGACAAAATCGGTGCGGCCTGCCAGGGCGGCATGAACGGCATTCTGTGCCAGCAGGTTGCAGAACTTGCTGTCGTTGGCGTTGGCCGGTGCGCTCCTGATGATATAACTCGGATCGATGTACTTTATGGAATGGGAGAATGCTTTTGCCTTAAACTCCTCACTTATTTTATCCTTAAGGAATATGCCGATGTCCTGGTGCTTTATATTCCCCGATGCATCTTTTTCGGCGCTTGTCGTATTGAACAGGTCCTGCCCTGCTCCCTCTGCAACAACCACAACGGCGTGATGCCTTTCCTCAAGGCGGTTCTGAAGGATCCTGAGGAATCCCTTCTGGCCGTGAAGGTCAAACGAGATTTCGGGGACAAGGACAAAATTGACCTCCTGCATGGCAAGGGTGGCGCTTGCTGCAATGAATCCTGAATCCCTTCCCATTAGCTTGATAAGTGCAATGCCGTTGCTGGCTCCATGGGCCTCGTTATGGGCGTTGCAGATAATATCTGTTGCGATTGAGAAAGCCGTTTCAAATCCGAAGGATTTTTGGATCAGGTCGATATCATTATCTATCGTCTTTGGGATCCCGGCAACGGCTATCCTGAGCTTCCTTTTCTGGATCTCCTCATGGATAGCATGGGCACCCCTCAGGGTACCGTCGCCGCCGATACAGAACAGGACGTTGACATTAAGTATCTCGAGGGTATCAACTATCTGGCCCACATCCTGGTTTCCACGGGAGGTCCCGAGGAATGTCCCTCCCGAAGTATATATTTCGCTTACCATCGGCGCCGTCAGTTCAATCACGGGATGATTGTACTTCGGGATGAGCCCCTCATAACCGTATTTTATGCCAAGGATCCGGCTGATGCCGTACCTGTAGTATAGCTGGTTGACCAGGGCGCGGATCACATTGTTGATCCCGGGGCACAATCCGCCGCAGGTCACAATGGCAACCTTCGTCTTGGCAGGCTCGAAGAAAATGTACTCCTTGGGACCGGCCTTTTCGAATGATACCGGCTCGGACCCGTTATCCCTGCACTTCCTGAAATGCTCTGCAGAGATATCGTACACAACTCTTTCACGGTCACTCACGAATTTATAGACAGGACTATCCTGCCTCTGGCTGGTCTTTAACGGGGAAACCACACTCCCCCTGCCTAAAGTGCTGACAATAAAATCCTCGCATTTCATGATTTCACGACTGGGTTTGAAGATTCAGGCTTGCCTGGNAAAGTTATCACGTAACTTTCAAAAATAGGCAAAAAAATCAATGCATCCCAAATTCTCAGGAACGAATAATGGCAGTAACAACCTGGTGCCAGGTGGATGCCACGTGACCTGATAATACCGTCAAGGCGCACAAGGAGTTCATGTGCGCTGAATGAAATACTGTAGGAAATCTGGATTGTTAATTCTGCTGGATAATATGCTTGATCCTTCCGACGAGGCCGTTCTCAAGCTTTACTTTTATTCCGTGGGGATGAACAGGTGCAGTGGTAAGTATCTCTTTAACTTTCCCTCCCGTGAGACGTCCGGTATGTTTGTCCTCAACAAGTTCCACCATCACATCGATGCCAAGCCTGACATCTGCTCTACGAGTTCCTTCCATAATGACCTCTCTATAAGAAAACACTTTAGATAATTTAAAAAAGACTTTTCTGCGAATCAGGCTACAATGATAAAAAAATTTATAATCGGAAAATTAAAATGTGATAAACTTTTGAGGGTTTTAACATATGATCGGGGGAAGGGATTTGTCAGTACGCTCCCCTCACAAGTGTCCTGATCATATACAGGCTTTTGCTTGCAGTGATGAAGAGTTCCTTTCTCTCTTTCCCCCCGAAGCAGACATTTGCTGTCCAGCTTTCGGGAACGGGTAAATTGCCGATCTTGTCACCCGTCCTGTCAAAGACCGTGACGCCGTTCCCGGTCAAATAAAGGTTGCCATCCAGGTCGACCGTCATGCCGTCGGAACCAAGGTTGCAGAAAAGCTTCTTATCCGACAGCGAGCCATCGGGGTCTATCCTGTATGACCAAGTCTTGTTTCCGGCGATATCTGCCACGTATAGTCGTTTCCCGTCGGGAGTTCCCACAATCCCGTTAGGCTGCACAAGATCATCGGCGATCCTCCTGAGTGTTTTGCGGTCGGTGCTCAGGTAATAGACGCACTGCTTTTCCTGTGGCATCGCTGTGTGGTCCCACCAGGGTCTTTTATAGAAGGGATCGGTGAAAAAGATGCTGCCGTCGGGCGCAACCCACAGGTCGTTGGGGCCGTTGAAAAGCTTCCCTTCAAAATCATGCACGACAACTTTTACCGATTTATCAGGCCCTATCTCAATGATCTCGTTGTGTTCATCGGCGCAGGAGAAGATATTTCCCTTCCTGTCGATGAACATCCCGTTCGACCGCTTTGACGGTGCCATGAAGGTGACAAGCTTTCCACCGGTTGTCCACTCCAGTATCCTGTCGTTTGGCTGATCGGTGAAGAAGACATTGCCCGCCGGGTCCGCAGCCGGGCCTTCGGTGAATTCGAAGCCGTCCGCAAGCTTTTCGAGCTTCGCCCCGGGAGCGAGGATTTTTGAGAGGTCGTTTTCCTGTGAAAAAAGGGGAGATGACAGGGTTAATAATAAAATTGGGATAAAGCGCTGAAGTGTCATAAAAGCCGATTTGATAAGATTGATACTTATTACCCAGAGGAAATCAGGAGGAGACACGGAGAACACAGAGACACTGTGATCCTCTGTGTCTTCTCAGGATTTCCTCCGCGTAGCAAAGAATTAATGTCACGAAATCCTTACATTCCTGATCCGCTTCATATAGTCGTCGATCTGTTCCGGCTTTTCGAATCCGATTATAAGCAGGTCCACGGTACCGAGCTCCAGCACCCATTTCAGGGAGGCGTCGATCTTTGCCGGGTCCTTGCTGAAATTGCCGGCGCCGATCAGCTTCATGCCAATGACGCCCTTGCCCGACTGGTGCATCTTCTCAATAAGCGGAACGATATCCGAGGGGTTTTTCCTGTCCATAACATCGCCGTAGGGATTTATCCTTACATGGATAACGTCGACCCAGGGCGACTCGACTGCAGCTTTCAGCGCCTCGAAGGTATGTACCGAGACCCCGTGGGCTTTAATGATCTTCTTTGCTTTCAGGTTCTCCAGGCCGTCTAGGTGCCTTTTGTACTTTTCCGGCCAGTTCCCGTCGGTCATGCAATGAAGCTGGACAAGGTCGAAATAATCGGTATTAAGCTCCCTGCGGAAGCGTTCGATCACCGTTTCCGGATACCCTTTCTCATTCTCGGGGATACCTCCTTCGGTGATCCACATCTTCGTGCCGATGGTGTAGCTCTCCCTGGGTATCCCCTTGAGGGCCGCTGCGGTATAGGGATGAGTGCCATAGCTGTCGGCACAGTCGAAATAGCGGATGCCCTTTTCATATGCCTGACGGATAAGGGATTCCGCCACCCCGGCACGTGTAATATTCGATGACCGGTTGGAACCGCTGAATCCTGTTCCCATCCCAAGGAGTGTAGTCTCGATCCCGGTATTCCCAAGCCTGATCTTCTGCAGGGGATCAAATGTCGTGAAGGCCCGGGAGGGCGTGATTCCCTTTATAACACTGCCAAAAAAGATCGTTCCCGCTCCCGCGGCAACGGTAGTTACAAACTGCCTTCGGGTCAACTTTGCTTTTTTCATATCCACTTTCATTTAGACTTAGTATCTGAATTAAATTATCCCTGGCGTCCGCCGGGCTTTCAACATTTCATGGCCGGCCAAGCACGGTGACATTCAGCCGGGAGGGATGATCCGCATCGTGATAGATCCTTTGAGTCGATTTCTGGAAATCACTGTCGCTGCACGTGTAGATATCCACAAACTTCTGCGGATTCCTGTCGACGAGCGGGAACCAGGAGTTCTGCACCTGGATCATGATCCGGTGTCCCTTTTTGAAGGTGTGTGCAATATCAGGGAGGGAGTATTTTACTTCGGTAATCTTTCCTGGCACGAATGGTTCCGGCTTCTCGAAGCTGTTGCGGTACTTGCCCCTGAATACTTCTCCCCGTACCAGCATCTCGTAACCTCCCAGCGGGACCTTCAGATCCAGCGAATCAGGGGTTTCGGTATCCGGGGGGAAAACATCGATGAGCTTGACGACATAATCCGCATCGGTTCCCGTGGTGGATACGAACAGGTCAGCCGTAAGCGGGCCTGTAAGGGTGATATCTTCCTGAAGAACGCCTGTCTGGTACTCCATGACGTCGGGCCTTGTCGATGCAAACCGCTGGTCATCGTCCATGTATTCCGACGTCCTGTCGGTATGGACCCCATCGGTGTAGGGAACCGGGTGCTTCGGGTCCGACACGTATTCGTCGAAGCTTGCCTTTACAGCAGCGGGCTCAAATGAGGCTTTTTCGCCGGGGAGAAGGTAAATGCTCTTTCCCGTGACATTCTTCGGAGGCCAGGTCCCGAACTCGCGCCATTCGTTTGATCCCGTCACGAAAATCGTGGCTTCAGCAAGCGGGGCGGTTGCCTCCCCCTTGAGATAATGATCGAAGAATCCTTTTTCGATCTCGGCAAACTTCATATTGGCATCGATCCCCCAGTAGATATTCCCGAGGTTGGTACCCTGCCCGAACGCCCATTGTCCGTGCGACCAGGGCCCCATAACAAGCGTATTGACAGTTGAAGAAGGATTCTGTTTTTCGATGGCTTCGTAAGTATGGAGGGCCCCGTAGAGGTCCTCGGCATCGAACCAGCCTCCGACGGTCATCACCGCCGGTTTGACGTTCTTAAGGTACTGGCGGGGATCCCGTGCTTTCCAGAAGCTGTCGTAATTAGGGTGGGCGAATGCGTCGTTCCAGAACTGAATGCTGTCGCCCAGGTACTTCGTTGCCAGGTTCTTTACAGCGCCTATGTCGAGGAAGAATTTATAGCTGTCGGGATCGGGCCATGTGAACCTGGGGAACCCGGAGCGCGTTGGGGAGTGGAATGCCCTGCCGTTGCTGTAGTAGAATGAAAAGCAGTCGTGAAGGAAAAATGCCCCGTTGTGGTGGAAATCATCCCCGAGGAACCAGGCGGTGACCGGGGCCTGGGGTGAAACAGCTTTGACGGCCGGGTGGGCATTGATCAGCCCCATGGTCGAATAGAAACCCGGGTACGAGATTCCGAAGATCCCGACATTGCCGTTGTTGTTCTTTACGTTTTTGACGAGCCAGTCGACGGTATCCCAGGTATCCGTCGATTCATCGATGTCCTTGTTGCTCTTTTTATCAGGAATTATTGGTCTGATATCCTCAAACTTGCCTTCGCTCATATATCTGCCCCTTACATCCTGGAAGACAAGGATATATCCTCCATCAGCATACCTGCTGTAAAGCTGAACGAAAAAATTGAAATTGTCGGGCCCCCCGGGTTCGATGTCATAAGGGGTCCGGTCAAAAAGGATAGGTAGCGGAGCTTTTTCTTCCTTCGGTGTATAGATGGAGGTAAATAGCTTTATCCCGTCGCGCATCGTGATATAGACCTCCTGCTTGCTGTATTTCTGCTTGAGGGTCTCCGGGCTGTTCGGAGCCGCCGCGATCGGCGTTTTTCCGAAAATGATCGGGAATTTCCGGCCTGCCTGCTCCAGGTCGCCGGTTATGGTATTGTATTCAGCATCAACGGTGCCGCTATACCTGAACCCCGTACCGGCATGCGTGAATGTGAATTCCGGGAAGGCAAAGGTGGTTGTAGTGGAAGGGATGTCGAAGGCACCCTGGTCGGGGCTGTCCCACGTTGAGCTGAAACCGTTGGCCTCAGCCTTTACATGGACGGTAAGCCGCAATACCATTCCGCCCACATCGGCTTTTCCATACCAGTTCCCCTCAATTGTCTGGCCTGTAAGCATGCCGGGAAGGGAAACCAGGCAAACGGATGCCAGGAGAATGATCCTGCTGATCTCCGAAAGTTTTTTCATAGTGTCAGATTTGATATGTTTATATTTCAAGACCAAGTCGTTCAATAAGGCTGCCTGGTGGTACCGGCCTTCCATTCCTGGCGGCAATGCCCGTTACTTTAGCCTGCACAATCAGCTTGTTGTCGGGTATCCGGAAGATATCCTGCTCAAATATGAGCCTTACATGTCCTTCCCTCCTGATATTGACCTTTACCACGAACCTGTCGCGGCTTTTCAGCGGGAATTTGTAATCGATCTCGACCCGCGTCACGATCAGGTCGGTCCCCTCATCATGGAGCTGTGAAAAGCTGATATTCCTCGAAAGCAGGAATTCATGCCTGGCATGCTCAAGGTAATGCTGATAAATGGCATTGTTTACAATGCCCTGGATATCACATTCATAATCCCGGACACCCAATTCGACGGCATATTGATATTCGAGGTTCTCCATAGGCCCTGACCCGTCTGGCGGAATTCAGTTTCCAAATTACAATAATTATTTGCTCAAATCCTTATTATTGGCAAGTATGACAAAGAATTTTGATTCAAGCGGCCCGATCGATCCCGTAGAGCTGTCCCTGATATTCCCGGCGAAATCTGATTCTGCGATCCTCAGCTTCTCGCCGGTGATCCCGTTGTTCAGTTCGAGGGAAGCCGGCTTGCCTGCAATTTCACGCAGGTGAAGCAGGACCGCTCCCCCGCTTCCAACCGGCTGTGCACTTATGAGGATGACATTGCCGGGCCACCCGGTAATGAACGAACCGGCATTGTTATTGTCACCGGTACCTTCCCCCGGCAGGATCCTTGTGAGCAAGGGTACCCTCGAGCCCCAGCCGAACTGTGCCGCAAATGTTTCGGAGGGATCGTCCGAGGAAGTGATGAAGTATGACCATGTATGCCCGCCCCTCTGGTCCGCGTTGAAATTGGTGACCCAGTAATTGTTCATGGGCCAGGAAAATATGTGGGTGCCCTGTGGCATTGCGCCTGCGACATACCTTCCGGTGTTTATCGCCCCGAACTGCATCAGCGGCATTTCCGGGCAGCTCATCACGATCTGTGTTTTCGGGCTTCTGACCGCAGTGTAGTCCTGTACCGAGTACCAGTCGTTTGAAGACCCTTTTATCTGGTCGAGGCCAGTCTCGATAACGCCTCCCTGCAGCTCGGTGAAATGCTTTCCGTTATCAAGCCGGAAGGGGAACGCAATGTAAAAGCTCTCCGGATCGATTATGTCTTTTTTGATGATCGAACACACCAGCTCGATCCTCTTTTCATTATTGAACAACCGGATCTCAAAGGAGAAGCCTCTTGGCGCCACAGAGGTTGCAGACTCCCCGTAGAATCTCATGCTGTTGAATACAGGGCCGCGGCTGAACGAATCGAACCATACGGTATCGAGCGGCGACCTTCTGTAATCGACAAGCTTATGGCCCTCCATCTGGCTCCTGTTCCCGAGCTGCTCGAGAATGAACTCGCCTATCCCGTATTTTTCACCCTGGTCCTTCAGCTCTAGTGACAGCTCCTTGTCAAACATCGACCTGATGGTTCCCTCAGGAAGGTCTGCTTCGATCCTGAACCATTTATTCTCAAGAAGCCCTTCAGGATTTTTTGTCACGGTGACATTCTGCTCATCGAGGGGCCTTATGAGGAACTTCCTGTACCCGAAAGCCGGGATATCATCGAGCCAGACCGCCCAGTAGGTCCCGTCAGAGCGGGAGGAGAGCGGCTGGGAAGGACAGCGTACGCCGTTCACATCGAAGATGCCTGCAGTTTTTCCCAGGGGAACAATCTGATGATCAATGTAAACAGTCACCATTCCGGACCTTTTCCAGTTCAGGGTGTTGAACACGATGAGCGACGGGTCCTTTTCCCTTTTGAACATTCCCTGGAGAAGGCCCATTGCATCTTCGCCCAGTGCTGCGGTCCTCCGGTTGGCCTCCCAGGCATACGATTCCTTAAGGGCGCGCTGCTCCATTGTAGGCTGGCTGAGAGGCTCCCTGACGCTTTCGGAATAACCTGTGGTATGCTCGGTGTAAAACAGGAGGGCATTGTTTATAAGATCCATTCTATCACCGGTTCCCCGGGGAAGGGTCATTCCGTCAATTGCAGCCATGCTCAGCGCCCCGGTATTGGCAATGAACGAAGCGGCAGCCTTCCTGGTCACCGAGGTTTCCCTTGCAGATGCACCGAAGCCGTCGGTCCACCAGTCTGGCCACGCCCCCCTTATCACCGGAAATTCACTGCCGTGCTGCTGCTCCATGTTACTGAAAAATGACTCGGCGGTCGAGGTTCTAAGCTTCGGCCACTCGAACGCTTCATTCCATTTGGCTATCATCTCGCTTGCAAGGGTGGAAGGCGGGGAATTGTCGGTGAGGAATCCGGAATGCTGGACAGCCATTTCATCATAAGGATATTTCTTTCCTTCAAGGTCCTTCAGGTATGTCAGAAGGTTATTCTGGAACTTGCCGAGATCGCGGTTCTGGATCTCCAGCAAGGTGTTCCCCAGCATGTAATGCTCAGCCCTGAATGTGAGGATCCTTTTGCCCGAAGGGGATTCCCACCAGAACATCGTCGGCCTGTCAAAGCAGATCAGCGCCCGGTGGCCGTGCGTACCCATATTCAGGTACTTGATCCCCGTAATGTTGAAATAGTCGTTCAGGCACCATCCAATCCCGTTCACGTCATCCTGCATCGCAAGGGTAACAGGGATCCCGTTCTGCCGGATCCTTGCTGCTGCCTGAAGCGATGCGGCCAGGATCTGTTCATCGGGTATCTCGTCGAAATTGAAGTACATGCCGGTAACCTCGATCCGTCCTTCCCTGATCCTCTTCTTCAGCCTTTCGACCTGGGCAGCCGGCCTGGCCCTCAGGTATTCATCCACGGGCCATGAGGCCTCGCAGGTCCAGCGGAATTTTGCATTGTCGGGAAGGTTGTCGGTGGCGTCGCAATAGTCGAGGGCGTAATCGATGTAACGGAGGTGCTCGGCAAGAATCTCCGTCTGGGAACGGGTATAACCGATATCCGTATGGGTATGCTGTATGAGATCAATTGTCCATTTCCTGACAGGTTCCAGGGTGATCGCGGTACTGGTTGAGAAGGAGCCGGCCCTTACCCTGATCTCCACCGGGGTCGGCCTGCTGACCTCTTCCAGCCCGGCATTGACCGCGTTGTATCCGAACTTAAGAAAGGTAGCAGCAATGTGCTTCCCGTTTGCGAATATATCTGCCTTGCCTTCCCTTCCGAAGTAAAAAATATCGACCTCGACCAGCTGGAGGTGATCATCGCCTTTTTTTATTATCGCCGGGAAAGCACTGACCGAAACGCCATTGACAACTGGCTTTTTATAGGTCATATACCACGACGTCAGCCCTGCCCTTTCACCGCTCATGGTTATTCTGAGAGTCTTTCCGGCATTTGGTGCGGATGACGGTACGCGGAGGATCATGTAACCGTGCCTGTCGCCAAACTGATCGGTCATTATGGAAGTGAAGCTGAGCGACGAACCGTCGGGGGAAGGCAGCATCCATGATGCTTTACCGTCGGTCCGGAAAGTGAAGCGATGGCCCTGATCGGTCGAGAGGCTCATTGCAGCATTGCCGGGACTTGAACCGATGGCGGCAACCCAGATGTAGGCGACATACTTTCCCGGCTTGACCTGAGAAGCCTGGCCGGTGGTCCAAGTCATTGAATCCTTGCCGCTGTCGGCCCTGATTATGAGGCTTTGGCGGAGTCCGGGTATGCAGGAATGATATTCGTAATCGGTGCCCGAGATCTTAGCGGCATAGCCGTTCACGGGTTCATCGCCGGATGTCAGGAAAACCTGGGCGATGAGAGGGATCACCGGCCAGAACAAAGCTGGAAAAATGAGCAGCAGGAGTCTTTTCATATGTTAATTATTTCACAAATGCGGCAACAAGGAGTGCTTCGGATGAAGTAAGATTTGTAATTCTTACCCTGCCGGCAGCTGCAGGAATTACAAATGTCTCAGCATAACTGAATATAGCCCGGTAACCTGATAACGTAACCGCCTCGATGCAATCCCCGGCGACAAGGTTCAGGACAAGGCACTTGTTTGAAGTCACGATCTCGATCCCCGACCTGAAATTATACCTGATTAAGTCGTAGAGATGTTTTTCATGGGTGGGAAGATGCCACAGCTGCCAGTCGTCACCCTCGTCGAGCAGGATTGGCTTGCTGATGAGGTGCTCCTGGACATATCTCCCTTTTCGTTCAAAGCAAAGGTTTTCCATCCCCCTGCTGATGTTCAACGTCCTCGGCTTGCCATCGAGGTCCGGCCTCAGCCAGTCATACATCTTGAATGTGAAAATGTAGGGCGTGGAACTGATTTCAAGCACCAGGTTATTCCTGCCCGAGCCGTGAATGGTCCCCGGCGGGATAAGGAAAAGGTCGTGCTTCCTTGCAGGGTGCTTCAGGATATAATCTTCAGGATCGATACTTTCTCCATTCCTGAATGAATTCTCGAGGGCATTCCGGAATTCACCGGGGTCAATATCATCCCTGAATCCGAGATAAACTGAGGCATTGTCCTTTGTGTCGAGGATATAGTATGCTTCTTCCTGGGTGAAATCCTCTCTGAAGTGCTCTTTCATGTAGCCGGGCAGCGGATGGCACTGAAGGGAAAGGTTCCCGCCGTCAAACGTATCGAGGAAATCGAACCGGATCGGGAAGTCGGTCCCGAACCTGGGCCAGCAGTCACCGAGGACCGCCTCAGCCTCCAGGAACATAAGCATATCGAATGAAATCTCGCACCTGGTGGAGCCGCTTTCGATGAGCAGCCCGTTTTCCGGTGTGATAAGCTCGAACGACCAGGCGTAGTTGATGACATTCCTGTCGATCCCGCCGATATGTTCCCTGATCCAGCTGCCTCCCCAGGTGCCGGGCTCGAACCACGGCTTTGCCCTGAATACCGCCATGCTCATTTCGGAGAGGGTCCCCCGCATGATGTTCCCTTCCATCCACACGGGTCGCAGGGGGTGCTGAGTATCGATGAATATATCGATAAGCGGCAGAATCTGCCGTTTGTGGCTGTTAAGAACGATCCAGTCAACAAAATAAAAAGACTTGTAGGTTTCCTTCGGATCTGGCCGGGCAGGGATCCCGAGGTTTGCAGCCAATCCTTTCCTGGCCCTTTTCTGAATCTCGTCCTTGGGAACGTCTGCATAGATCAGCGGCCCGTACCATGAGGCAAGCGCAGCTCCCGGGCCGATGATGAAGTCAATGTCTGAAGCCTGGCCGGGACTTAGGTTCTCAAATGCCCCCGGCCTGAAAAAATCGCCGAGGGAAAGATCGGTCCTGCGGCCGAACAGGGGGTCGTCACCTCCAAGGTAAGGGGCGGTCAGACCGGTGATTACGGAAGGCGGCTTCAGGAGATCATAGGTGCTGATCCAGCCGGTAGTGAGCCCCATACCGGAGAGGATTCCCGAGAGCTGCGTCCTTATCTCATCGAAGAACACACCCTGGTACCCGTCGATCATTACATAGCGTGATGTGCAGACCCTTTCAGCGAGCGGTCCGTATCCTTCAAATATCCTGTCATCCCCGGTCCTGAAGACCGGCAGGATGTTGTACCGGCAGCCTGCGGGATCCTGTTTTGTGACCGGGATGCCGCCAGAAGAAGTACCGCTATTTTTTTGAGTTCCTGACAAAATGATTAATTAAACCACGGAGTTCACGGCTGTTACCGGTGAATGACCAGGCAGATACGTCTCCGGGGCGGTAACATAAGTAACCTTTACAGCAATCCGGCCTTTGTGCGACTAAACAAAGGACTTTTGATACAGCCTCAGGGCCGGCCTATTTCGGGAACGTCCTGAAGAACTTCCTCAATGCGGCGTGGAATTTATGAATGCTGTGGGGTTTATAATGCATCAGTATGCATTCTCCCGAAACACAGTTGATGCCGCTGCCTTCAATCTCCTTCAGGGCCTCCTTTGAATCAGCCATCTGCTGGATCCAGATCTGCTTTATCCCTTTTTCCTTTGCTTTCCTGATAACAGCAGGCGTTTCAGTCTTTTTGGTCATGATGATCAGTCCCTTTACATCTTCCGGAAGGCTGCTGACATCATGGAAAACACCGGCGCCATAGATAGTCTCGGCATGAGGGTTTACCGGAACCACGTTCATTCCCTTGTCCTTAAGCTCCTTGAATGCTGCATAGCCGAATTTTTTCGGATTGCGTGAAACGCCGACAACGCCGAAGGTACCGGCTCCCATAAATTCATTGATCTGATTCAGGCTTACCATTTTGTACGTTTTTGCTGGTTATTAATTTCTAAAAATACAATGCAGTCAGGCTGCGATTCATAAGTATAAAGACGTAAATTTAGGATAAAGATACCAACAAAAAGTTATTTTCATTTACTTGGTATGGACCTAACCCTATCGTTTTCATTATGAAAAAAACCGACGCCCAGGGCGGATACCTGTTTTCGAAGAGGTATTCAAATTATGTGTTCACACTTTTATTCCTTCTTTATCTTTTTGATTACGCCGACAGGATGGTCGTGAACTCGATGTTCACATCCATTCAGAAGGATTGGTTCATAACCGATACACAGTGCGGCTGGCTGGTATCGGTGATATATCTGGCGATCGGGATTCTCACATTCCCGGTCTCAATACTTATCGACAGGTGGAGCAGGACCAAAACGATCGGGATAATGGCCATAATCTGGAGTATCGCCACGGCGCTCTGCGCTCTGACCGGGAATTATGTCCAGCTGTTCATGGCAAGGGTGATGATAGGATTCGGGGAAGCGGGGTACGCACCGGGTGGAAGCGCTTTAATCTCGGGGATGTATCCTGTCGAAAAGCGTTCGAAGATCATGGGTTTGTGGAATGCCTCGATCCCTCTCGGGTCGGCAGTCGGGGTTACCATGGGCGGTATCATTGCCCAGTCGCTCGGATGGAAGCATGCATTCGGCCTGGTGGCACTGCCGGGATTCCTTATTGCGATATTGTTCCTTTTCGTGAAAGACTACAAAACAGTCGACCTTTCTTATGTAAATAAGTTCAACAACAAGATCAGGATGGAGAGGAAGGACATCTTCATGGAGTTCCTGAAAAAGCCGTCGGTACTTTTCACATATTTCGGAATGGCTGCCGTGGTTTTTGTGACCACTGCAATGATGGTGTGGCTGCCCAAGTATTTTGAGACACAGCTGAACATCGAGCCGAAAACTGCAGGGACGCTGGGAGGCGCCGTGATGCTGCTTGCCCTTATCGGGGCGCCGCTGGGCGGATACCTGATCGACAAATGGCGTGTAAAAGAGCCGAGGGCAAGACTGCTGTTTCCGACTTTGTCAACCCTGTTGTCGGCAATAATCCTTTTCATCGCATTTTACGTGTTCAGCGGGAAAGCACAGATCGTGGTCCTCTTTGGATTCGGGGTAACAGTTATGACATTTATCTCGGGGGCGGTTGCAGTCACGCAGGATGTCATTCATCCGGGACTGAGGGCCACATCGTACGCCATCGCGGTGGCGGTTCAGAATCTTCTGGGCTCATTCACCGCACCGATCGTGCTGGGAAAGATCTCGGATCTCTCTAGCCTCAAGGTCTCGATGTCGATCCTACCCTTCATGCTTCTGGTCGGAGCGCTGTTGTTTTACCTCGGGTCGAGGCATTACGTGAGTGATATGTCGAGGGTGACCAAGGTTGATCTGGTGCCGGCTTAGGTAGTACGCATCTGCTGATAACCGACCGGGTTGCAGATTCCGCCAGGTGCAGGGACCTGGATCCTATTTATTTCTGGAAGTCGTATAGTGCACAAACTCCTTCAGGGAGTCCCTGGCGTCCGACTCGGGGTATGTGTCGAGTATTGAAAGGGCTTTGTCACGGAATTCGTTCATCCTGATACCGGCATACTTTAAACCCCCGCCGTCGGTCACAAACTTTACCACTTCCGATATGTCGGAGCCGGATTTCTTCCCGTTCCCGACAATGCTGAGGATCCGCTTCTTCTCACGGAGCGGGGCTTTCTCAAGCACGTGTATAAGCGGAAGTGTGATCTTCTTCTCCTTAAGGTCATTTCCCGGTACTTTCCCGGTAAGGCCCTTGACCTCATAATCGAGAAGATCGTCCCGGATCTGGAATGCGATGCCTATATTTTCGCCCAGCTCCTTCATTGACCTTATCCTGTTTGGATCGCTGGTAACCGACCGGGCGCCGCAGGCCGTACAAGCAGCCAGCAGGGCGGCCGTCTTGCTCCTGATGATCTTGAAATAGTCTTCTTCCTTTATGTTTAGCTTGCGGGCCTTCTGGATCTGCAGGAGTTCTCCTTCGCTCATCGATTTGACTGCTTCCGAAACGATCTCCAGCATATCGAACCTGTTCTTCTCGATGCTGATCAGCAGGCCTCTCGAAAGCATGTAATCACCGACAAGAACGGCGATCTTTGAATTCCACAGGGCGTTGATGGACAATGCTCCCCTTCTCTCCTCCGCATCATCAACGACATCGTCGTGGACCAACGATGCCGTATGAAGAAGCTCGATGAAAGTGGCCGCAACGTATGTCGGTTCGGCGATCTCGCCATTGAGCTTGGCTGCAAGGAACACCAGGAGAGGACGCATCTGTTTTCCCTTGCGCCTGAAAATGTAGTTCACTATGATTTTCAGGAGCGGGATCTCGCTCTTCATCGTTTTCCCGAAATAGTCCTCAAACAGCGCCATTTCACTGCTGACAGGTTTCCGTATGTTCGCGAGGTCAGGCATCAGGTATTGTTTCATCCAAAGATATGAAAATAGGATTTACCAGCTAACACATAAATACAAACAGGATTCTTTAAAGTTCATTTACAGGCAGGAACAGTAAATTTGTAATATATTTGCCCTGAAATATCTCATTGATGGAAATTAAAGATCTTAAACCTGAGAATCTTGAAAAGGCATCCGGGATGCTGAAAGCTCTTGCCCACCCGGCGAGAATATCGATAGTCGGGTGTCTCGAGGACGGAAGGAGCCGGACGGTATCCGAAATCCAGAGGCTGGTTGGGATTGAACAGGCCACGGCCTCCCACCACCTGGGGATAATGAAAGATAAGGGGATTCTTGGATCGAGGCGTGAAGGCAAAAACACATACTACTTCCTGAAGAATGACAATCTCCTGACTTTCCTCTCCTGCCTCGGTGAATGCTGTCAATAAGGTCCTAAAATGTACCCTTGAACATCCTTTTCTGGAACAGGATAATTGAAATAACCCCGCATGTGATTGCCGAGTCGGCAACATTGAACACAGGCCTGAAGAATACAAGCGGCTCACCGGGCCTGAAAGGCGACCAGCCCGGCCAGTGAGTATCAATTACAGGAAAATAGAACATATCGACGACCCTGCCAAGGAGGAATGAGGAGTATCCCCCTCCTTTCGGCAACAAGACTGCCGGGTGGTTAAGGCTTTCACTGAATATCATACCATAGAATGCACTGTCGATAAGGTTGCCGATGGCACCCGCCATGATCGCGCTTACGGCAAGGATCAGTGCAGTACTGGCATTTTTCCTGACCGACGTCATCAGGAACCACGCAATCCCGGAGATTGCAAGTATCCTGAAAATGCTCAGAACTATCTTCCCCGTAACCCCTCCCATCTCAAGGCCAAACGCCATCCCGTTATTCTCAATGAAATGCAGCATACCCCAGTTACCGAACAGATGTAATTCCTGGCCTATCACCATGTGGGTTTTAACCCAGAACTTAAGCACCTGGTCAGCAACCAGGATGAGTATGACAAGCAGCACAGCCATTTTCCCTTTCGACATAATTACCTGTTATTAATGCGGTGGGCAAAATTGCAAAATAATTCTGACAAAATTGATCTGCCGGTATATAATGAAACTGCCGGGAGGATCAATGACCTTTTCGGCAGTTTCTATCCCCAGAGGAGGGGTGAAGACGCTTTAACCTATTCGGGGCAGGTTACATTCAGGTAGTTCCCGTCCCAGCAATACCAGTCGGAATTCCCGAAGAACTGCAGGCATTTTACCCTTCCGTTGTGAAGCGAAGAGCTCCATTCCACATTCAGGTCATAGAAATCGAGGTAAACAGCGCTGTAGTAATGGATCGTATAGTATGCATTGAGGGTGGCCGATGTCAGGCCGTACTCGATGAAGCTATCCTTGAACTGGCTCCCGACCTCAGTGTAGGTATACTTGACCGATCCGATTGCAGTCCCTTCAACAGTCCAGTCGATCTGCAGGATGGATACCGGGTCGGCATTGCTCCTGTAGAGTATCCATTGTCCGCTTTTGCCGTCCAGGGCCGATGTACCCTCAAACCACAGAAAGTCTTCGTATCCGCCGGCTCCCTGTCTAGTGATATACATTTTCCAGACCACATTGGAGGAGGTTATCTGGCCTGTCAGCCTTGCCTTGTAGCTGACACCCAGAACCGTGGCATCATAGCTCCACTGCCAGGTCTTGTTGTCGACATATGCCGGCTTCTGGTTTACCGCCAGCTTGAATGAGGCAACAGGGACAGCCAGCGTGGTCGTCAGTATCGATTCCCAAACCAGCGCGACACCAGCTGAAAATTCCCAGTTGCTTGTCTGGGTGCCCTTTGGGATTGAAATGGCAACTTCGGATTTTTTCCCTGCCTGGAAATTGCTGAAATCTATTGACATTGATTCAGCCGGCGGCAAAACAGGGGGTTCGCCCTTGTCCTTCTTGCAGTCCTGCAAAGCAACCGGCAGTATGGCGAGAAGCGCAAATATCAAATACTTTTTCATGTGAAATTAGTTTTAGCCGAATATTAAACGGAGAACAATCCTCAAAATTATGGAAAATTGAATTATCCTCTGTTTTTTAGCAGGGAATCGAGTACCAGTATGACGATCAGCAAAAATCCGAATGTATTGAGCAAAATAAAGGCTGCGCTGAATTTGAGAGGCTTTTCGCCGGGGAAGAGGGCTTTTATGAAAAGGATAATAAACAGCGGATTCAGGAGTGCAGTCGTTATGACGGGTAACCTGCCGAATGCGTCGGAGAATGCCAGAAAGCCGAGGAGGATGGCAGAGGTGACCATCACCCAGCCAAGCACCAGCAGCTTCAGCCTGCCCGGATCGATGAATCCTGCCAGGTTCCTGAAACCGGCACGGTAGTAATCGTCCCTGTATTTAAGAATGACCAGCCAAAAATGAGGCAGCTGCCAGAGGAACATGAATGACGAAAGGCAGATTATCCTGGGATCGGCAATTGAGCCGCCCGCTGCAGTAAATCCGATAGCAGGCGGAATTGCGCCTGTCAGTGCCCCGGGGATAACGGCAAGGATGCTTCTTGGTTTAAGGATCGTATAGAGCAGGTTATACAGGAGTATGCACGCGACCCCAAGGATTGCCGGGTAAATCCCTGAGAAAAGCAGCAGGATGGTCCCTGAAACGAGGAGCAGGGCCGCAGAAATGCGGGCTTTCCCGACTTCCAGCTTCCCGCAGGGGATCGGCCTGCCAGCTGTACGCTCCATAAGTGCATCCGTTCGCCTTTCCTGGACCTGGTTGAGTGCAGCCGATCCTGATGCAAGAAGAAGGACTCCTGCTGAAACGACAATCAGCCCGGGATCAGCTTTCCTACCGGCAATCAGGTACCCTGCAGCAGAGGAAAATGTCACGGCCAGTGAGAGCCTGTATTTTACCAGGTCCGTGTACCGTGAAAGCAGCTCTGCCGGTTTACTTTCCCTCTTCATGCTTCCTGTTGTAGGAATAGATCCCTGCGATCATAAGCGAACCGCCCATGAGCGAGGTATCCTTGAGAAGGTTTATCAGCGTCTCGGTGGTATCGACTCCCTTCACCAGGTGCGGAATATGTATTGTCAAAATGAAAATGAACAAAAGCACAGCCAGCAGGATGGTCGACTGCCTGATAAACTTGCCGGTGATGATGCTAATACTGGCGGCTATAAGCAGTATCCCTGTCAGCAGCAGGATAAAGGCAGTATGGGGAATGAATGAGGTCAGAAGCCCCATATAATAGTCCATCATAAAAAAATGATTGATCCCGAAAAAAGCAAAGGGCAGGGCATAGAGTATACGCCCCAGCGTAGTGAGTTTGTTCATTTTTCCCTGTTTTGATTATTATACTCCAGATACATGATAACTGCATTTAATTGAAATGACCGGAACACATGCCGTTCAGCTAAACTCCCGCAAAAATGTAATAAGCATGCGGTCCTGCAACTAAAGGCTACGGGTGCAGTTAGTATGGAATTTGGAATTGGGTTCCTAAATGTAGGAATTTATTTTGAAGAAAGGATCCGGGTGCTTGAAAAATCTTCCGCTCCGTTTTATTTAACGCGGGTTGAACAAAACCCCGGAAGCCATGTTTATACACTTAAATGAAAGCAAAATGGAAAGAAGGAATTTTCTGAAGAACCTGGGATTGGGAGTAGCTGCATCTATTGTTGCAGGGAAATCAGTTGCAGGAGAATTAACCAAATCAATGAACCCGGATATGACACAGTTAAACACACATGAATTTCCGGCTCTGCCGTTTGAATACAACGCACTTGAGCCGTACATAGACGCACGGACGATGGAATTGCACTATGACAAGCACCACCGCACATATTTTAACAACTTTGAAGCCGCGATCAAAGGCACCAAATTCGATACCATGCCGATGGAGAAGATATTCGCTTCGATATCAGCTGCCGGAGATCCGGTCCGCAACAATGCGGGCGGATTTTACAATCACTGGCTGTTTTGGAACAACCTCGCCGCGAAATCAGCGGGCCCTTCTCCAAAGCTTAAGGCCGAGCTTGAAAAAACATTCGGATCATTCGACAAATTCAAGGATGCATTCAATACCGCTGCAAAAACGAGGTTCGGAAGCGGATGGGCCTGGCTTTACCTCACACCCGATATGGTCCTGGCAACCGGCAGTACGCCCAACCAGGACAATCCGCTCATGGATATCTCACCGGTAAAAGGGACTCCTCTGCTTTTGCTGGATGTATGGGAACATGCCTATTACCTTAAGTACCAGAACAGGCGGCCTGAATACATAGATGCATTCTGGAACGTTGTCAACTGGGAAGAGGTCAATAAGAGATTCGAACAGGCATCGTAGGGAACAGGGAATTGGTATGGGGGTTCCTTTTCAGGTGTAAAGGAACCTTTTTATTTTGAGGGTTGCCGTCTTCTGGAACGGGACCGGCTGCTGTATCACTTTATTAATCTGGCTGAATTTGCTGACCTTGGAGTTGACATATTCCTTCAGATCAGCAAGCAGTTCCTGCTTCTTTTCCTCAATCTGCTTGCTCATATCTGCCTTGAGGTGCTGATATTTCTTTTCGAGCTCTTCGAGGTTGAGGTGAACATATGCAACCAGCTTCCCTTTTTGTTCGATCACGAGAGATTCGATCACATACCGGTAATTGTTGATTACTGATTCAATTTCTTCGGGATAGATATTCTCACCGCTTGCGCCGACGATCATGTTCTTGAGCCGTCCCTTAATGAAAAGGTTCCCGCTCCTGTCGATCTTTCCAAGGTCGCCGGTCCTGAACCACCCGTCAGGGGTGATCACCTCGCCCGTCATCTCGGGCTCCTTGTAGTACCCTTTCATAACGTTGGGTCCCTTGGCCCACACTTCCCCTTCCCCCGTGACCGCATCGGGATGGTTGATCTTTATCTCGACACCATCGATTGCCGGCCCGGTCGATTCAAAGACCGTGTTTTTCGGACCTGTTCCGGCCAGCAGCGGAGCAGTCTCCGTGAGTCCGTACCCTATGGCATACGGGAATTTTGCTTCCAGCAGGAACCTTTCGACATTCCTGTTAAGCTTTGCCCCGCCGACTCCGAAGAACCTCAGTTCCCCACCGAAGGTCACCATCAGCTTCTTTCCAGCAGCTGCATTCAGCTTTTTCCTGACGGCAGGCATTTTGTACAGGGTTTTCACGATCCCGTTTTTAGTGAATGCCGGAACGATCCTGTTGTAGTATATTTTTTCAATTATAAGCGGAACGGTGAGCATTGCGGTAGGCTTTACCTCGGCAAGTGCCGGTACCAGGACTGATGGGGTCGGTGGCTTCCTGAGATAGTAAACGCATGAACCGCAAAGCATCGGGAGTATAAGTCCCAGTGTGTTTTCGTAAGTGTGGGAGAGCGGAAGGACTGAAAGGAACCTGTCATTCTCGTCAAGGTGGTGTATCAGTGCACCCTTCATGGCATTGAACACTATATTCCTGTGCGTCAGCATCACTCCCTTTGATCTTCCCGTGGTACCCGAAGTGTATACAATTGAAGCCAGGTCTTCTTCTCCCGGAGAATATTTTTCCCGGGGGATCCTGCCCTGCATGTAGACCAGATCATTGCGTTCGGAAAACACGACAGAGAAATCATCTGTCAGTATCGCTGTCTTAAGGCAGGCCGGCTTTGCTTCATCCAGCTTCGGGAGTAGTGAGGATGAAATGAATATTGCTTTCGCTTCGGAATGTGTCAGGACATTCCTGACCTCGGTAGCTGAGAAATCGGGAAGTACGGGCACAGCAACCGCTCCCATGAATGTAACGGAAAAAAATGCCGAGCTCCAGTTCGGCATGTTGGTGCTGAGGATTGCAACCCTGTCTCCCGGCTCGATCCCGGCCTTTTCGAGCAGTGAGATCAGTGAATCCACCTCAGCGGCAGTCGTACCAAATGTCTTAGGCTTTTCCCCGGCGAAAGCGTAAGCATCCCTCTCCCTGAATTTCTGCAGGGTCCTATCGAATAAATCCGGCAATGTCATCCCCATATTGGTTGTGCCTGTTTCCGTTTACATATTGTTAATCGGGGTAAAGATAGCAAATATTGTCTGATGTTGCTCATTTAATGATGAATATTAAATTTCAGGGACTGAAAGACGAGGGCGGAGATCAACCTGTAACATTCAGACGGAAACCCCGGTAGCTGAAAAGGAGGATGCCAGGGTAAACCTTTTGTCGCGCAGAATGGTTAACTTTGTGTTAAACTAATCGGGAAGAGACAATGGCATCAGTTATCAGGGTGACAAAGGAGTTTTCGTTCGAGATGGCACATGTCCTTCAGAACTATGACGGACCGTGCAGGAATGTCCACGGCCATTCCTACAGGCTTTTTGTAACGCTTGCCGGAACCCCTGTCGCTGAAAAGGATCATCCGAAGAACGGGATGGTGATCGATTTTACTGACATCAGGAAGATTGTCGGAAGAGAAATAGTGGATCTGTTTGATCATTCTGTGGCAATCTCCTCCGATTTCGAAGCGGCGAAGCTGAATGCACTGAAGGAGATGTTCGAAAACATCCGCATCCTCGGTTACCAGCCCACCTGCGAAAACCTTGTCGCCGATTTTGCATCAAGGATAAGGACAAAGCTGCCAGGAGGTGTCAGGCTTTACAGTCTTAAACTCTACGAGACAGCCACTTCATATGCAGAGTGGTTTGCATCGGATAATGAATAATTTCACCATGACGGAAAACAATGACAAGAAACTTTTCCTGCTCGACGCATATGCTTTGATCTTCCGGTCATATTATGCTTTCATCAGGAATCCAAGGGTCACCTCTAAGGGGATGAATACATCGGCAATTTTCGGGTTTCTCCTCACCCTCGAGGAGGTCCTGCGGAAGCAGAAGCCGTCGCACATAGCCGTGGTGTTTGACAGGCCGGAACCGACATTCAGGCACAAGATGTATCCTGACTACAAGGGAACAAGAGATGAGACCCCTGAGGACATAAGGACTGCAGTTCCATACATCAAACGCCTGATCGAGGCCTACAGGATCCCGGTGATCGATTTCCCCGGCTATGAGGCCGATGACATAATCGGGACGCTCGCAAGGAAGGCCTCCGAAAAGGGATATATGACTTATATGATGACGCCGGACAAGGATTATGCGCAGCTTGTGTCGGAAAATGTATTCATGTTCAAGCCTTCCAAAAGCGGCGCTGATTCGGTGAAATGGGGAGTTGATGAGGTAAAGCGGGAATTTTCGGTTCAGGACCCGAAGCAGGTTATAGATATCCTTGCCCTTATGGGGGATACAGCGGACAATATTCCCGGTGCACCCGGTGTAGGGCCAAAAACGGCAATGAAGCTCATTGCGGAATACGGGTCAGTCGAAGAGCTCTTCAGGCATACGGATGAACTCAAGGGGAAGCTTAAGGAGATCATCGAAACTTACAGGGACCAGATTGAAATATCAAAGAAGCTGGCGACAATTGAACTCAACGTCCCGGTCGACCTTATGGAAAACGATCTTGTAACCGAGATACCTGACAGGAACAAGCTTACGACCCTCTTTGAGGAGCTCGAATTCAGGACCATTGCCTCGAAGATAATCAGGGAGATCGATGAAGCCGGGAAAGGGATCAGTTCCGGTGCGACGCTGTTTGAGGATTCCGCTGCCCCGTCGCAGGGGACCCTCTTCGGCAGTGAAGCCGAAATGGCAGGTGCGCGGTTATCGACAATTGAGACCGTAAAGCATGATTATGTTCTGCTTAAGGACGACAGTGAGCTGAAGGACTTTATGAAACAGGCACTGAAGCTCCGGGAGATTTGTTTTGACTCGGAGACAACGGGCATCAACCCCCTGGATGCGGAGCTGGTTGCGCTCTCTTTCTCCTGGGAAAAAGGGAAGGGATATCTTGTTCATTTCCCCGAATTGCAGGATGAGACCAAAAGGATCCTGGAAATTCTCCGTCCGCTGTTTGAGGATCCGGGGATCATCAAGACCGGGCAGAATATGAAATTTGATATCCAGGTGCTCGGCAATTACGGAATCGAAGTGAAGGGGGAACTCTTCGATACAATGATCGCTCATTACCTGCTTGAGCCCGATATGAAGCATAACATGAACCTTCTGTCGGAAACTTACCTGAAGTACAGCCCGGTCCATATCGAATCGCTGATAGGGGAAAAGAGCGAGAACCAGAAGAACATGAGGGCAGTCCCGGTTGATTNGGTACTTGAATATGCAGTGGAGGATGCAGATGTGACCTGGCAATTGAAGGAAGTGTTCCGTCCCAGGATAAGGGCGGAGGAGCTCTCTGAGCTGGCAGAAAAGATCGAAATGCCCCTGATAAGGGTGCTGGCGGATATGGAGAGATACGGTGTCAGGCTCAATGAGGAGAACCTGAAATCGATTGCCGTCGATCTCAGGAGCGATATAATTTCCCTTGAAAAGGAGATATATGGTCTTGCCGGAACCGAATTCAATATCTCATCACCCAAACAGCTGGGTGATATCCTTTTCATAAAGCTGAAGCTCGACGACAAGGCAAGGATGACAAAGACACAGCAGTTCGTCACTAACGAGGAGATCCTCCAGAGGCTGGCAAGCCGGCATCCGATCATAAACAAGGTCCTGGAATACAGGGGCCTCAAAAAGCTTCTTTCAACATACGTGGAAACCCTGCCCGGGCTCGTCAACCCGAGGACTGGCAGGATCCATACGTCGTTTAACCAGGCAGTTGCTGCCACAGGCAGGCTCAGCTCAAACAACCCGAACCTTCAGAATATCCCGGTCAGGGATGAAAGGGGAAGGGAGATCAGGAAGGCATTTGTCCCCGAAGAAGGGAACATGTTCCTGTCGGTAGATTATTCGCAGATCGAGCTGAGGCTGATGGCGCACCTTAGCGGCGACAGTAACATGATCCAGGATTTTCTCTCGGGGAGCGATATCCATGCCGCCACTGCCGCAAAGATCTTCGGGGTAGATGAGAAGGACGTGACAAGGGAAATGCGGAGCAGGGCCAAAACCGCGAACTTCGGGATCATCTACGGGATCTCCTCGTTTGGCCTTTCGGAAAGGCTCACGATCGGGAGGAAGGAGGCAAAAGACCTGATTGACGGGTATTTCAACTCTTATCCCGGCATAAAGAGGTATATGAATGAAAGCATTCAGAAAGCGAGGGAAAAAGGATTCGTGACAACCATGTTCGGCAGGAGAAGATATCTCAGGGATATTCTTTCCCGCAACCAGGTAGTGAGGGGAAATGCCGAGCGGAATGCGATCAATGCCCCGCTCCAGGGAAGCGCCGCCGATATTATCAAGATTGCGATGGTGATGATCCACAAAAGGATGAAAGAGGGGAATTACAAGTCGAAAATGATCCTTCAGGTACACGACGAGCTTATCTTTGAAGTGGTTCCGGGTGAAATGGAAAAGCTCCGGAAGATGGTCGAGTATGAGATGACAAATGCCGTGAAGATCGATGTTCCGTTAAAGGTCGACAGCGGCACGGGCAGGAACTGGCTGGAGGCGCATTAGGCAGGAAACTTCACAGGGGTTTGGAAATAGTTCTTTTTAACCCTGCCGGCAGGCAGGCGCAAAGAGCGTAAAAGTAAATTGCTTAAAAACTCTTCTTTGCGAACCTTGCGAAATCACTTTGCGGAATTTGCGGTAAAATGATTTCAACTGTTTCAATACCCCCGGAATATAAAAACAGGAAATGGAAGTCAGCGTACTTTTTTTCGGGGTTCTGGCGGATGTTACCGGAACCCGCATAAGGCATTACAATGAGGTCAGGTCGTTCGGCGATCTCAGGCACAGGATCAGTGACGATTTCCCGGAGCTGTTCCACTACAATTTCAGGATTGCCGTTAACAATGAAATTGTCGACAGCGATCCTGTTTTACAGCCGGGTGATGAAATTGCTTTCCTTCCGCCCTTCGCAGGCGGTTGAAGCTTGGGGAATTTTAAACCTAAACCATTTTCAAAATGCACTTAATCGATGGTCCAGTGCCTGCTTCAGCAATAGCGGAATTGCTTGCGAAAGCGGGCAACGATGCAGAAAGCGGCGCACATTCGCTCTTTGTCGGGCAGGTCAGAAGGGATGAGGTTGAAGGCAGGCAGGTGAAAGGGATTGAATACTCTGCCTATGAGGAGATGGTGATAACAGAAGCCGACAAGATCAGCAAGACGATCCTTTCGGAGTTCAATGACGTAAGGGGCCTGGAGATCCTCCATTCGAGGGGGCTCGTAGGCGCCGGGGAGATATCAATGGTGGTGCTGGCATCGGCAGGCCACCGGAAACAGGCATTTTCTGCCTGTTCCAAGGCTGTCGAGCTGATAAAGGAGAAGCTCCCTATCTGGAAAAAGGAGATCTTCGAAGACGAAAGCGGCCGCTGGAAAGCCAACGAGGCCCTTTAACCCGGGTTCTCATCCATGAAGACACCGGGAGTAGCTGACTCAAGAACAGGTTTTTTCTCGTTCCCGGGGGAAAGGATCGACCCGGTCTTGCCCTCGAGGATCGAGCCGTATTCAGCCTTATTGTTCAATATTTCATCTGCTTTAGAGACCTGCTTGTCGGTCTTGAGCGTCCATTCGATCGAGCCGGCCTCATAGAAATACCTGCCAAGAAGCTCTTCTTCGATCAGCTGTTCGATCTCCGGCCTGAAGGTGTTCAGGTCCTTCTCGAGCGACGGGTGGAGGTCTTTTTCCAGGTCGGCGAAAAGCTGCTTGTTGATATCGTAGTATTTTTCCTTCTTAGCATTTGTAATCAGATCTTTAAGCGATTCCTCGGTATTTGTCTCATAGCTAAACTTCCGCTTCATCAGGAAATCACGGAAATCATTGAAATCCCGGTCGGTGAACTTAGCCTGTGTGAGCGATGCCGGGGCAGGATGGCTCCAGTAGTACGATGTGGCATAGTCGAAGATATAGTTCCTGATATAAAGTTCTGATGCCAGCTGGCTGAGCGACTCGGGCTGCATGGCAATGTCGGGGGTGATCCCACCGCCATTCCTCACGATCCTTCCGTTCCTGGTCTTGAAATCCGTAATAAGCGAATCAGGGATTATCCCAACGCTTCCGTCGGGATTGGGGTGAGAGAAATCGAGGGCCTGTATGCACCTGCCGCTGGGGATATAGTACTTGGCCGATGTCAGCTTCAGCTGGGTGCCGTAGCTCAGCGGGCGGGTGATCTGGACCAGCCCTTTTCCGTACGACCGCTGTCCGATTATTACACCGCGGTCGAGGTCCTGGATAGCACCCGACACGATCTCTGAAGCGGAGGCTGATCCCCTGTTGATAAGGACCGCGAGCGGGATCTTTTCATCCACAGCCGCCTTTGTCGTTTTGAACTCCTCATCAAATTGTTTGACCTTTCCCTTTGTTGATACAACTTCAGTCCCCGGGGCGACAAAAAGGTTTACAACGGCAACCGCTTCGGTCAGCAATCCGCCGGGGTTTCCCCTCAGGTCGAGGATTATCTGGCGGGCGTTTTCCCCCTTCAGGGCCACGAGTGCATTCTTTACATCTTCCGAGCAATCCTGGGTGAAGCCAGTGAGGCGGATGTAACCGGTGTTCGCATTTATCATACCGTAGTACGGTACCGGCGGAACAACCACTTTCTGCCTTTTGACATCGAATTCCATATCATGCCCGTTCCTGTCGACCGCAAGCTTGATAATGGTGCCCGGATTCCCCTTGAGCTTTTCGCTAACCTGTTCCGTTGAGAGTCCGTTCAACGGAACGCCGTCGGCTTTCTTAAGAATATCTCCCGGCTTCAGGCCGGCAACATCTGCCGGGAATCCCTTGTAAACCATTGCGATCACGATGCTGTCACCTTCAGGGCGTATAAGGGAGCCGATGCCGCCATATTTCCCTGTTGTCATGAATGTAACCTCTTCTCCTTCCGATTCAGGGTAATAGACAGTATACGGATCCAGTGTCTTCAGCATTGCATCTATCGCTGTTTTCACGAGCTTATCAGGGTCGATCGGATCGACATAAAAGGTATTCAGCTCCCTGAACATCGAATAAAATATGTCGAGATTCCTGGCTATCTTGAAATCCCTCGTTTCCTGGATAGTGAAGAAAGCTGTACTTAACCCGGCAGTCAAAACCAGGACCGTGACGAGAATGAATTTTCCCCTGAAAATTTTTTTCATTTGATATGATGCTTTGATTGTTTTGTGAAAATAATTTGAAGTGACTGCAATGATACTGATATTAAAATAATTAACCCTGTATAACCTTATGAATTCGTTCTATTCTTTTTTAACAAGATTCGCATTCTTTTGTTTAACATGGTCGCATAATGCTACAAGTGTTTCAATGACAGACTCTTCAATTTCACGGTAGCTGATGATCGAAGGTTTCCTGTAAATGAGGATAAATGCCAGCTTCATGTCTGCCGCACTTAGAAAATCATAAAGGATATATTTGTTTTTTCGGTAGGCTTCCTTCATCCTTCGCCTGATGAGGTTCCTGGCAACTGCAGACCTGATTGTTTTTTTTGGGACGCTAAGGACTACCTGTGCAGGCTGGGGGAGGCCTGTCATGCTACGGATCCAGGCTACCCTGAAAACGGAAGTGTAAAAGATGTTTCCCTTTTCAAAGATCTCATCGATCAGCTTCCTGCTGCAAAGGCGCTCTGATTTTCTGAACCTGTATCTTCCCCTGTTGTTCATGTTAACATCAAAATGAGGGAAATGCCCGGCTTGTAGTTCAGGCCGGCTACCGGGAAATTCCTGGCTTTTTACCTGCAGTTCCTGTTATACTCTTTAAGAAAATCGTCAAGAGCCATAGTCATCGAAGGGGCCTTGGGATTCGGTGCGTTAATATCGAGCCTCAATCCTTCCTGCTGAACTGCGCATGCAGTGGTCGGACCGAATGCCGCAATCTTGATATCCCCCTGGATGAAATCCGGAAAATTCTCCTTCAGCGATTTAATGCCGGAGGGGCTGTAAAATACCAGGATATCGTAATCAAAATCATTGATGTTGGAGAAATGGCTGCTGATGGTCTTATAGAGGGTACCGACAGTGAACTTGATGCTGTTCTTGTCGAGCAGATCGGGAATTTCCGCATTATGCGGTTCTGAAAGGGGAACAAAGAAATTATCGTCCCGGTGTTTGATGATCACGTCGATCAGATCCTGGAACTTAGCTTTGCCGTGAAAGATCTTGCGCTTCCGGTAGACAATATATTTCTGAAGATAAAATGCCACGTTTTCAGTGATGCAGAAATACTTCATTGTATCCGGAACAACTATCCTCATCTCGTTACAGATCCTGAAGAAATGATCTATACCCGTTTTGCTTGAAAAAATTACCGCCGTAAAATCCAGGAGATTGACTTTCTGCTGACGGAAGTCTTTAAGGGCGATCCCTTCTACTTGCACAAATGGTTTAAAATCGATCTTCAGGTTGTACTTCCTTGCCAGTTCGAAATATGGTGATTTCGGGTTGTTCGGTTCTGGCTGCGACACTAAAATCTTCCTTATTTTCAATTCCTTAAAGATTAGGTTTTGCTTCCAAATAATTGCTTAACACCCTAAACATGAACCGTAGTAAAATACTTTACCAATATCAACATGGGCAAAATTTCCAGCGCACAAAGGTATAAAATCAAATAGTAAATTGAAATATGTCTTTTTAGAAAAATCAATATAAGCCTGATCACGCGGTAAATGTAAAAGAGCATTATGACACCTATCCCCGCGGTTATGCTTACTGACGCCGGAAGGATGTATGTGTAAAGCGTGAGGAGTATAACGACAAAGAGAATGCCCGAACTGAACCTGTATGACTGGTAAATATTCAGCAGGTATTCATTGAAAGCTTCCTGCTGCCCGCTCAGGTTTCCCGCGGAGAGGCATACCAGGTGCCGCACCGTCACCGAAACCGAGAAAATGCCAAAGAGGATAATGACAGCCAGCAGCGGCGAAAATCCTGGCGGGACCACATCGAAGTACAGGGCTGCGGTATACGCAAAAAGGCTCAGGACCAGGAAAGCAATGAAATTGAATACTGTCGACTGCCAGTAAAAGAGTGTATTGATATCGCGCGATGCGGGTTCATTTATGCCCCTGAACAGGAAGAACCTTGTTATTTCGGGGCGCATGCTTCTTATAGTCGATCTTACAAGGAGGAAAAGCCAGAAGGAGAAAAAGACGAGAATGGTCACCCCGTCGTGGTGAAACCGGTTTACGGCAATACCTGCCCCTTCCCTGAGGTTATGGATAAGCATCGGGCGATACTGCCCGGGCTCCGTGCCGGAACGGGAGGTGAATCTGAAAGGGATGCTTCCTGCCCGGTAAAGCCGGATGTTCCTGATGAAGGCAGCCGAATCGGCAAACGTGACATCAGCTATGGCATTGCGCGAACAGGTCGAGGTCGAATCGGCTCTGACGATATCGGCAGGCAGGTAGACCCGTTTCCTGAGCATCTCCTTTTCCGCTTTCAGGATGTGCGCAGGCTTCTCATCAAGGGCCCTGAATGCCGAATCAGGAATTAACCGGCCTGCGTCAATTTTTAAGACAAGCGAGGGTTTGATAGTGTCCTGCGGGATGTAACCGGTATCCATAAGCTGTTTTCAGACCAGACCACAAAAATAGTGATAATTAGGAAAACAGCTGCTTCCTGTGAGAAAAGAGAAAGATCAGAAGTAGTCGTTCCTGGTCCCGGAAATATCTGTGAGAATATTGTTGGCGAGCCTGCTTGCCCCGATCCTGAACAGTTTATTGTTCAGCCATTCATCGCCAAGGCAGCTTCCGACGATATGATAGTAAACGATAGCTTCAGAAGAAGCAGCGATCCCCCCGGCAGCCTTGAAGCCCACCCTGATGCCGGTCTCCTGGTAGAAATCGAATATTGCCCGGCACATTACGAATGCAGCTTCTGGCGTTGCCGAAACGCTGGTCTTGCCGGACGATGTTTTTATAAAGTCGGCCCCGGCATCCATCGCAATCGTCGAAGCCCTGAAGATCTGTTCCGGTGTGCCAAGGAGCCCCGATTCAACGATTACCTTCAGCACCCTGTCTCCCACAGCCTCCCTGATCTCGCGGATCTCATCGGCAACTACTGCAAAATCATTTCCAAGGAAAGCTCCGACCGGAAGAACTATGTCAATCTCCTCAGCCCCGGCTTCTATTGCCATCTTGCATTCTGCCAGCTTGATGCTCCTGAATGTCTGGGAAGTGGGGAATGCCCCGGCCACCGATGCGATCCTGACGCTCTTGACAGTCAGCTTTTCCTTGACCACGGGGACAAAATTGGGAAAGACACAGATTGACGCCACATTCGGGATATTGGTAAACCTTGCGGAAAAGCTGTTTACCCTGCCGGTAAGATGAAGTATCTGGCTTTTGTTGTCACCTGTATTAAGGCTGGTAAGATCAATGACATTNAGGATGTCCATCAGGAGATGCTTGTCCGGAGCTGCCGGTATCAGTGATTCAACTTTCTTAAGGCCCTTTTTGATCTCTGTTTCCGATGGGCACGATTTTATGAGTTTTTGATATAGCTTTGTCATATCTTTACCAGTTACCTGTTCAAAATTCCTGCCTTATGAAAAAAAAGTCCGGGTTCAATATAGTGCTTTTTGTATTCATAATTAGTTTAATTATGATTTTAAGTTGTACGAGGTCCAAAATATCACATGCCGGTATTTTGTTGAAAACCGACAGGGAGTTTTCGGATCTGTCGGAAAGAGAAGGGATGTTCAAAGCATTCCTGGCCTATATCGCGGATGACGGCGTGGTGCTGAAGGATTATTCCTACCCGTCGGTCGGCAAGGAGACACTGAAGAAATACTATTCACAGCAGACTGATACCACCTTCACGCTAAGATGGGCGCCGGTTTTTGAAAAGATATCGGAAAGCGGGGACCTTGGCTACACGTACGGATTCTGGACAAACACAAACAAGCTGACCGGCCGCACCGCAAACGGCACCTATCTTACGATCTGGCAGAAACAGAAGGATGGTTCCTGGAAATTCGTTCTCGATACCGGCACCCAGGGATTGCCATAGGATTACTTTTTCTTTTCACCCAGGCCCGGATTTCTCGCCAGCGAGGCAAAGATGCCCAGGACCGAAAGCGCCGAAAAGACTACAAAGCCTGTCCGCATTGCCGTTAACAAGCCCGGGAATGCCGGCGGGGCTATCTTTTGCCGACCAATATACATGGCAATGAGCATCATGGCAATGCCCATGCTCATCATCTGCCCGATCATCCTCATGGTGCCGACAATTCCGGATGCAATTCCGAGATAGCGCTTCTCGACTGAGCTCATTATAGCATTGGAATTGGGCGATGAGAAGAGGCCAAACCCGATCCCCATCACCCCCAGCATCACGGCGATAAGCCAGGCCGGCGTTTCGGGTGTGATAAAGCAAAGCATCAGCAGGCCCGCACCTGTAAGCCCCATGCCTGATGAAGCGATGACCCCGGGGTTCTTCCTGTCGGATAATTTGCCGGCCAGCGGCGAAAGGAGTGCCATCGCAACCGGCTGGGAGATCATGATCAGCCCGGCGGTCCTGGCGTCGAGACCCTTCAAATACTGCAGGTAAAGGCTGATGAAAAATCCGGTGGCGCTTGTAGCCGCATAATGGATCAGGGCAGCCAGCCCGGAAAAGGCAAGCACCCTGTTCCTCAGGATCAGACCTGTATCAAATACCGGGTATGATGCCCTGTTTTCGAAGACCACGAAAACCACCGCGGTGATAATGCCTGCAGAAAGGAATATCCAGCCCTGTGCTGCCGGCAGCTTTGAGAACCCGTAGATAAAACCCGACAAAGCGATGCCGTAAATGATCGATCCTTTAAAATCGAAAGACTCGCCTGCGGCTTCTGCCCATTCAGCTCTGATCTTTTTGACAACGAGGAAGGCCGAGATCAGTCCGACAACTGCAAGGAGCACGAAGATGCTTCTCCAACCGAATGCCTGGGTAAGGTAACCCCCGATCACCGGGCCCGTCGACAGGCCGGCATATGTCGAGGTGACATTGATCCCCATCGCATGGCCCCGCTCCCCCGCCGGGAAAACAGAGGTCAGGATGGCAAGGCTGGTGCCGAAGATCATTGCCGCTGAGATCCCCTGGATCACGCGCAGGATGATAAGGGAGGTAATGTTGAAGGAGAAGATTATCAGGAGCGATGTCAGGGTGAAAAGTATGATGCCTCCGAGAAAGATCTTCTTCCTTCCGAAGATATCACCGAGCCTCCCGAACGGCAGGAGAAAAATGGCCGAAGCAAGGAGAAAGCTGGTGACTACCCAGCCAAGGCTTATTGCGTTTGCATGCAGATCCTCTCCTATCGCGGGAAGCGCAAGGTTAACCGCAGACCCGAGAAACGGGGTCAGAAAAGCAGCCGTGGAAGAAACAAGCAGTACTGATCTTTTCAGGGATTTTCCGGATTCGGAGTTGTTGGTTTCCATAAATGTAACTGGATCTTTGCACTGCAGTTCTATTCCCGCTGCCTCGTATCGATTATTATTGTGACGGGACCGTCATTTACCAGCTCCACCTGCATCATTGCACCGAAAGTGCCGGTGGCGACTTCCTTTCCCAGCACCCCGGAAATGTACCTGACAAAGCGGTCGTAAACCGGCTCCGCGATCTCAGGAGGGGCAGCCTTAATATAGGATGGCCTGTTCCCTTTCTTAGTCAGGGCGTGGAGCGTGAACTGGCTGATTACCATTATCCCGCCGCCGGTATCGGTAACGGAAAGATTCATGACGCCGGCTGCATCGTCGAAGATCCTCAGCTGAACGATCTTCCTGGAGAGCCACTCGATATCGCTGTCATCGTCCGATCCTTCAATGCCAAGAAGGACCAGGAGCCCCTGAGCGATCTCGGATTTCCTCTCACCCCTGACAGTTACGGAGGCACGACTCACCCTCTGAATGACGCATCTCATCGGCCGGGATTGAAAAAGCTCAAATATATGCAATCACTGCCATAAACCGCAGAAAGTTGTTTTATATTATATTTGACGAAATTCTGGATCAGGAATGGACCTTGTAACCATAATTGCGGTAGCCCTGGGATTGTCATTTGATACATTCGCCGTCTCACTGTCATACGGTGTCATCAGGAGCAATATCATTTTCTGGCAGGCAGCCCGGATCGCAATCATACTTGCTGTTTTCCAGGCGGGAATGCTTGTCTTAGGATTCTTCCTTGGTTCCTTCATAAATGAAGCCGCAAAAGCGGCTGACCACTGGATTGCCCTTTTACTCCTGTCGTTCCTGGGGATAAAGATGATCGTTGATGGCATGAAGAGAGGTAAGGATGATGAGGTGAAGGATTACGGGAACTTCCTGATCCTTCTCCCGGTAGCGATCGGCACAAGCCTCGATGCATTTGCCGTTGGTGTCAGCTTCGCACTCCTTGAGTTCAGGATATGGTATTCTTCAGTCATCCTGGGGACAGTTACCTTCCTTGCTTCAATGACCGCCATACGTGTCGGCAAATCCGCCGGCGACAGGCTTGGAAACCGGGTGGAGCTGGTCGGCGGGCTCATCCTGATCGCCATCGGCATCAAGATCTTCGTGGAGCACCTCCTCGGAAGCTAAGGTTTTTCCCCTTGCTTAATGACCCTTACGCCGAATACCGGTCCGGCCGTGTTCCCTTTGTGTGCCTGGAACCTGACAGTCAGTTTTTGCTTTGCTTTTGTCACACCTGCAGGGATATCATATTGCAGCCTTATGAACTGCCCTGGTTTTTTGCCGGAGATATTCTCGGTTGCAATTATCCTGCCGTCAATTAAAATATCGAATGTTTTGGCTCCGGGGAAACCGCCCCAGTAGTCGGCGACAATCGCAAGCGGGAATGCGGGATCTGCTTTCATCTCAAATGAGAACCATCCGCCTCTTGATTCCCTGTACGCCCTGTCCCTGAAATGTTCCGGGGTAGTATTCTCTCCCCTGAACTTATGGTCCCTTTCAGGCTGCATTTCACCGGGCTGTACAAAGTCGACAGTGGCCTCCTTTAGCTTTCGTAATTGTTCCTCCTCAGCTCTGTAATTTTCGAGCCTTTTCTCCCATTGATCCCGAGTAAAAAGATCCCAGTATATTGAATATCGCCTGTCATAGATCGAATAAAAGGGCTTTAATTCAACGTCTCTCGGCCTGCCAGTATTTACTGTCACGAAGGTGTTCGGCTTCCCTTCAACAGGTTTAAGCCAGGCTGCAGGATCCCTTTCGGAGGTAAGCAATACGGGCACATACAGGGGGTTTTTTGAAGCGGTATCGTCGAGAGGTCCAAGCTCCCCGGCAAGAACGAGGGGACCATACATCACAGCTGCCCTGGTGCTGTCGTCGGGCATTGGTTCGAGCCTCAGTGAAAACGGGATCTTAATTACGACCCTGTCACCGGACTTCCATGTTTTTTCGATACACACCCAGCTGCCGGGCTTCCGGCTTTCGCGGTGAAGATGTCCGTTTACGCGAACCTCAATCCCGCCAGTGGCCCAGCCGGGATACCTGACCTGCAAAGCAAGCTTAACAGGCTTTTCGCACCTTAATTCGAGTTCAGTAACCGGTTCGGTGGGAAAACCGGTCCTCTGAATAACTGTCAGGCCCTTCTCCTTCCAGTGAAGTTCGGAGGCAATGTATTGAAAAAGAAAAAGGTCCTTCTCTGTATGATAATATATATTCCTCCCGTATTTTGAGTGGTTTTCCATTCCGGTCCCGATGCAGCAGGTGAAATCCAGCGGATCCTGGAAGTTCTTGAAGCCTCCCATATCGAGCGACAGGTTATAAACAACCCTCCCGTCGACCGGGTTTTGCGATGAGAGGATATGATTGAAAAGTGCCCGTTCATAGAAATCAGCCACGCGGGGTGAGGCTTCCCACTCAAAGAGATGTTCACTCAGTTTTAGCATGTTGTACACATTGCACGATTCGGTGGTCCCTTCCCCGAGCTGGTCCCTCAGGGTGTCAGGGGGCCCGAAATACTCGTCATTCCCGTTTCCGCCGGTCACATAGGAATGGTGGTTCACAACGGTCTGCCAGAAGAAGCCTGCGGCATTTTTATCGGAGGTGTCGCCGGTGAGTTCATAAATGCGGGCAAGCCCGATCAGTTTAGGGATATTCGTATTGGCATGCTTTCCTGGCAGGATGTCCTTATGTTCCTTCAATGCATCCAGGAATGACTTGTGATAGAAAATCCCTGCGAGCTTCAGGTATTTATCGTCCCCGGTATCGGCATAAAGATCTGCAAATGTCTCATTTATGCCCCCATGTTCGCACCGGAGCATTAGCTGAACCTGCTCATCCGAAAGGGGAGATACTGTGTTTAGGATCCAGCCGGCGAATTTTTTTTCAACAGTGAGTGCCTTTTCATACCCGCAGCAATGATAGGTGTCGCGCAGACCGGCAAGGATCTTATGCATCGTGTAAAAAGGCGACCAGATACCGTTCAGATCGAACCCCTGCGAACGTATGTTCCCTTTTGACACCTCATTCACGAATATCTCCCTCCCTTTCGGAAACGCTCCGATGTACCCGTCGACGGTATGATCCTGGATCTTTTCAAGTTCGTCGGTGATATATTCCGCCCTGTGCCGGAACAGAGTGTCTCCTGTTGTAAGGTACATCATGGAGCAGGCGCTGAGGTAATGCCCCAGACTGTGGCCGGCAAGGGACTCGTTTTCCCAACCCATGTAATGTTCAGCTTTCGGCGTGAGGCCGGCCTCGGAATAGAACCGTGACAGAAGCCTGTCGGGGTCATAGGCTAATAGGGTTTGTTTGTCAAGCCCGGTCGCATGGAGGAAAGGACCGTCCAGCAGCCTGACGTCCTGGAGGGGGAATGGCAGGGCGGCGAAGGTTACCACTTCGGGGCCGCCGGTTCCTGTACGGTCAGGGGCCGGGGCCGAACACCCCGAATTGAGGAGCACTGCAAGGCATACTGGGTAAACTAGCTTTATGGCCATTTTCATCGGTTGAAGGTTCTGGAAGGTCATCTGGCAAATTTTTACTTGGTTAAGGAGTATCATGCGATCATGCGATCATGCAATCATGCGATCATGCAATCGTGCAATCGTGCTATCGTGCAATCATCCGTCTTCGGTCATCGGTCATCCGTCCTCGGTCATCGGTCATCCGCCGGTCCTCCGTCCTCCGTCATCCGTCATCTGTCCTCAGTCATCGTGATCATGAACCGGTCCCTTTTATCAAACACCGCCATTTCGGTGAACCCGGCCCGCCGGACGAGGTCGTAGGCATCATCAAAATATTGTGCAACCCTTATGGGCATATGGGCATCCGAGTTGACGCAGACTGATGCGCCTTCTTCCCGGAAGATATGAAGATACCGGGGGTCGGGATAAAAATCTCCGACCGGACGGTTCCTGCCGTTCGTGTTCACTTCAAATGCAACATCATGCTTCTTCAGGGTCTTTGCCAGCTCCCTGTAGAGCGGCTCCGGGTCGGAAACGGGGCGGAAGCCGTAGATCCTGACCAGGTCGCAATGTCCTATGATATCAAATATCCCGGATGCCGCTGCTGCCGAGACAGTTTCAAAATAGCTGGAATACAACTTGTCAATATCCTTCCCGCTGTAAAATTCTGGTCCCGCATCAACAGTGCCCTCGCCAAGATAGTGGACGGATCCGATCACATAATCTAGATCCAGCCTGCTCACAAGGGAGAATATTTCTTCCTCGCGTCCGGGGAAAAAATCGACCTCAAGGCCGATCCTGACCCTGATGCCGTCAGTTGAATCCCTGATGGCCTTAATCCGCTCGATGTAAGGCCCTGCCCCTGATTTGTTCATGCTCCAGTCGAGATCCCCCCTGAAAAGTGTGAGATGTTCGGCAAACCCGATCTCGTTAAGGCCGGCTTTGATAGCCGGTCCAATATAATCCTCAGGAGCGGAACGCCCGTCGCTGAATACCGAGTGGATATGATAGTCAGTCCTGTAAATCATTTAACCTAAAGAAATTAACTTCATGATTGCCGGAGGTGCAGGCTAACTCCGACTCCCGGAATAAAACAAACCCGACCTGCCAAAGTAACATGGAAAATTTTAACTTTGTCGAAAAGTACTAATTGTGGACAAGAAAATCAAACCCTGTGACTGCGAAAACTGTGAATTCAGGGAGGTTGTCTTTGCGACACTGGATGAAGAAAGCATCAGGGAACTGTGCAATTTCAAGGAAGAAAAGTCCTACAGCAAGGGAGAAATAATAAACCATGAGGGGGAAGCCATAACCGATTTCAAATATCTTAAGAGGGGCCTTGTCAAGTTATTCCGGAGCTCTGCGAACGGAGAGGAGCAGGTAATTACCATCACCCGGCCGTTCGAATTTGTGAGTAATCTCAGCATTTTTTCGGAAGAGAAGTATAAATATTCTGTCGCAGCCCTCGAGGACTCGATAGTCTGTTCGGTAAACCTCGAATTCGTAAAGAAGCTTTTGACCAGGAACAGCGGGTTTGCTGTTAACCTGATGACGAGGATTTCCAGGATCAATGACAAGATAATTACTCAGACTCTCGATATAAGGCAGCGGAACCTCGCAGGCCGAGTGGCATTTGTGTTGCTTTACTTCACAAGGGAGATATTCAATTCGAGGGTTTTCGACCTTCCCGTCTCCAGGAAAGAGATAGCCGATTTCATCGGGATGAGCAGCGCAAATGTGATCCGCACCCTCTCCAATTTCAAAAGGGACGGCATCATCAGGGTCTATGGAAAAACGATCGAGATTGCCGATATCGACAAGCTGGAGATCATTTCAAAAAGGGGATGAAGGAAATTTGAACCTCATAATCAATAACAGATGGAAAAATATTTTGTAAGGGACATCCCGCGCAGGAGGTTCCTTGAAATGAGCCTTAAGGGAGGGCTTTTTGTTGCGGCTTCGCCGGCACTCTTTTCGCGGCTGGAGCTGTTCCAGCATGGCGCCAAATCCCCCGCAGGCGCGGATATCGGCAAAGAGACTCTTTCGAAGGTCCTGGCCAAAGCCCTGGAAAAAGGGGGTGATTTTGCCGACGTTTATATTGAGGACAGGATCTCCCGGCAGATAGTGATGGAGGAATCGATCTTTAAGAGCGGGCTTTACGGGATCAGCCAGGGAGCAGGGGTGAGGGTGATCGCAGGAAACAGGACCGGGTATGCCTATACTGATGAGATTACAGAGGAGAAGCTGTTTGCTGCAGCCAGGACAGCCTCATATGTTGCCTCCGCCGGGCCGGCAGTTACTCCCGTTCAGGTTGCAGCAGCAAGCCGACCGTCCTTCATCCAGGTCAGGCAGCCCCTTGACAGGATCGCCGACACAAGACGGATCGATGTAATGAAAAGGGCTGACCAGGCCGCAAAGGATTACGATCCGAGGATAAAAATGACGAAGATCGAGTATAATGATGAGGTCAGAAGCAGGGTCATTGCCACCAGCGAAGGGATTTATCTCAGGGATGAGCTTCCGCTTCTGTTCTTCATAGTACAGGTCATGAGCGACGACGGAAAGGCCAGGCATATGGCAAGGGAAAGGTTAAGCCAGCATGCAGGGTTCGAGATGTTCGACCTTGTAACCCCTGAGACCGTTGCAAGAAATGCCGCCCGTGAAGCCATTGCGATGCTTTCGGCGGAAGATGCGCCGGCAGGGATCATGGATGTTGTCATGCAAAACGGATGGGGAGGTGTGCTGGTCCATGAAGCCGTCGGTCATCCGCTCGAGGCGGATAACATCGCTAAAGGGATAGGCGCATTCACCGGGAAGATCGGGAAAAAGGTCGCAAGCGACTGTTTTACAATGGTCGATGACGGCACTCTTCCTGACTTCCGGGGGACCATCAACTTTGATGATGAAGGGACGCCGGTCCAGAGGAATGTGCTGATCGAGAACGGCATACTGAAAGGTTTCATGACTGACGTGCTGAGTGCACGGCAGCTCTCACTTCCGAGAACGGGGAACGGGAGGCGTGAATCGTTCAGGTATATACCCATACCAAGGATGACAAACACCTTCATCGCCGCAGGGAAAGATAGACCTGCAGATATCCTCTCCTCCACACCCAAAGGGATATTTGTTCAGAGCCTCAGCGGAGGCAGCGTCAATCCTGTGACCGGTGTTTTCAATTTTACCTGCCGGGAATCATACCTGATCGAGAACGGGAAAAAGACCAGGGCCCTGCGCGGTGCAACACTCATCGGATCGTGCATGGATGTGATCTCGAATATTGATGCTGTTGCCGATGACCTGGATTTCGGGCCCGGAGTATGCGGAAAGGGACAGGCGGCAGAGGTCACCGCCGGGATGCCCACGGTGAGGATCAGGGGTATCAATGTCGGAGGGTCCAGGGCCTGAATAAAATTTTAAACCTGATAAAATGAACTATACAGATTTAGTCCTGAAGCTGGTTAAAAAATGCCTCAGCATGGGAGCTGACGCAGCTGAGGTATATCTTGAGACCGGCAGGAACCTCACAATTGAGGTCCTCAATTCAGAGATCGAAACTATCCAGGAGTCATCTTCCCAGGGGATCGGATTCCGTGTCTTGACAAAAGGCAAGATGGGCTTCAGCCACTGCAATGATTTTAGCGACAGGTCGCTCGTGGACACGATTTCCAGGGCCATCGCATTCGCAAGCCTGTCGACTGCCGACCCGTCAAATGTCCTCACTTCCGACAAGGGCTTTACCGCAATTGAAGACATGTACGACCCATCATTTGCAGGGATTCCCATGGATAATAAGATCGGAATGGCACTTCAGCTTGAGAAGCTGGCAATGGCTGTACCGGGAATTACCAAAAGCTCCGGGGCAGGTTACGGGGAAGGAGAAGGGGAGATCTTTATAGCCAACTCGAACGGGATATTGAAAAGCTTCAGGGCGTCGGGATGCTCATTGAGCGTTTCGGTCGTTGCCGAAAAGGGAGATCAGAAGAACACCGGAGGGGACTACAGTGCAAAGGTTTTCTTTTCCGACCTTGCCAAACCGGAAACACTGGCCGCTTCTGCTGCCAGGAAGGCTTTGGAGCTGCTTGATCCGGTCATGATCAGCACCCGGAAGGCTGCCGTGATTTTCGACCCGGATACCGCGAGATCCCTTTTCGGGGGAGTGCTTGGAGCCGTCGACGGGGAAAGAGTGCTGCAGGGAGCAAGCTTCCTGAAAGATCAGCTCAACAAGCAGTTCGCTTCAAAACTCATTTCCATCACCGACGACGGAACCCGGAACAGGAGCCGCGGGAGTTCCCCGTTCGACGGAGAAGGGGTCCCGACCCGGAGGATTGAAATTGCCGGGGAAGGCATTCTCAGGAGTTTTATTTACAATGTAAAGACCGCGAAGCGGGCCGGAACACAGAGTACTGGCAGCGCCTCGAGGGGAGGTTTCAGCTCGCTGCCGGGTGTGGGGACACACCATATCTGCATAGGCCCCGGCCGGAATACACAGGAGGAAATTATATCGGCCACAAAGAGCGGCCTGCTTCTCAGGGAGGTGACAGGCTACGGCGTTGATCCGGTAACTGGGAATTTCAGCGGGGGTGCAAGCGGGTTATGGATCGAGAACGGAGAATTAGTCCATCCGGTCAAAGGAGTAACGATTGCCGGCAAAGCCCCGGACCTGCTGAACGCGATCGATATGACCGGCAACGATATTGATTATGACAGGAACTTTGCCTCGCCTTCAATAAGAGTTGCTGAAATTCAGATTGGAGGCAGGTAAATTAAATTTGTAAAAAGTTCAAAATAATTTACTTTAGCGCATGCAAAAATTTATGAAATGGTTACAAATAAAAAGCAGAGCAACATGGCAAATATTAAATCAAAAAAAGGCATAATTGCCATTCTGACCGGAGGTGGTGATGTCCCAGGACTGAATCCGGCCATCAGGGCAGTGACGATACGGGCAAACAGGGAAGGTTACCAGGTGATCGGACTGCGAAGGGGATGGGCTGGCATAACCGAGCTTATCCGCGACAACAAAGCCGACAACAGCGATTGCTATCAGATCCTCACCGACGATATAGTAAATAAAGCCGGCCGTACTGGGGGAACGTTCCTCCATACCTCGAGGACAAGGCCAAGCCATATGTCGAAATCAAGTGTCCCCGACCACCTCAAGGATACTTATAATGCAGAAATGAACGATCTTACCCCAGAGATCATCAAAAACCTCGAGTGGCTGGGTGTCGATTACCTTATACCGATCGGCGGGGACGATACCCTGAGCTACGGGGTACATCTCTACAGGAAGGGTGTAAAGGTCATTGCAATCCCGAAAACCATGGACAATGATGTCCCGGGGACTGATTACTGCATCGGCTTCAGCACATGCGTCACTAGGACGATCCAGATGACCAACAGCCTCAGGACCTCGGCAGGTTCCCATGAAAGGCTTATGGTGCTGGAGGTCTTCGGACGTTATGCCGGGTTTACAGCTATGCTTCCTACTATGGCAGGAGCCGCCAACAGGTGCGTGATCCCCGAATATGAATTTGAAATTGAAAGGCTGGCTGAACTGCTGGTGGAAGACAGGAACCACAACCCAAGCAAGTATTCTATCGTGCTTGTATCGGAGGGTGCTATGTTCAAGGGCGGTGAAATGATCTTCTCGGGAAGCGAAAGAGATGCTTACGGGCATGCGAAACTCGGGGGCATAGGGGAACTGGTTTCGGAACGGCTGAAAGATCTGTCGGCAACATATAACCATGGCAAAACAATAAATATCATAAACCAGAAGCTTGGCTATATGGTGCGCGGGGGTGATCCCGACGCAATCGACTCGATAGTTCCGATGGCTTACGGCAACCTTGCACTCGACCTTATCCTTAAGGGAGTTCACGGAAGGATCGTCGTCCTGAAGAACGGAAGATATGATAATGTTCCCATCGATGTCGTTACAGCCTCCAAAAAGATCGTCAAGGTTTCGGAACACTACAACACCGACCGCCTGAGGCCGATCTACTCTAGCTTCGAGATGAAGCCATTCCTGCTTATGGCATCGGATAACTGATTCCGGGATATTTGGGATATTGGATCCCGAAAGGATTTTTAACCGCAAAGTCCGCCAAGTTAATGCAGAGGTCGCAAAGCAAATCATAAGGATTCTTTGCGTTCTTTGTGATCCCGATAGCTCCCGATAATTATCGGGAGGGGGCTTTGCGATCTTTGCGGTTAATTGTTTTTGTTACAAAATTTATTCACTTGATCTGTTGTACCTTCCCATGGAAACCGGAGTTGTCATCAAGTCGGTAGGAAGCCGCTACAGGGTTCTGCTTGGCAATGGTGAAACCATCGAGTGCACCCTGAGGGGAAAGCTGAGGATCAAGGGAGTCGAGACTACCAATCCGGTTGCTGTCGGCGACAATGTCACTGCCGAAAGGGAAAGTGACGGGAAAACCGGCATCATCACAGAGGTGCTTGAACGCAGGAATTACATCCTGCGAAGAGCTTCGAACCTGTCGAAGCAGTTCCAGATCATAGCGGCTAACCTCGACCAGGTACTTGTGATGGTAACCATCATCCTTCCTGCAACACCGGTGGAATTCCTCGACCGCCTGCTGGTCACGGCAGAGGCTTACCGTATACCGGCCCGGATATTGTTCAATAAAACAGACCTTTACGGTGAGGAAGAGACGAAGCGGATGGAGTACCTCATTTCTGTTTACTCCAGGGCCGGGTACCCCTGCCACAGGCTTTCACTCGAAAAAGGTGATGGTATAGAGGATCTGAGAAACTCCATGAAGGACATGGTAAGCCTTATTTCCGGAAATTCAGGCGTGGGGAAATCGACCCTCCTGAATATTCTGAATCCTGAACTCAGACTTAAGACCGGGAAGATCTCAGATTATCATAAACAGGGGAAGCATATTACAACCTTTCCTGAGATGCACAGGCTTCCTTTCGGTGGGTATGCCGTGGATACGCCCGGAATACGGGGGTTCGGGCTCGCCGATATGGAAAAAAATGAGATCTACCACTTCTTCCCTGAAATCTTCAGAGTCTCAAAAGAATGCAAATTCTATAACTGCCTTCATCTCGATGAACCCGGATGTGCAGTCAGAAAATCCGTTGAGACCGGCGAAATTGACTTTCTCCGCTACAAAAGCTATTTCAGCATTTTAAACGACGAAAATACCAAATACCGGTAGTTTTGAGTTATATAGTTGTGAAAACAATTGTTTGCACAGCCTGATCTCAAATGCCGTAGGATGAAAAAGTTACAAATCGTTATTATTTCGGTTTTTATAATAATCGTAACTATAATTCTGTTTCTTTATAAGAGCCTTTATAATAAGCAGATAAGCTACACCTCAACCCTCCTGGACCGGCAGGCCCATCTTGTCGGCCTTTCAATTGACAAGACAAACAATGAATTCGTCAGCGATCTCAACAAAATCATCTTTTCCGAGGATTTTTTATCATTTTTCACCGATCCTGATCAGAAGAACAGGATAATCTACAAGCTCAAGATATATTTTTCAAGGTACGAGGATATAGTAACCGGGATTAAGCTGTACGACTACGATAAGAATGAATTCACCCTGAGAAAGGATGAGACCGGGAATAACTGGCTTGAACAGACTTACATTCTTCACTCCCAGGGGGAGATCGTTTCGAGGGATACAATCTTAAAAGAGGGCGGCTTTTATAACTACTTCCTTCCCGTGGTCAGCGGAGGCAGGACCATCGGGAATATTGTGGTGACTGTGGATTTCCAGAGCTACTTCACTAATCTGTTTGCCGAATTCAACCTGAAGGATTACCAGTGGCAATGGGTGATCAGCGATTCTTCAGCAATTATCTTCTCAAACAGCAAAGAGAAGCAAACCTATACCGGGATCAGCGAAATAATGCGCCATCTCGGCAGCCAGGAGCCGGGTGATCTCATTCATACCTCAGTCTCAGCGTCCGGGAAAAGGGAGATAGTATCCTACATTTATCCTGCCCAGCTCCTTCAGAAGAATGTCGGGCTGGTCTTTTCATCCTCTGCTTACAGCTTCCGGGGATACCTGGTCAGGATCTGCCTGTTCCTTTGCCTTGCGGTGCTTTTATCGATCGCAGCTCTCGTATACGTGTTCCGAAGGAGGATAAGGGAGCAGGATTCCGAGATCGGTAAATTGTCAGCCACTGTCAGGATGCTTAATGACATTATAGACGGCATGCCTGTCGGCATAGTCATTCACAACGGTCGCCGGGAGATACTCAAGGCAAACCAGGCAGCGGCGGAACAATTTTCATATGCCGGCGAAAGCGAAATGAAAGGCATGGTCTTCCCTGTGAACGCCGTGACAGACGAAAACAACTACTTCTCGAGGAACCTCGGCGGGAAATTCAGTCCGGAGCAGTTCATTATACTCAGGAAGGAGAACGGGGAAACCATCCTGCTCAAGACCAGCCTTCCCGTTATATATGATCAGCAGGATGCCATGCTTGAGATCCTTGTAGATGTTACAATGCTCGAATCCGAAAGGAACCAGGAGGCAACGGCAAGCACCGCAAAATCCGAATTCCTGGCGAGGATGAGCTACGAACTGAGGACCCCGCTGAACGGCATCATTGGCATGGCGGACATCCTTGACAGGCACAAGCTCGACACTGAGGCGAGGAGTGTGCTTGGGCTGCTCAGAAGATCGGCGGAAGTCCTCCTCAGCATCATTAACGATATCCTTGATTTCTCGAAGATCGAATCAGGCAAGATGATCCTCGACGAGATCCCGTTCAGCCTGCGGGAGGAAATAGTCTATTGCTACGACCTCGCCAGGACCAGCATTGATGAGGACGAGATCAGGCTCTCCTGCAACGTTGCCGAAAATGTTCCCGATAACCTCATTGGCGATCCCTTCAGGCTGAGGCAGATACTTACAAATCTTCTCAACCATTCGATCCGGAATTCCCGCAATGGAGAGATAAGCCTTGACTGCAGCCTGGAAAATGAATACGACAACTCAATGGTGCTGAAGTTCGAGCTTGCAGATACCGGTAAAAGCTTCGACAGGGCTACCCTCGACAAGCTGTTCGGCGGCCGTATCACGATGGATTCAAAAGTACATACAGAAGACGATGGTTCCGGGTTTTCCACCATACTCACAAGGCAGCTGATCGAACTGATGAAGGGAACGGTCTCAGCAGTGTCACCATCGGGACTTGACGGGGACAAAGGTTGCAGGGTCGGATTCACGATTACCCTTTACTCCAATGAAAAGCCGGTAAAGGACCTTGGATTTCAGGGGATAAATGGCTTCGGCGATATCAAGACACTGGTAATTACCGGCAACCAGGTCAGGGATGAGGAAATTCTTGGGTCACTCCACAAGCTGGGACTCTCCCTGATGGTCACAACTTACCAGAAATCGACGATCGGGCAGATCAGGTCAAACCTGAACTTCCCTGCAAACAGGTATCATTTGATAATCATTCTCGACGACGGGGAATTCGATGGCTTTGGTCCTGCTTCGGAACTTATGGAAAACGGGCTCTCAGGCAAATTCCATATAATGATGATAAGCACCCTTGACCGCAAGGGAAACCTTTTGAAATGCCACAAGCTTGGCGTGGATAATTATGTAGTCAAGCCTTACGAGATCAGGGAGCTGTACGAAATAATCGAACACAGCTTCCCGGGAGTGGTCAACAGGAGGAATGTCGCTAAGCCGGAAAACCGCCTAAATGATCTCAGTATCCTGATCGTCGAGGATAACAAGATGAACCAGAAGGTGATCGGGACAATGCTGAAATGCCTGGGCTATTCATTCGATTTTGCCGACAACGGCTTTGCCGGTTTCATACAGGCAAAAACGAGGAGGTACGATGTCATTTTCATGGACCTCCTGATGCCTGAAATGGATGGATTTGAATCGGCACAAAAGATCACTGAATACGACAATTCGATCCTGATAGTTGCATTTACGGCCGATAACCTTCCTGACTCACGGAGAAAAGCCGAGCTGTCAGGGATCAGGGAGTTCATTCCGAAGCCGATCCGGATCGATGACCTGAAGAAATTCTTCTCTGTACACTTCCTGAAAAGCTGATTTTAGCTTCCTTTGCATTTTTAACTGCAAAAAAGATTGTCCCCTGCCCCCCAAAATTGGGTAAAATAAGTTCCCCTGCCTACCGGCAGGCAGGCTTTAGGGGATTTAGGGGCTGGCGCTTGACTTGAGCATTTTGCGGTTAAGGGATTTAAAACAATTGAAAGTGACATTCCAGACCATACGGCAGATTGATATCAGAACATTTCTGGTGCTTTCATCTGACATTCCTGTTGTAGATGTAAGATCACCATCCGAATATCTGGCAGGTCACATTCCCGGTTCGGTAAATATTCCGCTCTTCGACGATGAGGAGAGGAAAGCAGTGGGTACAACCTACAGCAAGGAGGGCCGTACTGCAGCAATTATAACCGGGCTTAAGCTGGCAGGCCCTTCAATGCATTCGAAGCTCGAATCGGCGCTTGAGCTTTCGTCAGGAGGGAATCTGCTGATCCACTGCTGGAGGGGGGGCATGAGGTCCAAAGCCATGGCCTGGCTCTTCTCCCAGGGCGGCATTGCCTGCAAGGTCCTGCTTGAAGGCTATAAAGCGTACCGGAACCATATCCTGGCGGAATTATCTGCCAGAAAAAATACAATAATCCTCGGGGGCCTGACCGGCACCGGGAAAACCGGGATAATCAGGATGCTCAGCGAAAATGGACACAAGGCAATCGATCTCGAACGGCTGGCAAATCATAAGGGATCCGCCTTCGGATCGCTTGGCCAGCCACCCCAGCCCACATCGGAACATTTTGCAAATCTCCTGTTCGGGGAGTGGAGCAGGATTGGCAGTGAGGTTCCCCTCTGGCTTGAGGACGAGAGTCTGAATATAGGGAACGTATTCATGCCCAAGGAGTTTTATGATAATATGCAGAAAAGCCCTGCCATAATCCTGCTGATGGACGTTAAGACAAGGCTCGCAAGGCTCGCGGAGGAATATTCCGGGTATCCAGTTCCGGAGCTGGTCGAATCGGTGATGAAGATCAGCAGGCGCATGGGCGGTAATAATGCCGGGGAGGCCGTCAGGGCCATTGAACGGGGAGATATGGCTAAAGCAATTGAAATTACCCTGGGCTACTATGACAAGGCCTATATGTTCGGGCTGAAAAAGAGGCAGGGCGTCCGGGTAACGATACATACGGATACCGTTGATCCCGCAATAAATGCCGGCAAAGTGCTTGAGGCTGCGCAGTCGGCCGGCCTGTGGGATTGAGCAGGTTTACCCCGACCGGTCGGGGGAATCGATCCATTTGTAGATCTTGTCTGACCTGCGGACCACCCCCGGGACTTTAATTGAACACAACTCTCCTTTCGGCACCTTTTCTGTCACCTTCAGGTCGACCCTGATCTCATCCGCAGTGAATTCCGTTACTCCGGTTGTAGGACCCGTAATCAGCAAGGCTTCACCTTTTTCAAGATCGCCGTTCTCAAGCCTGACCTCAGCCACCTGCAGGCGCGCAAAATAATTGGTTACCCTTCCCAGGTAAACCTTCATTTTGGACGCGGAAGAGCCGTACCTGGTATTCCATTCACCAAGCCTCTGGCCGAGATAGTACCCATCCCAGAAGCCCCGGTTGAATACAGTGGCAAGCCGTTTCTTCCATTCTTCAGCCTTTTCCGGGCCATAGGTACCATCGATGACAGACCTTACAGCCTCGTCGTAGCAGGAAGAGACTGTCTTAACGTACTCGGGGGAACGGGCGCGCCCTTCAATCTTGAAGACCCTGACCCCTGCCCCTATCATCCTGTCTGTAAACCCGATGGTGCAAAGATCCTTCGGCGACATAATGAATTCATTGTCGATCGCGAGCTCATAACCCGATTCCTTCTCTGTAACGATGTATGCTTTCCTGCAGGTCTGGTAGCACTTCCCCCGGTTTGCCGACATATTGTTCTCGTGGAGGCTGAGATAACATTTCCCTGAAACAGCCATACAGAGCGCCCCGTGAACGAACATCTCTATCCTGACAAGCTCTCCGCCCGGTCCCCTTATATCCTGAAGCGCTATCTGGTCATGGATATTCTTCACCTGGTCAAGGTCGAGCTCGCGTGCAAGGACAGCAACATCGGCCCACCGCGAGTAGAATTTAAGGGCTTCCGTGTTCGCGATATTCAGCTGCGTTGAAAGATGCACCTCGATTCCCGACCTGAAAGCATAATCGATGACAGAAAGATCTGAAGCAATGACCGCTGAAATACCCGATGCCGCGGCGGCATCTATTATCGATCGCGACTGCGCGATCTCGTTATCGTAGACAACTACATTGAGCGTTAGATAGCTTTTGATATTGTTCTCACTGCATATCCCGGCGATGTTTCTAAGGTCGTCGAGCGTGAAATTTACCGATGAGGCAGCCCTCATGTTCAGCTGCCCAACCCCGAAATAAACCGAATCCGCACCTCCCTGTATGGCAGCCATTAGTGACTCATAAGACCCGGCAGGAGCCATAATCTCTATATCCTTACGGTTCATCCCCGAATATTTTTTGACAAAGATAATAAGTGGCGGGGATAAAATGAATCAGGCCCTCCCGTTCCTCATCATGATCCTGATCGTGGATCCTTTGCCGATCTCTGAGGATTTGACGAATATTTTGCCGTGATGGTACTCCTCGATGATCCTTTTTGCGAGTGAAAGTCCGAGCCCCCATCCCCTTTTCTTTGTAGTGAATCCGGGTACGAAGATCTTCTTGTATGCCGATTTGGGAATTCCCTTCCCGGTATCGGAAATATCCACAATTGCATTCCTTCCATCCTCCATCACCCTTATGGTGACCTCTCCGTTCCCCTCCATGGCATCAATTGCGTTCTTGCAGACGTTTTCTATCACCCATTCGAACAGGGCGGAATTGACAGGTGCCATTATTTCCTCTTCAGGTGAAAAGGCAAGGACGAACAAAACCTTTGTTGAGGACCTCGTCTTAAGGTAATCGACGGAATTCTGGATCAGCGTTACGATATTCTCCTTGGTCAGCGACGGGATCGATCCTATCCTCGAAAAGCGCTCCGTCACCTTTTCCAGCCTTTTGACATCGAGCTCCAGCTCCTTGGTCACGGGATTATCCGGGTAATTTGCCTGCAGTATCTCGACCCATCCCGAGAGGGAGGTCGTTGGTGTTCCGAGCTGATGTGCGGTCTCCTTTGACATGCCTACCCATACACGGTTCTGTTCGGCTTTCCTGGAGGAGCTGAGTGCGACGAACGACATAATGATGAATACCACGATAAGGCCGAGCTGTACGAACGGGTAATAGATCAGCTGGCTCAGGATTATGCTGTCCTTGTAATAAATCTTGTGGGTTTCCCCGCCGGGTAGCCTTATGATGATCGGGTCTTTCGAGCCTTTGATCTTATGGAGCTTCATCCCTATGAAGGCCGTGTCCCTGATCCTGCCGGGATCGAAGTTCCTTGCAGCCAGCACATTGTCGTTACCGTCGGTGAGAATGACCGGGACCGTATTGTTGTTCTCCATGATGGTGAGAAGGAAATCGAGGTTCTGGGTCGAATCGGCAGCGTCGATAAGCCTGGTTGCCTCGGCCCATATCTCCACTTTCTTTCTCTCTTCGGTCTTAAGGCTTCTGACCAGGAACTGGGTGTATATGAGTGATCCGACACCGATGGTTATTGCAAAGAAGAACAGGAAAAACTGGCCCCTGCTTCTATTCCGATAGATGTTCAAGGCTTATCGTATTAAGTTGACAAATTACTACTTCTTTTTAAATATCCTCCGAATGATCCCTTCTTTTTTGACCCTTGGCTGTTCAGCTTCGCGGGCAACCGTGTCGCTGCCTTCCCAGCTGATCCTGAAGCGGCGTTTTGGGGCTTCTTTCTTCACTGCAGCTGAGTCGCTTCCATACCATCCGTACTCTTCATTAAGGATGCTCCTGAGGGTCTGCTTTTCCTTCTTTATGTCGTCCCTGACCTGGTCGGAAGCTGCCTTAAGATCGTAGCTGACCTTCACGTCTTCACCCTTCCCTTCAACCTTCAGGAAGACAGAAGTCCTGCCGAGCCCGTCATCCTCAACCTCCCCGAATTCTGATGAAAGGGTCCTGTTCCTCCTAGCCTTGTTGCTCAGGATCTCGGAGAGAAGCATTTTCACGTGGTACTGGTAGGAATTTTCGAAGCTGTGCCTGCCGTTCACCGAAAGATCAACAGCCGATGACCTGACTTCCATCTGCGGGACAGTAAAATAATTATTACGGATGAAAAAATTGTTTTCGAGCTTGTCGAATTTTATGTTCTCAAGCTCTGAGAGAGATATAAAGTTCGAGAGAGCCTTTACAGGATCGAAATTGATCAATGCCCCGTTGGTCAGGAGGTATTTGCCTTCGGCCGTGAGGGAGCTCATCCTGGGCTTCAGGAGGGAATCCACGGGTAATAAAAGGGTCATGGTCCCCGAAAGCGATCCCGCAATATTCTCAGCTTTCAGGAAGCCCTGCCCGAAATTATGGAATGTCCTGAAAGCCTCGTTGACGTCAACATCAGATACGGTAAAGCTCCCCCTGCCGATAAACGATTTGTCCGGATTCTGTACCACCAGGCCGTTACCGGAAACCCTCCCCTTCTGGGAATTCAGGGATATTGTCCTGAAATTCACGGTTTTGGGCTTAAAGCTGACAATCCCTTTTATTTTTTCTGCGTTGAAGGTCTTATAAACCAGCGTATCGATGCCAAATGCCACTTCAAGATCAACAAACTCCGGAAGAAGTAACGGCGCAGTGCCCGTGGCCTGTTTGCTCCCGTCGCCTCCTGCAGGGAAGAATGACTCAGGCCTCAGCCCGGTTGCGCTCAGGCTGGCATTGCCTTCCAGGTTAACAGGCCTGCCGCTGATCCATTCGGGAAAATTCCTGAGGCTGCAGTCGAGCCGGATCTTCTGGCCGTTCAGGTCGAACCTGAAATTGGTGGCGGAAGTTATCCGGGTGATAATGAACTTCCCGGTTGCATTCCGGATCTCGACCGGACGGTCCGCCAGAGCAACCCCGGCCGAATTGAACGTGATCTCCGAATGGGTGTTAGCCTCCAGCAGGTCTGAAAGTGTGTATTTCTCCTTTTTCGTAACGAGGCCGGCCAGGTTAATATCCAGGTCAATTGTGCCCTGCGCTGATCTGATTTTTGTGATGTTGAAGAACTTCCGTGCCTCTTCAGGATATACTGTTCCCCTGAAATTGAGCTTTGCATCGGGCCTCGTGAAGTCGGTAAGGCTGAATGATCCCCTGTAAATACCCGACCCCAGCTTCGCTTTGAAATCATCGATGCCAAAAGTGCTGGTCGAGGGAAGATTCCTGCTCCCGTTCGAATATGCCCCCGAGAATGAAAGGTTGTCGAGCTTCAGGCCCGAGCCTGGACGGCTTACACGGCCGTTTTTCAGCGAGAACGAAACCTCGTAGTGAGGATCTGTCCTCCTTGACGACCTGCCCTTGACCGTATAGGCAACCGAGAAGGTTCCTGACGGCCTGTAATCCGCGATCTTTTCACCTGTAGCGAACGGGACATACTTCGATATTCCTGAAAAATCCAGCCCCGTGCCGGTTATGGTCAGATCGAAATAGTTGTCGGAGGCGATCAGCCCGGTGAGGACCATATCCCCTTCCCGGAGGTGCATCGTGGATTTCCTGAAGAAATAGCCTTTTGCGTTCCTTTTCAGGCCGACATCGAGCTTTGCCCCGAAGGGCCTGGTGAGAGTGTATCCCTTAAGCTGGAAGAACCTGCATTCTGCATCCGAAACCCCTTCAAAGCTGATCTCCTTCTCGGTGATGGTGCTTCTGAACCGGCTGCTGCTGATATTTCCCTTTATTTTTAACCGCAGCTTCAGGTCGTGATAGAGGACATCGACACCCGAAAGATTTATCCTGTCAAGGTCAAGGGAATAATGGCCGCCCTCATTTTTTGATCCCTGCCTGGCGATCACATAATTGTAGCGGCCGGATGTATCCGTATAGAAGTTGAGCCTTCCCGATCTGACTGTTATTCCTTCGAAATTGTAAGAGCCTTTCAGGAGGCCGGCCATTTTGAAATACAGAAGGGCGGAACGTGCGTATAAAAGGGTGTCGGTATTCATCTTCCCGAAAAGGGCATTGTCGAAGGTCGGGGAGGAGTGTACGAGCACGTTCTTTAACTCGATTGTTGCCCTTGGGAATCTTTTCAAAAGTGAAAGCCGGTATGATCCGGCTTCGATCCTGGTTTCGAAATTCCTGTTGAGTGTTTTCAGCAGGAGGCCGACAACCTTGTTCTGCATGATCAGGGATACAGCGAATAACATGACGATCGCTGAGAGAATCACGATCGCAGCTGTTTTCAGAATCCTGTAGTAACGCTTCATAAGGGGCAGTAGCTTATCCCGGCCACGGTTAATTAAACGCGGTTCAAAGTTAAATTATTTGAATGAATTAAAGATTTAGGGCCTCACCCCCTGTTTCCCCTTACGCCTTACGCCTTACGCCTGACGCCTGAAGCCTGGCGCCTCACGCCTGACGCCTCAATAACTTTCCCTCATCTCCCTGATCTGGTGGTTCGCGGGGATATTCCTTATTTTCAGGAAATTAAAGGAGTAATCAAGGATATTGAAGATTAGCACCCTGCCGGAAAGGATTTCCCCGAGGCCTGTGATGATCTTTATGACCTCATTTGCCATAAGTATGCCGGTAATTCCGGGGAGAACGCCAAGCAGCCCCACATCATCTGGGGACGGGTTGATGAGTGAACCGCTCCCCTCCCCGGGATTGTAGCACCGGTAGGTGGGGCCGTCGTTGTAGTTGAAGACTGATACCTGGCCTTCGTACTTGTAGATCGCCCCGTGTACCATCGGTTTGCCCAGGATCACGCAGGCATCATTGATGATATACCTGCTGGTCAGGTTGTCGGTGGCATCGACAATGACATCAAAATCCTTCAGGATGCGGAGTGCATTTGACGGTTCGATCCTGAGATTGATCACATCAGCTGTGATGAGGCTGTTCAGCTCGCTGAGCCTCTTTTTGGAAATCACTGATTTCAGCTTCCCGATATCGTCGGAGCCGTAGAGGATCTGGCGCTGAAGGTTGGTCTCATCGATGCTTTGATCCTCTGCGATGATGATCCTTCCGATCCCTGCCGCAGCAAGGTACTGCAGGTGCGGACATCCGAGCCCGCCGGCGCCTATTACAAGGACTCTGGCCGACTTCAGCTTTTTCTGCCCCTCGGCTCCGAAGCCGGGAAGCATCATCTGCTTGAAGTATCGGCGGTTTTCACGGGGTGATAAAGTCGAACCTGCCATTTTTGCCTCCAGCTTCAGTAAATGCAAAAATAGGCAGTATGAATGAATATGCAAAATAAGGCCATGCACCGGCATGACCTTATTTATCACGGAATGTAAAAATGAATGGAATGAAAAACAATTCAGTCGTTGAAAGTGAATGCGATACCGATCTCGAACGGCTCGAGGTTGAGGCCTTCAGGGCCCTTCATTTCCTGGAACCACGGGGTGAGGTAGTATGTTCCGAAGATCATGAAGTTCTCGTATCCCACGCGCGCATGCACTCCGCCCCTCAGGAGGTTGAGATTGTAATCGCCGTTTATCCTGGATTTTTCCTTGTCCTCATAGACCACCTTGGTCCAGGCATTTATCTTTATTCCCCCAATTACTCCGGCAGCGATATTAAGATGATTCGAAAATCCCGCCGGGATCTGGATCTCCAGAAGCACAGGCACATTCAGGTAAAGATCCGAGAACTTTGATTTCTTTACCGGCATGGTGTTGTCGGGAATGAATTCAGCGATGGTCCCCGAAAGGCCCACCGCGATACTGTTATCGTTCTGGAACCTGTAATTGTTCCAGTTGAGGCCTATCCCGGAAACAATCCCCATATGCCTCGAGAATCCAAGGTTCAGCTGGGAGAAGTTGATGTTGAAGCAGTTAGAGCTGGTGGTATTAAGGGTCATGTACGAAAGATTATCAGGCAGGATCACATCCCGCTCGAAACCCCAGTTGTTAAATCCGAATTCAATACCTGCCCAGTGACCCCTGAAACTCCTTGCCCCGTTGTCGTGCCACTTCTCCTCTTCATCCTGGTCCCATCTTCTTCCGTAGTTCCTGTCGTGCATATCAGAATTCCGGTGATCGGATGCTGAGAACGGGGTGGTGACCGTCACGGAAATGGCCGAACCTGTCCTTTGTCCGGTTGCCTTTGATTTCTCGCCGGATGGGGATCCGAACGCCTGGCTTAGGATCCCTGTCGCAGCCAGTATAAATATTATTCTTTTCATGGTTTTTTTGGTGTTAGTGATTCTTTTCAATGCTGTGACGGAAAGGCGCCGGGAAAAGTTACAGGATATCGCTTATCTTCTTTACGGGGGCGTTCACCTTCACGAGTCGTGAAGTGAACCGGTACGAATTAGGGTCATTACCGCCGGGATTCAGCTTCAGCAGCATCTCCCAGCCAAGAAGCCTGTTGAGGCCCATGATTCCCGCCTCGGCAAGCTCAAATGAGCCGACGGGCCGGTCGCCGGCTGGCCGGTCCTTCATTAATTTCTCATGAAAGAACCTTGCAAGGAGGCGGTCAACGTTGCTTCTCCTTTCATAGGGATCAAATGTCGGGGGCATTATGCCGGGATTGAAGCCGGCAATATCATTTGGCCGCGACCACAGATTCACCTTTATTGTGGCAATATTGTCTGCACCGGAAACAGTGAACGGTTCCTCCGTACGGGCGGGACCAGCTGCCGTATCCGGCTTATCCTGTAATTCTGCCACCACCGCAGCGGGTTGCGCCGGGGCTTCAACGATATCCTTTCGGCGCGACGGTTGACGTTTCCCTTCACTCCCGGCCACACGAATGATCCTTTCGGGCTTAAAGGCAGGAGAGGATCCGATTACAAGCGTATCTTTGGCCGTCCCGGCATGAGCAAGGCTCCGGCCGGTGACAGGCGATGGCCTGTAGAAAACATATGCAATTATGAGCGTTGCGACCGTTGCGGCAACAGAAATGCCAATCGGGGAGAGGCGCAATATTCTCCCCGGTATTGTTAATCTTTTCACAACAGATTTCCGGGGGAAGCGGGAATCGCCGGGCTTAAGCCTGAGGCGTCCGTAGAGGTCAAAGATCCTTTGCTTCCCGGCATCCTGGCCTATGATCTCATTCAGCTCCGCAGATTCATCGGGTCCAAGGTCGCCTTCCATGGACGCAATGCACATCATTTCGAACTGCTCACCGTCGAGGCTGGCAGGGCTTTTTTTGAGGCTATCCTTTCCCGGATAATGGAGATCAGAAGGCTTAAGCTCGAGGAAAGGCATCATTTCCAGCTCCTCCGCAAGATCAGGATTCTCCTTCAGGAATAGCCTGATCTCTTCGATCTGGCTTTCATTCAGGTTGCCATCGAGCCAGTCGGTAAACCACGCTTCATAATTTGACCTGTCGGGCTTCATAGTCAGATAACCGTTTCGATTTTCCCAATAAAGCTTTTCAACGCCAGCCTGCCCCTGTAGATATTGATCTTAACCTGGGCCTCACTTGCACCGGTGATCTCCCCTATCTCCCGGTAACTGTACCCTTCATAATCACGAAGCAGGATCATGGATTTCTGATTCTCGGGGATTTGTTCGAGTGCAATGTGAAGGATCTCATTCAGGTCACTGTACTGCGATTCATGAACGAAACCGCGATCATCATAATCTTCAATAGAAGATATCCTGCTATCGTGCCTTATGATATCTATCATGGTCCTGTATGCCGTGGTGAACAGCCACGATTTCACAACGGTATGTTCGATCGAGGCAACGTTCCTCCACAACTTTTCAAAAGTATCCTGCACTATATCACTTGCCCGGTCATTATCCTTCAGACTGGCACGGATAAAACGGTAAACAGAATCAGAATACTCTTCAACAGATCTGTTATATTCCTTAACTGTCATAAACAGAGTTACAGGGATAAGACGAAGTTAAGGAAGAAAAAGTTACAAATTATGGATTTTTGGCAGGGGAATTTATTTGAACTGGTACACCCTCACCCAATCGATTTCCATGGAGGTCGACCCGCTGATCGGTTTCTCAAGGCCGCCGGCGAGCAGGACATACATTGGCTCCTGGGGCACATCCGTGGTCTGCCGGAAGAATTCCTCACCGTTGATCTTCCAGACGAGGCTCTCTTTTGTCCATTCGAGCGTATATATATAGAACCCGGAGGCGAATTTTGACGAGATCGCAGACCTGGCTATCCCATCCTTGCCTGAAATATAATCGGCCCAGACCTTCCCGCCGGAGGTCCTGCAGATATCGATATGAGGTGTAATCTTGCCGGCCAGCATCCAGAAATTGTTCCTTGCGGAAGGGTTGCCCAGCCTGATCTTTGCGGAAAAGATACCGTATTTCTGCCTGAAGCTGTTGCCCGAGTTGATCAGTCCAGAGGTGTAGGAAAACTCTTTCGTCCTGAACCCTTCAGTAGCCGACCATACCTTGCCGGTCACCTTATGCGGTTTTGTCTGGATCCTCAGAATGCTGTTCCTTACCTCGAAGTTTTCCTTTTCTGTATAAGCCTGAAGGTCATTTCCAACAGAATAGCGGTCCTTAAGAAGCTTTTCCCCCCAGTAAAAGTTTGTGAGCCATTTGCCTGTATCAAGCCTGTCGCCGTTAAAATCGTCAGTAAAGACCAGCTCCTTGTTCCTGAGCTCATCAAATTTATCAGAATCCTTTACCTTGAAATACCAGATTATGTCCTCATTCTTTTTGAGCTTCTTGTACTCCTCAGCTTCCCTGAACATCTCCGTTTTCTCGAACCTCTTCCTGTCGAGCAGATAGCTTTTCATTTCCCTGAACTCCTGGCCGGCAACATACTCCTTCAGCTCGTTATACCTTGCAAGCCGGGATGAACCGTCGGTATCCAGAAAATTGGCATACTCCTTCGAATCCCTGAATTTATAGTACTCCCTGATCTCAGGTGAGTTCTTCACCCTTTTGTATTCCAGGAGCTTTTTATATTCTTCGGTATCCTTGAAGGTAACCGGCTTCATGTTCTTTTTTGTGAGGAACTCCTGGCTCTGAACATACCTGCCAAGCTCTTCGAATTTTTCCACCACCTTGGGCTTTGAAGGATTTTTCTTCTTCCTGAGCGCCTTGTAGTAGGCTTTGATCTCGGGGTCCGATTTCAGTGATTTATATTCAAGGAATTTCCTGTATTCATCCGAATCTTTGAATGTAATGGGTTTCATCTTCTGCTTCTGCCTGAAAGCATTTGATCCGATGAAATTCTCAAGATATTCAAAATCCTTGATCTTCTTGGATCCGTCGAGTTCGCGGAACTGCCTCAGCATGCTGCCTGACACGGTCCTGAAATAAAGAACTATATCTTTTGACTTCTGCAGCGAATTAAACTCCTTCTCCCTGTCATATTCAGCAGAATCCCTGTACCTGAGCGATTCGATTTCCTTCCTTTTCTCAATGAATGCCGATGAATTCACGAGATCGTCAAGTTTTAAATACCTGGAAAGTGTTTCGGATTTCTCGAACAGATGAAGCTTTTCAAATTCGTCCTTCAGCGCCTTTTCAGCCTGCTCAATCTTTGATGTTGCCGGAATAAGACCAAGTAGAAGTCTGAGACTTGACATTGCAGTAGATTTTTTTACAGTTGGTTAAAATTAAAAATAACTTCATTATAACGTGATGCCCCTGCTAAATATTTGATCAGAAAAACAGAAATGACCTGTAATCGGCTTATTTTAGCCACTTACCGGGAATCAATGGAAGAATTCCGGAGTTTGCGGGGTTTACTAAAATTTTTTATATTTGAACAACCGTTCAATCAAAAACGGTTTCTTTATTTAATGCACCCCGGCCATCTGCCCGGCGATAATTAAGGTCCTTCGAGGGTGATGAAACTCCTGGCAGGTTATACGGAAACGGGGGAAAAAATTTTGTAGATGATAAAGATCCCGGATCCGATCCTGATTTGTTAATCTATTCAGTGAAGGGATTTGCAGTCGCCAGGACCTCTTCGGAAGAGGAGTGGGACGCAAAGGATGAGATGACCATCAACAGGATAAGTGAACATTCTAAATGATCAGGCTTATGAAATCAGGCATGGTTACCACAGGTATATTCCTGCTTTTTTCATGGTGTTCCACCGGCACCGTTGAGGCGCAGGAACTGAGTGCAACGGATATTGTGAGGAAAGCAGACGAGAAATTCAGGGGCGAGCAATCGGGTTACAGCGTGATGCAGATGACCGTCATAAGGCCGACATGGCAGAGGACCGTCGAATTCAAATCCTGGTCGCTCGGTTATGATTACGACCTCACCCTTATCACTTATCCTGCCAGGGACAAAGGGGAGACGTTCCTGAAACGTAAAAACGAGATGTGGAGCTACTCTCCTTCGATAAACAGGCTGATCAAGCTCCCGCCTTCAATGATGTCGCAGGGCTGGATGGGATCCGATTACACCAATGACGATATCCTGCGGGAATCGTCGGTTGTAAAGGATTATACCCATGAAATAATAGGGAACGAAGAAATCAGGGGACATCAGTGTTATAAGATAAAGCTCACTGCAAAAAAGGATGCTGATGTTCTCTGGAGCTACCAGATCTGGTGGGTGGATGAAAAGGAATTTATCGTTCTGAGGGAAGAATTGTACGATGAGGACGGGGCTCTTGTCAGGACCGAGACCGGAAGCGACCTCAAAACCTTTGAGGGAAGGCTTCTCCCGACAATTATAGAACTTGTCCCGGCGGAATCAAAGGGAAATAAAACGATCATTAAAATACTCGACCTTAAATTCAATATAAAGCTCAGCGAAAGCTTCTTTTCACAGCAGAATATGAAAACCGTGAGGTAGAACTGCTGATAAAAATGCCGGTATGACGAATTTTCAGCTTGCATGGCGTAACCTTTGGCGGAATAAGCGCCGAACGATGATAACCTCGGCATCGGTCTTCTTTGCCGTGTTCTTTGCCCTGCTGATGAGATCGTTCCAGCTCGGGGCATACGACAGGCTCTTCCAGAACGTGATTGAATCATATACTGGTTACATGCAGCTCCAGGAGAAGGACTATCTTGATGACAGGATCCTCGATAATGGCTTTTTCCCCGACACTTCCCTGGTAAGGAAAATAGAAAATGATCCCAACATAACCGAAGTCCTCCCACGGCTTGAATCTTTCGCGCTTGCCGCAGCCGGGAGCCGGACACAGGGAGTCATTGTAATGGGCATTGATCCAAAGGGAGAAGACAGGGCCACAGGCCTTGGACACAGGCTTGTAAAATACCGGCTCGACGACTCGGCTGTGAATTCGCTTCAGCACCAGGATATACCCGCGAGGACCAGGAAGCTCATCAAAGTTTTTTCAGGCTATTCCTATTCAGGGACAGCCAGGCTGATGGCCGATCTTGGGATCGACGAAAAGGATTCCGCAATGATCCTTCCTGCAATAAGGAAATTTGCCTCCATCAGAAATTCCTACCTCGACTCGTCCGACACTTCGGGCATACTTATTGGCAACGGCCTGTCGGAGTACCTGAAAGCCGGCTTAGGCGACACCATTGTGCTTATCGGCCAGGGGTACCACGGGGCATCGGCTGCGGGCAGGTACCGTGTAAAAGGCATCGTGAACCTTCCGGCTCCTGATATTGACAACCGGATAGTTTATTTAATTGTCACGGCAGCACAGCAACTTTATGATGCTCCGGGGCTTGTCACGTCAGCCGTGATCTGCCTTAAAAGGAATGATGACAACAGCCTCGAAAAGACCCGGCTGCGGATCGGGAGATTTATTAAGGATCCTCTTGTTCTTGTCCCGTGGAGAAAACTTAACGAGCTTCTTGTCAACCAGATGGAGGCCGACAATAAAAGCGGACTCATACTGATCGGTATACTCTACCTGGTCATAGCCTTCGGGGTATTCGGAACGGTCCTGATGATGCTTGCCGAAAGGCGCAGGGAGTTCGGAATGCTCATTTCGATCGGTATGCAGAAGAGGAAGCTTGCAGGAATGATCTCCCTTGAGCTGCTTTTCGTAGGGATAATCGGCGTAGCTGCAGGTATTGCCGTATCGCTGCCCCCAGTTTTCTATGCCCATTATCATCCCATCAGGTTCACCGGGCAGATGGCCAGGATGTACGAGGATTACGGGTTCGACCCGGTGATGCCAACACTGCTGCCTGGCGGCTACTATCTCTGGCAGACGGTTGTGGTGCTGGTAATACTCATTATAGCAGTGGGTTTCAGTGCCCGCAGGATATTCAGGATCAACATAATCAACTCAATGAGAACTTAAATTCCGGATTCAATGATTACGGAAATCGCCTGGAAAAATATCTGGAGGAACAAATCGAGAAGCCTGATCGTGATCACAGCGGTCACGATAGGGGTCTTTGCGGGCATCTTCTCTATGGCAGCCATCAACAGTTCAGTGCAACAACGGCTCGATGCTGCGGTTCATGAAGAGCTGTCGCACATCCAGGTGAACAATAAGGATTTCAGGAGCAGCGGAGACATCCAGGATACAATACAGGGAGCTGATTCTCTGATGACCTTGATTGAAAAGACAAAAGGCGTAAAGGCAGCGACCGGCAGGATCATTCTGATGGGCATTGCCTCCACATCCGCAAAAAGCGAAGGAGTAGAGATCATAGGGGTAGATCCTGTAAAGGAACAGCAGATATTTACTTTGCCAGAGAAGCTTGTTCCCGGTACCGGTAGCTACTTTAAATCTGAAACGAAGTACAACATGGCCTATATGGGTGAAACCCTTGCCCGCGACCTCAATATAATCAGGTTCATCCTTACAGGTGATGCCCTTGCTAAGCTCAGGAACGAAAAAGTACCTGAATTGGTTATCACCCGTCTTCAAAGCCTCAAGGACCAGCGGTTTATCTCGGAAAAGGCTTTTGCAAAGGCATTTGAGGTGCTCCTGAGCCCGTCCCAGAACAAAAAATACGGGCTGAAAATCAAAGAAGCGGCCTGGTCGTTCCGTGAAGGGTCAAAGGTGATACTGTCATTCCTTGACGTTAATAACGTGCAGACCAGCGCAGTCTTCAGGATCACGGGTATCTTCAGGACTAACAATGATATGTTTGAATCCGTGTCACTGTTCGTGCCCGGGGAGGAGCTTAGGAGGCTGACAGGGCTTAGGGAGGGAACTTATCACAGGATTATAGTTGAACTGAACTCGGATGACCTTACCGGTGAGGTGACCTCGAAGCTTCGTGAATCGATGCCAGGGCTGGAGGTCCTCAGCTGGAAGGAGATACAGCCTGATCTAGCGCTGATGGCCGATTTCATGGAACAGATATACGGGATCTTCATGGCGATTATTCTTGCTGCCCTTGCTTTCGGGATAGTCAATACAATGCTTATGGCGGTCCTGGAGAGAACGAGAGAGATCGGGATGCTGGCCGCCATCGGGATGAACCGGAGAAAGATCTTCACGATGATCATGCTCGAATCGGTATTTCTCTCACTTGTGGGCGGAGTGTCAGGTATGGCGGTCAGCCTGGCAGCAATTGCAGCGACTGCAAAACACGGGATTAACCTCGTAAAATATTCTGAAGGGATGGAGGCATTTGGTTATAGTGCCCACCTTTACCCGTCGGTGGATATTAAGTTTTTTCTTATCACGGCGGTCCTTATCGTGATCACCGGGATAATTTCGTCAGTCTATCCTGCGCGGAAAGCGTTAAAGCTCAATCCTGTGGAAGCAATAAGAGGTGAATAGTGAATAACATAACAGACCTGCATCATGAAAGTAGTGGAGATCAACGACGTACACAAGATATATCATGACACCGAAGTCGAGGTGCGAGCCATTAACGGTGTCACCCTGTCATTTGAAAAGGGTGAGTTCACAGTGATTGTAGGTCCTTCCGGATCGGGAAAAACAACTCTGCTCAACCTGATAGGCGGCCTCGACCAGCCTACTAACGGGGAGATCCTGGTTGCCGGGCACCGGCTGTCGGAGCTGCGCCCTTCGGAGCTGATAGATTTCAGGATGGAACATGTGGGCTTTGTCTTCCAGTCCTATAACCTTATCCCCGTTCTCACCGCATCGGAGAATGTCGGATTTATCATGAGCCTTCAGAAATGGCCGAAAGAAAAGCGAATAGCCAGGACAAACGAGCTTCTGGGGTCGGTGGGGCTTTCCGACCGCGGTAACAGCAGGCCATCGCAGCTTTCGGGCGGGCAGCAGCAAAGAGTCGCAGTTGCGAGGGCACTCGCAACCCGCCCTGAGTTCATACTGGCCGATGAGCCGACCGCTAACCTTGATTCGAAATCGGCGGAGGCTTTGCTGGATATCATGGAAAAGCTTAACCGCGATGAGGAAATGACCTTCATCTTCTCCACGCACGATGCAAAGGTGATGAAAAGAGCGAGAAGGATCATAACTCTCGAGGATGGGAAAGTGGTCTCCGACGAAACCAGAACCGAAAACTAACCTCCTTATGATAAAGAAATTCCCCCTGATCCTTATCCTTGCCTCCATTCTGCCTGCCCTGAAGGCCCAGGATTCCCTTTCGGTGCATGCCTCTACGGAGAAGAAAAAAGCCATTACCCTTAACGGCTACGTCTCGACTCTCCAGACAGCCATATTCGACTCCCTTTCAGGACCGTTCGAAAACGAGAACCTGATCCATAACAGGCTTAATTTCAAGGCTTATATCAGCGACAAGATAACTGTTGCGGCAGAATTCCGGAACAGGCTTTTTACGGGCGACCTGCTGAAACTGGGGGATATCTATACGAATATGATAAAGGAGGATCCGGGCTTAGTGAATATGTCATGGAACCTGATCAATGAACAATCGGTCCTGCTTAACACCAGGGTCGACAGGCTCTGGCTCGACATGCACTATGAAAAGATCGAGTTTACTCTCGGAAGACAGAGGATCAACTGGGGGCAGACCCTTGTCTGGAACCCGAATGATATTTTCAATGCCTACTCATTTTTTGATGTCGATTATGTCGAGAGGCCCGGCAGCGATGCGGCAAGGCTGCAGATCTTTCCTTCATCCTCCTCGGTCGCCGATTTTGCCATAAAGATGGATCATGAAAGAAAGGTGACGGCAGCAGGCCTTTACAGGTTCAACGCCGGGGGATACGATATCCAGTTCCTGGCAGGCCTGGCAAACAGCGAGGATATTGTGATCGGTACCGGGTGGTCTGGGTCGCTTGGAAGCATTTCCTTCAGGGGCGAAGCATCCTGGTTCGATCCTTATGAGGATTTCCCGAAGACCATTGGTACAGTCCTGGCAACGGGAGGATTCGACAAGGTCTTCAAGGATAATTCCATTGCCCAGGTCCAGGTGATGTATTGCAATAATCCCACATCCCTCGGGAACCTCTTCAATTTCTATTCGGGGAACCTTTCCGCGAAGGATCTTGCCTTCTCAAGGTTTACCGCATTCGGGCAGTTCACCTGGGCGGCAAATCCCCTGATCAACCTGACGGGATCCGGAATGTGGTTCCCGGACCTCGACGGTTACTTTGCCGGCCTCTCACTTGATTGTTCACTGGCCGAGAATGTGGATTTCTCTCTTATCTGGCAGCATTTCGATGCCCCGGTCGGTTACGAGGCCAGGATAAACCTCGGTTTTATCAGGATCAAATACAGTTTCTAGATTTTTCATACTTTTGCCCCGCATAAAACCTTAATCCCGATATCCGATGGCTCTTGTTCATGAATTGGAGGCAAGCGGCAACTGGCTGTTCAAAAGAAGAAGCTGGCTTCCTGTTATACTTGTGATCGCTGGAATTGCCGTAATGTATCTGACTAACCGTCAGGCTATTCTCTTTAGTTTAAGGGACGAGCTGATCTTCCTCGGAGTGAGCCTTGCGGGAGAGGCGATCCGGATCATTACCGTTGGTTATGCGCCGCGGGGCACCTCGGGCCGGAATACGTCCGAAGGGCAGGTGGCCGAGGAACTGAATACCACCGGGATCTATTCGGTCATCAGGCACCCGCTGTATGTCGGGAACTTCCTGATGTGGCTCGGGCCGGTGCTGTTCCTGAGAAATATTGTCTTTGATGCCTTCTTTCTACTGATCTACTGGCTCTATTATGAGAGGATCATCTTTGCAGAAGAACAGTTCCTTCGCAGGAAGTTCGGAGAATCCTACGACACCTGGTCAGAAAAGGTGAAAGCTGTAATACCAGCATTTGGAAGGATAAAAAAACCTTCCCTTCCCTTTTCACCCAGGAATGTGATCAAAAGGGAGTACCACAGCTTTATGAATATTTTCCTTATGTTCCAGGTCCTTGACCTGTTCAGGAACTATTTCCTTTCCGAAAGGATCACCATCACACCCATATGGATGTGGATAACCCTCTCCGCCGGCCTGGTATGGCTTTCTGTCAGGATCATCATTAAGAAAACCAAATGGCTGGAGGTAGAGGGCCGCTGACCCTCATCAGTTCCTTCTGCCCCCGGTGAAGATCATGATATAATAAAGCAGGGTGGCAAGTGAACCAAGCGCTGCAACAACATAGGTGAGTGCAGCCCATTTAAGCGCATCCTGTGCCTTGTCATGATTCATTTCCGATGTAATTCCCGAGCTTGACAGCCATACAAGCGCCCTCTGGCTCGCATTGATCTCGACCGGGAGGGTTATGAAGCTGAACAGTGTGGTAAGGGCAAAAAGCACGATCCCTGCCAGCAGCAATGCCGGAAACGTCCTGACCAGCAGTATCCCGAGCAGGAGGAGCCACTGGACGTACCTCGAAGCAATAGTTACCGGCGGTACCAGCTTCGACCTGAGTCCGAGCCAGGCATATGCCGTGGCATGCTGGACAGCATGTCCGGTCTCATGGGCGGCCACCGCAGCCGCTGCAATGCTCCGGGATTTAAAAACCTCTTCACTGAGGTTAATGGTCTTGTTCTGCGGATTATAGTGATCGGTAAGCATGCCCTCGACACTCTGTACCTTGACATCGTAAATGCCATTGTCTCTCAGCATTTTCTCCGAAACCTCGCGCCCCGACATTCCGTTATCCAGCGGGATATTGGAATACTTCCTGAATTTTGACTTCAGAACGGCACTCACAATCCAGCTGAGGATCATGAAGAAGATGAAGATCAGCCAGATATTCATATTCGCACCTTGCATATTCATTTTATACTAATTTTTGTTATCAGAAACTCCAGCAAAATATCTGCCAAACGGTCCTTCACTCATAAAATGGTCAATTTGTCAGATGCTGCAAAGTTAGTCAATTACATCATTGAAATTCAATGAGGGGTATTTAACAGCCATGGCAGTTAAACACCCGGTTGCAGCCATTTGTTATCTTTGCATCATGCAAAAAACCCCTGCGAGGATATTCGCATTCGTATTGTCGCTGCCGGTTCATCTTTACAGGTATGCCATTTCACCGTATCTCAGGCCAGCCTGCCGGCATGAACCCTCCTGTTCGCAGTACGCACTTGATGCCCTCAGGATACATGGCCCGCTGAAGGGCCTCTGGCTTGCAACCAGCAGGATCCTGAGATGCCGGCCGGGTGGTACGCACGGTTACGATCCGGTACCGCTGATCTGGATCAAGAGGTACGGTTTTTTTAAATCCATCTTCCGGAAAGCAAAAACCGAAAACAGGCTTAAGAGATAATTGTTACACAGAGAGCACGGAGGAGACACAGAGATCACCGAGATATCATTGCAGAGTACTCCGTGCGCTCCGTGCCTTCTTCGTGCTCTCTGTGAAACAAGCTTAAAAATTCAGCTCCTCCTTCAGGTGCTTGTACCCTGAGCGGCTGACCGGGATCTTATCCCCGGTATGAAGTATGGCGATATGATTGTCCTTTCCGTATGGTTCGATCCGTTTTATTTCCTCCACCTTCACGATATATGACCTGTGGATCCTCACGAAGTCGGATTTCGGAAGGTTGTCCTCATAAAACTTCATGGTCTGCTGCTTGAGCGCTTTTCCGCCGGAATGGTAGATCATCACGTAGTCGTCCTGGGCTTCGACGTATTTGATCTGTTCGACCGGTATAAGGTTTATGGCATTTCCTTTTCTGACGACGATCCTGTTGACAGGCTGGATGATTTCGGGTTTGACGGCCAGTATCTGGTCGGCCGGGACTTTGCCGGAATTGCCGGCGTCGATCCTTGAGACGACCTTTTTGACGGCCAGCGTGAACCTTTGTTGCGAGAATGGCTTCAGCAGGTAGTCGGCGGCATTCATCTCGAAGGCCTTGATGGCATACTGGTCATAGGCGGTCGTAAAGATTATCTCAGGTTTCTCTGTCAGAACCTCGAGCAGCTCGAATCCTGTGAGCCTGGGCATTTGGATGTCGAGGAACACCAGGTCGGGTTTCATCTCGGAGATGGCCTTCAGGCCCGAAAATCCGTCACCGCATTCGGTTATAACTTCTATCGATTCGATTTCCTTCAGGTAGTGCTTTATGAGCTCCCGGGCAGGGACTTCATCTTCAATGATTATCGTTCTGACCTTTTTCATCTGGTTCTTCAGTTACTGGAATAAAAAGCCTGACTGTAAAGATACCATCTTCTTTTGAAGTTTGAAGAAAACCTTTGGAGCCGTAAAAAAGTTCAAGGCGGCGGGAGACGTTGAGGAGGCCGGTCCCTGTCCCCTTGAGTGAAGCAGGGGCGGAGTCGTAGTTGTTGGAAATGGCAATGGTAAGGAATCCCTCTTCGATAACGGCCCTGGTTGATATGCTGACCTTTTCGGTGCTCTCGTAGACCCCGTGTTTCACGGCATTTTCGTACAGGGGCTGGAGCAGCATGACTGGCAGGTTCACCTCGAGACAGTTCCCGTCGATGAATTCCTCAATTGACAGCCTGTCTCCAAATCTCACCTTTTCGATGTCGAGGTAGAGCCTGAGGTTATCGAGCTCGCTACGGAAGGTCACCGGCTTCTCATCCTTCCTCGACAGGGAGTACCTCATGAAATCGGAGAGCTTGATTACCATTTCCCTTGCCTTTTCAGGATTGGTGATGGTGAGGGAGCTTATCGAGTTAAGGCTGTTGAAGAGGAAATGCGGATTGATCTGGGATCTCAGCATTTTGAGCTCGGTCTCCTTTACAAGCGATTCGAGCTTTGCCTCCTTTGTCTTTTTTTCCGCCAGGTTGAAGAGGCTCGTAAAAAGGTAGTAAGTAAGTATAATCAGCAGGAAGATGAAGACCCCCGTTCCGACCCTGTAGGGAAAGGTAACATCCCAGTATCCGGCGAAGTTGTATGTTTTCGGAATGAAAAGTGGTACAAGGACCCTTGTCAGAAGGATCCAGACCGAGACGAAGAATATGCCTCCCGCCGCGATATTTGCCAGCACAGCAGTCAGCCCGGTCGTTGCGGTGTTGAAATACCTGAAGGGGTACCACATCGACAGGGCAAGGCCTGAGTAGAGGAGCATCGAGATAATCCCGTCGGGAATAAAGATATCGGTGTAGCCGCCGTAAGCATAATAATAAAGCAGGAGCTGGCCCGCCGTCAGAAGCAGCCAGGCCAGCCCCCATATTAAAAGTCTCCTCCTGTCGGAAAGTACAGGATGTCTCATTTTTCAGTCTAATAGCTTTTTATTTCTCCGCCTCCGAACACCACTGCTCCCTTTATGATCAGGTGCCTTGAAGGGTCAACTGTCCGCCCCGGCAGAAGCTTCCGGGAATCGGTGAATCCACCGAGAATTGGAGTGACTTCAATTGTAATGAACCAGTTATCGGGCACGATCAGAGTAGCGCCGCCGAAGATACAGGCTATTTCGATCGCCGAATCGCCCTCCATAAGCTGGGCTTTGGTGAGGTCGAGCTCTATCCCCCCGAAGACCGAGGTGATCTTCCCGCCCTGGAACTTCTGCGAGGTTACCTGCCTCTCGCCGCCGCTGAAGATATTAACGTAGTCGATCCAATCATCGCCNCTGGCCCCTGTGGGCACTGGTCCTGACTGCAGGTGACCGGGCCGCCAGGCCCCGCGTGAAATGATGAAGATTATACCGACAATAATAAATATTGAAGGCCAGAACATGTTGTACATGTGGAAGGTCTCCCTGAATACCAGGGGAATCATGAAGAATCCCCCGACTGCCATCACGATTATGCCTCCGGTCTTCTCCGAGGAGCCCAGGGTCATGATCAGCCCGATCACGACCAGCAGCATTGGCCAGCTGAATACGACACTATCGATAAAATCGGGGAATATCCCGGTATTCCTCATGACGAGGAATAATCCTGCAAGGACCAGAACAACGCCGATCACGGCCCGGTTGCTCGAAACAAAGTGATGCTCATGTCTCATGGCACGGCGCTCTTCCCTCAACCGGCTGCGTTCATCCCTGTAATCCTGGTTAGTTTCCATAGCTGTAAAATTATTTGTTTGAATTTAATTGCTGTACTATTTTCTTCTGAATAATGAAGAAACAATGAAGCCAAGCCCGATCAGGACTATGACAACGGGCCAGTAAATCGTCCTGATCAGCGGAGAAAGCACAATATCCCGGTTATCGATAAGGAACCATGCCCCCAGGGCTGAAAGCAGAAGACCGCCTACAAAACGACGGTTGACGAGAAGGATTACACCTACAAAGATCATTGCCGTTTCCCAGGTGAAATATTCCTTCACGCTACCCAGGTGCAGCATATCGTTGGTCGCAACGAGAAGCGCCAGCCCCAGCACTATGAGGAACAGCCCGAAGCTGATCGATGGATGGTACTCCCGGTGCTTTATTAACATTTGATCCCTGTTTTTCATAGCTCAAGATATTTATTTTTCATCAAAAATATATAACGATATATCTTTTAATAAGATGAAATCGGCGAATGGTGGGAATGTACCGGCAAAAAGTGATTTTAATCAATTAATGTTACTTTTATGTTGATAATTTTTTTAATTGCGGAAGGATTTATATTTTTGCACACCAAAATTTAAAAGAGATGTCCGGAATATATTCGATACCGGTGAGCGGACAGAAGGAAGGACACCATTCTTTTCATTTTGAGATTAATAACAAGTTTTTTGACCAGTTTGAAGAATCGGAGATAAAGGAAGGAACACTTACCGCAATTGTAGAAGCCGAACGTCACTCCTCGCATATCGGGATAAGCATTGTCATCAGGGGGAGCGTCAGGATCTGCTGCGACAGGTGCCTTGGGATGATGGATTTCCCGGTGGAGAGCGATAACCGGCTCCTGGTGCGGTTTGGTGCGGAAAGGGAGGAATATGACCCGGAGATCATTACTCTGCCGAGAGATGAAAGCGAGCTTGATCTGTCACAGTATTTTTATGACTTTATCAACCTCTCCCTTCCGATAAAAAGGATACATCCCGACGATGCGGATGGGAACAGCACCTGTGATCCACAGATGCTCAGGAAACTGAATGAATACCTGGTTGATGATGAGAACAGCGGGGACCCAGGGTGGGAGGATTTGAAAAAACTTATGAATGGAAATTAATAGAAACTAAAATGGCACATCCTAAACACAAACACTCCAGCACAAGAAGGGATAAGCGCAGAACCCATTACAAAGCCACAGCTCCGACTGTCGGTACATGTTCCAACTGCGGTTCTTCAATTGAATACCACAGGGTCTGTCCGGAATGCGGATACTACAGGGGCAAGCTTGCTGTCGAGAAAAAGGCAACTGCCTGATTTCAGTAACCAAAGCGTGAAAATATGAAGATTGGCCTTGATGTCATGGGCGGAGACTTTGCTCCCGATGCAATCATTGAAGGCGCAGTTGATTCGATAAGACATTTCAATAACGGTGAAACCCTTGTCCTTCTTGGGGACGAATCCTCGATCATGAGGAAGCTAGGGGAAATGAATGTCGATCCTTCCGGTTTTGAGATCGTACCGACATCCCAGGTGATTGAAATGGGTGATCATCCTGCAAAAGCCTATTCACAAAAAAAGGATTCGAGCATTGAAGTCGGCTACAACATGCTGATGGAAGGCTCGCTTGACGGTTTCTGCAGCGCGGGGAATACAGGGGCCATGCTTGTTGGTGCAAGCTATACTGTTAAAGGCATTCCCGGTGTTTTTCGGCCGGCCCTGGCAACGCTCCTTCCCTGTATCGACGGAAGGGATTCCATTATTCTCGATGTCGGCCTTAATCCTGACTGCAAGCCAGAGGTACTGCTTCAATACGGGATACTGGGAAGCCTCTATGCAAAATTTGTCCTGAAACGGGAAAACCCGACCGTCGGGCTTCTCAATATCGGCGAGGAGGAAACAAAGGGCACCCCGGTAGTAAAAGCAGCTTATGAGCTGATGAAGGAACATCCGGGGATAAACTTCAGGGGGAACGTGGAAGGCAATTCTCTTTTCCACGAGAAGGTGACCGATGTGGTGGTCTGTGACGGATTCGTCGGGAATATAGTTCTTAAGCAGGCCGAATCGCTCTACTTCCTGCTAAGGAAAAGAAACATCTCCGACCCATTCATCGACAGGTTCAACTATGAAAATATCGGGGGCACTCCAATTGTGGGGATAAATGCCAATGTTGTGATAGGACATGGCATCTCGAAAAGGAAAGCTATTATGAACATGGTTCTCCAGACAAAGGCGGTTGTAAGTGCCAACCTTGCCAGGAAGATACTCGAAGCAATTTAATTATGGGAAAAATAAGAGCTGCGATTACGGGGATCAATGCGTGGGTCCCGGAATACAGGCTCACCAACCATGAACTCTCAAAAATGGTTGACACCTCCGACGAGTGGATAATGCAAAGGGTCGGGATCAGGGAGAGGCGTATCCTCAAAGGGGAAGGCCTCGGAACTTCCGTCCTGGGCGAAAATGCTGTCAGGGGGCTCCTTGAAAAGACCGGCACTTCACCTGATGAGATTGATCTGCTGATATGTGCAACTGTCACCGGAGACATGATGTTCCCGGCAACGGCAAATATTATCTGCGACAAGGTCGGGATAAAAAATGCCTTCAGCTTTGACCTGGCTGCCGCCTGCTCGGGCTTCCTCTTTGCCCTCCAGACAGGGGCTGCCTATATCGAAAGCGGTCAACGCAGAAAAGTGATTGTTGTCGGTGCCGATAAAATGTCCTCGATAACGGATTATACCGACCGTACCACATGCCCGCTGTTCGGGGATGCTGCAGGCGCTGTCCTTCTCGAACCCGGAGAAGAAGATTTCGGGATTATGGACCATATTTTACATGTTGACGGCTCGGGCAAAAAATACCTCCACCTGAAGGCGGGCGGGTCCCTGAAACCGGCTTCGCACGAAACCGTTGATGCTCGCGAACATTTCATCTACCAGGAAGGCCAAAGCGTTTTCAAGTTTGCAGTTGTCAGCATGGCCGACGTTGCCGCTGAGATCATGGAACGGAATAACCTCACGGCAGATGATATAGCATGGCTGGTGCCGCACCAGGCAAACCTGAGGATCATTGACGCAACCGGGAGGAGAATGGGCCTTCCCCCTGAAAAGGTCATGATCAATATCGAACACTTCGGTAATACAACTGCCGCAACCATCCCGCTTTGCTTGTGGGAATATGAAAGCAAGCTGAAAAAGGGCGATAAGCTCATCCTCGCGGCTTTCGGGGGCGGATTTACCTGGGGCTCGATATATGTTAAATGGGCATACGATCCAAAGTAAGAATCCTGCAGCTTATCTAACGAAAATTTTTTGTATCACTGAGTAGATCAGGAGGAGAAACGGAGTGTCACAGAGCTCTCAGCTCACCTCCGTGTAATCTCCGTGTTACTCCGTGTAACCAAAAATATGTCCAATATAATTTCCCCCTGCAATAGTTTTTATATTTAAGAGTTATTATGTTTGTACATAAATTCTGCGGAAACAATGGGAAAAATCAACGAAACGGACAACACTACCATCAACCTCATCAGCAATGGCACCGAGATAACCGGGGACATTAAATCGACCGGCGACATCCGTATCGACGGATCCCTGACCGGAAACCTCAGCACCAAGGGAAAAGTGGTTATCGGACCCACAGGAAAGGTCAAAGGTGAAGTTATGTGCAAGAACTCCGAAGTGTCAGGAATGATCGACGGGAAGATCAGTGTCGGGCAATTGCTTAACCTCAAGAACTCATCCAGGATCGTCGGCGACATTTATACATTCAAGCTTTCGATTGAACCTGGAGCTAAATTCACGGGCAACTGCAAAATGAGTGAAAGTGAAGACAACAATGACGGATCCGCTTTCACAAAACCGAAAGAGCCGGAAAAAACAGCAGAAAAAACCGGCAAGTAAAGGTCTCCAGGATTTCGGGAAATATTCCGGGATCGCCTTTCAGATGCTGGCAATAATCTTTGCTCTTACCTGGTGCGGAATCAAGCTGGATAAACTCCTCGGGCTTGAAACTCCAGTCTTTACAATTATACTCTCCCTCCTAGGTGTATTTGCGGGGATCTACACGGCCCTAAAGGACTTCATAAGATGATCCTGAGAACCCCCCGACGCACAATCACCGGTTTCCTGATCTTTTCGACAATTGTCCTGCTGGCAGGGGTTCTTTGTGTTTCCTTCACCCGGCCCGGGTTTACAATAGCCGATTTTCTGATCCTGGCGCTCTGCTTTGTATCGATCTCGCTCATCTCACTTCTGATTTTCCTCAGGGGACTGAAAAAGGAACCTCAAAGCCAGACCATGCACCTTTTGGTGGCAATCGCCCTCAAATTTCTTCTCGAACTGGTTCTCGCGCTCATGTGGTTTTTTGTTGCTAAAAAAACCGGGCCTACATTCCTGATATTGTTTTTTGTACTATATTTGGGCTTCTCCGTATATTTGGCAAACCTGATGTTAAACACTCTGAAAGACAGATCTTTATAATATTTTAGATTTGAAAACAATATTCATAAAAGGCTCCCTGTTTGCTCTGTTTTTATTGATATCCGGAGGACTCAGGGCGCAGGTTCAGGAAACGCCCCTGGAAAGCGCCGAGGAGAAATTTGAGTCCAGCTCATTTATCCTTGAGCATATTGCCGACTCCCACGAATGGCACATCCTCACCACAAAAAGCAAAAAGGATGTGGCAATTCCCCTTCCCGTGATTGTCTGGTCCAAGGAGAAGGGACTTGACATATTCTCTTCCCGGAAGCTTTTTAAAGGCCAGGTTTATAACGGATATATGCTTGAAGAAGAAGGGGATCTCCAGGGTAAGATCGTGAAGGTCAATCCTGACGGGACCATCGATGAGAAGAATCTTCCCCTCGACTTATCCATCACAAAATCAGTGGTCGGGATGCTTTTCGCCGCCCTGATGGGCCTCTGGCTGTTTATCTCACTGTCGAGATCATATAAAAAAACCGGGATCAGCCATCCCAGGGGGATCCAGAGCTTCCTCGAGCCCATCATACTCTTTGTCCGCGACGATATTGCGATTGCGAATATCGGTGAGCACAAGTATGAGAAGTACATGCCTTACCTTCTTACGGTATTCTTTTTCATACTTCTGAACAATCTGCTGGGCATGATTCCATACCCGCCCCCGTTCGGCGCAAACGTTACCGGTAATATAGCCGTTACTTTTGTGCTTGCTTTCCTGACGTTTGTTATTACCCAGTTCAGCGGGAACAGGAACTACTGGAAGCACATTTTCGCCACTCCGGGTGTGCCCTTCTGGCTTCTTCCGATCATGATCCCGGTGGAAATTATAGGGGTCGTCTCAAAGCCTTTCGCTCTTATGATCCGACTCTTTGCAAACATCAGTGCAGGGCATATCGTGATCCTGAGTCTCGTCAGCCTTATTTTCATCTTCAGGTCGATCGCTGTTGCGCCGGCCTCGATCCTTTTAGTAGTATTCATGGACTGCATCGAGCTTTTCGTCGCATTCCTTCAGGCATATGTATTCACCCTTCTGTCGGCCCTGTTCATCAGCATGGCTGTGGAAGAGGAACATTAGTATTCATTGTTTAACTTAAATTTAGTTATTATGACAGGTACAATGGCAGCAATCGGAGCAGGTCTCGCCGTAATAGGTGCAGGACTTGGCATCGGCCGCATCGGCGGTTCGGCTATGGACGCCATAGCCCGCCAGCCGGAAGCCACATCCAAGATCCAGACAGCCATGATCATTGCATCAGTCCTTATCGAAGGAGTGGCATTGTTCGCAGTGGTTGTTTCCCTGCTTTCAAACGCAGCAAAGTAAAGGAACAGGAGACACCGCAACGGTTGGTTGCGGCGTCTCTTTTATTTTAAAAAACAAGTCAAATCAAAGAATATGGTCTTATTAGCAAACAGCCTTACATCACCCGCGATCGGACTGGTTTTCTGGACCACCATCATCTTCATCATGTTTTTCCTCATCCTGAAAAGATTCGCATGGAAGCCCATACTCAGTGCGGTCAAGGCAAGGGATGAGATGATAAAGGGCTCACTGGCATCTGCTGAAAATGCCAGGAAGGAAATGCTCAAGCTTCAGAGCGACAATGAAGCCATTCTCCGCAAAGCCAGGGAGGAACGCGAGAATATCCTCAAGGAGGCCCGTGATGTCCGCGACAGGCTAATTGCCGAAGCCAGGGGAAAAGCAACCGAAGAGGCCCAGAAAGTGGTCGAGAAGGCAAGGGTAGGCATCGAAAGGGAAAAAGCAGCTGCAATAGCCGGGATCCGCGAACAGGTGGCAATCCTCTCGGTTGAAATTGCATCGAAGATACTTGGGGAGAAGCTTCAGCAGACAGGCGAACAGGGAAAGCTCATCGACAACTACCTGAAGGACATGGACCTGAACAAGAACTAATTATATCAGGGCAATGAACGAAAGCAGGATTTCCGTCAGGTATTCAAGAGCTGTCTTCCAGCTTGCAAAAGAAAGAAATCTCCTGGATGAGGTCGACAGTGATATGAAACTGATCCTCGAGGTCAGCAAGGATCCGGATTTCCGGGAATTCCTCGCGAGCCCGATTATCCTTCCCTCAAACAAGAGCACGATCCTTCATGCTGCATTCGGGAATAGCCTGAACGGGCTCACATTGTCACTTACCGATCTGCTTGTGAAGAACGGCAGGGAAAAATTCCTCCCGGCTGTCGCCAGGGTGTTTATCGGCGAGACCATGGAATACCGGGGTATTACCGGGTGCCAGCTGACAAGCGCGGTCAGGGTGGATGAGAAGATAATCAGGCAGGTCACGGACCTGGTTGCCGGAATTTTCAAGACAAAGGTCGAGCTTACCGAAAACATCGATCCGGGCATAATAGGCGGATTCATCCTAAAAGTATCTGACAACTATATAGATGCAAGCGTAAGGAACAAGCTGAGGAAGATCAGGAAAGGGCTCAGCACGGGAATCGAGAACAGGATCGTTTAACAAAGCAGGAATTTAACATTATCACGTATACAATGGCAAGTATTAAACCAGCAGAAGTCTCAAAGATCCTCAAACAGCAGCTCGAGGGCATTCAAACCGGAGCTGAGCTTGAAGAAGTGGGGACAGTTCTTGAGGTGGGCGACGGTATCGCCCGCATTTACGGACTTTCAAATGCAGAGTCAAACGAACTGATAGAGTTTGAGAACGGAATGAAAGGCATAGTCCTTAACCTTGAAGAGGACAATATCGGAGCAGTGCTTCTGGGGCCAACCGAAGAGATCAATGAAGGGGACATAGTAAAAAGGACCCGCCGCATCGCTTCGATCGGGGTCGGGGAAGGCCTGCTCGGGAGGGTGATCTCTACCACCGGCCAGCCTCTTGACGGCAAGGGCGCAGTCGAAGGCGATCTCTTTGAAATGCCTTTCGAAAGGAAAGCACCGGGCGTCATTTTCAGGCAACCTGTGAAACAGCCGCTTCAAACCGGGCTCAAGGCCATCGATGCCATGATCCCCATAGGAAGAGGCCAGAGGGAACTCATTATCGGTGACCGCCAGACAGGAAAGACGGCAATCGCCATAGATACGATTATCAATCAGAGAAAGAATTTCGAGAACGGCAAGCCGGTCTACTGCATTTATGTTGCAGTGGGCCAGAAAGGATCCACGGTCGCCAATATTGCCAGGACCCTTGAGGATTACGGGGCCATGGAATACACGGTGATCGTTCTCGCAACAGCATCCGATCCGGCAGCCTCACAGTTCTACGCCCCATTTGCAGGTGCGGCAATCGGGGAATTTTTCCGCGATACGGGCCGGGATGCCCTGATCATCTATGACGACCTGTCGAAACAGGCAGTTTCATACAGGGAAGTCTCCCTCCTGCTCCGCCGTCCGCCAGGCCGCGAAGCATACCCAGGCGACGTGTTCTACCTGCACTCGAGGCTTCTTGAAAGGGCAGCCAAGATTATCGAATCGGACGAAGTGGCCAGGAAGATGAATGACCTTCCCGTATCCATTCGTCATATGGTCAGGGGAGGAGGTTCACTTACCGCGCTCCCGATTATCGAGACCCAGGCCGGCGACGTAGCGGCTTACATCCCGACTAACGTGATCTCGATCACCGACGGCCAGATCTTCCTTGAGTCGGCACTCTTCAACTCCGGGGTAAGACCTGCCATCAACGTCGGTATTTCGGTATCAAGGGTAGGTGGTAATGCCCAGATCAAGGCAATGAAAAAGATCGCCGGGACCCTTAAGGTTGACCAGGCACAGTACCGTGAGCTCGAGGCTTTTTCAAAGTTCGGTTCGGACCTTGATGCCTCCACCCTCTCCGTACTTAACAAGGGCGCAAGGAATGTTGAGATCCTTAAACAGGCCCAGTATGCACCGGTTCCAGTCGAAAAGCAGATTGCAATCATCTATTGCGGCACAATAGGCCTCCTCAGGGACGTTCCTGTCAATAAGGTCAGGGAATTCGAGACTAATTTCATCGAGATCCTGGAGCTGAAGCACAGCGATATACTCGGCCAGCTGAGGGAAGGAATCCTGAATGACAAGATCACCGGTGTCCTGGAGGAAGTTGCAGCCGATGTGGCTTCAAAATATAAATCCTGACCAACGGCTCAGGCAGACTAAACGAACAGATAAATGGCGAACCTCAAGGCTATAAGGATTAGGATAGCTTCCGTGAAATCGACGAGGCAGATAACCTCTGCCATGAAGATGGTTTCGGCGGCGAAGCTGAGAAAAGCACAGGATAAGATCGTTCGTCTGAGGCCCTATGCAAACAAGCTGCATGAGATACTCGTAAACCTGTCACAGAGCCTGGCAGATGCCGAAGTTGAAAATGTTTTTGCCAGGAAATCGGCACCCGGAAAGATCCTCATTGTTGCCGTAACATCCAACAGGGGCCTGTGCGGCGCATTCAATGCAAATATCGTGAAGGAGGCAAAAAGGCTCCTGGCTGATAAATACTATGATCAGTACATGAGCGGCAATGTTTATTTCCTTGCCATCGGCAAGAAGGGACATGACCTCCTCAGGAAGCAGGGGTTAAAGATCGCATCCGAGTACAACGCCCTTCTGAACGACCTCACCTTTGAGAAAACAGCTGAGATTGCCGGGAAGATAATGGCCGATTTTGCAAGGGGTGATCTTGACAGGGTGGAGATCATCTACAATCATTTCAAGAACGCTGCAGTCCAGATCCTGACAACGGAAGAATTCCTGCCGGTCGAAACAGCCCCGGCTGCCGGGAAACAGGGCCCCCCCGCTGATTACATTTATGAGCCCGACAGTGAATCCATTATGAAGGAGCTTATACCCACTTCGCTGAAGATACAGTTCTACAAGGCGGTTCTGGATTCGTATGTGGCGGAAAACGGGGCAAGGATGACAGCGATGCACAAGGCTACAGATAATGCAACCCAGATGATACGCGACCTGACTCTTCAGTATAACAAGGCGCGCCAGGCATCGATCACCAACCAGATTCTCGAGGTGGTGAGCGGTGCTGAAGCATTGAAAGGTTAAATAACAACCAGAAAGGATATTACAGGAAATGTTCAGTCGGTCGGAATTAACGGCAATGGTTAATAAGGCGTTGGTCAACATTCCTTATAACAGGGAATCGGAAAGACTGATTGAACCGGTAAGATACGTTCTTTCAATAGGGGGAAAAAGGCTGCGCCCGGTGCTGGCGCTCATGGCCTGCAACCTGTTCACCGACAAGATTGATGATGCCCTGGTACCGGTCACCGGCCTGGAGATATTCCATAATTTCACGCTTGTCCACGATGATATCATGGACAATGCATCCCTGAGAAGGGGACAGGCTGCCGTTCACAGCAAATGGGATGTGAACCAGGCAATCCTCTCGGGTGATGTTATGGCCTTCATTGCAAATGAATGCTTCCTTCAGTCCCCACCCGAAAGCCTGCAGAAAGTCTTCAGGATATTCAACAAAGCGGCTGTCGAAGTGTGCGTGGGCCAGCAGCTCGATATGAATTATGAGAAAGTGGGGATAATTCACCAGGATGAGTATCTGAGGATGATCGAGCTCAAAACGGCTTCACTGATTGCAGCCTCGGTCAGGATAGGGGCACTGCTCGGCGGCGCCGGTGACAGGGATTCCGACCTGGTCTTTGAGTTCGGACGGAACCTCGGGCTGGCTTTCCAGGTTCAGGATGACCTGCTCGATGCATACGGCGACGTGAAGATATTCGGGAAAACCTCAGGGGGAGACATCGTTACCGGCAAGAAGACATACCTCTATGTCAGGGCGATGGAGCTGGCAGGGCCCGAGCTTAAGAAAAAGCTGCAGGAAGTATACGGGATACCGGGAGGGGATCCGGAGACTACCATAAAGGTGGTTACCGGGATATATGACACCCTTAATATCAAAAAACTAACAGAAAACCTTGCGAAGGAATATTACGATGCAGCCCTCGGATACCTCGAAAAAGTAAGCGTGCCGGCGGACAGGAAGAAGGGGATCATAAGGCTTACGGACTCGCTGAACAGCAGGGAGCAGTGAACATATGAGAAGCTGAAAAATAAAAAACAGAATTCTAAATAATTACAACTATTTATGGCAAACATTACAGGGAAAATCAGCCAGATAATCGGACCGGTGGTCGACGTCACCTTCAATCGGCAGGGTGCTGAAATGCCTGACATTTATGATGCACTCGAGGTGAAAAGGGACGACGGATCCGTTCTTGTCCTGGAGTGTCAGCAGCATATCGGCGAAAACACGGTTAGGACCGTGGCAATGGATTCCACCGACGGACTGCGGAGGGGGATGGATGTGGTTGCTACCGGCCTGCCGATAACAATGCCTATCGGGGAACAGATCAAGGGGAGGCTTATGAATGTGACAGGCGATGCTATCGACGGTATTGGTCCCCTTGACAAAAAAGGCGGCTATCCGATCCACAGGAAACCTCCGAGGTACGAAGAGCTTTCGACGGAAAAAGAGGTCCTCTTCACCGGGATCAAGGTCATCGATCTCATTGAACCTTATTCAAAAGGAGGGAAGATCGGCCTTTTCGGCGGTGCAGGCGTTGGGAAGACGGTTGTGATCCTGGAGCTGATCAACAATATCGCCAAGGCATATGCAGGCCTCTCCGTTTTTGCAGGCGTAGGAGAGAGGACAAGGGAAGGGAACGACCTTTTACGCGACATGCTAGATGCCGGCGTCATCAAATACGGCGATGCATTCATGGCCGATATGAAGGCCGGGGGATGGGATCTCTCGAAAGTTGATATGAAAGTTATCAAGGATTCACAGCTGGCCCTCGTTTTCGGCCAGATGAACGAACCTCCCGGGGCCAGGGCAAGGGTTGCGCTTTCCGGACTTTCGGTCGCCGAGCATTTCAGGGATGGCGACGGCAAGAGCGGCGGAAGGGACATCCTTTTCTTCATGGACAATGTGTTCAGGTTCACCCAGGCAGGTTCGGAGGTTTCGGCCCTTCTTGGCCGAATGCCATCGGCAGTGGGTTACCAGCCTACCCTTGCCACGGAGATGGGGATCATGCAGGAGAGGATCACTTCGACCCGCCACGGATCAATCACCTCGGTCCAGGCTGTATATGTTCCCGCAGACGACCTTACCGACCCGGCACCTGCCACCACATTCGCACACCTCGATGCCACGACCGTTCTCAGCCGCAAGATCTCGGAGCTCGGGATCTACCCTGCGGTCGACCCGCTCGATTCCACCTCCAGGATACTTTCCGCGAACATCGTCGGCGAAGCCCATTATAACTGTGCACAGCGTGTAAAGGAGCTTCTTCAGAGATATAACGAGCTTCAGGATATCATCGCAATCCTCGGTATGGACGAACTGTCCGAAGAAGACAAGCTTGTGGTTCACAGGGCCAGGAGGGTCCAGAGATTCCTGTCCCAGCCGTTCCATGTTGCCGAGCAGTTTACGGGGATCAAGGGCGCCCTGGTGTCCATCGAAGACACGATCAAGGGATTCAACATGATAATTGACGGCAAGGTTGACCAGTACCCCGAATCAGCATTTATGCTGGTAGGTACCATTGAAGATGCAATCGAGAAGGGAGAAAAGATCCTTGCCGAGTCAAAGTAAAATTAGTTACCGGTTGCCGGTCACTTGTTACTAGTTGAAAACAATTTAACCAGCAACAAGTAACCAGTAACCAGCAACCAGCATAACCAGCAACCAGCACAACCAGCACAACCAGCAACCAGCAACCAGCAACCAGCAACCAGATGAAGATAGAAATTCTTACTCCCGACTCGAAAGTATACGAGGGAGAGATCGAATCGATAAGGGTCCCTGGCCAGAAGGGATCCTTCCAGGTGCTGAAAGATCATGCCCCGATAATTTCAACACTCGACAAGGGAATGGTACGTATAATCGATGAAGCCGGGAAGGAGCTGATCTACGAGATTGACGGCGGAGTCATTGAGGTAAAGGCCAATAAGATCATTCTCCTGTCAGAATCTGTAAAATAATCATTTCCCATGACACCCGGGGAATTCAGAAAATATGCCCATGAGCTGGTCGACTGGATGGCCGCCTACATGGAAAGTGTTGAAAGCTATCCTGTAAAATCACAGGTAAAGCCGGGCGAAATATTTGACCGCATACCCGGCGCCCCGCCTGCCACCCCGGAATCTTTTTCATCATTCATGAAGGATCTCGACGAGATCATCATGCCCGGGATCAGCCACTGGCAGAGCCCCAATTTTTTTGCATATTTCCCGGCAAACACAAGCCCTCCTTCAATACTTGCGGAAATGATCATTTCCACCCTCGGCACCCAGTGCATGATCTGGGAGACTTCACCGGCTGCTGCGGAACTCGAGGAGAAAATGATGATCTGGCTCAGGGACCTTATCTGCCTCCCGGCCGGGTTTGAGGGAGTGATACAGGATACGGCCTCGACTTCCACTCTTGCCGCAATCCTCACTGCCAGGGAAAAGAAGACAGGTTACCGAATCAATGAGGAAGGCATGAAGGAGCTTCCGCAATTGCGGATTTATTGCTCTGAGCAGACCCATTCATCAGTCGAGAAAGCAGTAAAAATTGCGGGTATCGGACGAAAAAACCTGGTGAAGGTTCCCGTGGGGGAGGATTTCTCGATGGACCCCTCGCGGCTGAGGGATATTATCGCCGATGACTCCAGGAATGGTTTTCTTCCCTGTTGTGTCGTGGCCACCATCGGCACGACCGGCACCACGTCTGTGGACCCTTTAAGGGCCATAGGAGAGATCTGTGCCAAAAATGATATCTGGCTCCATGTCGATGCCGCCATGGCCGGCACGGCCCTTATCCTGCCGGAATTTCAATGGATGCTCGACGGGAAGGAATATATCGATTCATTTGTATTCAACCCGCACAAATGGATGTTCACAAATTTCGACTGTTCCGCATTCTTCATAAAGGACCCGTCGCTTCTCATCAGGACATTCGAGATCCTGCCCGAGTACCTCCGGACAAGGACCCGCGGGAGCGTCAATGATTACCGCGACTGGGGAGTGCCGCTTGGCAGGAGGTTCAGGGCCCTCAAGCTATGGAGCGTGATGCGCCTGTACGGCACCGAAGCCCTGCGTGAGAAGGTCCGCATGCATATACGGATCGCTGCCAGGCTCGCTGAGCTGATCTCATCCGAGGAGGACTTCGAGATCATGGCGCCGGTGGTGATAAACGTTGTCTGCTTCCGGTTCAGGCCAAAGGACCTTGGGAAGGAGGAGGTTAACCGCCTGAATGAAACCCTTAATCACCGCCTGAACGACTCGGGGAAAATATATCTTACACATACTGACCTCAACGGCAATTATACCCTGAGAATGGTTACCGGCCAGACAAATGTGACTATCGATCATGTCATGAGGGCCTGGGAACTTATAAGGGCTGCAGCGCGAAGCCTGTAACAAGCCTCTTTTAGCTTCTTCTTACGCCCTCTCTCCGGGGAAATCTGATTTTAGAAAGCAACCTTCAGAAATTCAGGGACGAATGCCGCTGCCCGATATTCATTCCGAAGACATTTATGTTAAACAATGCCGCGAAGGCCATCCTGTTGTCCTTCTGGCGCCAGGCTGCCTGAACGCCGGCCGAGAACCTGAACGGAAGCCTGAAAACATAGAAATCAGCCAGAAGCTCTGCTCCCGACGACCGGTAATCCTCTGGAATATCCTGGTAAACGAGCTCGGTCACCCCGTTCCTCAGGGTGAAAACATACTGGCCCGGGATCCTGGCAAAATCATAGAACAGGCTGGTGCGGATCCGCGTAAGATACAAGAGGGATGAGAGATGGAAGTCGGGATACAGGAGCGGGAAAAAGTAATCTGCGGAACCGAATCCAACCTCCTTCATGATTATCCCTGAATAGCCCCTGGGGAACGATGCCCTGCTCTGCAGGATGAACCTCACCGGGTCCTGCTTCTCTCCTTCCAACCGTATCCTGACGCCATTGTTCCTGAAGAGGCCCGGGAAATAAAATGAACCCCTTGCTGTAAGCTGGTCCCTGTACAGGTATTTGTCGAAGGGATATGATGAGTAGCTTATGTCGATGGTCTGGGCCCACCTTGGGTAAATATCCCTGGGTGCCGATACCTGGTAGTTCGAAAAGTAGATCCTTCCGGTTATCTCGTTCAGGCTGTTGTCATAAATTCCCTTTTCGGAAATGTAGTTGTAAGTATTCTGAAGGGCGGAAGACCCTGAAAGGTAAAGGTATTTGGTGAACCTCCCGCCCTGGAAGAGCAATGGAAGTGCAACAGTATTGGTCAGCCGGTACCCTCTTTCGACCACCGACGGCTCTCCCACCGGCGAACCGAACTTATTGATCTCAGGCCTGAATCCGTAATCGAGCTGGCTGCTGAATGTCAGGTACCATCCGTACCACTTCAGGTTATAGTGGAACTGGTGAAGCTTGTTGGAGTATTCGTATCCCAATGAGGAGATCAGGGTGCTCAGATCGTTCTGGGAGAGAAGAGTCAACCCCGGTCTTAGGGAAGCCGGGTCAGACTGCACCTTTTCGATGTCGGCATAGAACGGCATCCAGCTGTGGAACCTGAAAAGATGCAGCCATTTGCGGTACGGAACAGGCTTCAGGACGGTCCCTGCTGCCGTGTCGTGCTGTACGGCCGGTTTGAACCTGTCGATCAGGAAAGAGCCTGAATAATCATAAGGAGTCCCTTCGCTTATCTGCCCTTTGACCGTTGAAAGGCAGATATCGTTTCCTGCACCGGAATAATCGCTGAAAAGCATCTTGCCATCCTTCATATCGAGGTCACTGACCCCGAACCGCGACCGTGTGAGCAGCTTAACCGGTCCGCCGCCCGGTTTCACAAAAGCATTATCGGTCCCGGAAGCGGAGCTGATATAGAACAATGAATCATTTCGCAGGAAGGCTGACTGAAGGTCATTGTCAGACTCATTTATCAGGGTCTCCCAACGCTTTGCCAGGAGATCAAATGAGTGTATCCCTTCACCCGCATCTGTTAAGGAAATAACAATGATCTTCCTCCCTGATTCGTCCCAGCGGGGCCTCTGGAGGTAAGCATTCCCCGGGGCGGGGATCCTCTCTTGTATGCTGCCGTCCCGTGTGTCGATTATAACGAGGCTGTTGGAATTGTCGGGCCCGTTTTCCGAAGCGGCAATTCGTGTCGCGTCGGGGGAAATGGCCGCCGACATGTACCTGCTTCCGGAGGTCAGCCTGTGCACGTTACCGGTTTTGAGATCCATCAACATAATGACTGACCAGGACCTGTTTTCCCACCTGGGGTCGCTTCGCATTTCGGTCCATACCAGCTTCCCTTTCGCACACGACAGGTACCACGGGTAGCCATAGCCTGGGACCAGCAGCCTCTTTTCAGGCTTCCTTCCCTCGTTTATCAGGACGAAAAGGGGCGGCTCGGAAAGAGTCGATTTTACTGCAATAATGGAATCGCTCCCTGCAAAAACAGGGGAGGAGTAATCGGCGTACTTCCCCTTTTTGGACGGATTGACCACTTGGCTGACCCTGAATCCCGATCTTTCGTCATCTTCCAGCCACAGGGCCGCGAGAGTATCAAAAGCCTGGCTGAAAAGCCTCTTTTTTGTTGTCGGCCCGTTCCTCATCAGGCTCAGGTTTACGGGATTGACAGTGAACGGCAGATCGCCTGTTGTCTTAATGGCTTTCCTCCATATATCCTTTCCGTACATGAGGTATGACCAGGCGACGGCCTGGTAACCGCTCTGGTAATAATCCGGGACATGGTCCCTGAATGAGCCATTCAACGCCTTGTCATACTTGTACATCCGGCCTTTGGTGATTATTATTGCCTTAAGTTCTTTTAAGAACGACGGGGTCCTTCCGCGGCCTGAAGGAGAAAGCAGCGATTCCGAAAAGACCGCATCCCCTTCGAGGAACCACTGGGGCAGGAGCGAGGAGACAAACCCGGGAATCTGCTGCCCGGCTACATATGACAGTGCTTTCGTGAAGCCGGTGTTAAGCGACTGCATTTGCAGGACATGGGTTAGCTCGTGAAGGGCAAGCTGCCGGTCTGCATCGAGGGGAATGGAGTTCTGCTCAGGTGTCGGGTAGATTTCCATCCGCGACGGGGCCCATGCCACGTATCCGTTCGACTCGATGGTGTAGTTGTGGATTATGACCGGGATCCGGATCCTTACCCCGGGGTAAAGAGCCGCAAGGTCCCTGTATGCCTTTTCGAGCGAACCGGCGAACCTGAGACCTTCCCGGCCGTATTGCTTCGGATAAATGACTGTGAAATTCCCGGTCCTCACTTCCATCCATTTCAGGGATGCCGGGTCCTGTCCAGTCTCATAATACTGCCCCGAAGCGGCCTGCGGAAAACAGAGGGTCATGAGTATCAGCAGAACGGGACTTATCTTCATCCGGACGAGTTTGTCCAAATGTACTAAAATATGTGAGTAGAGGCACATAAAGATGTTGTTGGAAAAATTTGACTAATTTCGTCGTTTACTTTATTTACAGGACAATATCATATTACCCGATGAAAAAATACAGGCTGATCAATAATATAACCGGCTGGGTGGTCTTTGCAATTGCTGCATTTACCTATCTTATGACCATTGAGCCGACAGGAAGTTTGTGGGACTGCGGTGAGTTCATTGCCACGGCCTGGAAGCTCGAGGTCGGTCATCCTCCAGGAAACCCGGTATTCATGATCATGGCCAACCTGTTCACGCAGTTCGCCGGGGGCGACAGGGCACATGTGGCTGCAATGGTCAATTCGATGTCAGCACTTGCAAGCGCCTTCACAATCCTTTTCCTTTTCTGGACCATTACTCATCTAGCAAGAAAGATCCTTCTGAAGGAGGAGAACAATTTCAGCCCGGCAAGGATAATTGCGGTCATGGCAGCCGGCGCTGCGGGCGCACTGGCTTATGCCTTTTCGGATTCATTCTGGTTCTCGGCCGTGGAGGGTGAAGTCTATGCCTCTTCTTCATTCTTTACTGCACTGGTATTCTGGGCGATCCTCAAATGGGAGGATGCTGCTGACGAGGAATACTCGAACAGGTGGCTGATCCTGATCGCGTTCCTGATGGGATTGTCGATTGGTGTACACCTGCTTAATCTTCTGACACTTCCGGCGATTGTTCTCATAGTGTATTTCAGGAAATATGAGTTTTCCTGGAAAGGCTTCCTTCTCGCCCTGGGGGTTTCGTTCCTTTTACTGGGCCTTCTACTTTATGGAATTATGCCCGGGGTTGTGACAATCTCTTCCAGGATCGACCTGCTCTTTGTAAATACATTCGGCCTGCCGTCAAACAGCGGCATGGTTTTCCATGTGATACTGCTGACCGCCGTTATTATGATGGCTGTCTGGTCAACCTTCACTTCCGGCAACACCCTGAAAAACAGGATCCTTTCCATAAGTGCACTGACGCTTTCCGGGATCTGGGTCATTTCAGGCTCTTTCCTTCTCAACCTGGTCGTTATGATCGCGATCGGGGCATATATCTGGAGGCTTGCTGAGAAGAACCGGACTGTACTCAATACTCTGCTCACCGGGATAATGGTAATCCTGATGGCATATTCTGCAGAGGCCATAATCGTCATCAGGGCTTCGGCCCATCCCCCGCTCAATGAGAACCAGCCTGAGCAGCCATTCAGCCTGCTTTACTTCCTCAACAGGGAGCAGTACGGGCAGAGACCGCTCTTCCGGGGTCCCTACTACAACGCACCTGTGATAGATTACAAGGAAGGGAAGCCTAAATATGCCCTGGAGAACGGCAGGTATGTTATCCCGTCGCATGACCTGGAAAGAGTGTATGACCCTAGGTTCATAACACTCTTCCCGAGGATGTGGAGCGAACAGAGCGATCATGAACCGGCATATGTCGAATGGGGCAAGGTAAAGGGAGAGCCGGTCACTGTTACCACGGGATCGGGCGAGAAGAAGATCATAAGGAAACCGACGTTCATAGAGAACATGAGGTTTATGTTCAGTTACCAGTTCGGGTATATGTACTTCAGGTATTTCATGTGGAATTTTGCCGGAAAACAGAATGATACCCAGGGGACTGGCGGGGCGATAAACGGCAACTGGATATCGGGCATAAAATTCATCGATGAGCCGCGGACGGGAAGCTCCGACCTGCCTCCCGACATGAAAAGCAACACGTCAAGGAATGTCTATTACCTCCTTCCGCTGATCCTCGGACTGATCGGCCTTTTCTACCAGATCAACAGGGACTACAGGAACTGGTGGGTGATCCTGATACTTTTCCTGATGACGGGTGTCGCAATCGTCCTTTACCTGAACCAGTACCCTAACCAGCCGAGGGAACGGGACTACGCATATGCGGGTTCATTCTATTTCTTTGCGGTATGGATAGGGCTTGGGGTGCTTGCGGTATTCGAGCTGATCACAAAGCTGACGGGCGAAAAGATAGCCGCCCCCGTAGCCGGCGGGATCTGCCTCCTGGCGGTTCCCCTGATAATGGGCACCCAGAACTGGGATGACCATGACCGCTCAGGACGCTACCTTGCCAGGGATGTGGCGTTCAATTACCTCAATTCATGCGCCCCCGACGCCATACTTTTTACGAACGGGGATAACGATACCTTCCCTCTCTGGTACGCCCAGGAGGTCGAAGGCAAACGAACCGACATCCGTGTATGCAATCTTATGCTGCTGAACACCGACTGGTATATCAACCAGATGAAATGGAAGACATACGGATCGGATCCGCTTCCTATATCATTTCCTGTAAGAAAATATTACGACGGTGTGAACAACCAGGTGTTCATCGTTGAGAAGACCAAGGACCCTGTTGATATCTCGACCGTCATCGACTGGGTGATGAGTGATAACAAGGCAACAAAAGTGCAGATCTCACCTACAGAGATCCTCGATATTATTCCGACGAGAACCATCAGGATACCGGTCGACAGGGCGAAGGTGATTGCCTCAGGGACGGTGAGCCCGGAGGATTCCGGTAAAATAGTTCCCTATATCGATATAAAGCTGAAGGGGAATTCGATAATGAAGAGCCAGCTGATCATCCTTGATATCCTTGCCCACAATGACTGGAAACGGCCAATCTATTTTGTGACCGGATACACTGACGATTCAATGGGGCTTGAGGAATACTTCAGGATGGAAGGGCTGGCATTCAGGCTGGTGCCTGTGAAATCCCACAACAAGGGATGGAACGACTACGGGAGCACCGATGCCAGTATCATGTACGACAATGTAATGAATAAATTCGTGTGGGGCGGTGCGAATAATCCCAGGGTAAATCTTGACTATAACCATATCAGGACACTGATCGTCGTAAAAGCCAGGCTTATCTATGCCAGGCTGGCAAAAGCCCTAGTGGCTGAGGGAAAGAATGAGAAGGCAGTAGAGGTGCTGAACCGCTGCATGGAGGCATTGCCGGTCTTCAAGTTCCCTATCGATCCTTATTTTACCGATCTTATAGAAGCCTATTTTGCGGCAGGGGATACCACGAAGGCAGTTGAGCTTACAAAGACCCTCCGGGACCATAATTATGCCAGCCTCAACTATTACCTGCGGCAGAATCCGTATGTTTTAAGCTCGGCAGAGTATGAGGTCCAGAGCGCGATCCAGTATGCCTCAAGGGCGGCAGGCTTCTGCATTGAGAACAATCAAAAGGAGCTCGGGGACGAGATTAACAAGAAGCTTGAAGAGTATTACGGGGAGTATATGGTCAGGTTAAAGGGTGTGCAGGCTAAATGAAGGAAAGATGATCAATACTTGTAACTTGCAGTCTTATAAGATTCCTGCTTCAGGTATTTTTCAAGGAGTGAGTAAACTGACTCGGGGTAGACCGGCTTGAGGATGTACTCATTGCACCCGGCAACATATGCATCGGATTTTGACTGTTCGGAGGAATAGGCAGTGATCATAAGCACCGGGACGCCCTTCCTCTCTTTCCGGAACATCCTGGTGCAATCTATCCCGTTAATAAGGGGAATGAGGAAATCCATGATGACCAGGTCGATCTTGATCTCCTTGTTGGAAATGTAATTAATGAAGTCTTTGCCGGTCCGGAATTTTACAACCTCTGCCCCTGAACTCTGAAGAAGTGTTTCGTAGTATCTTATTGACGGAAGATCATCCTCAACAATAACTATAGTCTTACCCTTTAATTCTAAACTGCTGAAATTCAGAGACATTATATTGTGTTATTGACAAACATAAAATTACGACAAGATACAGATGTATGCCTTAAATAGCGTCGCAATTACAAACAACTTATCAACAAATTTAATGCCCTTCCCTGAGATTTCAAACCTTTTTGGGGGATAAAAAAATACTCTCACGGAAATATTTTACCCGTGGGGCGGATAGAATTATCATTCAGGCCGGTAGCCTGCAAACTTAATTAAGTGCGGCCTGGGATCACCTGCATTCCCAGGTGACCCTTGTATTGCCTGATACTACATCAGGGGTGTTTTCGATTGCCGTCAGCTTGGCGTCACAGTATTGTGTTTCACTTCCTTCCTGGGTCAAAACGTTGTCCACATAGGTCACCTGTTTGCATATCTTGCAGGTTCCCAATGGCTCACATCTGGTAAATGCACAGGCGAGTGCAAGGAACGCCAGGCCGTACAATAGCTTTCTTTTCATGATCCCTCTATAATTTCAGCTGAGGCACCCTAGTAAAGTCGTCCTCTTTTGATAAAATAACGCTGATTTTCGAAAATTATTAGGTACAATGATGCAACAATTTAATCAAAAGCAAGTCATTAAGCTGGAATGAAAATAAAAACAAGGAATTAAAAAGTATTAGTCATGGAAGGTTCAAAGATGAAAAAGCATGTGACCGTAGTGGGTGCGATACATATCGGTTTTGGCATTCTGGGTCTGATAGCTGCAATAGCAGTTTTTGTAGCTCTTCGATTTGCAAGGGGATTTGTTGACAATGAAGAGGTTCCGACAATGGTGCTCGGCTTCCTTTCAGTAAGTCTTCCCCTGCTGATCGGGTTCATGTCGACACTCGGCCTTGTTGGCGGACTGGGGCTCCTTTCCTATCAGCCATGGGCAAGGTACCTGGTGATAGTAGTTGCAGCACTTGGCTGCCTCAATATCCCGATCGGAACACTGAAAGGCGTCTATTCGCTCTGGGTTCTCCTTCAGGATGAGACCGTCAAGCTTTTCGATTTAAGTAAACCGCAAGCACCGCAGACAGTTTAGGTTGGTTACACAGAGCACGCAGAGCCTAGTAATAAAGGCTCTGTGCTGCTCTGTGTAAATTCCAGAAAAATCCATATATCACCCTCCGGGGTGTACACAGAGGCTTTTTGATACAGCCTCTGTTATTTTTTCATAAATTGTCGCCAAAAATTCCTGATGGCTGACGACAACAAGATAATCTTCTCAATGTTCCGGGTGGGAAAAACATTCCCACCTCACCGGCAGGTGCTCAAGGACATCTCCCTTTCATTCTTTCTCGGTGCCAAGATCGGAATAATAGGTCTGAACGGGTCCGGTAAATCGACCCTTATGAAAATTATAGCCGGGGTAGAAAAAGAGCACCAGGGCGAGGTAACCTTTCTCCCGGGATACAGCGTCGGGTACCTCGAGCAGGATCCGCTGCTGGCTGACGACCGCTCGGTCAGGGAGATTGTTGAGGAGGGGGCGAAGGAGATTGTCGACCTGATAAAGGAATTTGAAGAGATAAACAACCGTTTCGGGGATCCGGAAGTCTATGAAAACCCTGACAGGATGCAGCAGCTGATGGACAGGCAGGCTGAGCTCCAGGAGAAGATCGATTACCACGATGGCTGGAACATCGATCACAAGCTCGAAAGGGCAATGGACGCCCTCAGATGCCCGGAGAGCGACGCAAAGGTAAATCTCCTGTCGGGAGGAGAAAGAAGGCGTGTGGCGCTCTGCAGGCTCCTGCTCAGCCAACCGGATATCCTCCTGCTCGATGAGCCTACCAACCACCTTGACGCCGAATCGGTCCAGTGGCTTGAAACCACTCTCAAGCAGTACCATGGGACGGTAATCTGCATCACTCACGACAGGTACTTCCTGGATAATGTTGCCGGCTGGATCCTTGAGCTCGACAGGGGAGAAGGAATTCCTTGGAAAGGGAATTATTCCTCCTGGCTCGAACAGAAGGCCAAAAGGCTCGAAGTGGAGGAAAAAGGCAATGTGAAGAGAAGGAAGATCCTGGAAAGGGAGCTGGATTGGGTAAGGATGTCCCCCAAGGCAAGGCATGCCAAATCGAAGGCACGACTGGGCGCCTATGAGAGCCTGCTTAACCAGGATGTGAAGGCAAAGGAAGAAAAGCTTGAGATATTCATCCCCAATGGTCCCAGGCTCGGCGATAAGGTGATCAAGGCTTCGCGAGTGGCCAAATCCTTCGGCAGCAATCTCCTGTTCGAAGGCCTGGAGTTCAACCTGCCACCCAACGGGATAGTCGGCGTTATAGGTCCGAACGGGGCAGGCAAGACCACTCTTTTCAGGATGATCATGAAACAGGAATCACCGACGGCAGGGAGCTTTGAGATCGGCGAAACCGTTGTGCTGGGATACGTCGACCAGGCGCACGCGGCAATCGATCCCGCAAAAACGGTGTACGAGGTCATATCTGGCGGTCAGAATGATGTTATGGTCGGAAACAGGCTGGTGAACGCAAGGGCTTACGTTTCGAGGTTCAACTTTACCGGGGCCGACCAGGAAAAGAAATGCGGGGTCCTCTCGGGCGGAGAAAGGAACCGGCTCCACCTCGCACTGACGCTCAAGTCGGGGGCAAATGTCCTGCTTCTCGACGAACCCACAAACGATATCGATGTGAACACCCTCAGGGCGCTGGAGGAAGGGCTTGAAAACTTTGCGGGATGCGCTGTGATAATATCCCACGACCGCTGGTTCCTCGACAGGGTCACGACCCATATCCTTGCCTTTGAGGGCGATTCAAAGGTAGTATGGTTCGAAGGGACCTATTCCGATTACGAAGAGAACTACCGGAAGAGGGTGGCCGATACGACTCCTGTCCGTATTAAATACAAAAAGATAGGATAAAGAACTTGAGGCCTTCTCAAAAGGTTAAATCCAATAGCCGCAAAGTACGCCAAGTTTAATCGCAAAGTACGCAAAGAGGTGATTTTAAATTACATATCTTTGCGTTCTTTGCGGATATTTATCAGGATTGGACTTAGCGTTCTTTACGGTTATAACCTGCTTTTAAGATGTCTCCTTTAAGCTTCTTCTCTTACTCTTTCTTTTTCACCGGATTGTCGACGACCAGCCTTTGCTTTTGATTGGCCGCTTCGTACCCGATCAGGAACACCATCTTCGAGACCCTTTCCATCTTGTCAAAATCGATCTTGCCGTAATCATCACGCGGCGAATGAAGATCGGAATGGACCCCGGAATGGATCATCAGTGCCGGGATGCCTTTGTTGATGAAGCTTGCGTGATCGCTCGAACCGTATTCGATCTCGCTGCCCTTGTCGATGACCTTCAGGCCGGCTTTTCCTGCCGCATCATACAACATCCTTATAAGCTGGGAGCTTTCGTGAGCGGTATAGACATAGATCTCCCCGGGGCCGGTCACATCGAGCGGCATTCCAAAGAAGCTGCCCGTATCCGAAGCCATCTTGGACCTCCCTACCATATCAAGGTTTATGTCGGCAAGCGTTTTTTCCACCGGGAATACCGGGTGGTCAGTATAATACTGCGACCCGAGCAATCCTTTCTCTTCGCCGTTTACCCAGGCAAACACTACCGTCCTGAGGGGCTTTTGGTCAAGGTTCATGAATGCCTTTGCCACTTCGAGGAGGGCCATCGAACCCGAAGCATTGTCATCGGCACCATTATTCACCTGGCCGTCGCCCCGCACACCTGTATGGTCAAAATGGGCTGAGTATACAACACACTCGTTTTTAAGAACGGGATCTGAACCTTCAATGATCCCTACTACGTTCGGTGAATTGAATTTCTTCTGCTCCACTGCAGTTTTCAAGGTAACGGACACACCGGTGATCTCTGTGGATACAGGTTGCCCCGTTGAGGCAATCATATCCTGCATCTGTGCAAGATCCTTGCCGAGCGGTTTCAGGAGGGCGTCCGCGATATTCCGGGTAATGAATGAAAGTTGGAAGGGCATGGGATGCTCGTCCGATCCCGCCATGCTGACACGGTCGGAAGGAAGCATTTCAGCAATTCCTGAGCTCCATGGGTCACGGTATTTGTTCCCGGGATCATAAACGAGGAGGATTGCCTTCGCTCCGCCTGCCACCAGTGACATTATCTTGGGGCCCTCTGCTTCCTGGTCGAACTGTGAGCTCTCTGCCTGTGATTTAAAAGCATCAGGTGTCCTTGTCATCAAAAGAACGATCTTGTCCTTTATATCCAGACCCTTCAGATCGTCATAATCTTTCGAAGAGTCCCGGTATCCATATCCGGCAAAGACAAGGTTCCCCGTAATTGACTTGTTATCGGGAGTAAAAGTCACAAGCGAGTCGGAGGAAAAGATGGTTTTTCCGTCAGCATCGGAAACATAGATCCCGGAATTCTTCCTGTCGACCCTTGTCGAAGCCAGGGGTATCTCCTGGTAATAGTTGTCGGATCCGGGGATTGGTTTCACTCCCAGCCTCATGAGGTTGGTCCTGATATAGAGTGCAGCCTCATCGTTTGCGCGTGTCCCGGTCTCCCTGCCCTGCAGCTCGTCGGAGGAGAAGAAATACATAAATGATCTCAGATCCTGCTGGTCAATTGAGCCCAGGGCTTTTTTCTGCGCGAAGGAATTAACCTGCAAAAGTCCAAAGAGCAATAAGACAAAATTCAATTTTCTCATCGTATCTGTTTTGAATGGAAATGACAAAGTAAGCGGATAAATATAATAAAATCCCTGCGGGTACCCCTAATTCGCAGGCCAGAACCTGAGCATTACCACCCCATGGGCATTTACGGTAGATGAGAACTTCCCGCTGAAGTGGCCGAGCTCCTTCTGTCTCCAGAGATCCCTGACCCGCTGCTGCCCTGAGATCCCGAGCTCGTTCCATAAGGCGCTGATCCTTGCCCTATAGTTCTCCCGGTTGAAAAGACCCACGGCGATCGATCCATCCCCAAGCTCCCTTTTCCAGACCTCGAGGCCATTCTCCATTGCCACTCGCCGGCCCGGCTTTCCAAGCGGATCCTGGTCGACTTCAATTATCTCATCATTCGTCAGCAGGCCCAGGGTGAATTCATCCAGGCGGGTGATATCGCCGCTCAGGATAAGCGGGGCGGCCTGCAGCGACCAGAGCGAGACCTGCGTGTATTGTTCGTCGGGAGTGAGCGGGGTGGGGACGGTTGCCCCCTTCCAGTTGCTGAGTAGCCCGATGAGAAGGTAATCCGGATCGTTCCATCCGCCGGGACCGCCATATTTATAGAGCTCATTGCCGGTGTAAACATCGAATCCGTCCCTGAAGAGTGCGGTACCGATCTTCTCGAAGGAGCCTCCGAGGTCGCCAGCTGTGCGCCAGCTGTTGCCTCCTGCGCTTTTCCCCCACTTCCAGACATCTCCCATCCCATACTGGCACAGATTCAGCACCATGTCCCTGTCCTGCCTTTTCAGTATATTACTCATAAGAATATAGGGCTTTTGGAGCTCTGAAAGGGATGTATCTGCAGCAACCTGGTCATACGAACACCAGTCGTATTTCAGGAAATCGAACCCCCAGTCCGCAAACCTGGCAGCCGTCGTTTCTTCATGCTTCCAGGCGCCGGTATACCCTGCACATGTCAGCGGTCCCGGGGAGGTATAAATGCCTGCTTTCAGTCCGAGGGAATGAATGTAAGAAGTAAGGGCATGCATATCAGGAAAATACCTGTTTGAATTCATGTAGCCGTCTGTATCGTAAGGCTCTCCCAGGAGCATCGGATCCTTTGAATCAGCTTTTACCGCCCAGCAATCGTCAATGTTTATGTACATGTAGCCATGGTCAATCAACTCCGTCCTGACCATTGCTTCCGCCGAAGCCCTCATGATGCTGTCGGTGATGTGGCTCTCCCAGACGTACCAGCTGTTCCATCCCATGTGAGGGGTAAGGGCAAGCGTGTCGCCGCAGACGATCTTGAAGGGCTTTTCTGCAATACCTAGCCTGTTGGAGACCTCGAATATTGTCGTGTACTTTCCAGGATTCCTAATGACCCCTGAGATCTGGCCTGTCAGCGAATCGCATACAAGCCCTTCGGGAAGCCCGGTTACCCGGTATATCAACGGCCGCTCACCCGTCGCCGGGATCCTGAAGAGGAACGGGGAGCCGGGCCTCACCCCGAAGATCCGTGCCCCGTTTATGCGGGGCCCCGGACCGGGTTTCGGGGTCAATATTGTTTTAGATTGGTTGCATGAGCAAAAGACTAACAATACGACAAACAGTACCATTAGTGGCTGACCAATTTTAGTTGCTGATTTCATTTCTTTATATAAGCTGTAAAGGTATCGGTTAAAAAATAAAATACTTACCCATATTTTTTGTTTTAACCGCAAAGTACGCAATGTTTTAGCGAGGTACGCTAAGGGTTGCCATCTGCCCCCTAAAGCCTGCAAGTCAGTATGCGGGGGTTGATAAATTCCACTTCACGGTTATAGAAATTTTCTTTAAAGATACTTTGCGACTTTTGCAAAAAAACCTGCACCCTTTGCGGTCTATGGATTTTATTTTATCCGCTTGTATTTCTTCATTCAAGCATAGGTAGTTTTAAATTTCTTTCGGTCCTCTTTGCAAATGCTTTTGAACAGTCTTCTAGCCGACATAACACCGGTTGGCAGTCCGCCGCCCGGCTCGACCCACTGGCCGCACATGTAGAAATTTGAAAGGCCGGGCAGGGTCTGGACGAGGGGTTTCATTACCGATCCGGAATTTTCCGGGGTGATCTGCCATCCCTCGAATGTGCCTTTCCAGTTCCCGGTGTACCGTTCGAATGTGGCAGGCGTGGCAATGTCAATCATCTCGACCTGTGAGGAGATGCCTGGGAAACGCTCTTCAAGAAGCATGATGAGCTGTTTGCCGATCGCATCCTTTTTGGCCAGGTAGGCCTTCCTGTCGGCCGACAGGTTTTTCCAGTATTCATATTCGGTGTTCAGAAGGACGGTGATCGCAGTCTTTCCCTCGGGAGCCATTGAACTGTCATGATTGAACAGGTGGATCGGAAGGTTGCTGATCGTTTTTCCGGCTATTTCAACCGGCTCCCTGAGTGCAAAATTCATCCCTGAAACTGATCTATGGATCTCTCCGAAGGTCCTGTTCACCCCGATCCCGGCATAGATAAGGCCCGGGAACAGGGGCCAGGTATCGTACATGTTCCTTATCCTGTCGTCAATGTATTTTCCTTCAAGCATTTTAAAGATCGTGGTGTACCCGTCGGCGGCAGAAATGACGCGCGAACACCGCCTTTCCGTGCCGTCGGCGAGGATCACCCCCACGGCTTTATCACCCTCGGTGATTATCCTGCTGACCGGTGTCTTGTAGCGGATAGTACCTGCCAGTGAAAGGTACCGCGACTCCAGAGCTTTTGACATGGGCATTGACCCGCCGATGGGATAACCGGCATTCTTATTATGCAGGTAGGCAAACGTGAAGAGGATGAACAGGATAGAAAACTTCTCCCCCCACATTTCGCTGAAGAGCTGCCTGAGGAGCGGATCTGAGAACCTGGCGGCAAAATCACCGCAGCTCGTCTTCATCCATTTCTGCATCTTTTTCCCATTTATCACGAATCCGGAGATCATCCTTGCATTCTTCCCGATCCTTGTCAGCAGGGGAGTGCGGACCGAAGGCTGATCGAATCCGATGCACATTCTTATGCCGCTTATGAACTCCCTGATCACCGGCGCATCTGCCGGCGAAAAGTCAAGCAATTCCCTTTCAAGCCTGTCAACATCGGAATACAGGACGAGGTGCCTTCCATCCTTGTCCTCGTACTGGCAGAACTCGTCCATGTAAATGAATTCCCTTCCACGGGCCAGGCCTACCTCTTCCCAGTAATCGTGCATCCTTGAGGCGGGAGCTGAGCCCACCAGCCAGTGGATGCAGCCATCGATCGTGTAGCCTTTCCTCTGCCAGGAGGTGCAGAGCCCGCCCGGCTTGTCGTGCATTTCAAAGATCTCGGAACTGTATCCGTTCATCTGTGCGTAAATACCTGCCGATAAGCCTGCAAATCCGGCTCCGATGATCATGATTGAATTGTCATTGTCTTTTGTTTCCATATCATTTATTTTTAACCGCAAAGTTCGCAAAGGTCTTGCGCAAAGTTCGCAAAGAGAAGAACTTTAATCATTTGACTTTGCGTACTTTGCAGCTTCTTTGCATACTTTGCGGTTAATGGATTTGCCCTAAATCTTAATAAACAGCTTGTTCCTGAACAACCAGTAGCAGAGGTACCACTCTGCCGCCCAGACCATGAGGCTGGCGATTATAGCCGCGATCAGCTCGCCGCCCCATGAGAACAGCAGGTTGCTGAAGGGAGTGGCTATTCTGCTCAGGAGGCCTGCTCCGCCGGCGCTGAAGAAGAGGTAGATGAAGATACTGTTCATCCCAACTATGATGAAGAATCTGGATCCGCTGATAAACAGTTTTTTGACATCGATCAGCCAGTAGCAGAATGCCAGGACAAGTATTGCCCAGCCGCCGCTGGCAAATACAAACGAGGAGGTGGCAATTTTCTTTATGATCGGAGTAACGTTCAACAGGTCAAGAGAATAACCTATTACGAGGGCTGCGGCACCTGCAATGACGAGTGTCCGGATCTTCTTTTGCGGAGTCTTGTCGCTCATAAGCAACTTACCGCAGAGGACTCCCCACACAGTGTGGGCAGTTGTGGAAACAAAGTTAAGTGTGGCCCATTCGCTGGCTTTATCGACACCCTCGATCTTGTTATTGAACCAGGCGCCCAGATTCTCGAAATTGATCCATGGGTGGTTAAATCCATCGACAGGGAAAAACCTGTAAGCCAGATCAATGAGCAGCAGGATCAACAGTGTGAGGCCAAGCTGGAACTTAAAGCTTTTGTTTCTTATCAGGAAGGCAACTAGGTAAGTTACCGAAAGCTGGGCCAGGACATTCTGAAACCTGAATACCAGGTGCCCGGCATCGACAAAATAGAGAGCCCAGCCGAAAAACAACAGCAGCAACGATCTTTTAAATGCATGAAGAGTGACGTTCTTGTTGCTGTCCCCTTTCTTCAGCCTGTTGGCAACCGCAAACGGTATTGCCACGCCGACAATGAACATGAAGAAAGGCTGGATGAGGTCCCAGAAATGCAGTCCGTGCCATTCATGATGGTGGAGCTGGTTGCCGAAAAACTGCACCACTCCGCTGTTCACGTGCATGAAGTGTTCATAGAGCTCTGTTGCTTCGCCAGCCAGGAGGAACATGGTAAAGCCGCGGAAGAAATCCACAGAGGTAACCCTGCCTGAGGCAGGCTGTTCGATCGTTTGAGGGTTGGAAGTCATGATGTTTTTATTTGGTTCAGGTCATTTCGTTTCATCCATTATCACCTCGACAGCTTTCTCAAGCTGCTGATCTCGCCCTTTGCTGATGATGCCGGGTTCATTCTTCACCCGGAAGTCAGGCACGGTTTCAACGTTTTCGAGCCAGGTCCCGTTCATATCCCTGGTGCTTACGGGGATTACCCCCCACATGGTGGTTCCGTCCTGGAGCATTTCCCAGCAGGCCCAGCTGCATGTCCCGGGAACCGGCATACCGACGGTCTTGCCGATTCCAAGCTCCTTGTAGCCGCAGGCGAAGCAGTGCCCGTCGCTGTAATTTGCCTCGTTGAACATTGCCACAGTGGGCTTGGTCCACCTGAAGTTCGGCTCCGAGCCAACCGGGCGGCTTCCGGTGGCATACTCAAGGTATTTCTTTCCAGTGAAGAACATTGTAAGGTCTGAGACCAGGTCACCGCCGCCGTTGAACCGGGTATCGACGATAACCCCTTTCCTGCCGGCGTACTTTCCCATCATCTCCTCATAGATGCTGCGGTAAGGTCCGTCTGACATTCCGGGGACATGCACATATCCAATCTGGCCGTTGCTCAGTGAATCCACCTCGTCCTGGTTTTCCCTCACCCACCTTTTGTAAAGAAGGGAAGATTCCTCATCCCTTGGAATGGGCTTTACGGTTATGTCGTGCCGGGTGTTGGAAAGCGGGTCGAAGAGGGTGAGCAGGGTGAATTTGCCTGCCTTCCTGTTAAGATAAAATGCAGCATCCCTGTCAGGGGTAATGACCTCCCCGTCTATCTGCTCCAGGATCATTCCCGGCCTGACATTGATCGATGCCTTGTCGAGCGGGCCTCCTTTAAGTACTTCATCGATCCTGATGCCGGCCCCATGGTAATTATAATCCTGAAAGATCCCGAGAGAGCCTGTGTTGTCACCTTCCGGGTTGCCCGCATAATAGCGTGATCCCGAATGGGAAACATTAAGCTCGCCGAGCATTTCGGAAAGCATCTCCGAGAATTCGTAACCTGTGCCGATATGTGGAAGGAATTTTCTGTAATCGCCATATAGGGAATCCCAGGGAGCGCCGTGGAATGTCGAGTTATAGAACATGGCCCTGGTCTTTCTCCAGACATGGTCGAACATCCTCTCCCTTTCAGCGGTAAGGTCTATGGTCAGCTCACCGTCAAACGAGACCGCATCCTTTTTCCAGCCCTCCGGGTTTATCTTATAGATCCTTCCGTCGGAAAGGAGGAAAAGGTTCTTCATTTCCTTGTCCCAGGTGAGACTGGCGGAACGGGAATCAAGAGGTAGCTCCATTTTTGTCTCTTTTGTCCTTAGGTTGGTGCTCCACAGGTTCAGCCCCTTTTCGAATCTCGTAAGATAGAAGAGCTTCTCCCCGTCCTTCGACAGAACGGCATCGCTCAGTGAGGATGAGTGTATGGTCAGTCTCGCCTTCCTGTCGTAAAGACCGTCCGTCTCGATAACCAGCGATGAGTCTTTTTTGGCCTCTGGAGCTTTCTTCTTTGTGTCTTTCTTCGCCTTTTCAGCCTCCTTCTTCTCTTTCTCCTTTGCCTTATCCTCCATTTCCTTCAGGAGCGCAAAATCTTCCTTGCTGAGCCGGAAGCGGTCCCATGCCTCCCTTGTGAAAAACAGGGTATAAACGTCTTCCTGGCGGTTCCCGCTGTTTGCATAGCTGCGCAGCCCGTCACGGTCGCTGAACCAGAGCATCTGTTTGCCGCCGTTGGCCCACACCGGGTGGGAATCGCTGTAGCCGCTCCTGGTAAGGTTGATCATCTTCCCTTTTCCATCGGCTGGGATCAGTGCAACCTCGGTGTTGGAAAGGTTGGGCGAGTATTGCGCCAGGAGCCATTTGCTGTCGGGGCTCCACTGAAAATACTGGTCGCCGTCGTTCATGTAGATGATGTCATCCGGGGTAAGGAGGGTCCGGGTTTCTCCTGTCTTCAGGGTCCGGACCTTCAATGACCTGTGGTCCTCGACGTAGGCAATCTCCTTGCCGTTGGGGGATACAAGGGGCTGGTAGCTGTCGTGCGTGCTGCTTATAACGGGCTCCTCTTTTATTGTGGTCGATGCGTAGAAGTAGGGCTCTTCACTCCTCGATTTCCTGGCGATATAAATCTTCCAGCTACCCTGCCTTTCACTTGCATATACAAGCGAATCGCCGGTTGGGGAAAAGCTCAGGAACCTCTCCTCTTCGGGAGTGTTTGTAATGCGTTTCGTGATCCCTCCGTCGGCGGAAGAAACAAAAACTTCCCCGCGAACAATGAAGGCTACCTCTTTTCCGCCCGGCGAAACGGCCATCTCCTTAACGTTACCGTTCACCGGAACGACCTTTTCATTGTTCACCTTCCCGGCGGTATGGATCAATACCGGGATCCTCGCAGGTGTACCTCCGGGCTGAAGGGTGTAAAGAGCGCCGTCCTGCGCGAAGCAGAGCAAGCCGCCGGAGGAGGAGCTCAGAAAACGGACCGGGTCGCGCCTGAAGAATGTGACCTGCTTTGTCTGCGACGGATCAGAAAGCTGCAGTGACCTGACATTGAAACTGCCACCCTCTTCGCTGAGGTAGTATATCGATTTCTCATCGGGAGAGAATACCGGGTTCCTGTCTTCTCCACTGAAGGAAGTTATCATTTTATGCGTTCCTGTGGTCTTGTCGAATATCCAGATGTCCCTGGCTATTGAAGAAGTGTGATGTTTTCTCCAGCTGTTCTCACCTCCCTTTTTGTCGTGGTAAGCATACAGGTTTCCGCCGGCTGATATTTTTATGTCCTCTGCCGGGATCGTCCAGAGCTGATCGACGCGCCCTCCGGCCGCAGGCACTGAGTAAACCTCTGGCTGTGATTCGGTGGGGAACTGCCGGTGGGCGGCAGCATCAAGCCTTGCGGCCCCGAATATGACAGACTTGTCGTCAGGCGTGAAGGAATAGGGATATTCATTGGCCGAGTGGTATGTGAGGCGCACAGGCTCGCCGCCTTCCGACCTGACAATAAAGATGTCGAAATTCCCGTACCTGTCGGATGCGAATGCTATGAATTTCCCGTCATGGCTCCACACGGGCATGAAATCCTGGGCTTCATGAAAGGTGAGCGGTACGGCATTTCCTCCCGAGGAAGGAACGGTATAAATGTCGCCTTTGTAAGTAAATGCTATTTTGCTGCCGTCGGGGGATATTGAAGGATATCGCAGCCAGAGGGCTTCTTCCTGGGGCAAAAGGTCAGCCGATACCAAAAGGAAGAATAAAAAGGGTATGATTCTTTTCATAAAGTTGCTTTTAATCTACAATGCAATTTATTCAAAAAATAGATTAATGCAAGGAAAGCAATCAGATCGTGCAATCGTGCAATCGTGCAATCGTGTCGTAGCGAAGCGCAGATCCCGACCAACGCGTCGGGACAATCATGCAATCATACACTGAATAGTAGAATTACTGCAGACCAGCAGACCAGAAGAACGCCCCCCGGCCCCCTGAAGGGGGAGCTGAAAGATGAGACTTAGCAAACGAAGCGAGGAAATCCCGCAACATCGGGAAACCAGCAGACCGGGCCGAGCGTTAAGTCCCGACATGGTATGTAGGGATAGCGAAGGAGCCAGAATGCAGTGCAGGCAAAGCAACCAGCAACCTGCAGTCCCAAAACTTCTCACTGTGATAGCCCCCGGATCCTTTCCCTGATTGCTTCCATCTTCTTCAGCCGTTCAGGGTAGAGGGTTTTTTCTTCCATGTCAATGAATTCGAACAGGATAAGTGATTTCTCAGAAAATTCGAGTGATCCCGGGTTGTCACCCCGGGCAAGGCAAAGCTCAGCTTCAGCATCGCAAAGCCACGCGAGTATCTCAAGATGGCCGTTAGTGTAATTGTGATCTCTCAGGAGGTTTTCGGTCAGCTTCTCTTTTGGCAGCGACCGGAAGAATGCCGAATCCTCCCTGAGCATATTCCCGTAGATCCGGTTCAGCTCCTTTTCAGCCTGATCGAGCTTCCCCTTCCTGATCAGTCCCAGTATCCCGGCGATAAGTTCACCGATCATTTCGATCATGCGCAATATATAATCCCTCTCGAACATACCGGCGATATTTATTTCAGGGGTCCGCAGGGAAGGGATAACAACTCTGAGACCTCCGCGTCTTCTCCGTGTCCCGATAGCTATCGTCCCGATAGCTATCGTGACACGTGTGAGTTCTTATTATTTACTTCACCCAGTTGACTTTAGCAGATTTCACATCCCGCGAGTTGGCCCCGACAAAGATGATGAACTCTCCCGGTTCCCAGTCGTACTTAAGGTCGCTGTTGTAGAACTTTAGATCGGCCGTAGTCACATTCATCGACACGTCCTTTGTTTCACCGGGATTCAGCATTATCTTTTTGAAGTTCCTCAATTCCTCAACGGGTCTGGAGATGGAAGCCACAGGGTCCCTGACATAAAGCTGGACCACTTCTTCCCCTGCATACTTACCCGTGTTCGTTACTTTCACAGTTACTTTAAGTGTTTCGTCACCTTTCAGGTCATGCTTGCTCAGCTGGACATCGCCAATATCAAATTTCGTGTAGCTGAGGCCGTAGCCGAACGGGTACAGGGGGTCGTTGGAGATATCCAGATATTTTGAAGTGAATTTATTCCGGGGATCCATCGGCCGGCCGGTATTCTTATGATTGTAATATAGGGGTATCTGGCCCACGCTCCTGGGGAACGTTGCCGTAAGCTTGCCGGCAGGGTTGTAATCGCCAAAGAGAACATCGGCAATGCCGTTCCCGGCTTCTGATCCCCCGGCCCAGGCCTCAAGGATAGTGCTTGCATTGACATCTTCCCATGGGAGTGTAAGTGGCCGGCCGTTAACAAGGACTAGCACCACAGGCTTCCCCGTGGCAAGCAGCACCCTGAGGAGGTCCTGCTGAACTGCCGGGATGTCTATGTCGGACCGGCTGGCTGCCTCTCCGGACCATGCGGCTGATTCACCGAGAACTGCAACGACCACGTCGGCTTTCATTGCTGTTTCAATAGCTTCGGCCAGAAGCTCGGCAGCCGACCTGACCGGGCCGGCAGACGGCCTGACACCCATAAATGACAGCGATTGTGCAAGCATCGGGTCACCGGTATAATCCGATCCCTTTGCATAGAGCACATTTACAGGGCTCCCGCCAACGTTCCGGATCCCTTCAACCACTGATGTGATGGTTTTCTCGTCACCGCCCATCGACCACGTGCCGAGCATATCCGGTTTACTGTTTGCAAGCGGGCCTATCACGGCTATTGTGCCTGATTTCTTAAGCGGAAGGATCAGTTCATCATTTTTTAGAAGAACAACCGACCTTGCAGCCATCTCCCTTGCGGCCTTTATGTTTTCAGGGGTGCGCAATTCTGCCTTTTCCCTGGCCTCATCCATATACCTGTAAGGATCGTCAAAAAGCCCCAGCTTGTACTTCGCTTCGAGGACCCTTCTGCACGCCTGGTCAATATCCTTCTGGGTCACCTTGCCTTCCGACAGCGATTTTTTAAGGGTTGTGAGGAACCCTTCACCAACCATATCCATATCGGTCCCTGCTTTCAGGGCAAGCGCCGAAACCTGCTGCAGGTCGCCCATGCCGTGGTTTATCATCTCATTGTTTGCGGTGTAGTCTGTCACAACGAAACCTTTGAAGCCCCACTGGTCTCTCAGGAGACTGGTGAGGAGCCACTTGTTCCCGGTTGCCGGCACTTCATCAATCACATTAAAGGAAGTCATCACCGAACCTGCACCTGCGTCAACTGCAGCCTTGTAAGTCGGGAGATATTCATTGTACATTGCAATACGGCTCATGTCTACCGTGTTGTAATCCCGGCCTCCCTCAGCGGCACCGTAGAGCGCGAAATGCTTGACACACGACATCATGGTATTGTTTTTAGACAGGTCGGTACCCTGGTAGCCCCGGACATATGCGTCTGCTATCTGCGATCCAAGCCACGGGTCTTCGCCTGCACCCTCAGCGATCCTGCCCCACCGGGGGTCACGGGCTATATCCACCATGGGAGAGTATGTCCAGCAGATCCCGCTGGAAGTGGCTTCATTTGCGGCAATCCTTGCAGCCTGCCCGATCCTTTCAGTGTCCCAGGTACATGACTGGGCAAGCGGGATCGGGAAGATTGTCCTGAAGCCATGGATGACATCCATGCCAAACAATATCGGAATATGATTGGGGGACTCCCTGACCGCAATTTCCTGCATGGCTTTCATTGAGGCAACCGAAAAGCTGTTAAGGACAGCACCGATCTGCCCGGTCTTTATCTTCTGCTGAACATCCTTGTTGACGGCAGCACCTGTCACAAACCCCCCTGCCGTTGTCAGGTTGAGCTGCCCTATTTTCTCATCGACAGTCATTTTTTTCATAAGAGAGCCAATGAAGGAATTCATTTTTGCATCCTGTGCGTCGAGAACGGCTGCAAACATTGCTAGTGCGGTAATCGTGATGAAAAGCTTTTTCATGTGACAGGTATTATTAAGTATCCGGTTTCAATATATTCAGTACAATTTTACTAAAAAAGCCGGTAATGCGGTTATTAATGAACGGAATTCCGGAGGTTGCAACAGGGAAACCGGCCGGGGGAAATTCCTTCAACCAAAAATGACAAGAGCCGCACCGGAAGCCTGCCTGATTCTTCCGATACGGCTCTAAAAAACACACCTTCAGTTTATTTCAGATCATGCAATCTGTTTTACGGCTCATTTATCCGTTGAATTCCCGTGGATCAATATTCGCTGAAGAGGATGACATCTCCCCCCGGATTTACCTCGACCACCAGGGTTCTTGTCCCTTTCTTCAGATCAACGAAATAGGCTTGCGGGGAATCGAACTGGTTCCCGCTCATCACAAAATCGGGTGCAATTTCGCCAGTGTAGTCAAAATGAATTACCTGTCCGATTGTATAATCCCTGTATTCCTTTTTGATCCTATCCTGGGCCGATTTAGGAAGAGCAGAGAATTTTACAGCTTTGGATGTGCCTATCAGGTTACCGTTGAAGTCGAAAATAGCCTCGTCCTTTTCATTGTTCCTGGTATAGGTAGCCACATCCATATCAGAAGTATGCGTCCATGCTACATCACTGATATTTCCGATATCAGCCCTGAAACTTTCCTCTGAAAGGGTATTGACCATGCTTGCAGAGGCAACGGTTCCTGCTGATTTTCCTCCTTTAGTCTCTTTCTTTGTTGCCCCTGAAGGTGTATTGCTCCCGGCTAAGATAACCGGCATTGCTAGAAGCAATGTAAAAACTGCAACAACTAACTTTTTCATATTCCGACATTTTTAAGTTACAAACTTATTTTCCTCATTATGCCCCTGACTTTTCATGCTATGTTCAGAACTTTCATCAGACATAATCCCCAAATAAACAAGTATTGAAAAATTATGTTCTTTCGGGAAAGTTAATAATATGAAAAACAGTCCCGGGGAGATATCCCTTAAGCTGGGCAGGCCGCAGGTTTTCAGGAACCTGGGACCTCGCAAAAAAAAGACGGCACCATTCAGATGCCGTCATAAAACCCGATTTGAATCCAATCCCTTTGATCACTATTTCTTCACCTGGGTTTTTGGGGGTGTAGTCTTTGTGACTGCCTTTGCAGGATGTTGTTCAACTTTGCCTTCCGCTGCACCTATCCTCTTCACAAACTTACCGCTATTATCATAGCAAAGTGTTTGCTGCAAAGTCCCCTTGGTCACTGTGACTTCAAATGTAGTCACGGTGTTTGCCACTACTTTCGAGGCGTCTTTAATCGTGTATCCCGGCCATTCTTTTGCGATATTATCGGTGATTGGCTTCTGGAGATCGCCCGGTTTGACCTGAGTACGCTGGGCATTTGCAATCAGGCCTGTCGTCACAAGCAAAAACAGGATAATGAATTTTTTCATGTTTAACGGATTAATTTGTTTGCGAAACAAACGTATACCCGGATTCTGATTTTTTTCTGAAGTTCCGAAGGTATTCTTTTAACCCTGCACTGCCGGCAGCCAGGGTTAAAGAATATCTTATCCGAAGCCCCGAGCGAAGGATTTTTGATAGAACCTGCCCGGGGTCACATTATGCACAAACCTGCCCAGCCGCAGTTACAGGGTCTTTTGCAGCATTTTAGCGTGCTCGAGATGGGTTTCCACCACGGGAACAGCATTTTGGAGTAAAGCCTTCAGCTCTGCGTTTTTGGTTTGCGGAATCAGAACCTTCTGGATCGTATTCAACACTTCCTGGTGGTAGGCGACCTCTTCGTTAATGTAAGCCTTGTTGAAATCGTCGCCGCTCTTTGATTCGAGCAATTTAGTTTCTGCCGATGCATCAGAATTCAGCTTATTGCTAAGGTCGTTGACCTTCGGTGTTACATTCAGTTTCTTAACGAGTGCGACCGCCTTGTCGATTGTCGACTGATGGTCCCTTATCATGAGGTCAGCAAATTTTATGACCTCCTCATTCTTTGATTTTGTCTTTGCAAGCTTGGCCATATCGACAGCAATCTGATTCGAGGTCACTGCAACAGAAGCAATTTCCGGATCAGTTAGATTCGGGGCTTGTGCTGCCAGGGTGCCGGAGACCATAATTGCAGCCAATGCGGCAATTCCTGATCTGAACAATGATATTCTTTTCATTTCGTGAATTTTTTAGTAATTACTGTGGATTAACAAGACGTGCAGGCATATGTTCAGCTTCTCAGCATGAAAATTAACCGGATAACGGAGAGAATTCCCATTGTGGCCATACATTTGGTTTTCTTAAAGGCAAAGGTTATATTAATACAAGCAACAACCTGATTACATGGATGACAGGTAAATCTAATCCCCATAATTTCTGGGAAGAGTTCAGGAGGCGCAAAACAGGCAAAGTAATTGTCTCTTATGCTGCCACCGCATTTATCCTGCTGCAGCTTGCTGATATCCTTACCCCGGCATTGCTTCTGCCCGGCTGGACAACCCGCCTGGTGACATTCCTGCTCATGATCGGATTCCCTGCAGCCGTAGCTTTCAGCTGGATGTTTGACATTACACCCCATGGAATCGTCAAAACGAAACCTGTCAAACCCGGTGCCGGTAAGAGGAAATTCAAGGGCGAGGACCTGGTCGTTGCCATTCTTCTGGTTCTGGTTGTTATCCTTGCATACCCGAGGTTCTTCGGTTCAAAGCCTAAAATCATCAGGGATCCTGACGGCAAAGTGTCCATCGCGGTGAATACGTTTGAAAATCTTACAGGAGATTCAACAATCAATTCGTGGAAGATGGGGATCTCCGAACTTCTGATCTATAACCTCGGAACTTCTAATGAGCTCTCGGTCCAAAGCACCCAGACAATGCTTGAAGTTTATAAAGGCCTTCAGAGGACACAGAATGCGTCCATGGGCGCAACGGTGCAGAGGGAAGCAGCCATAAAGCTCAAGGCCGGAGGCTATATTACAGGCAATTACCAGAAGGCCGGCAATAAGATCACGATAATTGCCAAGCTGACAGACACAGAAAGCGATAATCTGGTCTGGACAGGGAAGGTGGATGGTGATATTGAGAGTGATTATATTTCGATGGCAGACCAGTTGTCAAAGCAGCTTAAGGATTTCCTTGAATTAAAGGCCCTCAGGAAAAATACTGTCATTGATTTTCGGGATGCTTTTACCGGGTCGGCTGATGCATACAGGAAATACAATGAAGGTATATCGGCTCTTATGAATGAAGATTACCCCGAAGCCATCGCTTTGCTCAGTGAGGCCTACAGGATTGATTCGACTTTTGCAATGGCCGCCTTTTACATTGCAAACGCATACAATGCTATAGGGGCAGACAATTCCAGCAGTGAAATAATTGATAACTCTAAAGTGTAGGTGCGGCGGGCTTACATTCTGAGGAACAGCCTTCCGGAAAGTTACAGGAAGTGGATTGAAATGTGGGAATCCTATTACATTACCAGGAACTCGGATGATCTGAAAAAAAACTGTATCGCTCTTGAAAACTCCGATATAAAATCACGCTATTACTGGTACGATGTTGCCTGCACTTTCCTGGGAGCACTTGAAATGCCGGAAAAAGCCTGCCGGAACTTCGAAAAGATCGAAAAAATAAACACAGAATGGGGGGAGGAGTGGCATTTCAGCAAATTTTACACCAATTACTCCCGTGCCTGTCATGAGAGCGGCAACCATAAAAAAGAGGCTGAATTGTTCTCAGAAGGGCTCAAACTTTTCCCTGAAAACCCAACCTTCATTTATCTTAAGGCGAATTGTGCTGTGGCACGTAAAGATACTGCCGAATCGAAGGTGAAGTTGGATCTGCTGCTTAAGAAGGGTCTGGCTGTAGGTTATTCCATGTCAGGCTATGAATTCACGCTGAAGGAGATGTACCTAGGCGCCAATGAGCCCGAAAAAGCCGAGGAACACTTCCGGAAGGCATTAGCCCTGAAGCCCGGCTCTGACAGATTAAAGGCAGGCCTGGCCAGGTTTCTCATACAAAATGGGAAGGTCGATGAAGGAATGAAGCTTGTTGACGAGGCTCTTAAGTCGTTGCCCCAGGCCCCGGATGGTCTCTGGACCAAAGCCATGGGATATTACGCACAGGGTAAGATCAGGGAATCATGGGATTTGCTGAGCAAAGCAAGGGAAAACTACCCCCTTGTCTGCCTTCAGCTTGACAAGGATACCCGCAAGGTACAGGAGGCGCTTAACAATCTTAAGTAGAACCGGAACGGTTATTGGGCTAACTGATCCTCTGAGGCACCGGGCTCATTATACGGTGTCGGCTGATTAACGTAACTATTTTGTGTTGCTTCTTCTCCAGTCAAAATACTCATCGACAAGGTTAAGCTTTTCCAGGTTGGGTACACCGATCGTCTCAGGGGTCCCTTTAAGGTACATCACCGTCTTTCCGTCATCCCTGTAAACAGGCCACACCGGGAGGCCCTCGCCATTGGGATCGCCGGTCCTTGCAAAATTTGTCCAGTATTTTTCCATCGTTTCTGAAAGCCCCTTCTCTTCAGGTGTAATATTCGCGCCGTAATTCAGGTCCAGGGTTCCAAACACGTAGACTATCTCCGATGCGTGGGCGGCACCGTCAGGCATGGGCATGCCGGGCCAGAACGGTTCATTCCTGAACTGGTCGAAATAGTACACGAAGACCTTTGATTTTCCTGTTTTCTCCTGTAGCCTTGCCCAGGTCCGACCGGTCCAGGCAAATTCGACATCCCTGAATATATCGGCAGCAGACCTGTATGTCCCGCCTGTCGAATCCACGGGATAGAGTTTCAGGATCCTTTCGGCGAAAGGCCCAAACCTCATTTTCACTCCTTTAATGTACTCTTCAGGCTTCTGGTTCCTGACAAACATAGATCCCTCATCAGAATTTGTACCGATTATGACATGGACGTCATTATACCTGCCTTCATTGTAAAGTGATGTCTGGTCACCCGCGATCACATAACCATCGACCACCGGCCAGAAATATCCCATCTGGGACGCAGGATCGTTCATCCATTTCTCAGGCGGCACCTTTCTCAGCTCAGCTATATTGCTGCATCCCATTCGCTTCATAAATTCGATGCCGCGCTTCTCGGCGCCGGCGAGAGTCACTACGCAATCAAACACATTTAAGCTGTCGGTCACGGGGAAGAATGAGGATCCGCTTTCGCTGATCGCTCCCCAAAAGAGGCCTTTCGTGAGCGGAGATGCGCACAACATGCTGACAGAGATAGCACCTGCCGATTCGCCGAAAATGGTTACCCTTTTCGGGTCCCCGCCAAATGCAGAAATATTATTCTGTACCCATTTCAGCCCTTCTATCTGGTCGAGAAGGCCATAATTTCCCGAAACGTGGTTTGCTGATTCCGCATCGAGCTCCGGGTGCGGGAGGAAACCGAGAGGCCCCACCCTGTAGCCGACGCTGACCACTATCACGCCCTGTTTTGCCAGGTTCTCTCCGTTATACCAGGGAACTGATGTCGCACCCGAGGAAAATCCGCCTCCGTAGATCCATACCATTACCGGGAGCATTTCCTTCCTGGATTTCGCAGGGGTCCAGACGTTGAGGTAGAGGCAATCCTCTGAAGGTTTCAATGCCGTGGAATCATTTGACTGCACACCGGGTTGCGGGCACATGGGCCCGAACTTATCGGCCCTGAGTACGCCGGTCCAGGCTTTGACAGGCTGCGGCGGCTTCCACCGGAGATCCCCCACAGGTGGCGCTGCATAAGGGATTCCCTTGAATACTGCGATATCACCGCTGACAACACCTTCAACCATGCCGCCCTCAACCTTGGCGGTATTGACCGGGGAATTAGGCTTGCAGCCATAAAAACCAATGAGGAGCAAGATCACGGAAATTGCTAAACCAGTTTTTTTCATTTGGACCGAATTGTTTTGTTTATGAAATTCAAGAAGCCGGGTAAAGTTAATTAAGGCGACCCGCAAAGACAAATTTATCCTGCACCATTTTGCCTGTAAAAGGATTGCTCAATAAAGCTCATAAAAAGCGGATCGTGATAAGATTTGCAGCTATTTCAAACTTCAGTTCAGGGATTTTTCTTAACTTTTCTATTTCCAGCGGGAGCGTACAGTTGGGGCCGGTAAGGGGTTAAGTTCTTTAAGGCACAAAAAGGCAAATCTGTTTATGGAATTGTGAAGAATTTCACAGCCGGTTATGCTGAATGCCCAAAAGTGTGGACATTACAGGTAGTTATTCATAATTATTTTAATTGTAATGAAACGATTCTTGATTTTTACAGGCTTAATTCTTTCGATATTTCATCCCGTGATCTTTTGCCAGCAAATTGAATATGTCAGGGGGAAGGTGATTGATTCCAAAACATCCCGGTCGGTTTCTTTTGCAGCGGTACGCCTTAAAAACGCCAGGGTCGGGATCTATACTAATGCCGAGGGTGATTTCAGAATCCAGAACAATCCCGGGTTCCAATCCGACAGCCTGATCGTGACATGTATCGGATATCGAAAGCTCGCGGTCTGCTATGGTAATCTGAAAATGTCAGGTATGAATATCCTTAAGCTCGAACCTGACATCTACAGTCTCAGGGAGGTTTCAGTTCTTGGCAGGAAGAGAAGGCTCAGCCCGGAAGCCATAATAGCCAGGGCGCTCAGAAATATCAAAAGGAATAATCCTGATCAACCATTCAGTTACGTTTCATATTACCGTGATTATCAGAAAGACAGCAGTAATTACCTGAACCTGAATGAGGCGATCATCCAGACACAGGATAAAGGCTTTGAGTATGATTCAGATTCAAACCGGTTCCTGCTGCTCGATTTTAAAAAGAATGTGGATTTTTTGCGAAAGGATATAACTCCCTTTTACGACCTGCCCGGTACGGATCATTCAGCTGAGTCGTTTAAACGGATACCGCATGCTACAGTCGGTGACCAGAACGGCAATGAGCTGTTTGTACTTCTGGTCCATGATGCGATAAGGAATTTCGACAAAAGATCATTTTCGTTCGTCGATACCCTGAATTATTCCTTTATACGAAACCACCTTTTTTCGGGACCGGCCGGGATATACGACGGGGACAAATACCTGTACAAGATCAACTTCACAGCCAAACGCCTGATCACCGGTGATTCAATACTTATGCAGGGCGCTATCTTCATTCAACCGGACGATTATTCGATCCACAAGCTTGAATATACCGGATCATTTAAAGATTTCACGGGGAAGAAAAATAAGGAGATCTTCAATATTGAAATTGAATACGGGCATGAGCCGGCAGTCAATTCCAGGATGTGCCTTAAGTACATTTCTTTCAGCAATTCTTTCACCATACCTGATACCAGTGACCAGGATTATTTCAGGATTAAAAGGTTGGAATGGGCGGCTCCGGGAGGCCCGTATGGTGATTACCGGTTCAACAATATGACAATAGTTGCTTATTTCAACAGGCAGATCGATCCGGTCCTTGTGCAGAGGATGGATAATTACGAGCTGACCCTGGGAAAGAGAAAAGCGAAGATCACAAAGGTAAGGCCGGGGGACTCCCGCATTTACATTACCGTCAGGGATGACAAGTTCAGGCGTGGTGAGCTCGATTCGTGCAATTTAACCGTTAAGGGCCTGAAAGACATCCATGGCAATCTGCTTTACAAAAGACGCGATCTCGAATTCCGTCAGTTCAGGGAACTTTTTGTACAGGAATATAATAAGCCGCTGGTATTCAAGGACAGTTGCTTTATGCAGTCAGTGCCCATTGAAAGCAACTGCATTTCCATCTGCGGCGATTCAGGAAGATTCTGGATGAATACGCCGTTAAAGGCTGAAGAAGGGCAGTAGTATCCGGTGAACGGAATGAAAAAGAGCGAGCACTCCCGCACCCGCTCTCGTTCTGTTTTTTGTAGCCCCACCAGGAATCGAACCTGAATTTAAGGTTTAGGAAACCTCCGTTCTATCCATTGAACTATGGGGCCGGATCTTCCTGTTCTGCAAGTTCTGCAAGTCTTGCCGGTTTTGCCGGTTTTGTATGTCTGCTAAGTAAGATATAACCGACTTTCAAAACCTGCATTACATTCCTGACCTGCATAACCACGACATCCCACTCCTGCACAACCAGCTTATCGTGGACTGCAAAAATAAACCTTTTTTTCAGCATTGCAAATCGATCAGCCGAGGTTTTGCACATCATTCAGACGGAACATTCAAAACCTGCACGACATTCAAAACCTGCACGACCTGCAAGACCTGCAAGACCACCCTACTTGCTAAAGTCCCCGATCTTTCCTAATTTCAAACTCTAAATCACCCGGTTATGAATTATATCGACCTGATAATAATTGTCGTCCTGATTATCGGACTTGCAAGAGGCTTTATCGACGGATTCATCAAGGAGTTCGCATCGCTACTGGCCCTTGTCCTGGGAATCTGGGGGGCCATCAGGTTCTCATCGCTCATGGCGGAAAAGCTCTATGATTTTTTTGACATGACGGGGAAATATGTCGGGATAATAGCATTCCTCATAACGTTCATAGTAATTGTGATCATTGTCCATTTTATAGGACTCCTGGTCGACAAGTTCGTCGAATCGATCTCGCTCGGGTTCATCAACAGGATTCTCGGGCTGGTCTTCGGGCTGATCAAGAATGCACTCATACTGAGTGTGATTTTCGTCATACTGAACGCAATCGAGGCAAAGCATCATTTCCTGCCTAAAGAGGCGATAGCAAATTCGAGGTTCTATCATCCCATTGCCGACATTGCCCCGGCAATATTCCCGATAATAGGTGAGGGTAGCTTCGACAAAAGCTTCGACAGGTTCAAAAAGAAACCCGAGCCGACACCCATTTGAGCCTCTTTGCTATATTTGCAGGTCTAAATCAGAACAGATCTATGAATTATGTTGAAGAATTGAGATGGAGAGGGATGATCCACGATATCATGCCAGGTACCGAGGAACTTCTGAAAAGGGAGACGACTACCGGTTATATCGGGTTCGATCCCACCGCTGATTCGCTCCATATCGGACACCTTGTCCAGGTGATGCTCCTGGTTCATTTTCAGCGTTCAGGGCATGTTCCCGTCGCACTTGTCGGCGGAGCCACAGGGATGATAGGCGACCCTTCCGGGAAATCAGAGGAACGGAATCTTCTCGACGAACCGACTCTCAGGCGGAATGAAAAAGGGATCAGGGAACAGCTTTCAAAATTCCTTGATTTCAGTCCTGTGCGCAAGAACAGGGCCATTATGGTAAATAATTACGACTGGATGAAGAATTTCTCATATCTCGATTTTATAAGGGATATAGGAAAGCACATCACGGTAAATTACATGATGGCAAAGGATTCGGTGAAAAAGCGTCTGGGATCAGATTCCAAGGAAGGCATGTCGTACACGGAGTTTTCCTATCAGCTGGTCCAGGGAACCGATTTCCTGCACCTTTACAATGAGCTTGGATGCAGGCTACAGATGGGAGGATCGGACCAGTGGGGAAATATCGTGACCGGCACCGAGCTTATCAGGAGAAAAACGGGCGGGGAGGCATTCGCCCTTACGTGCCCGCTCATAACAAAATCCGACGGATCCAAGTTCGGAAAGACAGAATCGGGAAATGTCTGGCTCGATCCAGCCAAAACAACTCCATATAAATTCTACCAGTTCTGGCTTAATGTATCCGACGAGGATGCCGAACGATATATAAAGATATTCACACTGCTTGGACAGGAAGAGATCTCAGCACTTGTTGCCGCTCACAAAGCTGCTCCGCATGAGCGTGCCCTCCAGAAAAAACTTGCCGAAGAGATTACCGTGATGGTTCATTCCAGGGAGGAGTACGATTCGGCTGCAGAGGCGTCACAGATACTGTTTGGCAAGGGCACGACCGAATCGCTCAGAAGGATGAATGAGGGTACATTCCTCGCAGTCTTTGAAGGTGTCCCGGTATTTGATGTCAGGCGTGAACTTCTCGAATCAGGAGCCTCCATAACCAATCTTCTCACAGAGCATTCAAAGATCTTTGAGTCAAAGGGTGAGCTCCGGCGGCTGGTTCAGGGAGGCGGCCTGAGCATGAACAAGGTAAGGATCGACAATCCCGAAATGATAGTGGAACCGGGCACATTACTGAACGATAAATACCTGCTTTTTCAGAAGGGGAAGAAGAACTATTACCTGATAAAGGTGATCTGAGCTTAAACCTGCTTTATGAGGCTGCGATTCATTGATTGCCGGGAGAAACTCCCCTTATGATTGCCTGAAGAGTTCCAACGACAGTATCGAAACATCATCAAAAAGGAAGGGATTATTATCAGGTATCCCAAGTTTTTCGAGCATTTCACCTATATTCCTCTCGACAGGAAGGGTGTTGCTTATATGGTTGATGATCTCTTTTGTGAGGATTTCTTTCCCGTCATCACCCTTCAGGTCGGATAATCCGTCGGTATAGCAGACTATCTTTGAGTCGTTTGCGATCATTACCATCCCGGTTCTTACGGCCGGAATTTCATCGAGCATGCCAATCCCCACGCAAAGGGAATTCAGGTGGATTATTTCGCCTGTCACGGTGTCATAGATCACCGGCGGATTATGCCCTGCATTTACATATTCAAGCATTCCCGACTCGCAGTCATATCGTGCCACGAACAGGGTTATGAATTTCTCGCCCGATGCATTGGCAACCACCAGGGAATTCAGTTTTCGCACCAGGACTGTGAGATCGATCTCGGAAGTAAACAAGGCTCTGAGGCCCGCCTGGAAGTTCGACATAAGCAGGGCGGCAGAGATCCCTTTTCCCGATACATCGGCGATACAAAACCCGGTTTTCGTATCTGAAAGCTTTATACAGTCGTAATAATCGCCACCAACCTCAAAGTGGGGATGGTAGAAGCCGTGTGCCCTGATATACCTGTCGGAAGGCATGGTCTTGTTGTCGGGGATAAGCATCATCTGCATCCTGGCTGCCAGTTCGAGCTCCTTCCTGAGCGCTTCCTGCCTCAGGTTTTCATTTGAGAGCCTGATGTTTTCTATTGCAACCAGGATTATGCTTGAAATGGTCTGGACGAAATTGAGGTGCTTGATTACAGGGCTGACCAGTTCCCCTTCTTCCTCGATATCCCCGATAAGGACAAATGCCAGCGGCATATCGTTGTTATAGACCGGTATCAGGATCTCGACGCCCCCGATCCCGATGCCTTCGTTGCGGGTGGCGATATCCGTGAATCGCAGGAGCTGTGATTCAACATCGATCTTACTCTCAAGCTCAGCCGGGAAGCCCCCGTTCAGAATGCATTCCCACCTGGTTGAATGCTTGAAGATCATTATTTTCCCAATCCCGAGATTCGTTCTCAGGATCGATTCATATTTTGAAAGAAGCGCCTTAGCGGGCAGGTTGGCATTTATCGAAAGGGTAATTTCAAGCAGTGAATCGAGCTTGAATTTTGACCGGTGGAACCTGTCCGCTGAAGTGTTGTTTTCGTGCATCAAGGATTAGGCCTTAGCCCTTTCAATATAACTCCTGCTGGCTGTGTCGATCTTTATCTTGTCGCCCGTATTGACGAACAACGGAACCATAATGGTACTGCCGGTTTCGATCTTGGCCGGCTTCAGGGTATTTGTCGCCGTGTCGCCCCTCAATCCCGGCTCGGTATAGACAACCTCCATCACGACAAACTGCGGAAGGTCGACAGAAAGGATCGTCTCGGTGTCGGCATGGACGACAACCTCAACCTTCTGCCCTTCCTTGAGGAACTCATGGCTTTCGATCATCTCCTCCGGCACATGGATCTGTTCGAACGTCTCCAGGTGCATGAAATAATAACCCATATCGTCGTTGTACAGGTACTGGTAGGAACGCCTTTCAACCCTGGCTTCGTTTACTTTGGTACCTGATGAAAAAGTATTGTCGATCACTCTTCCGGTCTTAATGTTTTTAAGCTTCGTCCTCACAAAAGCCGGACCTTTCCCCGGCTTGACATGCTGGAACGATACGATCCAGTAGAGGTCCCCGTTGAAGTCGATAACCATTCCGTTTCTGAAATCTGCAGTAGTTGCCATAAAATTCCTCTAAATCTTTAAAATTAAGTTTATTCCTTCTTTTTTATATCCAGCGGATATTTCAACCCTTCATAGCCGGTGATCTCCGCTGCAAAAGCACCGACAAATATATCAAATCGTACTTTAACAGGTAAAAAATTTTTATCGGCTGAAAACCAGAATGAAACATCATTTTCGCTCTTGAACAGCCTCCCGGTCTCTGTTACCGGGTTGAATTTGATGCATCTGATCTTTCCGACCTTTGTCCGTACATCATCCATCCCCAGGTATCTCAGCCTTATCGGGTAAAGCTCATCGGTGAACCAGGTCATTATTGTGATCATGTCGCCCCTTTTGAAGTTGCTGAAATTAGGCAGGTCATGATTCCTGAAATAGTAAAAGCATGTGAGGATATCGCGGATGCCCTTCTCCGCGATGTGGACTCCGCTGAGATCGCTCGTCAGCACGGCCGAGTCAGTCCTGGCGTAGTGATCGAAGATTACTTCATTATACTTCCTGTACCTTCCTTCCTGGATATTCCTGATAGTGAAAACGGGAAGCTGGGAATCAGGTTCAAAATAACTCTCATATACATCCTTCACCCTGAATATCTTATCGGCAACCCCGGTTGTTTTGCCCCAGAAAACGGAGTGCCACACCTCTTTGCCCCTGAAAGTATCGACTTTAAGCTCGAGGGCAGCAATACCACCCTGGACCAGGCCGTAATGGATTGCATAGTTGATCTTCTCGCCGGGCTGAAAGGCAGATTCCTGGCCGTAAGAAACAGCGGGTAGCAGGGTTGCTAAAACTAAAATCCTTAACAATCTCATAGTCCTTTAAATCAGTCCCTGTTAATAACGGACAAATTATCTGCCAAGTATGTTTTTTTTAGGATGAGAAGCTATAAAGTCCTTAAGATAAAATGGTTCAAAGTAAGCGACATCCTCGAACTTCCCCTCATTGAATGATTTCATGGCAGGCCCGCACAAGAACGAGGCGGAGATCCTGAATTCACCGGCAAATGCAATATTGGGTCTTTTAAGGACCTGGCGGCATTTGGCGGCCCCGTCACCAAAGAAAAGCATTCGTACATGTTCCGGGATATCCAGGAAGGAATTCTCATCAATTATTTCTGCTGAAATCTCCTTCACCCTCGAACCATCAGCCGAAAATACGGAATAGTAGATCTCCATCCTCCGCGCATCAAGCATCGGAACATAAAGAGAACTCTCATCCATCCCGTATATTTCCCTGGTATCCGCATCTATTCCGCAGAACATCGACCAGGTGGTTTCGATGCCGATAAGCGGAACCCGGGCACCGTACGCTATCCCCTTTGCAGTCGATACCCCGATCCGCAGCCCCGTGTATGACCCCGGTCCCTTGCTGACAGCCACCGCGTCAAGATCAGATGCGCCGATCCCGGCTTCCGACAGGAGTTCCGAAATGAAGGGGGTCAGCTGTGAAGCATGCGATTTGTCTTCTGCACTCTCCCTGAGGGCAACTGTTCCGTTTTTGCCGCACAGCGCAACAGAGCAGACCGTTGTGGAGGTTTCGAGACAGATTATCATGCCTTCCCGGTCATTCTATCTATTTTGTCGAAAAGAGCTCTTCCTTCTTTACAACCTGGACGGCAGCACTGTCGGCAAGCTTCTTGCTGATGGCACTGAATGGACTGGAGATCACTTTGTCACCTTCGGCGATCCCCGAAAGGATCTCGATATAGCTGTTATCCTGGATGCCTGTCTTCACATCTTTTGCGAGGGCACGCTGTCCGTCGGTAATAAAGACAATCGTCCGGACATCTTCCTTGGAAGGAGTGGAACCGGTTTTGGTAGTATCAGTCCTGGTGGTGACTGCCTGGATCGGAACTGTAAGGATACCTGATTTCGTTTCAGTCTGGATCTCGACGGTCGCCGACATTCCCGGCCTCAGCGGGTTTATGATGCCTTTTTCCACCATGTATTTGTACGATTCCGGAAGTACTAGGATCTTCACATCGAAGTTAGTCACCTGGTCAGCTGAGACACCGGTCGTCTTTGCCGAATTGGCGATCTCGGTCACAACTCCCTTGAATTTGTCGTTGATGAATGCGTCCACCTCGATCACTGCGGTATCGCCAAGCTTGACCCTCGGGATGTCGTTCTCGTTGACCTGGACCTGGGCTTCCATCCTCGAAAGATCGGCAACGCGCAGTATCTCGGTACCGGCCATCATGCTGGTACCTACGACTCTTTCACCCAGCTCAACAAGGAGCATGGAAATAGTGCCTGTCATCGGGGCATAGATCGATGTTTTGAACAGGTTCTCATTTGCCTCCTTCAGTGAAGCTTCCGCACTGACGACAGAGAATTTTGCGGCGTCGACCTCGGATTTCGCAACATTGTATGTTGCCTCAGCCTGTTCATATTCCGACTTCGAGATCGTTTGCTCTTCATAGAGCTGTTTTGTCCTCTTGAAGGATAAATCGGCCTGGGTGTACTGGGCCTCCGCCTGAGCAAGCCTGGCGCGAGCCGAGCTGATGGCTGCCATTGACCTGTCCTTCTGCGATATATAGACATCGGGCTTTATCCTGAGCAGGAGCTGACCCTTTTCAACATGGTCGCCTTCCTTGACATTCAGCTCCACGATCTCGCCTGACACATCCGGCGTGATCTTGACCTCCTTCTCAGGCTGTATCTTGCCGTTTGCAGTTATGGTTTCGACTATCTGACGTTTTTCTGCATTTTCCACAGCTACCTTCAATGTTGCCGCTTTCCCGAAAAGTCCGGCTTTCTTACCGATAATGGCAAAAACAACCAGGCCGATGACGGCAAAGAGAAGTATTTTGAGCGTTTTGTTCTTTTTCATAACAGGGATGCTTAGTATTCTGAATTTATAAATTATTAATTGTTAAATAAATAACAGATGATATCCAATCTATTTGTTAAGGTTCAGGGGCAACCCTTTGTAAAAATCAAGGACCTTTGTCTTGAAGAGGAATTCATATTTTGCCTGCGACATATCAGACTGAGCATTAAGAAGCTGGGTCTTTGCAGCATTGTAATCGACGGGTGTAAGCATCCCGACGTTGAACTTCTGTTCGGTGTAACGGAATGATTCCTCGGTTGAACTGACAGCTTTTGAACTTGCATTGAATTTCTTGAGAGAGGCTTCAGCATCCGTATAGGCCTGCTGGATATCCTTGTAGAGCTGTTTCTTTGAAGCTTCGAGGGAATACCTGCTGTTCTCAACGGCCAGCTTGGAATTGGATATATTCTTATTGACCTGCCAACCGTTCAGGATAGGGACATTAAGTGAAATTCCCACCCCGTAGCTTGCATTGTTCTTGAGTTGTTCCTGGTACGACATCTGCCCCGGGATATTGTTGATGTATGTGTACCTTGTTCCGTATGAGTGGTTCAGTGACACGCTCGGGCTCCTTCCTCCCTTTGCAATCTTGAGGTCGTACTGGCTGGCGGTAAGTTTCAGCTCGGAGCTCTTGATCTCCGGTCTTGCATCAAGGGCAATCTTGTAGATCCCGTCAATGTCGCCGCTGACCTCAGCATTTGGTTCGACGCTTATTTCGGGGACTACGATCTCAAAGCCTTCCGGTGTCGGAAGTTCCAGCAGTTGCGTGAGATTCAGGTATGAGAGGTCGAGCTGGTTCTTTACATTTATAAGGCTTAGCTCCTCCTGTGCCGCCTGGGCCTCGATCGTAAGAAGGTTCCCTTTTGCCATGCTCCCCGCATCGACGAGCTTCCGTGTCTTTTCAATTTGCTGCCTGGTTATGTCGAGCTGGTTCTGGTTGACGCCTACCAGTTCCCTGCTCAGCAGCACCTGGAGATAGGCAAGTGCAACATTGAGGGCCACGTTGTCCTTTATATACTGCAGGTCCTGTTCCCCTGCCAGGAGGGCGAATTTATCCTTCTTTATCGTATTCAGGTTCTGCAACCCCTTGAAAATATCCATGCTTCCTCCAACATAAAGATAATCCGAAAGGAGTGTCTGGTTGTAGAACTGATAAGTGTTCTGGTCAAGGGCACGCCCGAATGAATAATCGTGCCTTGCCTGACCGTTGAGCGTCGGTAAAAGCCCGAGCTTTGCCATATCCAGGGTATTCTTCTGAACCTTTGTCTGGACATTCTGCTGCTTTATCTGGATATTGTTGTCGATGGCATACCTTACGCACTCCTCGAGCGACCAGGCATGCTGTTGTGCAGATAGCGCTGCCGGAATGAGCATCAGGCAGGCAGTTATAAAAACAAAAGATTTCTTCATTTAGCTATTACTTTTATGCGATCATCATCCTGAAATTCCAATAATGATGCTGTTTTTTCAGGAATGCTGCACTATTTGACTTTTTTCATTCATGCACCTCGCAAAATAAGGGTACGAAGATAATCAATAATGATCAATTGGAAACTCAATACCTTCAAATTGTATTGAAAGGTTTCATACACGTGCATACCGGGCCCCAATCAGAAGACCATTTCACAAAGGTCACAGAGTTTTATATTTAATCCCTGTGTGACCTGATTTCCGTGTTCCCCGGGACCTGTAAATTTGGAAGAATATTCTTGTCACCTAAACCTAAAATACTTAACTTGGTCGGCTCATTTAAATACAAGCTATTATGCCTCATTATACAGAATTGGGACTGGTAAATTCCAGGGAACTATTTAAAAAAGCCGTTGAAGGCGGGTACGCCATTCCGGCTTTTAATTTCAACAACCTCGAGCAGATGCAGGCAATCGTGAGTGCCTGCGTTGAGACAAAATCACCGGTGATATTGCAGGTGTCGAAAGGTGCACGCAAGTATGCGAATCAGACTCTGCTTCAGTATCTCGCCAAGGGAGCCGTGGAGTATGCCAAAGAGCTGGGTTATGCGATACCGATCGTATTGCACCTTGACCACGGGGATTCGTTCGAGCTCTGCAAATCGTGCATCGAGACCGGGTTTTCGTCGGTAATGATCGACGGGTCGCATTTCCCATACGAAGAGAACATAAGGCTCACGAAACAGGTTGTGGAATATGCACACCAGTTCGACGTTACTGTTGAGGCAGAACTCGGGGTGCTTGCAGGTATCGAGGATGAGGTCTCGGCAGAGCATTCATCGTACACAAGGCCAGAAGAGGTCGAGGATTTTGTCGGCAAGACCGGCGTCGATTCACTGGCAATATCCATCGGAACATCCCATGGCGCTTTTAAATTCAAGGTTGTCCCCGGGCAGCTTCCTCCTCCTCTGAGGTTCGACATACTCGAGGAAGTGGAAAAACGCATTCCCGGATTCCCGATAGTTCTTCACGGGGCATCTTCTGTTCCTCAGGATATCGTAGATGAGATCAACAAGTACGGAGGGAAGATGGAAAACACCGCCGGCGTATCGGAAGACCAGCTTCGGAGGGCTGCAAAATCGGCTGTGTGCAAGATCAATATCGATAGCGACGGCCGCCTGGCAGTTACGGCAGCGATCCGCAAGGTTTTCGTCGAGAAGCCCGGTGAATTCGACCCGCGTAATTATCTTGGCCCAGCCCGTGAGAAGCTGAAAGAGCTTTACAAGCACAAGGTTGTGAACGTACTCGGCAGCGCAGGAAGGGCATAGGGAATGACCAGTAACGGGTAACGGGTGAAAGATCCCTCAATGATGGGACCCGGCGCATAAAAGTTGTTAATATTATAACAATCAAACAGCCAGTTAATTGAAAGCTGGCTGTTTTGTTTCTGTTAAAAACTAATAGGAGCTGGAAAATCTCAAGGGCCCGGTTTTTCTATATTAGCGATGATTTTCACAGTGGCTGATCTTGAAGAAGAGCTCCATAAAGGAAGAGGGCCTGAAAAGGACCAACAGGCTTTCCCTGATGCTGAACAGCAGGGAAGCCAGGGCTCTTGGGATTTACTGCAGCAGGTACCGGGTGAAGAACAAATCGGAGTTCATGCGCGAAACGATCATGAGGGCCATTATCAAAAGGTTCGATGATGATCATCCCACCCTGTGGGAGGAAACCGAGCCTACCCTGTTCACCAGGAAGCTCTCCCGTTAGATCCCGGATCGCACACTTCGTTCTTTTCAGGTTTATGATGGCCGCCGTGGTAACATTCCGCTGTTTTATAGGGTGTCACAGACTAAAACCATCCCTGCAGCGTTTCTATTTGTGATGAACGAATTATTGCCATACAGGGTCGACCCTACAAAAAGAACCCCGAGGATTATATTGGAACATGGAAGGATAACCATTACCGGACGTTCCATTCCCGTGAATCCCGGGGAGTTCTATCGTCCTGTTTTTGACTGGATATGCGACTACATTCATGGTGAGATCCAGGATACCAGCTTTGAATTCGGATTTGAATACATCAACACAAGCTCCACGAAGTGGATATACAATATCATCAGGGAGATAGCCTCGATGAAGGAGCTGGCGGGCAATATAAGGATATACTGGTATTACGACATGGGAGACGAGGATATGTGTGAGCTGGGGCTGATCCTTCGGTCGCTGGTCGACTGCCAGTTTTTCGTCATTGAGGTTGAAGGGATTAACAGGAGTTCCGAAAATTCATTCACCCTTGGCTCATTCTGCCAGGGACAGGGGCGATAATCCCTAAAACCGGCCCGGCGTTTCCACTAATTGAAAATTTTCATAATTTTGCTGCACAGGCAATTCCAACATTGACCCATGGTGTAATTGGCAACACGTCGGATTTTGGTTCCGCAGAGTCCTGGTTCGAGCCCAGGTGGGTCAACAAAAAGAGTGAAAGCGGGAGTCGAAGACCCTGACCAAAGCGTCAGGGCGAGAGCGAGCGCCTCACTCTTTTTGTCTCACACCCGCACTCACACTCACTCTTTTTTCACTCCTGCACTTACTCTCATTTATCAGTGGGAGGCAGCTGGGCGAGAAGCCTGTCCCGTTTTCAGCGCTGCTGCAGAAAACGGGAAGCCCAGCCTGTCCCGCGAATACGATTATTATCGGTATCGCGGGAGTGGGTCGACAAAAAGAGTGAGAGTGAGAGCGGGAGCGAGAACCTCAATGATGTTTGCTGGTTAACTGGTTAATTGGTTCCCTGGTTTTGTCTTATCCTGATAGCTTAATTTTGTCACGGAACTTTTGTTAACGATATTGCGGGATCTCGTCACATCGTTTGCCGGGTTTCATCTTTCCGCTCCCCCTTCAGGGGGCTGGGGGGCGTTGGGCTGTCTGCAGGTTAACTGGTTCCTGCTTGGACCTCCCCACAATCACTCATTGTGTAAAAAGAAATCATCTGAGTAACTGACAGGGAATTTACCTTTACAAAAAAAGTTACTTTTGATTATTGTTTATAATAAAACCAAAAAACCATGAAAAACTATTTTCATTTCACGGCAATCAGCAGGAAAGCCCGCTGTTTGTCGATATCTGCAACTTTTTTACTCTTCTTCACCATTAATGCTGTCAGCAGTGCTTCAACCCCGCCGGTATCTCCGATAATCGGCTGCTGGGACCTCACGGTAAATATGGGCGGGAAGATGGTCCCGTCGTGGCTTGAAGTTGATCACTCCGGCGTAAGTACTCTTGTAGGTTACTTTGTCGGCGACGGAGGCAGTGCCCGTCCGGTCTCAAAGGTCAATTTTGAAAACGGGAAGGTAACATTCTCGATCCCAAAGCAGTGGGAGGCAGGTGACAAAGACATGCTCTTTGAAGCCACTCTTGCGAATGATAAGCTTTCCGGAATTATAACCAGTTGTTCGGGCCAAAAGTATTCCTTTACGGGAGAGAGAGCTCCTCTTTTGAAAAGAACAGTAAACCCGGTGTGGGGAACTCCCATAAATCTGTTCAACGGCAAAAATCTTGATGGCTGGGTGGCACAGGGCCGTGACAATAAATGGACAGGCGCCGATGGAATACTGAAAAGTCCCGGATCGGGTGCCAATCTTATGACTACAGGTAAATACAACGATTTCAAACTTCACATTGAATTTCGGCTGCAGAAGGGGAGCAACAGCGGTGTTTACCTGAGGGGAAGATATGAAGTCCAGGTTATTGATTGCATCGGAGAAGAGCCGGCATCTACCTTGCTGGGAGGGATTTATGGCTTTCTTACACCCAATGAAAACGTTGCAAAGGCGCCGGGAGAATGGCAGACTTATGATATTACCCTCATAGGCAGGCGGGTTTCCATTGAGGCAAACGGCAAAAAGATAATATGCGACCAGATCATACCTGGAATTACGGGAGGTGCCATTGACAGCAGGGAAGGCGACCCCGGGCCAATACTTCTCCAGGGGGACCACGGATCCATTGAATTCAGGAATATTGTCCTTATTCCTGCGAAATAATCAGTTGTACTTTACATCTTTCTGAAAACCCGGTAATGGTAACCAGTCAATCAGGGGAATTGTAATACAAGAAGAAAGGCCGCTTTCAGGGAGTACTGGAGACTGAGTTTCCATTGGAGAAGAAGAATTATTCTTTGCGGTTATTAGCCCAGCCCTCTTTCCTTGAGCAGCGCCATGTAAACGGATCCATCAGGAATAATGGGTGTGCCCCTTAGCCAGGGAAGAAATGTGTCATGCTCATCGCAAGCTTTCTTAAGCCACTCCAACGCAAGATCCTCTTCTGCCCGGACCTTATGGATACTGAAAAAAGATGTTGCGGGAACATATCCGGTAGCAGACCTTTTCTTTAAACCTTTAAACAGATTCTCTGCCTGATCCGGTTTCCCTGCCTGATAATATTCGCAGGCAAGACTTGCGATCAGAAATGCATTTCCATTGGAAAGCTCAACAGCCTTTTCCTTTTCAATAAGCGATTCTTTGAACATTCCTTTGGCACGATATGCGTTCCCGAGCTGTGCGTGTGCCAGGTAGTAATCCGGATGTATCGTAAGTGCCATTTCATACTCCTCTATTGCCCTGTCATACTGACCCGCATAGGCAAAAGCCTCCCCAGCCCTTATATTGATATAACCCGAAAGAGGATCAAGCCCCTGGGCTGCCTTTGCTTCGGAGATGGCTTCATCATGGCGGTTGGTGAAGGTCAGCAATGCCGAGTAATTTACGTGGATCATTGATGAGTTTGGATTTATCTGAAGCGCATGTCTGAAATTGCGTTCCGCTTCCTCCCAGTTCCAGGAATAAAATGTATTGACATTGCCGAGTACAGAATAGGCTTCAGCAAGGCTGGCGTCTATTTCAAGGGCTTTGCTTGCATAATCGTTTGCTTCCGGATAAGCTATATTGGGGGCCACATTTCCCCAAACTGTGCTGAGCCACCTGACATATCCCAATCCGACATAAGCCAGCACGAAGTGAGGGTCTTTTTGAAGCACTTCTTCAAAGTATTCTGATGCTTTCTTCAACCCTTCCGTTGTCAGCATCTGATAGCAGTGAGTGCCTTTCAAATAGAGGTTATAAGATTCAGGATTCCCGGTGTACCGCCTGGCAATCATTGCTTTTGTTTTATCTAAAAGCCTTATTTTCAGATTTTCAGCAATTGCCGCAGATATTTCATCCTGTATGGCAAACACATCTTTCATATAACGATCGTAACGCTCCGACCAGATATGTGAGCCATCGGCAACCTTAATAAGCTGGGCCGTTATCCGGAGCTGGTTCCCATCTTTCCTGATGCTGCCTTCAAGTAATGTTTCAACACCAAGTATCTTCCCGATTTCACGGATATCTGCCTGTTTATCCTTGAATGCAAAAGCTGATGTGCGTGCTATGACCTTAAAGTTTTCAATGTGTGCAAGGGTATTTATAATCTCTTCCGTTATACCATCACAGAAATAATCCTGGTCTTTCTCGGGGCTCATATTCACAAACGGCAGAACTGCAATTGACTTTTCCTTTGGTGTCGGATCATTTTCAGGCGGAAAGAGATGTTTTTGTTCGACTTTGGTTTTTGCAGGCCCGGTTTTCTCCACTCCTCCAGGTCCAAGATCATACGCCCAGGATAAGATAACAGCCAAAATGAATCCCGCGCTTAAAAGCACTATGAGAAAGGGAATGGTCCAACCCGGAAGATGAAGAGGTTCACCGACCATATCTGCCAGCTGAAGTATGACGAATGCAGCGACAGCATATGCTGAAACGACACGGATTACTTTTCGTCTCTTTAACTCTTGCCAGATTCTTTCCACGCTGCGGGTTTTCTGAGCCATGAGATCAGGGATTAGAATAACCAAAGGTAGATTAAACTGATACCAATGTCAAATTATCTCCTCCGGGCCAGGCCTCCTATCCCTTTAATTTCATTTAAGCCCCTATTAGAAAGCTTTTAACGAAGGGGAACCCATACATTCAACAGGTAAGAACCGGTATAGAGGGAAACCCTGGTCAACAAATTAATCCTTAACGCACCGCACGGAAAAACCATACTGTTTGGAAGGCCACGATACATGACATTCGACGTTGTCGAAACCCATGCTTACGTTCCACCCCCATCTGTCATCATCATAGTATTGTGAACTGGTCCAGAAATTTGCATATTTACTAATGCCGGACGATATGTAACTGTATGGATCCTCCACTCCTCCGGGCAGTGCCGTAAATCCGCTGGAATTTGTGGCTCCGGTATTCGGAGTTATCCAGTGAGCGTTTCCGGCCTCTTTCAGGCTGCCGCCCGCCTGGGTTTGGCCTCCGAGTGCATTTATCATCGAGGTCCATTCGGAAACGGCCGGCACATGCCAGCCTGAAGGGCACAGCTTACCCGAACTCACTGCATACCAGTTGTACAACGCACCGTAGATGTCATAATTCAATGAATCGTCACCGTACCAGCAATAGCCCGGTGTTGCAAGGTTCCAGTTGCCGGCATCCTTGATATGCATAAGGATTGTACCCGCATAATTCAGCGTCCCGTCGTTGTATTTTGATACTTTGAGGTTTTCCGCCATCCATTCCTTGTCATTGATAATTATGGTCTTGTATACATTTCCATCAATATCCGTAACAGATCCGTATGAAATATTGGGATTGAATACCGGCCCGCTGAGGGTCGTGAAAATGACCTCATTACCATATGAGGTGCCCACACTGTTTGTTGCGTATGCCCTTAGATAATATGTTGTATTCTCTGAAAGCCCGGTAATTTTAATGGTGAAGTGGCCATACCCCGATTCATCAATAGATTTGTTGTTTTCGGTCGTGGGATTTGGGGTCGTACTCCAGCAAAGACCCTGAGCTGTGATGTCCAAACCGCCATTATCAGTAATGCTTCCACCTGATACCGCAGAGGTTCTTTTGAGAGAACTAGCAGAAACGGTCGTAAGGACCGGCAAGGAAGGCGGGCTCGTGGTGAAATCCAGTTCATCTCCATACCCGGTGCCGAGGGAGTTTGTGGCATAAGCCCTCACATAGTAAACAGTGCCCGCATGCAAGCCTGTAATGGTGCTGTGAAATTCACCACTTCCGGCGCCTTCATCCGTTTTACTGTCTTCGATGGTCGGCAGGTGGCTTGTTCCCCAGCAAACCCCGTGCGATATTACCGCTGATCCTCTTGCATCGGAAACCGTGCCTCCCGACTGGGCACTCTTCTGCCCCACCGAAGATACCTCCATAGTCGTAAGGAGCGGGATTTTAGCTTCAAGCGTCGTGAAAATTACCTGGTTGCCATATCCAATACCAACTTTATTGGTCGCAAAAGCCCGCATATAATATTTTGTATTGGATAAAAGCCCGGTCAGGTTTACAATAAATGATCCTCCCGTCAATGTACCGGTGAATTTTGTGCCTGAGATGACCGGGTCAGGATCCTGTCCGAGGCATATTCCGCATAGAAGTATTTCCGAGCCGCCATTATCAGATATGCTCCCACCTGACAGAGCAGTAGTAAAGGAGATCTGGGAGATATTATTTGTAGTGACGTGCGGGGGTGTGGAGCTGCTCTTCTTGCAGGACTGAAAGCTGAATGAAAGAAGGAGGGCGGAGAGGATCAGGAAAGCTTTCTTCATGGTTCCGGGTTAATTAAACAATAATAACTCGATTTGTCGAATTTTTATTGCCGGAATTCGGAAAAACGAGGGATACCTGGTGAATAAAATATATTTTTGGGACATTAACGGTTACACCAGTACATAAATGAAAACTACGCTGCAGCTGGTCCTTTTGGGCCTGATTTTGAATCTGACCAATTCGTGCAGGACAAGGGATATCGTTAAAACTGAAGGGATAACCTCAGCACTGCATAAAGCCAATGTGGGAAGGATCGTATTTACTTCAGGTGAAGTACCGCCCGCGCGCATGCTTGATTCCGACTTACTGGAGAACTATACGTTGACCAGTAACAGCAAACTGTTCATTACGGCTTTCATGGGGAATTCCATTACGAATTACCTCCATCTGCTGGCACCTGAAATGACCGCGGATGATCTTAACAGGAAAGGAAATTACCAGTTTTCGATGTTTGTGGACAATCACAGGGTCTACACAAGTAATCTGCAGCCCGGCGCTCCATACCGGAAGATCAAGGACACTGCAACGCTGCTGTCGGTGCCGTTGATCAGCTACCGTAGAGGAGGCTGGCTGTGGAGCCAGTTTTTCTGGATGCGGTTTATGAATAACGGGGGAGACAGCGCACTTACTGAAGGGAAACATACACTGCGCATGGAGATCAGGCCTTACCTTGAGACAAAGGCAGGAATTAAGGAAGGAGATATTGTTGCTTCTGGGTCCCTGAACCTTCTGGTAAACAGGAAACCAACCATTGATTTATCAAAAATCCGGCTTGATCCTGTAATACCATATCCTGGCCTGGCGGTCAGCGGTGATGCTTTTAATAAAGACCTGATCAAAGCCCTCAAGGGAAATATCAACGAAGGTGTTTTCAAGGATATCAGCAGCATTGTAGTACTTAAGGATGGCAAGCTGCTCATAGAGGAGTACTTCAACGGGGAGACACGGGATTCACTTCACGACCCGCGCTCGGCAACCAAATCAATCTCATCAACAATTTCAGGTATTGCGATACATGACAGATACCTGAAGGATGAAGGCCAGACCCTGAACGAATTCTATGATCTGAGGAAATATGATAACTATGCCCAGGCCAAGGAAGAGATTTCGATCCGGGATCTGCTCACAATGAGCTGTATCCTTGACGGGAATGATGATGACGGGGATTCTCCCGGCAATGAAGAGAATATGTACCCGACAGCCGACTGGGTGAGATTCACACTCAGTTTGCCTGTAAGCCAGGAACGCCCGAAGGAAGAATGGCATTATTTTACTGCCGGGGTGGTGCTGTTGGGTGACATCCTGAACAAAGTCACCCCGGGCGGCCTGGAGAAATATTCTGACACCAAGCTCTTCAGTCCATTGGGGATTACCCGGTACAAATGGCAATATACACCCAAGGGTGTACCTAACACCGCCGGCGGCTTAAAGATGAACTCCCTTGATTTTGCGAAATACGGGCAGCTCTACGCCAACAGGGGGAAATGGAACGGGAAACAGCTGGTTCCCGCAGAGTGGATCGGCAAGACCTTCACCAGGCACAAGGTCATCCCCGGCAGAATCAATGAGTTCTATGGATATCTTTTCTGGGACAAGACCTACACGGTGAACGGAAGGCAATTTGAAACGTACTATTGCGCAGGCAATGGGGGGAACAAGATTTATGTTTTCCCTGGCCAGCCGTGGGTTATTGTAATAACAGCGACCGCATACGGAGCCCCTTATGCCCATTCGCAGGAGGACAGGATGATGACGGAATTCATAATTCCCGCGCTGATTAATTGCAAAAAATAGCTCTTCAGATAATTCTTTACCGGTAATCAAACGGCAGGCTCTCATTCATGCCTCAGACACTCGACGGGATTTCGTGATGAAGTTTTCCAGGTATGCCAGCTTACCGTGAGTAGGGATATCATGAAGGTGATCAGGCCGGCTAAACCAAAGATCCACCATTTGAGGCCAATCCTGTAAGCAAAGCTCCTGAGCCAAAACATCATGATCAGACCTATAACAGGGCAGGCAATTATAAATGACGCCAGTACCCATTTGCAGTATTCAAGATTGAGCATCAACACTATTTTCCCCGTTGTTGACCCGGAAACTTTCCGGATCCCGATTTCCCTGCTCCTGCTGTCGATTGTAAAAAACACCAGCCCAAACAATCCGATACAGGATACAATCAGGGCAAGCAGGGAGATGTATGTCATTATAAAAGATATTGTTGTCTCTTTTTTATACATTTTTTGAAAATCATCACTCAGGAATGAATATTCAAAGGGATACTGAGGGAATAAAGTATCCCACTTCCTTTTGAGAAAATTCATTGTCGCGGGTATTTTTTCCGGTGAAATCCTTATCAACAGGTTATCGAAAATCAGAGGGTAATAGGTAAGGGCGGCCGGGCCGAGTTCATTGTGCAGCGACTTAAAATTGAAATCCCTGACAACACCGATGACCTTTCCCCTGCCGATTATGTCAAACTGTTTACCGACGGGATCCTTCCATCCGATCCTTTTCACAGCCGATTCATTCAGAAGATAGAGTTTTGGGCTGTTCTCCGTGATATCAGCCGGAAGGAAATCCCCCTTCAGCAGTTCAATCTTCAGCGTGCTCAAGAAGTCCTGGTCGACCGAGATCCAATCCATTGAATTAGATAGGTCATCTTCAGCAAGTCCTTCCCACCAGGTATTCTGGTGATATCCCTGGGAGCCCGGGAAATACGCTACTGCAGAAGATGAAAGGATGGCAGAGTTAGTGGCAATCTCCTTTTTATAAAGTTCATACCTTGGCTTAACAAGTGCCTGGTAAACAGGCACGACCACCACCTGGCCGGGATTCAACCCCAGATCCATATTCCTGACAAAGGCCAGCTGCGACTTGATAGTCAGGGCGCCTGCAATCAGGGCAATCGAGATAAAGAACTGGAAGACCACAAGTCCTTTCCTGAAAACCCTTAACGGAAGGAATCCAACCATTGTCAGGTCCTCATGAATGCCTGAAATGGGACTGACGCGGGAAAGCATCAACGCGGGATAGCTACCTGAAAGAAATGAGATCAGGAATATAAGTAGCAGTGATGCAAGTCCGAACCCGAATGTAAAAACGGAGCCAAACTTCAGCGGGACGCCGGCCACCATTACCAGGATCGGCAGGAGGAGGTAGTAAAGTAACAACGAAATAAGGTAGGCCGACAAGGCTATCGAGAACGATTCGCAGAGGAACAGGGCCATGAGCTCGGAATTTGTCGCCCCTGCAACCTTTCTCAGGCCGGCCTCCCTGCCTCTTTTTGAAAAGCGGGCTGTTGACAGGTTCATGTAGTTTAAACACGCTATAAGCAAAACCAGGACCAGGATTGAACCAATGATGTAAACGGTCCTGATGTTGGTATTGGTTGGCAGGTCGGACCGCAGCCTGGAATGGAGATGGATCTTTAGCAGCGGCTGGATGTGAAGGCTGAAATTGTCTTTATGAGGGATCTTCTGCACAATTCCCGGTAGCTTTCCTGATATGGACCTGTATGAATTCTTCCTGGCAAGGAAGTAGGTGGAATAATTCCATATTCCCCACTCATTCTGCTTCCTGACTAATGAAAAAGGGCATAAAAAATCAAAAGTTAACTGCGAATTTGAAGGTATGTCCTTCATTACACCGGTGATGACGAAAGGTCTGCTGTTTTCACCCACGATCAGTGTCAAGCCCAAAGGATCCCTGCCGCCAAAGTATCTTCTCGCTTTGGATTCACTGATTATAACTGATCCCGGATTATCAAGGCATGTTCCCGGGTTGCCCTTCAGCAGATTAAATGAGAAAATATTAAAAACTGACGGATCAGCAAGCGATATATCTTCCCAGCCCTGTTCATTTTCATATTTTATTAGTGTCCTGCCCGCATACCCGAACCTTACATAATCGGTTATTTCGGGGATTTCCCTTTTCAGGACTTCACCGAGAGGGGCAGGCGTATTTGCAAAATTGTCATGTATTTTCTCCCCCTTGAATTCAACGACGACCCTGAATATCCTGTCTGCATTTTCATGAAACCTGTCGAAGCTGAATTCAAACTGGAGCCAGGCTGAAAGGATAATGACAAGAGTCAGTCCGGCTGATAATCCTGAAATATTTATCAGGGAAAAGCTGGGATTTCTGAGAATACTCCGGAATGATGAGGCTAAGTTATGTTTAAGCATAGGACAGAATTCCGTTGTCCGACCTGTGGTTCGACTAACTTGCCCCAAACATTATGCCATGTGAATAATGTCTTGTAATTCAACTATATATAAGAACCCAAATAATTTTATTGTAGAGATTTTTTACAAAGGGCGTATATTTATTTTACATTTAACTGACACGGATCAACCGGCTGTTTCACCGCCACTTGCCTAAACTTTCGGAATATGACTTTATCTCCTCAATCGACAGATAATAGTCATTGATCTTTTTATGTTTTTCGTCATTATGGGTTATCACAGACAGGTCGTAGAGGTTCCTGCCGTAACCTTTTTCGATGGTGAGCCTGTCGGTCGATTTTTCTTCGGCACTCCGGGTTTCCTTAGATAAGAGGAACTTTATTGCAAAACCGAGGTATCCCGCCACTCCCATCTTAATATACCTTTCCTGGTGGCAAAGCTCGTGGGCAATAAGTCCGGTAATTGCCGATACGCCAAGATCAGCGGCACGGTTACTCAGGACTATCAGCCGAATAAAAGGCGGGATCCATACGGAAAATGCGTAGAACTGCAGCCACCCGGTCAGGACGAGGATCCTTTTGTCTTTCAGGACCGGAAATGAATCGATTACAAGTTTGCGGGTAATATCCCTGTACTCTTTATTCATATTTTTAAAGAAGCTCTGCGCAAAAATATCATAAAATCGGAAGAATGGGTTATCGGCAGGAGTCGTTAACAATGTTTGAAAGGATTGCAGATTGATCGCAAAGCTTCATTTCATCTGCCGGCAGCCGGTGAGGCAGTCAAGGAGGTTTCGCCCCTGCAGGGCTCTGATACTTAGCGAGGCAGCCTGCCACCGGTTAGCACCGGGGGTTATTTGAGTATTGCTCTTTCAGAGCACTGATTGTTCCCAGGGGATTCAGGGACGGTTATGAGACAACCGGCTGAAAGGTACGCCTGGTCTGTTAATTATAATGAGCCGCACCAGCGGCTCCAGTTTAATAACCTCCTGCGCCAGCGGGAGGTCAGGTGCCTCTGTCTCATCATAAACCCTGGAAGGGCGGTAAAATAACGGAGTCCGGACAACAAATCCCGGGTTGCGGATAAACACGACATTTAAATGAGAGGGGCGGCAACACAAAGATGCTGCCGGCTATGACAAGTAGCCGGCCCTTAACATGGGTCAACCTCGAAGTATTTAGAAAAATCCCTGAATTCAGGAAATATAGCTCTCCCTGTATTCACCGGCGCTTTGAAGTTCCTGACAGGGATCCGCCGCTTGATAGGGATTTATCGGCCTTTTTTGCATGGGGAGCTGAAAGCCTATTATCTCAGCCAGTTTTTTTACGCTGACATGATCTGAACGAGCTTCAATTAACTCCCTTGTAATCTTCCGGAGCTTTTCCTCCGGTGTAAGCTCCCGCTTTTCCATCAGTCCGGGTTATTTATATACAAAATTACCATGGATCTGCACCGAAGTCAACTAAAGTTATCAACCATCCTGCATAGCTACCCCAGGAAAGGTAAGTTAAAAGTAGATCAAATAGTTACAAGAATTCCGACATACGACATAAATGTCCGGTCCCTTGTTATGCTGTGACCGAATGAGAATATCAGATGGAGATTGTCGGTGAAGTTGATGAATCCCCCAAGGTTGAAGCCCAGATATGAATTTGTGTCAATACTTTGGGGCGTCCTGTAAAAGAGCTCCCCTCCGAGGGTGAGATGATCGGTAAGATCATACTGGACTTCCCATCCTGCAAATACCCAGTTCTTATTGCCTGTTCCGGGATTGAACCAGTAACCGGCGCCGCCGTATGTCGTAAGCTTTTTCCACGACTTCTGGATCCAGACCGGCAGATAGACCTGGAGGCCATTTGAAGGAAAATCCTTGCTTTTCAACGTCGGTACTTCAAAGATCGGGAAGATCCCGGCCTGGAAAGACTCATCCCTGCTCTTGAAGAACCTGTATTTTATTCCCAGCTCAGTGGTGGAATACCCGTACTGGAAGGTCTTGTTCTCAATCAGGTTGAAATTAAGGGGAGCTTCCATATGGAACTGGAAACCCGGGGAAAATCCGTAGTTTATCTCAATGTGGGGGAGAGTCCCTGTTATAAAACCGGGCTGGTAGGTGTTCAGGGAAGAGAGGTAGTACTCCCAATGCCTGAACCCGACAGGTTCAGGATCGTCGGTGTCAAACGGGGGCCCGGCTTTCAAAAAATTTCCCGTAATCAGGAGACCAAGTGAAGCGGCAATTATTTTTTTCAGCGTATTGGCAGCCGGTGAGATCACATTGAAGTTGTTTAATCTGTTTATAATGGATGAAACAACCATGTCTTGATTATTGTTCGGGATCAGAAAGGCAGTGACGCCTGCCAGGCCCATGAGCAGGAGGGTATAGCCTGTTTCTGCCTCCGGAGTTTTTAGATCGTATATTTGTAGACGTTGGTTTCCCTCAGCGCAAATCCCAGTTTCCTGTAGAGCCTGTTTGCAGCAATCCGCGACGGCCTTGATGTAAGTTCAACCGATTCCGCACCAATCGATCTGCTGAATCCGATTGCATGTTTCAGCAAGGCTTCGCCAAAGCCTTTGCCTCTTTGGGTTTCATCCACAACGACATCTTCCACAAGGGCTTTCGTACCGGAGGGGACCTTGCAGACGCAAAGGGCAAGCAGCCCGGCTATTTCATTATTTTCAGCTTCGAGGATAAAAATATGGGTTCCGGATTTAAGAATATCTTCGAGTCCTTGTTTCGAAGGGACCTTTATGCCAGTGCCCAGCTGGGGCAAAAGCTTTACNACAGCATTATATGTCTGCTCATCATAGCCGGCGACCTCCCTGATCTTCATAGTGGTTTGTTGCATGAAGATGATGAAGTTAATCTATTTTGTTGGACCCGTGATGCGGCCACTATATAAAAAATATCAGGGCGCCATGTACGGGACATGGGCCCTGATACTAAAAGCAAAAACAACTAAAAGTGTGAGCAGTACTTTACCAGTGACGGGTCCTGACGAGTTTCCTGAGTTTGATATACTCGTTCGACTTCCTGACTTTATTGAGCTCTTTCTGGGAACAGGCTCCCGTGAGGCATCTGCATTCGCGGCAGGTCTCAGATCTCATATTCTGCACTTTTTTTGCGGGTGCCGAAACGCCCATCAGGGAAATCCCTGAAAAGACAAATATCAAAAGAACTGATTTGAGTAATTTTGTTTCCATACTATTGGTTTTTAGATTCAGAACTCAAGAAATTTTACATCGCTTTCAACAATATAAATATAATCAGAAAATTCGGATTAAAAAAATCGCAGAAACCCATATAATGGACAATTGAGACAATATCCGCTACCCGTGACGGAACAAAAGGCAGCTTATGTGAACAATAATATCCCGGTGGTCACGCGAAAGAGGCCGGTTGTCAAAATAGAGGCTCGATTGACCAATGGCCGGCACTGTTTGACAAATGATGTAACATTTTTGAGATCATTCCTGTTCCGTTGGAATTTATAACTTTATGATTGCCGGATGAAGGGCCGGTCTCAAATAACAGGACATGGGGGAAACACTACTTTATAAAATCAGGGTCAGGGGACTTGTCCAGGGTGTTGGCTTCAGGTGGAGTGCTGCCTGGGAAGCGAGGAAGCTTGGCATAACGGGTTTTGTTANGAACATGCCCGACGGTTCTGTCTACATCGAAGCTGAAGGATCCGGGAGCAGTCTGGGCGAATTCCTGGACTGGTGCAGAAGAGGGCCGGCAGCAGGATATGTTGAGGAAGTCGGGGTTGATAAATTCCCTCCTGTTAATTACAGGGATTTCAGGATCGAACACTGAGAGNCCGGTTATTTGTTCAGGATATATTCCCGCAAACAGATTGTTCACTAAAACGCAGGATTTTTCCCAGCTATATTAGCTGTTGAGATACGGAACGCCATGTTAAAGGCAATCAAATATATACAACTTTGGCTAAAGGAGCCGGCAACGTCCGGCCACAAGTCTGATCAAGCCAGGTTTTAAACAAATCAATTATCGGCTTGTTAATTGCACTGTCTGTTTCATGAAAAGATATTTTTGGAGTTTTTTATCTGAGAAGATAAGGAGAAGTTCATTTTATTAACTAAAAATTAGAATTATGAAAAAAGTAGCAGTATTGACACTTGTATTTCTGGCGGCTTTGTCTCTGGCGCAGGGTGCGCCGGTGAAACTGAGCAGGGAACCTGCTACAGAGGTGAAGAAGGGACACAAAGCCGCAGACGCGCCGGCACCGGCTGCTGAAAGGCTGAAAGAGGGAAATTCCATTGACAGGATCAACCTTGCTGCAGAGTTCGGATATATTGCAGATGCTGACTGGAGATCAAAAGGAAATTATTCAGAAGCCACTTTCTATAAGAACGGGAATCTCCTGACAGCATATTTCAACTACCAGGGAGACATTATAGGAACCACTGCCGAAAAGAAATTCACCGAACTTCCCGTCTCCGCCCAGAGAGTGATCTCATCAAGGTACAAGGATTTTAAGATCAGCAATGTAATATATTTTGAAGATTACAGGGCTGAAGATACGGATGGGTTAATTTACGGAGTCAAGTTTATGTTCCCGGGGAACTATTTCCTCGAGATGACAAATGCGGACAGGAAATTGATCCTTGAGGTCAATCCTATGGGCGAAGTGTTCGTTTACAAGAACCTCTGAACCGGAAAGGACTTCAGGGGAGGATGCCTTTATTTTACTTCTGTCCGTCAGGACCAGAAACAGTGTCAGTTTAATTCGTAGGTAGCCCGGACAGCAAACTGCTGCCCGGGTTACTCATTTTCAACAAGAAGTTATCTTGTTTGATGTTTAGAAATAATTGTCTAACTTTCATTTCTTTTACGACAAACTGTGCGGTATATTCCAGATGAGGGCCTGACCTGATGGCAGAAGAGATAACTAAAAGTACAAAGAGCAGGGCGCTTGACCTGATATCTGAAACAGTCAGTTCGCTGCTTCCGGTTTTGAAGAGCTTCTATCTCTACATTGGAATAATCACTGTCATTGCCGGTATGGAGATGAATTTTATCTCGCAGACCTACCTGCACAACTATCTGACAAGCGGCAATACCCTTCCTCTGCTTTCTGACCTGATTCTCGATAAGCTTCCTAAATACAATGTTTCAATCCTTTATGATGTTTTCAGCTTCATCCCCGGGATAATTGTAGGGATTTACGTCATCCACAGGAAAGCATATTCAAGGATCCCCTATATTGTTGTAATGAGCGGGCTGATTGAAATTGTAAGAGGAATATTCATAGTACTCACGCCGCTGGGAAATCCTCCGATGTTTGAAGGTTCCGATCCTCCTTTTAACGGCTTTTCAAAGTATGAACTGGGAGTATACCCTTCAGGCCATGTTGGCTCGGTTTTCCTCTTCCTGCTCATGGTCAAGGACAGAAGTTATAAATGGGTGATCTTCATTTGCCTTCTCATTGTGATCGTAACCCTGTTCCTTGCCCACGCACATTACAGCATAGATATACTTTCCGGCCTGTTCTTTTCCTACGCAGTGAACTCCTTCGGCGAAAAGTACCTGGGAATGTTTGATTTAAGCAAGCGGTAATTAAGGATTGATCCTGATCGGTCAGGGTTCTCTCCTGCTTATCAGGTAATCGATGCTGAAATTCCCCGGGCCCCTGGAAGCTACATATAGAAACAGGAAACAATAGATCACAGCCAATTCGCCATGATTCACCAACGGAAGTACACCATGGAGGCTATGGGCATACCAGTAAGCAAACGCCATCTCCCCGCTGCAGATAAATGTTGTCCATCTCGTCAGGAATCCCGCCAGGGTAAACAACCCTCCGAAGAATTCAATCGGACCTGCAATTATTAACTGGTACATAGGAATTGCATATCCCGGAGGCGGAAATCCGAACAGCTTCTGCGATCCATGCCAGAGAAACAAAAAGCCTAGGACAATCCTAAGAACCGAATAGGCCAGCGCTTCATATTTTGTCAGGAACATCTTATTTTTCATAATTAAACCTCCTCATTATTAAGCTATTCTGTGATGAGAGCTCTCAGAGCAGAATAAGCAGTTGAATCAAACAATCAACCGGCATAAATGTTTAAGGGGTCCGCACTGAACAATTTAATTGAACGCCGGTTTTATTATTGAAATTATTAGTGTTGTTTGAAGAATCTACTGAGGGCCCGGGACAAGCTGATTTGCGAGCAGGTTCAGGGTTGGCGCTGGGATCCGTCATTTGATGGAAAAACCCGTTAATTCCATGGGATATCCCGACTATATGACAAGAAAGGGACATGGATATCAGATAAGTTAATGGTTATATAACCTTATTACAAGAAAGTCATGTCAAGAGGAAGAATTATTTTAGGAGTGGTTATCGGTCTCGCAGCAGGAGCTATTGTCGGAATCCTATTCGCTCCTGACAAAGGGTCCACAACCCGCAAAAATTTGATTCACAAGGGTGAAACTTATATTGATGACCTGAAAGAGAAAATTAACAGCGTCCTGACTGATGGAAGGAAACGCTTTGAAAAGGTAAGGGAGAGCTCTTCTCAGGCTATGTAAGATGACCCGGGAAATGGCGGGTTACAATGGACAGGTTCCATTGATAACCCTGCCATCTGTCCCGCAGTCAGATACCCAGTCTAACCTTAACCCTGATACATGGAAGAGGAACCAACAACCATTGATACCCTTTTTGCAAGGGTGAAAGATTTCAGTGTGGCATATGCTGAAATGTTAAAGCTTAAGGCACTCGACTTTGCAGCAGAGATCATTTCGTCAGTGGTACCGGACCTCCTGTTTGCCGGCCTCATTGTTGCTGCACTGCTTTTCATAAACCTCGGAATTGCATTTTGGCTGGGCGGGATCCTTGGAAAGACCTACCTGGGATTTCTCATCGTCGGATGCTTTTACCTGGTTATCCTGGTCATTTTGCGACTGGTCATGAGAAGCTGGCTGAAAAGTAAGATCGGGAATTATTTCATAAAGAATATTTTCAGGCACACGGAACTATGAACTATATGATCAGGAACAGGACTGAGCTGAGGGCGGCCATCGGGATCCTTGAAGTCGAGGTTGAGGAACAGAAGCGGCTGCTGAGCGGCCAGGTCAATGTGGTTTATGAAAGCTTCAAGCCGGTGAACATTGCCCGTGACCTGGTAACGGAAGTGGTAACATCCGAGGATTTCCGGAATAACCTGCTTACAGCCACCGTGGGGATCACTACCGGATATATCGCAAAAAGATTATTTGCCGGCCGTAAAAGCAGTTTTATAAAAAAGCTTTCGGGGAATTTTCTCCAGTATGCGGTTGCAAACCTGATCATTAACCCTTCAAGGATAATAAAAAGCGTCATCCTGCCAATCCTCGACCTGTTCACAGGCGAAAAAGAGAGCGGCAAGGGCAATAAATGAGAGTATATTAAAGCAAGTTTATCTGTCTTCCCCTGAGCGGGAAAAGTGATCAAAAAAAACTCCCCGGTATTTTTATGCCGGGGAGTTGGTTAATCAGTGATTAATTGCATTACTGCCAGTCACATACAAAACTATATAACTTTTGTTTCTGGCGATCAATTTCTTTCTGCTGGTGCTCAATGATCCTGAAATGCTCCTGCAGGCTCTTTTCATTCTCCTCATGCTGAATATTGATGCTTTTCACGAATGCATCAAAATCAAGTTCTGCGAATAATTCGTCCTCTTCCATATCTGTCAGTTTAATTGAGGGTACAAAAGGTCACCTCAGATAAACTAAAAACGCCAGTTCATGGAAAATATTTTCGCGTGAGTGAGAATTCAGCACCTCCCCGTACCTGAAGAGGCCATCACCGGGATTCACTTGTTGAACAGTTGATTCCCTTCCTTCGTATAATAAAGAGTCTTCCTCCTGTTGTTTTTTGTGACCCTCACCGCGTAGTGCTCTTCCACTTTGCCGCTCCTGTCGGTTATCAGCTCGGTGCCCGGCTCAACTTTCCACTCCCTGTATGGTGTTTTCGCAATTGCATTCAGTACAACCAGGGGCAGCGCCCCATTTTTTTCTATTGTCCTGTAACGTAAGAGGTTGCCATTATCGTCAAAAACTGCATAGACATCAGTCCCTTCCTTGGTCTTAATGAAAACCTCATAATACCGAGGCTTTCCATAAAAGCTGGTATCTATTACCCAGCCGAATTTTTTCAGCTGGTAAGGGAAATTGCCCCATTTTACTTGGGTGCTCTCCCTGAAAATCTGTTCACAGGTCTGGAGTATTGAAGGAGGAATATCCCCTTTCTTTAGCGTGAGGGTCTCGATCGGCCCTGTTTCAGTGTCGGCAGGCTGCGCCCCGGCAGGCATAAATAGTGCCAGGAAGAAAATTGAAATAAGTGACAGTTTTTTCATATCGGATAAATATTAATATTAGACTGAAATTCAATTACCGAATCTATTTTTTGATTCTAAAGATTTCCTGAAGATTGATAACATTTAACATAATTTTAAGTCCCTGACTTTAAGGATGTTTTGCTTAAGTTCACACAGAAATGGGAACAGGGGCTGAATAATCCGCAACTGGCGGTTGAAGGATGAGATAAATTAAATAATTTTAACATGATATTCATTGTTTTTACTTTAATGTCAACCTTATGACTGAGGAGAACAAATCAACCAGGGAGTCGTTCAAAGTGACCGGCGACGAGATTATTTCCAAGGTAAAGGAAATCATCCGTGAAGGAAATGCCCGGAAGATAATTATCAGGAATGATAAAGACGAGACCATAATGGAATTCACTCTCACGATCGGTGCGATCGGGGCGGTGCTTGCTCCGGTCTTTGCCGCAGTGGGTGCGATTGCTGCACTTGCGACCGATTGCACGATAATTGTCGAGAAGCGGGAAAACGATGAAGGCCGCTGACGAGGGTTCCGGGCAACTGCATTCCGGGGCCGGGGAGTGATGGCATAGAATATTATTTATATTATTAACCTGTTAGGAAAAAGCGAGGTGACTTATGGGCTTAATAACGTGGATAGTGATGGGGCTTATTGTCGGATTGCTTGCAAAAGCGATCACCCCGGGAAAGGATCCCGGAGGATTCTTCATTACGATCCTTCTCGGGATCGGCGGTGCAATGCTGGGAGGCTATCTTGCCACCCAGTTCGGACTGGGAACAGTCTCGGGTTTCAACATAAAGAGCATCCTCATTTCAACAGGGGGTGCTGTCCTGATCCTTTTCATTTACAGGGTCCTGACAAAAAAATAGAGGCGTGAAAAGATCAGTTTCCTGGCCGGCGTTCGAAACCAGGAGCCAGCCGCCAATCGATCATGGCCGTTTTGTAAGGCGTTTGCTCAATCATCTGGGAGCCTCAATGGGGCTTATCCTCTTCTCTCTTATCCTTGGTGTTGCCGGTTATATGTTCTTTGAAAAGCTCACAGTCACTGATGCGTTCCTGAATGCCTCAATGCTCCTCGGCGGCATGGGGCCGGTAAATACTCCGGTAACCACTGCCGGGAAGATTTTTGCCGGGATCTATGCACTTTACGCCGGTCTTGTTTTCATTGCAACGGCAGCCCTGATGCTTACACCTGTCATTCACAGGGTCATTCACCGGTTCCACTGGGACGGATAGATCAGTTCGGGCAGGATATCATTCAGTACCTGATGATCTTTACCGTTTCCTTCAGGTTACTGCTGGAAACGGTCAGGATGTACAAGCCTTTTGCAAGGTGCGAGAAATCAATGGTAGTAAGGTACTGGCATCCCGATTTTTCCCATACCAGCCTGCCTGTAGTCGAGAACAGCCTGACATTATATGTTTCAGCCTGGCTCATTGCCACGCTGACCGAAGTGCTGGTGCGTGTCGGCCATACGTAAAGCTCCGGATCCGCGACAAAGTCCTTTTTCCTCACATAGACATACACCTTACTGCTGCTGACAATCCCGCATGTTCCGGTGACCATGACCTTGTACTGGCCGGTGGCTGTTGCATTCACATTCTGCAATTCCAGGGCCGGGCCATTCCCCGCGGCGACTGCGACAGAGTCCTTTTGCCACTGATAGGTCAGATCATGGCCCTTTGCACTGACATCCAGCGACAACGATCCCCCAAACGACACGGATTGGTCAGGAGTTATATCATTGATCCTGGTCAGCGGATAAACCGTCAGCGACATGGGATCAGATAAGACTGATCCGCAAAAACCTGTCAGCCGGCACTTATATACTGCTGAATTGCGAACTGCCGCCTGCTGGAAGCTGATCTGATTCGAGCTCCCGACATCGACCAGCGTATCATTCCTGAACCAGGAGTAGGTGAGGTTATAACCTGCAGGATTTATCTTCAGGCTGACCGGCTGAGCTTCACAGACTGCAGTATCGGAAGACTGGCTGAGAATCCCGGTGCTGGTGACCACGTGTATGAACTTTGTTCTCCAGTCAGTAAAATCGGTGCTGCTTCGGAAAAGCCTTACCATCAATTTTGCAACGCCCAGGAATGACTGGTTCCATGTTACGGTTGCCTGGGCCGAATTTGCTGATATCGTTCCTGCTTCTGCGGGAAGAAGCTGCCATTCGTATGATGTAACCCCGGCCGGGGGCTGGGAAATTGTATAAGTATTGGAGGCGGTCCCGTGGCAGACTATTGAATCGCCATCAGGGACCGGGGCGCGAAAGGAAATTTCAATTCCTGTCTTGGAAGTTATCCAGTCTTCAAAGAGCGAGACCCTGGTATAAGCCCCGTAGGTGTCGCAATTCGGGCTTCCCCAGCTTACGATGCCTGCCTGCTTGAATCCGCCCTGGTAAGGGACAACGAGCGGGCCACCGCTGTCGCCTGCACAGGCATCTTTTCCGCCGTTAAGGTATCCCGCCATGAGGTCGGTTGAAGGTATATCCTTCCAAACCACGGAAGCCTGTGTATTCGAGATTAACGGAAGCTGGACCTTCTGAAGGGTTGTCGGATATGCTGGAGGACTGACCCTTGTCAGCCCGTACCCCGTGACCCAGGAAAAAACTCCCGGGTCGGTATATCCCGCCTCGGCATCTGTAATGGATATCAGATCAATAGGGGTGGCATTGGTATACGATATCGATCCTGCCAGCTTTAGCAGGGCGATATCATTTTCAAGTGTCTGGCTGTTGTAGCTCTCATTGCGGATCACCTGGATCACGCTGTAATTCTTTCCTCCGCCCGTGGAAGGGATATTTGTCCCGACAGTAACATTCATTTGCGAGGCGGGAATAAGGTTGCCGAAATCATCCTCTGTGCAGTGCGCAGCTGTCAATATCCAGCTGGATCCGATTATCGAGCCGCCGCAGGCATAATTTCCTGCCTCAAGGTAGATCTGCCATGGAAATGAGGAAATATCCGTCCCGACGCCTCCCGTGATCTTTGCCGCTTCCTGGCGGACTCCGGTGAAGAAATAATAGAAATGGTCCCCAGTGCCAATATCCGTCCTGACAAGAAGCACTGGTTCGCCGTTGACATAGAGCCTGCACAGGATAGTATCGGGGACATTGATTTTATCGACGGAAACCTCAAACAGGTATCTTTTTTCTGATTCGAGGGAAAATGGTATGGAATCGCTTACCGGGTATTCATTGCCGGCAAATACCGGGTTGAACTGTTCATCCAGCACCTGCCAGGAGGCTTCAGCAATATTGGCTTTCGTCACCTGCACCCATACTTTCTGGGCTGCCAGCGACAGTGCGCACTGCATCAGAATTACAATGATGAGGGTCCTTTTCATTCAGGTTAAGATAATAATCCAATACAATTTTCCGGCTGCCTACCCTTCTTCTTCATTCAAAAATATCCGCATTTCCGCACCAACCTGATATATTTGACGCACGGGAAATTATAAATGTTCTTAAATTTCCTAAGCCATTTTCCTTCTCGCTTCAATATACCAGAGAAGCTCATTAATGGTAGATGAAGCATTCCTGTCCATACCTGCCTTATCCGCAGGGATTCCGTCCCCGTCGATCGAAGTCTCGATATCGGCGATGCGCAAAGCCGGGGAAACGGTGAGCGCCCTGATCTTCCAAAGCGAAAACTGAAGGGCGAAGATAACCTGGGACCCGGCAAAATGGCCGTTCGAAACCACCACGAAGGCCACAGGCTTCCTTCTCCATTCATCGGTGAGCAGGTCGATTATGTTCTTGATGCTGGCCGGATAACCGCCGTTATATTCGGGGACCACCATTATCACTCCATCGGACTCCCTGACCTTTTCCGCAAAATCCATGATCTCTGCCGACGGCGATTCGAGATATTTGAGCCTCTCCTCAAAAAGAGGGAAGTTATAAGTCATGAGATCGAGCAATCGGGCCTCAATCCGGTATTTATCCTTCAGTAAGTTCCTGATGTACAAAGCTGCTTTGTGGCTCTCACGGCCTTTCCTGACGCTTGCTGAGATTATGCAGATCTTTTCCATAGCTCAAAACGTGATACCAGGATAAATTTAGCAATTGTTCGTGAATTGATCCACCGGTCCGGTAAGCCTGTACACTAAAACATTGAGACGCCCATGGACAGCAATAGTTTTGAATCGGGATCAGAAATTTATTTCCGGCTTCTGTAGTTCTCAAGGATCGAAACGCCAGGGTAGCCCAGACCCGCGAGCTCCGGATAATATCTGTATGTTTCTTCCTTTGTGTAGAATCCGGTGATTATAACATGATAGTAGTCGAACTGCTTTATGATCTCGACCGGGAGGTTCAGATTCGACACGATCTTTTTCTGGGCCTTCAGTGCCTGGGCCTCCCTGTGGAATATCCCGACCTGCAGGGCCACTGTGGGCTCAGCCTTTGCGCCTTCGATAGTGGTAATTGTTCCGACCGGCCTATACTGCCTCAATGGTTCGGCAACAATTTGCTTCCCGAATCTGACAGTTACCGGTTCGGGTCCTTTTTCTATTACCCTCGCTGGAGGCGCCTCGGGTGCCAGCAATGACGGGGGCACTATCCAAACACTCCTTACCGGCAATTTCCCGGGTTCCGGCATGAGGCTGTTGATTTCCTCAAGGAGGGTCTGCCTGAGCAGCGGACTCATCCTGACCCGGATCTTATAGAGCCCGTTTTCATACAACATCATTACATTCTTGCCTTGCCCTGCCTGCAGCTGTCTCCTGAGTTCGATGGCATTTGATTTGTTCAGGAATGCACCGAACTGCACCACCATGCCGGAAGTATCCGGTGCAGCCTTTGCCATTCCGGGAATTTCGGTCACATTTATGAGTGTGTCCCTGCGAGTTACCAGCCTTCTCTCCTCCTGCATGGCGATGAGCCTCACTATCCAGAGCTCCCTGAAGCCGAGCTTGTTAAGCCTGACGACATAATTATCCACTTCTTCTCTGGTCGCAATATCTGTTATCCTGACACGGTAATAATCGCCGGAGAGCGTGATTTCGACCTTCCTGCCAAGGCTCTTTTCAAGGGAGTTGCGCATCTTTTCGGCCAGTGATTTTTCCTTGAACGCACCAAGCTGGATAGCCCAGCTGTCAGCAGGGATGGTGTAAACCACTTCAGAGATCTCGTGTAATATGGTGATCGTTGTATCTTTCCTGGGCTGAGCTTCAATTTCAGGCGTTACAGGCTGAACAGGCTTTGCTTCGGCAACCACCGGTCTCAATATGAAATCGAGACCTTCGATTATATCGCCATTCCTGGTCTGTGTGATCGTGAACCGGCGTGAGACTGGTTCCGTGGTAAATCCGAGTTTGCTGAGCTGCGATGTGTCAGGGCCGACGGTGTATTCTCCCGGGGCGAGTCCCATGTAACTGTAGTACCCGTCCTGTTCGGAAAGGATCCTGGTCCTGACCCGCTGATCAGCATCACGGAAGATCATGATTATCCTGCCAAGCCCCGTTCTTCCGCCTGCCGATTCGAGTAATACGGAACCATCAGCCTCTCCCGCAATGAATACCGGGATCTCGATCAGTTTTATTATGTTCGGATCAACGGCAACGTTGTAAGTGGTTTTCGAGATCCTCCATGATACATTTTCAAAACTGTTGGCATCCAGTTCAATGAAACAGGTTGTATACGGCTCAAGCCCCAGTATCCTTATTGTGGTGTCGCGATCAGACCTTTCGACCCTTCCGTTGCCGGTATGAAGATTCAGGCCGTAAGCTTTCGGCTCATGCGAATCTTTCCTGCCGTTCCCGTTCAGATCGAGGTAGGGGACTATTGCGATCCCACCCCTGCCGACATTCGAACGGTTGTCGGTCCCGAGATACCGGGTCTTCCTGTCACTCAGCAGGCTTCCCCGCGCATACTGAACAAAGCTGGTCCTCCTGTCGGCCCTGGTTACGGAAGCACCGGCCTGCGCAAATGAAAAGTCGTATCGGAACCCGACCTCTGCCATCTTCAGGTTGTTCCGGAAGTTCTGTTCATATGAAAGATTCATGAATCCATGGCCAAGCAGGTGCTTTTCTATCCCGATCTTTGCTGAGAAAAGCTTGTTTTCCGAATAGCCGTACTGGGCCTGGGGGATCAGGATAAAGCCAGCGGGTAGCCTGAACGACATGGATAGGTTGCTGTACAGGTATGGCTTCTCCTTTTCAAGCATCAGCGCATAGGTTGTCAGGTTGGTGCTGACGCCCAGCAGTGAGCCGGACAGGAGCCACTCGGCAGTGGTGTATTTCGATTCGGGAAGGACAATCACGTAGTACGAGAACCGCTGGAATGTAGAAAGCTTCCCAAGCTTAAGGGGTACGGTAAGCGTTGCCTTCCTCTCTTCCCGGTAATTGTAAAAAATGGCCTTCTGATTCTTATCGTACCAGGTATAATTGAGGTCGAGCTGCATATTTGCCGGCAGCCTGTACGACAAGCTCCCCCTGGCCCTTACTCCGAGAGCGAACTCTCCGGAAAGGAGGATATTGTTTGTAAGCTTCATCGAGGCATTCAGGTAAGGCATGAACGGGCGGGATGACAAGGAGGAAAGGTATTCCGCGCCGCCACCTATTGTGAGCCCCCTGGTCACACCGTAGTTTACGCTGGCCCTCGAGAACCTGCTTCCCGATGTATCCTCCACAATACCCGCGCTTACGGTATATTCGAGGGTGTTTTTAGGAAGGAAGTTGTAAGGGATGACGATATTCTGCTCCCTGGTTCTCTCCTCACCCCAGGGCCCGAAAAACTTTAGCTTGACGTTAGAGTTCCCGTAGACGAGCGGTACCTCGAATGTGAAGAATCCCGAAGCATCTGCCTTTACATAATCGACAAGGACATTGTTTATGTAAAGTTCCACTATCCAGCCCGGTTCAGTCTTATCGCTGAGGGTATACGAGCCGAACGACCGCCTGTAAGTAGTGGGTGTATTGGTGAGCTGTATCCCGACCACGGGGTTGAACAGTGAAGAGATGGCATCGGTGGCAATTTTACCGGCCAGGACCTGGCGCAAGGGTGCAAAATCGTTGTTGACATACCTCCACAGGTAATACTGCTGTTTTTCACTCAGCTTTTCGGAAGTGTTGTAATACAGCGAGGCGGTAGCTTCCCCACCGGCAACCATCGACCCGAGGGAAAGCCCCAGCCGGGTGGCGGAATTGCCATTTATCTCCTGCGAGGAGACAATTGACCAGTCGGCCATTCCGAACTTGAAGAGGGGATAGGTCCGCTTCATATTGGTGTCGGCAACTGATTCACCCTTGAGCCTGCTGATATTGCTCCTGAGCTTTTCCTGCCTCATCTCCTTTATGACCGGGAGATCGAGCTTGCTCGTTATGGTGACTGAAAGGGAACGAAAGCTGAATTTGCAGTCGAGCCCGAACACTTTACCGAACCATTCCGATTTAAGGAACAGGTTTGTTTCGGTCCTGATAATGTCACCGGGCTCAAGTTCAAAATCCTTTCCCTGGCTGGTGATGCGGTTCGCGTTTCTGTTTATGTTGTATGTGGCAGACTGATCGATAAAGAAACCTGTGATATTCTCAAATCCCGGAGACGGGGTGTTTTTTATTTTCAGGAAGTCGAACAGGTCGGTTACAGGCAGGTATAGCTCGGTCCCCCTGATCAGGGCATCGATCTCCCCGCCTCCCACTTCCTGCATCTCAATGAATACAGGGATCTCATCATAATCCGGAAGGTCCTGGGCCTTCGCCGGGAGTGCTGAAAGAATGAGAAGAAAAGCTGCTAGGCAATAAGCAGGCTTTGGCAGGAATGAACGCAGACAGCCCCTTAACCCGATCACTGTGTTTGCCATTCTTCCTGTCATTCTCAATATCTGATTAATCCCCAGGATCTTACTCCTGGACGAGGGTTATGTTAAATGTTCCCGTATAACTGCCCGGCGGATTTGCCGCCGGTGGGCCCACCGTCAATGTACCCCCGATATAGAGCTGGATGGCTACATTGAAATTCAGCGTTGCGACAAAAGGTGAGGCGGGACTCGAGCTGCCGATATGCAGCGTCATCGTGCCTCCGCCCGCTCTCGACAGGACGGCATCGGGTCCGTTCAGTATCGAAATTACCGTTCCCGGAAGGGCATGTACTTCAAAAAGTGCTGAAGAGTAAATATATCCCAGGTTAAGAAGCACAACGCTCCCTGAGGCTGACCTTGTTCCCGAAGGTGTGATGGTAATTGACCCTCCGGCTGCCCCCTGGTAGAAAGCCCCGAATGAGAGCATCTGTGAGGTCGGGTTGATCTTTACCGGACGGGGAGGATGCGGCTGTGCCGATACATACTGGCTCAGAAGGGACAGGAACAGGATGATCACCGCAGTAATGATCCTCGTTCTGAAAAGTCCTGCTTTATTCAAGTATCTCATTTGTTATGATAAAATATCTTCTTTGATGATCTCTGGTTCCCAGTGGTGAATGTGACAATATAGATCCCGTCGCTGAACCCGGGGTTGTATTCATAGTGGCCGGAGTACATTATTTCCTTTGTGCCAACCAGCTGACCGGTGATATTGTGTACGGAAAGCATCCCTTTCTTCCCCTGATCGAGACTGAACAGGAATTTAAGGATGCCATGGGAACAATAGACCGTGAAAAGATTGTCCCCGGCGGGCACTTCCGGAACCCAGGTTGATGATGACCGCAGGTTGAGGTAAAACCGGTTTTTATACTCTCCGTATGTCAGGCCGGCGCTGTAAGTCCCTCCATTTGCAAGATCCTTTTCAGTTCCGGTTTCGGTGTCAAGCAGGCTGATTTTGATATTACTGAAGTCTGAGCCGATATCCCTGAGCCCAAAGGTGAGGATCCCGTCCCTGTCGATGCTGACTCCCAGGGGGATTGTCATCAGTGAATCGGCCATCGGGGGCAGCGCATCGATCGACAGCTTTGAATCATCGCTTCCGGAGGCATACATGCTCGGCACATTGTAATCGGTGTTCAGCAGCTTAAGGGCATCCAGCTCGCTGTCGAACCCTGGGGTAGCCTTATCCGAAAAGTATAAGACCACAGGGTCGGAAGAAAGTGGGTCATCTTCAAAACGGGCATCGAGCCTGAGGATCGATTCAGGGCTGCCGGCTTCCGATTTGGTGAATGAATGTGTCAGGTCGGTCACGCGGACCCTGTTATCCATCGAGAGGAGGCCGGTCACCGGGTAGGCGCCGTCGGATACATGGATAAAAAATGCCTGCATTGAAGGAATGACTGAGGTTACGATCCCGTCACTCGAGATCCCGTTGATATATGTGCTGTAGGTACCGGAATATTCATCGGTTATGCCTGCCCTGAAATAATAGAGGGCGTTGTCAATATTTGACCTGCCCCAGCCTGATGGGGCATCCCAGTTAATCGGGGACGGGTATGGATTCCCTATAAGGTTAAATCCGAGGGAGTAATTATTATTGTGGTTGTAGAGGGTTGCTGACATGGGACCGTTATTGACAATCCCGGTTATGTCTGCAGTGAACGGCAGCCCGGATGATCCGAAATTTGCCGCAAATCCCCTTAATGGGGTGAGGAGGTCGGTCGGGGTAATATAGCTCACCCACCCCGAGCTTGCACTTGACTCATCATATCCGTACATCGAAGGGAAATAGGATGAAAGATCGATGTCGTCCGCCAGTTCGCTGACGGCTGATGACTGGAATGGCGAAGCAATATACTTGTAACCGTATGCCGATGGCAGGTATCTCTGCATGGTCACGTTTCCCGTGACGGAACCGTTGCCTGATCCGTCAATAAGGGCTGTGCCGGCAGGTGTGGAGGCGAGGGTGAGAAATCCTCCCGAGGAGAGTGTGCCTGCCTGGACCTTAAGGATACCTGTGATGTTCAAAGGTCCCAGCAAAGTTACCCCGGCTGTGTTGTTTACCGTAAGGTTCCCCGTGGAATTTCCTGAAAAGATCCCTGCCGGGATCGACTGGGCAGCAGGACCGTTCAGCTCAATTGTCCCTCCTGACGATGCAAGGCTGGCAGCTGAGCTGATGTCCCCGGCTATCCTGAGGGTATTGCCCGAAACGGAAAGTGAGGAACCGGGAGCAATTGTTAAATTATTAACAGATCCGGTTATCCCACTGTTGAGGACGGGTTTGTTAGGCACATCCGGAATTACTGTATGTGTTGTTGGATATGGCACAAATCCGCAGGACCAGTTCCCTGCAACATTCCAGTTGCTGCTTACCGCACCGGTCCAGGTAAGCCCGGCTATAGTTATAGGATAAGTGGCTGAAAGCGGAAGCGGGCAACCGGCGACGTTTACGGTATTTGTTACATTGTAGATGCCCGATGAGCTGCCTGAAAGGCTGACCTGCCCCGTTGATGCGCTCACAAATGCCAGCCCCAGGGTTGAAGTGAATGTTCCAGCCACGCCGTCGGTTGCAAGAACCGGTGAAGGATCGGGGCTATTTTGGCAGAACGGACTTCCGGAATAGGTGAAATCGGCAACAGGCACGGTAATGACAAGGCTTTTCGGGGCGCTTGTCCCGCAGTTGTTGCTTGCCGTTACACTAAGGGTTCCGCTTGTGGCTGAAGAGCTGAAATCGACTGTGATCGAATTTCCCGATCCATGGATCGACTGCCCGGTACCGCTGTAGGTCCACGCGTAGATGACTCCGGGGACATTCGGAACAGTGTAAATATTTCCTGTCGTCCCGCGGCAACCCCTGGCCGAACCAGAGGTAAAGTCGCCCGGAATGGAAGCGAAAACAGGGAAAGAGATCACGACATTATCAGATGACGTGCAGGGCCCGTTGCTTATCGTCCATATAAGCGTATAAGCGTTTCCGAGGATGCCGTTGAACACTGAATTGTTCTGCGAGCTGTTTACCACCGATCCTCCTGTACCGCTGGCAATCGTCCATAATCCCGAGTACGGGGAAGGATTGTTGCCTTCGAGCGATGTAGTGGAGACCCCGCAGAGAGACTTGTCCAGCCCTGCATTTGAAGTTGTGGGATTTGAGTAGACCACAATGGTTGTTGCATCGACTACCCCCGTGCCCGATCCGTTATTGTACACGAAGCTTGTGAGCTTATAGGATCCTGCAGACGGTGTGGGCATTGTGAATGGCAATGCGGTGACTGTTACCGGTGTCTGGGCCACTCCGTCGATCGTATAGCCGAGAGTGTAGTTCAGGGTTATCGGATCGAATGAGGTGAAGGTCACCGGGATCCCGGAAGTTATTCCGCAGACCGGACCTGCAGGTGAAAACGCTGCCCTTGCAAGGGTCCCCGAAATACTTGCGGTGGTGAAGCTTAATGGAGACGAGGAAATTGAAATTCTGAGGGTGGTTTCCACATCCCCATAGTACGAATCACCTGAAGCCGTTGAAGTGAGGCCCGTCCAAAGGCCCGAAAGATATTCTGCGACCCTCATGTCCGAGAGCCCGTGCGTAGTTAGGAGGGGAGTGAGGTCACTCTGGGGATCCCAGGCAATTTTGATCCTTGCAGTGGTTACAGAGGCGGAAGAGACGTCCCAGTATTCACCGGTATTCGTCATTTTCAATGGCGGATCGACCGACATTGCGGTAGAGTTGGGAGTGAAAAATTCGACGGTGAACGATGTTGTGCTGCCCGCGGCCGAGGTAAGAGTGAAGGTATGGCCCTTGAGTGTCCCTTTCCCCAGGGGGAATACAAATGCGTCGCCGTTCACGATGTACTTCGTTAAAGGCCCGCTGATGAATGAGGATGAACTGCCTCCCTCAGGAGTGACCGCGGTTATGGCAGGATTCATCACTGTAAGGCTGGCGGTGGCCGAAGTGGTAATAATTCCGTTGGTGAGAAGAAGCTGGTTGCCGACTTCTGCCGCCCCGCCGCTGCCGATCGTCAGCCCGGCAGGATTATTGATCTCAAGGTTATTGAACCTGTTCGTTCCAGTGAAATTTCCAAGTGAGCCTCCGAGTGACTGGGCCGAACTTCCTCCGAAAGTGACTGTGGCGCTTGGGGCTTCGCCGGTTCCGCTGATGAATGCGCCGGTGCCGTAACGCTCCATTGTGCCCATGAGGGTCAGTTTGCGGTTATTGACACTGTTGTCGAGCGCGGGCCCGTTTATGACAAGCTTTCTGCAAACCGACAGGTCCTTGTTGGGGAGTACCCTGCTGCCGCTCCCGGTGAATGAGATATTCGGAAGAGCATCGTACAGGGTGGCAATTATCGTATAGGTGCCGGTTCCGCCGTACTCTATGGTCCCGTCATTTGAACAGTTTGTAAAATCGGAATAATTCCCTCCCGGAAGATTACCGTTCTCAAGGTACAGGGTCCCGTTGCCAGAGACATAGCCCAGGTTATGGCCGTAAGTCGGATTAACGACCCTCAGCCGGCCGTTGATCCTTGTGGAAAAGACGAATATCTTGCTGACATCTGTGGTGACGGTGTGATCTATAATGACCACGGCACCGTCAGGTCCGCCAATTGGGCAGGGAGGCGATAACCCGACCGGGACCCACACGGTAACATCAGACCAGTTCCCGTCCTTTACTGTCTGGTACGAGGGCACTTCCCCGGGGATCGCGGAGTAAAGCCCGGCAGTATAGTCACCCGTGATCACCTCGGAGGATGACTCGGTGAAGGTGATCACATGGTTGGTCTCATCGACGTGGTCGGTGAGCGGGCCGGCAGGCGCTTTGTGCCAAACGTTTGCGGGGCGTTCGAGCCATGCTGCCACATAATTGTTCTCATTCCCGTTGACATCACCTGTAACATATTTGAATGAAGCTGTCGCATCAAAGTCGGAAATCCCCGAGCTTTCAACCTGCCAGTAATATTTCAGGACGTTTGACGGGTCGGTTACACCCGGGTTATTGTCATTTATTGGATTTACCCTGATAAACCCGACAGAACCATTATTGGTAATATTGTAGCTTGCCGGGGTATATTTTCCTGCCACCCCTACCGGGAAGGTGAAAGACTGGGCCGAAGCGGTGAAGAATTTCTTCACTCCCGGGCAGTTTATAACTCCGTCGGATTTGATCATTTTGGTCACACCGAACGAGCTGCCCTGGATAATGCTGTTCTGATTCAATGTCAGTTCATTGATATTGATGTCAAGCACTCCCTGGGTAAGGACAAGGTTATTCTGGAGATTGATATCGCTGATGATCCTTGCCCCGGCAGCATTGTTAAGGTCGAGCAGTCCGAACTGTCCCGTCCCTGAGACAAGCTGCTGGGCCGTTCCTGCAAGGGTTATACCCCCCGAGGCATTATTGTCGCTGTATGATCCGTTGTTGGCGAGGTTGCCAAGTAACGACATCCGGAATGTAGACAGGATCAGGTTTCCTGTACTGATCGTCAGGCTGCCGTTCACCGTAAAATTGGAATTGACAGAGAGAGAATTGGTTGACGAGACAACAAGGTTATTATAGCTGGTCAAAGAGCTTCCGGTCACCTGCTGGGTGCCGCCATTGTATGTTGTGGTGTTGGTGCCGTAGTTGTAGGTTCCGCTGTTATTCATGTTGCCGGCAATGGAAATATTCAGGTTGCCGGAGTTTAAAATGCTGTATGAATTGCTCAGGGTAAGGGAACCGTTGAGCACCAGCGGGCTGATCATGAGCGTCAGGCTGGCATTCCTGGCTGTTGACGCTGTTTTCCCTGTTATCGCAAGGTTATAAAGCGGGATAGTTGATTCAAGCTGGTAAGATTGAACAGCATTGATCACGGGACCTGACGACGGGGTCTGGGAGAAGATGATCGTCCCCCCGGTAACCGAACCTGACGAAGGCCTGAGGTAGAGGTCCCCGAATATTGTTCCCCCTCCCTGCACGATAGTCAGTGTGCCTCCCGTCATGTTGAAAGAGCTTCCGGAGTTCAGCACTTCAAGCTTTGCCTTTGCAACGTTGTTATTGTTTCCGTAAACGAATACGCTGCCCCCGCTCTGGGTATACCCAAGAACGCCGTTGGTCGAGGAAGCAGGCCTTCTTATCTGCCCTGTCACAAAAAGATTGCTTCCCTGCACTTCAATTGCCGAGGCGCCGCTTCCCGAGTATTCGATGTCCGCATTATTCGCGGTGTTGCCTGCGGGTCCGATGTATACATTCCCGCCTCCGCCAAGCAAAGTGAGCTTCCCGTTGAGGAACAGGGTCTTGCCGCTCGTTGCGCTGTTGGCTATATAGACATTGGAGGGTGTATTGACTGATAGTCCGCCGGTGGATGGAATCGTAAAGTCGGTTCCCTGGGAAATCGTGAAATTGCCTGTCCTGCTGTAGATGAGCGTACCGTTAAGGAGTGTCAGCCAGTTATCGGCGAGAGTTGTCAAAGTGCCGGCAATATTGCAGGTGAGTGTTGTGGCAGCTGAGGTCCCTTTATCGATCGTTACTTTATTGAGGATAGTTACCGGTGCTGCCCCTCCCGTGCTTGTTATCGAAGCGTTCTGGCTTCCTGTAAAGGTGAGATTGACATAATTGCTGCCATTTATGAATCTTGCACTCGGGCTGCTGTTGCTGTTATTGATGAGGCTTCCGCCAATGGCAAAGCTGTTGTACCTCGTATTGCTTCCGTTGTTGACCGGGTAATTATTGTAAGTATCAAATGCGGCCCCGGGGGCAATCGTAACATCACCGTCAACAACCAGGTGTTGCGGCTGCTGGTCATCAAGGTAAAGGAATGTCCCGTTGTCAATATAGAAATTACCTGTGACGTGAACTGTTTTTTCCACCACCGGGGTATAAACGCTTGCAGTCAGCCAGCTCATTGTGACCCAGGCATCCGGATCGTCGCCGGTAACCCTGAGGTCCCCGTTAATTGTCGTATAGCTGTTGTTCGGAAGAATAAGGTTGTCTCCGCCTTTTGCCCTTAACAGGAGATTACCGTATGAATTCACGTTGGCCGGCAAGATGTACTCTGCCCCGACGGCACCGTCAATATCATAGAATTCCGTTGTTCCGTGGTTAATGTTGAAATCGGAAAAGTCGCTGTTTGAGGGGAAGGAAAACACCTTTGGAGATCCCACCGCGGTGGTCAGCCTGAAGAGACCGTTATTCCCTGACGGGTGACTCAGGACCATGCTGAAGACGCTCCCGGAATAGGTATAGATATCCAGCGTCGATCCGCCCTGGATCTGAAGGCTCGCACAGCTTTGGTTGGCATTGAGGGTGACCGTCCTGTTGTTCTCGATTATCACGATGCTGTTCGGTCCCGGGTAATTGACACCAGCCGTTGTTCCTGCCGGTACAGCCGGCCCTCCGGAGGTATATGACCAGGTAGTATTCAGGTTCCAGGCCGCGCTCGCAATACTGTAAAACTTAACCGGCGTTCCGAACGCCGAAACCCCTGCAGTATAATCCGCATCAAGGAAATTTGTGCTGTTCGTCGGGGTTGTCCAGTCGGTAATGGCATTCGTCGAAGTGTTAATGGGAGGATTCGAGTTTGTTCCCGCCCTCCACGTATAGTCGTTCCTTGTATAGAGAGCCGGGACATAGCTGCCTTCAGCCCCGATTACATCACTCTGGTCGTAATTAAAGGAATGAATGACAGAGCCGGCTCCGATCCCGCTAAATCCTGATGATTTGACCCTCCAGAAAAATGTCAGGCTCTGGCCCTTTACCGTGGTCGAAGGGTGTTCATAGCCAACAGGCACAACAGTAATTGATCCGTAAGCGGAGGGAGCAGTGTTGAACCCGAGGGAAGCAGGGGTGTATTTTACTGCTCTCACGGGATTTATGGTGGGGGCACCGATATGGAACACGAATGAAGCAGTTGATGAATAGACCTTTGTGACCCCGCCGTCACCTGCATTCCCTGCAGTCTGTATATATCTTGCAGAGCCCCCGTTCACAATGGCGGCTGAAGAATTCAGGGTCAGGTTATAGGTTCCGATATTGAAAAGCTTTGCCTGCGAAAATGTAAGATTGCCGTTTATGGTGGTATTGGCTGCCAGCGAAACAGGTGCTGTGGCGCCGTTAGTATTATTCAGGGTAAGGTTCTGGAAAACCCCGTTGCCATCGATTGTCTGCAAGACTGTGCCGTTCAGGACGATGGCCCCGGTGCCGCTGTGGACCCCGGAGTTGTAAACCGTGAAACCCGATATATTAATGGTTTTTCCGGCGTCATTCAGCGTAGCCAGGGTCAGATTGAATGCCCCCGCAATATTCAGGGTGTTTTGGGATCCGCCCAGGGTTACATTCTTTCCGGCAGGTTTGTTTACCGTGAACCCGTTAAGGCTTAATGCCGAAGCAAGATTGATCGTAAAGACCTGGTCGGATGTCCCGTTAAGGGTTGTGGTATTGTTTCCCGGGGTATATGTCGTACCAGCTTCGATAGTGACATCTCCCCCGATTGTAAGGCCATTGTTGTTTGCGCTCAGCGTGCCGGCTGTAAGGGTGAAGCTGTTCTGGACAATAAGTCCTGTCGAGAGTCCCACGGTGGAAGAGCCGCTTGTGCGGTTTACCAGGAGGTTTGAAACGGGCGCCCCGGAATTGATCAGGAAGCTGCCTGCATCGGCGAGCCCTGATCCCGTGACCGGGATTATTTGGAGGGAACCGCCGGTAACATTTATATTCGATGCGGAAGACTTTACATCGAATGCTTCCTGCTGAGCGGCCCCGGTGCCGCAAACATCATAGACAGTTATTGTCCCGCCTGATACGGTATAAATGTTCCCCGTATTTTCAAGGTTGAATGAAGCATAATCCCCATTCACCCCATTGGCTGCCCTTGCGGTGTTAAGTGTCGCAACAGAAAAGTCGGTAAGCTCTGAAATCGATGCGTACCCCGACAGGGTTCTCTGGAAACGTCCCCGAAGGATGAAGAGTCCGCCGGTCTGGGTATACGCCGCCGAGCCAGAGGATGAAAGGAGTTGCTTTGTATCGGCAGTCCCGCCATTTATTATTATTTGTCCTGAAGCTGTGGACGAGGTTATCAGCCCTGCAGACTCCTTTGTCGAAAGATACCCGTTGTTGAGCTGGAGTTTGCCGAAAACATCCAGTGCGCTGTTTCCGCCCCTGGTAATCCCAATGGCGGCATCATCTGTCGCACCAACCGAATATGCAAGGTTGACTTCCTGGTAGCTGTCGGCGGTCGAGTTGACAATGACATCCACGCCGTCGAGTAACAAGGCTCCATTGGATGGTATATAGTAGTCCGCATTGGCAGCTGTTCCTTCCGACAATGAAGGTATAACTAGGTTCCCTTTCAGGATCAGCGACCCGGAATATATCCACAATGCCTTCCTGAGCATCGGGTTAGCCGATACTGATTCAGCAGCAAGTGAGTTTGCCCCGAACAGCCTGAAATTGGAATAGGCGCCTGAATTGACGGTAAGGCTGAACGTCTGGTCTATACCTTTATTGATCACGAGGTTATAGAAGTCGGTACTCCCGTTGCATGTCAGTGTATTGTTGGATGCTCCCTGGAAATAGACTGTTGCAGCACCCGAGGTGGCGTCGGCGGCGACAGGAGGGAAGGCATTGTAAAGCGGGGCTGGCAGGTTGGTGAATTTCACTGTCCCGTTATTTGTGAAGTTCCCGTTGAAAATTACGGTGTGGAAATTCTGATAGTAGGCAAGGAATGGGGCTGTCCCGCCACTGCCCGGTGAAGTTATGAGTGGATTTGTAACGCCGTTTCCCACGGTCAGAAATGCCCCGTTGTCAACGGTAGCATCCCCGGTGACCGTAAGAGTGAGCTTTGTCGTTGACGTGTTGTCGTTAATGCGGAATGTGCCGGCTTTGATATAAAGCCTTCCGTTTATTGTCAGGCTGGAGAGCAGGGTAGCGGTAATGCCCGGACAGTTGATTGTGAGGTTATTGTAATATGCCTGTGTTGCCGGTAATGTAAAGCCGGATGTGTTATCATATTCCGTTGTGCCGCCCCCGGAGTTCACGAATGTGTTTACACCTGCCGACGGAAAATTGACAGAACCCAGCCTGAGTGTCCCCTGCCCGCTGAGGGATGAAAGATTATTCGAGAAGCCGAACGTCGTAAGGTCAAGGAAGCCTCCGTCGTTTATTGTGACATTGAGGTTTTGAGCGGTGATGTTGGCTGCCAGGGAAACGGTCCGGCCTGACAGGATTACAACATTGTCATTATCCGAAGGGACGGCTGTTCCGATCTGCAATGTCCCGCTGGGGTCGGTGGTCCAGGTCGATGAGCTGCTCCAGGTCCCGGACTGATAGGAATAAAAAGTGGCCCAGGCATGCCCGATACAGAAATATGGCCCGGGATTCAGTGTCGAGGACGATATAATGGATGGTGCACTGAGTGTTCCGCCGATTGAGTTATAGGTTCCTCCGGCTGCGGGTGCCATGCCGATTGTCCTTGTGGAATTGAGCCCGGTTTCAGTAAGCTCTACCCTTGCACTTGTAAAATTCCCGCCGTTTGTATTGATGAGCGACCAGCACCTGGGATCGACCGGCCCGATGGTGGTATTATCACCTGTAAGTGCACCTGTAGCGCTGACGGATGCTTTAAGGACAGGGCCGGTCGAACCGGTATTCACATCCTCAAGCCCAAGGCCCTTAAAAACACCGCTTTCGCCGACAGGGAAGGAGTAGGAGTTCCCGGTGCCGCTGAGATTTGAGGCCAGGGCTCTCTGCAGGGCCCCGGTAGTGATGTTCACAAAGGATCCGGGGTTGAAGACGATCGCCCCCTGGGCGCTGTTGGTTACATTCAGCGTAAAGGAGCCGGCTCCGAGTATCCCGGACGTCAGGGTCAGGGTACCTCCTGAGGCAAGCGTGATGTTGCTGTTAATTGCTACCCCGTTGGTGTTGTCAATCGAAAGGTTATTGAGGCTTGTTACGGTTGAAGGTACGGATATCCCGGAAGCTGAGCCGCCGAATGCGAGACTCGATGAGGCTGTTGTCGATAGATTTGAAGGTGTGCCGGTTATTGCGGGTCCATTGAGGGTGAGTGTGTTTGACCCCACGGCAAAGCTGCCTGAAGAAAGAGTCAGGGTGCCGAGGACCGTAACATTTCCGCACATGCTGACAGCCCTGCCGATGGTCAGATTATTTACTGTGACGGCTGAAAGGTTTGCGGTACCGGAGCCACCGACTGTGATATTCGATGATGATCCGCCCGTCAGCGATCCGCAGTTGATCTGACCGTTCAGGGTAAGAGTGTTTGCCCCCAGAGAAAGCCCTGCGCCTGCAGGATTGAAAGTGCCGCTGACCGTCAGGGAGCTCTGGAGTCCGATAACATTTGTATTTGTGATTGAAAGCCCGCTGAGTGCCGTGATGCTGGATGGTATATTGACTCCTTCGGATGAGCCGCCGAAAACCAGGCTTGAATTTGATGAAGTGGAAAGGTTTTCAGGAGTACCCGCAATTGCCGGGCCGTTCAGGGTTAGTGTACGCGAGCCGACGCTGAAAGTCCCGCTGGTCAGGGTGAGGGTATTCGTAATGGTAAGGGATGCATTCAGGCTGACCCCCGATGAATTATTTATTATTATGCCCCCGGTCCCGTCGAAGGTGGCAGGAAGCTCAATCCCGGTAGTCTGGGATGCCGATCCCTTGTACTGCAATGTGGAATTCGCCCCGTATGTTGGAACTGTACCGGCAGTTGTGGCCGACCCTTCAATTGACAGAGTGCCGTTGACAGTGGTGCCGGTGATCGTTTTTGCCCCGCTGCCCGAAAGGGTGAGATTTGTATATGGCACAGGGCGGGCAGTCTGTGCGCCTCCCCCGCTGTAATTAACAAGTGTTGAGGTACCGGCAAGCGTTGTTGTATTTGTCCCGGTGCCCGAAAGATTGAAAGGTGTACCTCCGGATAAGGTCAGGGTCCCTGCCTGGCTCCCCGAAGCCATCGTGAAGGTTGAAGTATTGACGGCGTTCTCATTTGATGTGGTAACAGATCCGCCAACTGAAACATTTCCGGAAGCGAGGTTGAAGACGCCGTTTGCCCTCCGGTTTGTGTTGGAACCAACATAACTGTTGATAGTGAGATTACCCGAGATGGTCAGATTCGTTACAGTTGAATTGAAAGTGTGGGTAAATGTTGAAGCACTGGTAGGGTCCGTGTTACCAAGTACAACAGATGCGCAGGAAAGCGTACCGCCCCCTGAAACGGAACAGGAATTGCTTGCGGCTGCAACATTCCTAAGGGTGATCGTCCCGGATGCTGTTAAAGTTACGGAGTTGTTGATTATCAATGAGGCGTCTGCACCGACCCCGGAGAATATTATATTCGTGCAGGATGTATTGACAGTGACGGTCACTGTATAACCCCTTTCAATATAAACGTTATCGCCGGCACCGGGCACCGATGCCCCGGCCGCTCCTCCGGATGATGAGGCCCATGTCGAGGTGCTGTTCCAGTTTCCGGTGGCTACGGAATATCTGGTTGCTCCGAATAAAGGGTTCGCGAGGATTATCAGGATTAATGCCGGGAAAAAACGCCTGCAGGTAAAGCCTCTTAGTTTCATACCGAAACGTTTTCTTTCTTAAACGGCATTAATGGGGCATTATTTCAATGGAGGACTAGTTCAGCCTCCGCAAATACTGCAGGTTTCACGTCTGAAGGTGCCGAAAAGGTGACTTTCAGCTTTCCTGATCTGAAATCGACACCCGGGATCCGGTTTAGGTTGAGCTTGAAGATCCTTCTTGTATTGGGAGTGTAAACTGCCACGCCATTGGCAATTCCAACCCTGGTTATTTTTCCCTGCGGCGAAATATAATCGATCGCAAGATCGCCGTATACAGACATATTGCCCGATCTGCTGAAGATCATTGTCAGCAGGGGACCGGCCTCATCCGAAGTGTTCAGGGAAAGGCCTGAAAGAGATGTTTTTGTAGTAGATTCCCCGACACGGATAATGGCTGGTATCGTTATTCCGAAGATAGGGATCAGCTTGACCGAAATGGTCGAGGAATCCTTTACGGCTTCCTCCTGTCCCAATGGCTTTGTGTTGGGGATCGACCTGAAGTAGAAATGTGACCTGTACTCCCCGGCTGTCAGTTCATTTGTCCTGATCAGCTGAACCTTCACGGTCTGAGCTTCGTTGGGCCCCAGCCTTACGGACCGCGGGAAGAACCTGATGAACCGGTCGGCAAACCTCTGGCCTGAATCAGGCTCGGTTATCGTTTCAAAGCTGCCATCCTCCCTCATTCGTTCCTGGATGACCGATATGGCATATACAGCACTGTCCTTTCCGGTGTTGGCAAGGTTGAGATCGATGGATCTTCTGGATCCCTCGAACAGGATCCTGCGGGGTGTGATAAGCAGATCCCCCTGTGCCATTAGTGCCTGCGGAAAAAGAAAAGCTGCCGTCAGCAGGCACGATGCGAATAATGATTTTATTAACCTAAGCATTCGTCTCAGATATTTATGTTTTGGAAATATGCCAGTTTTGATCTTTGCAATACACGCCTGTTAATAAAAGTCGAAAGTGATGCTGTACGATCCCGTGTAGACACCTACCGGGTTGTCTTCAATGGTCCCGACCTTGAGTGTAGCCCCGACGTTTACCACCTGGAACCCGTCGCGGAGCATCCCGTTTCCCAGCCCTTCCGCCGGATTTGACATCCAGCTCTCAATAACCATGGTTTTTGAGCTCAGCAGGTTCCTGAGCACCACCGGAGTAGAAGGCAGCCTTATTGAATATGCTGCATCGGCATCCCCGGAGATCAGGAAACTGCCGGCATTAAATGGACCCGGCGTCTTATAGACACTGCCAAGGACGGAGATTGTTCCCTGTGGCGTAAGAATGATCTTCCCTCCCTGCGGACCTGGGGAGAAAGCACCGAAATTTAGCGGGGATGCTTCACTCGCAGAGAAAACGGGGACTATCTCAGCCAGTACCTGCCCCGTTGCACTGACCTGGGAAGGTGACTGCGACAATGCGACCTTCCCGGTCAATTGCAAGAGCATGAACACACTAATTAAGATTATTCCTGGTGTTTTCATAGCAGGGAGGCGAACATCAATTCCTTAAGAGATCAGTTATAATTAACTGTAACGGAAAAAGGGGTGGCCGAAGTATATGTTCCTGCCGCCTGATTTGCAGAAACATGCAATGTTGCGCCGACAGTTATCTGCTGTGCCCCCGTTCCATCAAGTGTACCAGTGTTGGTCGGAGTGCTTGTAAATGCATCAACGGTCATGTTGTTGGCGCCTGAGCTAATGGTAGTTGGGGTTGACGGCAATGTTATGGCATAGGTGTAGTTGGCTGCACCAGTGACATTGAATATTGCTGCAGCCGGGCTGCCTGTAACAGCCGGAAGTGTGCACCCGCCTGTAACTGACCTTGCTCCGACTGAGGGCAGCAATACTGTACCAGCTACATTATTGACAGCTACATTACCAAAGGACATGTTTCCACCGTTCGTGATCCCGATTGGTCCGACTATGGTGGCTGATGCCGTTGCGGTGGCCGAAATCTGTGCAAGCGCCGACGCTGAAAAAGCGAACATCATTAAACCGATTACTGCGAAACTTTTAATTGCTTTCATTTTTTTTACCTGATTTTTAATTAGACATCTTATAGTTGTTGCTTAAGTTGTTACCTTCTAATTTTCGTAATATCCGTATGAATTGTAGTTATCGTGAATTTTGTAGCCCGAAATTAGACATCCGTTTCCGACCCGCATTTGCCTTGTTTTAATATTATTTAACATTTAAATAATTTTATTAACACATTTTATACGTTTCCTTTACAAGTTAAGTTACTGATATTTAGTTTTTTCCATAAAGTAATCAGTTGAAGTGACGAACGTTGATCCCCTGTTGATAAAAAAAACCTCAACAAGGGGTGAATAAAACTATTGGAAAGCTCTTTGAAAGTTATATAGGATCAGGTCAGGTATCCCTCATCGGGACCTTCCTTGACCCTCTGTTCAGAGCAAAGCAGATGGTCTTCCCTTCCTGCGGGCCGGGGGATTATACCAAACAAATACTTATCATAATAGCAACATCCCGGCAGCAGCG